>WNGE01003052.1_pt1 | contig 22545 bp, 22 predicted proteins | sample 5400651 | NCBI WGS metagenome assembly WNGE01 (sample SAMN13153370, study PRJNA577476) | soil metagenome | isolation source: 60 cm soil or saprolite under grassland replicate 2 | place: USA:California | collected 2016-06-15
AGATGAAGGACAAGGTCATGGAGGAGCTGAAGCGCTCCTTCCGGCCCGAGTTCCTCAACCGGATCGACGAGGTCATCGTGTTCCACTCGCTGTCGCGCGAGGACGTCAAGGCGATCGTGGACCTCATGATGAAGCGGGTTCGCGAGCAGTTGAAGGCGAAGGACGTCGACATCGAGCTGTCCGACGGGGCCAAGGAGCTGCTGGCCGAGAAGGGATACGACCCCTCGCTCGGCGCCAGGCCGCTCCGGCGGACGATCCAGCGGTTGGTCGAGGATCCCCTGTCCGAGAAGCTCCTGTGGAAGGAGTTCAAGGCCGGGACCACGATCATCGTGGACGCTCGGGACGGCGAGGTGGTGTTCGAGGGCGTGCCGGTCCCGCCCGACACGCCTCCGGTCGAGCTCGCCGGACAGGAGTCATAAGAGCTTCCCGAAGGTCCGTGGAGGGACTCGCTAGCGGTTCCTCCGCGCCCTGAGCCCAAGGGAAGCGGGTCGCCGGGACGCCGGGGGCTCGTCAAGGGCAGGAGCCCAGTGGCCTTCGGGTCACTGGGTTCTTGTCATTCCCGGTAGGCCTCCTCCATGGACCCGGGCAGCTCCGGGTCGGCGCCGCCTTCGCCCTCCTCGTCCTCGATCGGTTCGGGGCGCCACGGCGTCCTGCGAAGCAGCTCGTTGACGAGCAGCAGCCCCCCCAGGATGAACAGGCTCGCGGCGGCCACGGACAACGAGGTTCGTTGGGCGTTGTCGAGGACTTCCACCCACACGGCCACCTTCTGAGACTCGAAGCCGGAGCTGTCGTGAACGAAGAATGGCAGCGCCACGGCGCTGGCCGCCCATACGAACGCCGAAACCAGGAGCAGGCTGCCAACGACGATGGTGGCCGTCCGGAGGACTCGCATGCTGCGCCATTCGCGATGGCGGCGATCCCTCTCATCTTCCAACCTGATGAGCGCCTCCACCTCCTCCAGCTCTTCGGGTGAAAGGTCATCGTCGCTGCCCTGGTTCGCCATGCGCTCCCCTCGGCCGGTACCGTCGAGTCTGGGCGGGTGGGGTGGGGCGGGTCAAGCGGCAGGCCGTGCACGCCCCTCGGCGGATGGCGGCCACGGCCCCCGCAAGGTCCCTGGACGATCGATGTCAGACCCCCTCGCTACAGTCCTTGGATGGGGAAGGTCAAGCGGCTGTTCGTGTGCGAGGAATGCGGGCGGCCCTCCGCGCAGTGGACCGGGAAGTGCTCGTCGTGCGGGAGCTGGGGCTCGGTCACCGAGCATCCCGCCGGGTCCGGCGGGCCGTCCACCCTAGGGGCGAGCGCTCCCCGAGTCTCCCTGCTCCTTCCGGATCTGGAGGAACGCCGGATCGAGACCGGCTTTCCGGGCGTCGATCGTGTGCTCGGCGGGGGCCTGGTTCCCGGCTCGGTTGTCCTCCTGGCAGGGGCGCCCGGCATCGGCAAGTCCACCCTTCTCCTCCAGCTGGCGTTGGGCTTGTCGAGGTCCGGGCACTCCTGCCTGCTCGCCTCGGGCGAGGAGGCCCTCCCGCAGGTCGCCGGGCGGGCCAGGAGGCTGGGGCTCGACGCGGAGGTGTTGCGGTTCGTCCCCGGTCGCGACCTGTCCGAGGTTGTGGCCGCCGTCGAGGCCGATCCGCCGGGAGGCCTGGTTGTCGACTCCATCCAGACCATCCGGGATCCGCGCCTCGACGCCATCCCGGGCGGGACCGCCCAGGTCCGGGCGTGCGCGGACGCGCTGGTCGGGCTGGGGAAGGAACGGCAGATGTCCGTGTTCCTGGTGGGGCACGTGACGAAGGACGGCGACCTGGCCGGGCCCCGGACGCTCGAGCACGTCGTGGATGTCGTGCTCAGCTTCGAAGGGGAGCCCCGGTCGGGGCACCGATTACTGGCGGGTGGCAAGAACCGGTTCGGACCCGAGGGGGAGGTGGCGTGGTTCGAGATGACAGCCGGCGGCCTGAAGGAGACCGAGGCGGGGCCCTGGCTGGGGGACGGTGATGGTGAGCCGGGATGCGCGGTGGCCCTGGCGCTCGCGGGGCGGCGGGCGTTCGCCATCGACGTGCAGGCGCTGGTGGTTCCGACCGAGGGGCCTCCGCGGCGGCAGGTGGCGGGGCTCGACCCGCGGCGGTTCCAGATCGTGGCCGCGGTCACCGACCGGGCCGGGAAGCTGGGGCTCGGACGGTCGGAGCTGTTCGGGGCGTCCGGCGGTGGGATGCGACTGGAGGATCCGGGGGCCGATCTCGCGGTGGCGGCCGCGCTGGCATCCGCGGCACGAGGACGTCCGCCGCCCCCGGGGACCGGGTTCGTGGGGGAGCTGTCGCTCACGGGCATCGTTCGTCCGGTGGCGGGGATGGAGCAACGGCTGTCGGCCGCGGCGGCGGCAGGCCTCACCCGGTTGGTGTGCGCGGCCGGGGCAGGGCGTGCTCCGTCCGGCGCTCGCTCGCCTGGCGACCGCGGAACGTCCGCCCGGGTCGAGCTTTCCCCCGTTCGCCACCTCCGGGAGGCTCTCACCTGGGCTTTCGGCCCGAAAGCCTAGGCCAAAGGTCGCAATATGGCCGTTGACCTGCGCTTTTCGGTTGCGGGGGGAAACCCCGCCGTGCTATTCTCGAAGCCTGCCGAAGACGGACCTTTCCGCACAGAGGGGGTATTTGTGTTCCGTAAGGGAGACAGGGTCGTCTATCCCCACCACGGCGCGGCAGTCATCGAAGACCTTCAGGAACGAGAAATCCTCGGCGAACGCAGGACCTACTTCGTATTGAGGCTCGCCCATCAGGATCTCACCCTCATGGTTCCCATCGACAACACGCAGGAGGTCGGACTGCGTGAGGTCTGTTCGAAGCGGGAAGTCAGGAAGGTGTTCGAGATCCTCCGCGAGGACGAGGTCAACAACGCCCCGACGAACTGGAACCGCCGGTTCAAGACCAACGTCGAGAAGCTTCGCTCCGGGGACATCTTCCAGGTCGCGGAGGTCGTTCGCAGCCTCTCCCTTCGGGAGAAGGAGAAGGGCCTCTCTGCCGGCGAGAAGCGCATGCTCGCCAAGGCGCGGCAGATCCTCATCTCGGAGTTGACCTTCGCGGTCGACGCCTCGGAAGAGAAGACAGAGGCCATGCTGGACAAGGTCCTGGAGGAGTCCCGGGAGCGGCTCCTGCAGTCCGGGTAACCGGGTCTCCCCCGCTCCGCCCCAAGGTCAACCCCCGCTCCATGACACCCTGGAGCTCTGGCGGCCCGGCCTCCCCCGCGGCGCTCAAGCCCGTCGCTCCGGCTCCCGAAGAACGAGGTGGAGGAGTGCGCCAGCCTCATACCGGCTGGGCGCGAGCGCACCATGGAGCGCGAGCAGCGGCAGACGGAGAATGATCTTCAGGCCCCCGGGGATCTGGCCGCCGCGACGGCGATCGCGCTCGCCGCGGAAGACGGGCCGCTCGACCACCCCCATCCGGGAGCGAACGGGAGCCCGGCCAGTGTGGAGGCGACCGGGCCGGGCCGGGGCAGACGGCCCGTGGCTCCCCGGGGCAGGGTTGTCGAGCTCGTCCGCCTGATCATCGTCGCGCTGTTCGCCGTTGGTGGGTGGGAGGTGGCCCAGAGCCTCGGGGGCGGCCGCTCGTCCATGCTGGCGGCCGGGATCGTGGTCGGATCCGGACTCGGGTACGTCCTCGGTGGCGCGTTCGGGCGCGGGACGATGACGGCGGTCTCGCAGGCGGAGCGCGAACTGGCCCGGGTTCCGGCGGCGCACGTCCTCGGCGCCGGCATCGGGCTGCTGTTCGGGCTGGTGCTCTCCGCGCTGGTGTCGGTCCCGCTGTATCACCTTCCCCCGGCCGCGGCCTATCCGACGATCGCGTTCGTCTTCGTCACCACCGGCTACACGGGCTCGAGGTTCGGGCTGTCGAAGAGCGAAGGGATGCTGGCTCTGTTCGGGGTCAAGCCGAGGGCGGCCGGGACCAGCCCGGGCGAGGTCACCGTGCTGGACTCGAGCGTGATCCTGGACGGCCGCATCGGCGCGCTGGTCCAGATGGGGTTCCTGACCGGCCCGCTCCTGGTGGCCCGGGAGGTACTCGACGAGCTTCAGCGGGTGGCCGATTCGTCCGACCCCGTCCTGCGGGCGCGGGGCCGGCGCGGGCTCGACCTGCTCCTCGGCCTCAAGCGGGACCCGAGCATCGAGGTGGTGCTGGTCGAAGGGCCGGCGGTCCCGGGCGAGGACGTCGACGCCCGGCTGGTTCGGTTGACCCGGGCCAGGGGAGGGGTGCTGCTCACGAACGACGCCGCGCTGGCCAAGCTGGCGGGGGCGCTCGACGTCCGGGTCCGCTCCATCCACGCCCTGGCCGAGGCCCTCCGGAGCCACATGGTCCCGGGCGAGCAGATCCTGCTCCGGCTCACCAGGAAGGGCCGGGACCGTGGGCAGGGTGTCGGCTACACGGACGACGGCACGATGGTCGTGGTCGAGGACGGGGAGGACTCGGTGGGACGAACGATCCCCGTCGCGGTGACGAACGTCATCCAGACCTCGACCGGCATGCTGGCGTTCGCCCGCATCGCCCCGGCCCGGGAGGCCTGACCGCGTCGTCGTCGCCCACTCGTCGCCCGCTCGTCTTCCCGACCGGTTGGATCGAAGTCGATAAGCTGCCTTCGACGATGACCAGCAGCGATCCATGACCACGCTCCCCTTGCCGGTCCGTCCGAGGGCGATCGCGCTCGTCCTGGCCGCCGGGAGCGGTGAGCGGTTGGGCCGGGGCCTGCCCAAGGCCTTCCTCCCGCTGGCGGGCCGGCCGATGCTGGAGTTCTCGCTCTTGGCGCTGGCCGGATGCGGGGAGATCGAGTCGGCCGTGCTGGTGGTTCCCGGGGGGTTGATCTCCGAGGGCGAACGAATGGCCGGCCGTCTCGCCGGTGGCGCCCACGTCAGCGCCGTGGTCGCCGGCGGGCCCACCAGGCAGGACTCGGTTCGTCTGGGGCTCGCCGCGCTTCCCCCCGCCGTCGACGTGGTCATCTGCCACGATGCCGCCCGGCCGATGGCCTCGGCCGAGCTGTTCATCCGGGTGGTCGACGCCCTCGACGGCGGCCGAGCAGCCGAAGGCGCCGTGCCGGTGGTGCCAAGCCCGGACACCGTCAAGAGGATCCTGGCGGGGGCGGTGGTCGGGACGGTCCCCCGGGAGGAGGTCGGCCTGGCGCAGACGCCGCAGGCGTTCGTGGCCTCGGCCCTGACCGAGGTCCACCGCCGCGCGCTCGACCGGGGTACCGAGGCGACCGACGACGCCATGTTGCTGGAGCAGGCCGGATACCGCGTGGTTGCCGTGCCGGGCGAGGCCACGAACTTCAAGATCACCACCGACGAGGATCTTCGCCGCGCAGAGCGCGCCCTGCTCGAGTGGGCCGGGAACCAAGGGGGCCGGCCGTGACGGGGGAGGGGACCGCCGCCGGGGACAACCGCGTCGGACTGGGGATCGACCTCCACACTCGCGGCACCGAGCTCGAGCAACCCCTATTCCTGGGCGGCGTCCGCTTCGATGGGGAGCCCGGGCTGGCCGGGCATTCCGATGGAGATGTCGTGTGCCATGCCCTTGCCGACGCCCTCCTGGGGGCGGCGGGCCTGGGTGATCTCGGCCAGCACTTTCCTGACACGGACCAGGCATTCGCGGGGATCTCCGGTCTCGATCTCCTTTCGCGGGTCGTGTCCGTGATCCGGGAACAGGGATTCGCCCCCCGGCAATGCGATCTCACGGTGGTTCTGGAGCGCCCCGCCATCGCCCCGCACCGGGAGGAGATCCGGCGCAATCTCGCCTCATCCCTCGGAGTCGAGACGGCCGAGGTGTCGGTGAAGGCGACCAGGCCCGAGGGGTTGGGGCTCACCGGTGACGGAGCCGGCTGTCTGGCGCTGGTGTCGGTGACCCGACTCGGCCCGGGATGACCCGGGCCCGTCCGTCGCCGGAGCCACGGAGCGGGCGCCGCCGCGGCGCGCCGGTCCATCGCATGGCGCCTTCGGATGGGAGCCCGTTCCCGATCGGTGGACGGCGCCCCGCGCTCGAGGCGATCCGGGCCGGCCGGGCCATGGAGCTTCTCGCCGTCCGAGGATCCACGAGGACCGAAGGCCTGCGCGACGTCCTGGCCGCGGCGGAGCACGCCGGCGTTCCGGTCAAGTGGGTGGAGCGCGCCGCCATCGACGCGCTGGGCGTCGGTGATCATCAGGGCGTCGCTGCGCTGGTGACCCCCAGTACCGAACTCGACGAGGCGGCCCTCGGATCCTTCCCGTTCGAACCGGACGCGCTGGTGGTCGTGCTCGACGGCGTCACCGACCCCAGGAACTTCGGGGCCTGCGCCAGATCGGCGGAGGCCGCCGGGGCCGCGTTGGTCGTGGCGCGAAAGCGTCGGTCGGCCCCACTCTCGCCTGCCGCGATCAAGGCGTCGGCCGGGGCCCTCCTGCACCTGCCGGTGGCTCGGGTGGCCAACCTTACCCGAACGATCGAGCAGCTCCAGGACCGGGGGTTCTCGGTGGTCGGCCTCGACGCAGCAGGGGTGGACATGCGCGACGCGCCGCCGGCCAGCCGTCCCATCGCCCTGGTCGTGGGTTCCGAGGGGACGGGGCTCGCCAGGCTGGTGCGGGAGTCGTGCGACTTGCTGCTGGCCATCCCGATTGCCGGGAGGACGGCGTCCCTGAACGCGTCGGCGGCGCTCTCGGTGGCCCTGTTCGCGTACGCAACGCCTTCAGACCGGCCGGATCGCGCTGTTACGATGCCCTCTGCTGGCGTGGCGCAGCCCGGTAGCGCAAGCGATTTGTAATCGCTAGGTCGTGGGTTCGAATCCCACCGCCAGCTCTTTCTTTTTTCTTCTCTCCGCCCCCGAGTCGAGCCGAATCCGGCTCCGATGTGACGAGCACGCGTTTCCGGTCAACAGATGGTTGACTCGGGCGTGGGCTTCGCCATGATCGGGACGATGCCTCCTCCCACCGGTGGCTCGCCGCCGCATCTTCCCACCGCCGATGTCGAGACCGACATCGGACGGGCCCGCCGGGCCAGGAGCGCGCGCCGCGTGGTGATGGGTCTGATCGTCGTCGTCGTCGTCGTCGCGTTGACCAGCTTCCTGGGCCCCCACACCACGACCATCTCCGGGTCGGGCAACGGCTATCGCCTGACGCTCACCTACCCATCGGTGACCCGCCCGGGCCTGGCCGTGCGATGGGTCCTCGAGGTCCGCCACCCGGGGGGCTTCGACGGCAAGGTCACCATCGCCACCACGAGCCGCTACTTCGACCTGTTCGACTTCGACAACCTCGATCCGGTGCCGTCCTCGCAGACCACCGACGGGACGCACTCGATCTGGGTCTTCGATCCGCCGCCCGGGGACGTCCTCACGATCACCATGGACGCCCGGCTCGAGCCCGCGCAGCAATATGGGAAGAGCGCCGTCACCGAGCTTCGCCTCGGGGGGCTCCGTGCGGTGGTCCTTCACTACTCGACGCGCGTGATGCCCTGATGGAGATCGTCCTCCGGGCCACCGTGACGTTCTTCTTCCTCCTCGTGGTGACTCGGAGCATGGGGAAGAAGGAGCTCTCTCAGCTCTCCGCGTTCGAGCTCATCCTGCTGATCACGATGGGCGACCTCGTCCAGCAGGGCGTGACCCAGGAGGACCAGTCGCTGACCGGAGCGTTCACCGCGATCGCCACCATGGCCGCGCTCATCGTGGTGCTGTCCACGATCCAGTTCCGCTGGCCGGGGACCCGGAACGCCATCCGCGGGATCCCCGTGGTGGTGGTTCGCAACGGCCGGCCGCTGGAGGAGGCCATGCGGCTGGAACGACTGAAGCTGGACGAGATCCACGAGGCCGCCCGGCAGCAGGGGATCGGCGACCTCGCCGAGGTGCGGGTGGCGATCCTCGAACCCGACGGGAAGCTCTCGTTCATCCAGGGCGACGACGAACAGCACGACCAGCCCGACGACGTGGCCTCCTGAGCCCGCCCTCGGTCGGGCGCGCTCAGGCCATCGTTCAGACGGACTCCGACCCGGCGCGGATGGCCAGCACGGTCTCGATGGTGTCCGCGTCTCGAGGGGCCTTGTCCGGCCGGTACCCCTTCACCCTGGCGAAGCGCAGGGCCACGCCGGCGGGGTAACGGGAGCTGCCCTGGACACCGTCGAAGGCGACTTCCACGACCAGCTCCGGACGGACGTACACCATGTACTCGTCCCGGCCCGTCTCCAGCTCCAGCAGGCGCTCGGTCTGCCAGGCGAGCATCTGGTCGGTCATCCCCTTGAACGTCTTGCCCAGCATGACGAAGCCGCCCGTTTCCGGATCGCGCGCTCCGAGGTGGAGGTTGCTGAGCCATCCCCGCCGTCGGCCGTGGCCCCATTCGGCCCCCAACACCACGAGGTCCAGCGTGTGGGCCCGCTTCACCTTGAGCCAGCCGGCCCCACGGCGCCCGGCCTCGTAGGGCGCGTCCAAAGCCTTCACCATCACCCCCTCGTGCCCCCCGGCGATCGACTGGTCGAGGAACCGGCCGGCCTCTTCAGGGTCGGTGGTGACGACCCGGGGCGCCATCAGGTCCGTTCCGAGACGGGCCTCGAGAACGGCGTACCGTTCGCTGGCGGGTCGGTCGATGACGTCGTCACCGTCTACGTGCAGGCAGTCGAAGGCGAACAGCGAGAGCGGGACCAGGCCCCGCATCTGCTCCACGTCGAGCCTGCTCCCGAACCGGCCCATGGTGACCTGGAAAGGATGGGGCCGGCCCTGGGCCCGAAGGGCGATGGCCTCGCCGTCCAGGACGATCGCCTCGACCGGCAGCCTCCCGACGATCTCGACCAGCTCGGGAACCCGGTCGGTGATGTCGGCCAGGTTCCGGGTGAAGGCTCGGACCTCGTTCCCCAGCCGGTGCACCTGGACCCGGGCCCCGTCGAACTTCCACTCCACCGCCGCGGGGCTGATCCGGCCCAGCGCCTCGTCAATGTCCGCGGCCGTCTGAGCCAGCATCGGGGACACCGGCCGAAGCACCGTGAGCCGGAACCGTCCCAGTCCGCGGCGTCCCTCGGCCACCGCCGCGGCGGCCACTGTGCCGAGGTCCCCGGCGAGCATGGCCGCCCGCCGGACCTCCGACGCCGGCACGTTGGCGGCCTTGGCCACCGCTTCGATCATGACGCCCTCGAGCGCCCCCTGCCGCAGCTCGCCGGTGAGCAGGCCGATGAGGAATCGTCGCTCCGGCTCGGTGGCCCGGCCGAACAGGCCCGCCAGCTCCCGCCGCCTGGCCGTCTGGGATCCGGGCCCGGTCATGGTCCCGATCCTCCGAAGGGCCAGGTCGACCTCGAGCAGCTCCAGGGTCGGCGACGGCACGGCCGGCGGGAGTTCGCGGAGGGAGGCCCAGCCGATCCCGATGGCCGGATGCGGCAGCTCCCCGGAGAGGTATGCCACCCCGACGACGGCCTCCTCGGGGCGAAGCTCCCGCAGGCACGAGGCGAGGCGCTCGATCTTCGCCAGCCGAGCCGGCGTCCCGGCCACGTCGGAGGAAGCGCGGGCGATCTCGGCGAGCAGCATCCGGGGATCCCGCGATCACTCCAGCGTCGCTCCGGCGGCGACGGCTTCGTCGAGGGCCCGCTCCCCATCTTCCGGCCGGAGGTTCACGGCCCGGACCCCTTCGGCGAAGATCCGCACGTCGTACCCGAGCCCGATGCCGTCGATGGCCGTCTCCTTCACGCAGTAGTCGGTGGCCAACCCGGTGATGACGATCCGCTCCACCCCCCGCTCCTGGAGGATCCGGCCGAGCTCGGTGGCGCCGCGCTCGCCGCTCCTGGGGTCCCTGACGCTGAACCCCGAATAGCCGTCCTCGCCGCCGCTTCCCTTCCTGACAACCTCCCCGGCCACCCGCAGGTCGGGGCGGAATTCGGCCCCCCACGTTCCCTGGACGCAGTGGACCGGCCAGATGCCTCCGTCCTTCTGGAAGTGCGGCGTGCTCTCCGGATGCCAATCCTGCGTGTAGGTCACCACGCTGCCGGCGGCCAGGGCCCGCTCGATCTCCCGATTCGCCACCGCCACCACCTGCTCTCCCTCCGGCACGTACAGGCTCCCGTTCGGGTCGGCGAAATCGTTCTGGATGTCCACCACCACCAGCGCCGTCCTCTCGTCGTATTCGGGCATCGCCCACGTCACCTCCTCGGATAACGACTCCATGATGGCGTGATCCGGATCGTTCGACCCTCCGGCACCCTCCGCTGGTAGCATCCCTGCGCGCCGGGGGAGAGGAGTGGCGAACACGTGACCGCCGGATCGGCCTGGGAGACCGCGCTCCACCAGCTGGACGAGGCCGCACGGATCATGGATCTCGACCCGGGGGTCCACGAGGTGCTTCGCCACCCCCGTCGCGCCCTCCAGGTGTCGGTTCCCACCCGGATGGACGACGGCTCCATCCGGGTGTTCCAGGGCTACCGGGTCCACCACAACACGTCGCGCGGTCCGTCGAAGGGCGGCATCCGCTACCACCCGAGCGTGGACCTGGACGAGGTGAAGGCGCTCGCCATGTGGATGACGTGGAAGTGCGCGGTGGTGAGCATCCCCTACGGGGGGGCGAAGGGGGGCGTGGTGGTCGACCCGGCGGAGCTCTCGCCCGGCGAGCTCCAGCGGATGACCCGCAGGTATGCCTCCGAGATCCTGCCCCTGATCGGCCCCGAGCGCGACATCCCGGCCCCGGACCTCGGAACGAACGAGCAGGTGATGGCCTGGATCATGGACACCTACTCGACCCGGGAGGGATTCTCGGTGCCCGGCGTCGTGACGGGGAAGCCGCTGTCGATCGGTGGCTCGGCCGGCCGCTCGCAGGCCACCGCGCGAGGGGTCATGTACATCACGCTGGCCACCATGAAGCACCTCGGGATGTCGGTGGAAGAGGCGCGGGTGGTGGTCCAGGGCTTCGGCAACGTGGGAGGCGGCACCGTGCAGCTGCTCCACGACCAGGGGTGCCAGATCGTCGGGGTGTCGGACGTGAACGGCGGGACCTACAACCCGCATGGCCTCTCGCCGCAGGGCCTCTTCGCCCACAAGGCGAAGGGCGGTTCGTTCGGAAGCTACGAGGGCGGGGAGCCCGTCACCAACGAGGAGCTCCTGGAGCTGGACTGCGACGTCCTGATCCCGGCGGCCATCGAGGGACAGCTCACCGACGCGAACGCGGAGCGGGTCCAGGCCTCGGTGATCGTCGAGGCCGCCAACGGTCCCACCACGCCGGAGGGGGACGATATCTTCCACGAGCGGGGGATCCTGGTGGTGCCCGACATCCTGGCCAACGCGGGCGGGGTCACCGTGTCCTACTTCGAATGGGTCCAGGCCCTCCAGGCTTTCTACTGGTCCGAGGACGAGGTGAACGACCGGCTCCGGAAGATCATGGAGAAGTCCTACGTGGACGTGCTGAATCTGGCGGAGGAGCGGAAGGTCCCGATGCGCACCGCCGCCACCATCCTCGGGGTGGGCCGGGTCGCCGACGCCCACGTCACCCGGGGGCTCTATCCGTAGGGACGAACGTCGCGTACGCACGCCGGCGGGTGTGTCGGTGGCGGATGCTAGTGTCGGGTCGATGGAGCAGCCCGTCGATCTGGCCCAGCGCTGGCAGGAGATCCTGGAGTTCGAGCGGCGATGGTGGAGCCTTCGGATGCCGAAGGAGGCGGCCGTTCGGGGCCGATTCGGCGTTTCCGCCGCACGGTATTATCAGCAGCTGAACCGGCTGATCGACCGTCCGGAGGCGCTCCGGTTCGATCCGATGCTGGTCCGGCGGCTGCGCCGGCTGCGGGACTCCCGTCGGAGCACGCGGTTCGGACATGGAGCCGCCAGGGGCGAACGGGAAGGGGTGACAGGCACGTGGGCACGTCCTCGCTGAGAGCCGTCATCCTGGCCGCTGCCGTGGCCCTCGGGATCTTCGGGCTGGCCAAGGCGTTCCCGGAGAATGCCAGCAAGTCGCTGACCTCGCCCTCCGGCACCACGCCGAGGACGACCCCCTCCCAGTCGCCCAGCTCGACGCCGAAGACCCTCCCCCCCACGCGCCACAAGAGGAAGCCCAAGACGAGGGGCGTGACGGTCCAGGTCCTGAACGGGTCGGGGACCCCGCTGCTGGCCCTCCAGACGACCGAGTCGATCACGAACATGGATCTCGGCTTCAAGCTGTTGACTCCCGGCAACGCCACGCGGACCAACGTCACCACGATCTTCTACAAGTCCGGCTTCAAGGCCTCCGCGACCTATCTGGCGTCCAAGGTGTTCCCCGATGCCGCCCTGAAGCTCACCACCAGCAGCACGTTCACGGCAAGCCTCACCGTGGTGCTGGGCTCGGACTTCGCCGCGACGGCGACCCCCACGCCGTCGGCGTCCTGATCGGGCCCTCGGCTTTCCCGAGATCCACGTAACCCTCATGCCGGCTCAGCGGTCGGTGGTGGCCATCTCCAGGTCGGCCACCTGTCTGGGCACCCAGTCTTCGAGTCGGTTGCGGATCACCGCCTCGCGGGCCCCGACCGCTCGACGCCCCCGCTCCTGCGGGTCCATGTTCAGCGCCGTCGCGATGGCCTCCGCCGTGGCCCCGACGTCGAACGGATTGACCGCGAGGACGTGGGACCGGAGCTCCTGATACGCCCCCGCGTTTTCGGACAGGACCACCACGCCGTCCCTCGTGTTCAGGACCGCGCCTTCCTTCGCCACGAGGTTCATCCCGTCGCGCACCGGATTGACCAGGAGCACGTCGTAGATCCCGAAGCCGGCGAGCGCCGAGGAGTGGTCGTCCCGGAGCTGGACCCGGATGGGCTGCCATCGCTCGTCGCCGAGCTGCGCGTTGATCCGCTCCGCGGTCCGGAGGCACTCCTTCACGTACCCGCGATATTCGGGAACGCCCTCGCGCGACGGGTTGAGGAGCGCCAGATGCTTCACCCGTCCCCGCCACCGGCGATTCCTGAGGAGGAACTCCTCGAAGGCCAGGAACCCACGGAGGATGTTCTTCGAAAGATCGGTCCGGTCCACCCGGAGGATCAGGCGGGCCCCGCCCAACCACCGGCCGATCCTCCGTTCGGCCGCCGCGACCTCCTCCGACGCGGCCTGCTCCTTGAGCGCGGCGGGATCCACGGAGATCGGGTACAGGCGCACCAGCACCCGTCGGCCGCGCCACCGTACGAACCGTTCCCTGAGACCGACCGTCGCCCCCGGGAGGTCGCGGCAGCAGCGCATGAAGTTCTCCGCCCATCGCTCCGAGTGGAACCCGACAACGTCGGCTCCAAGCAGCCCGGACAGGAGCTCCCCGCGCATCGCGGTGGGGAGCGTTCGGAAGTACTCCGGGCCGGCGAACGGGATGTGGGAGAAGTGCGCGATGCGGGCATCCGGCCTTCGGGCCCGCAGCAACGCCGGGACCAGCGACAGGTGATAGTCCTGAACCAGGTACGCGGGCTCGGCCTTCGGTGGCGGGCCCTCCTCGGCCAGGGCCTCGGCAAACGCCTCGTTCACCCGCCGGTACGCGGCCCAGGCCCGATCGGTGGCCCGGTCCCATCGCGGCATGCGCGGCAGATCCCACAGCGCGTGATGCACGAACCACAGCACCCGGTTCGAGATGCCGTTGTAGTAGCGGTCGTACACGCGGGGGTCGAACGACAGGTAACGCAGGCCGTGGCCGGCGGCTCCCATCGTCGGATCGAGGTGGATCCTCCCGGCTCGCTCCCTGTCCTCCGGCGACATCGCGCTGGCGATCCACAACCCCCCCGAGGCCTGAAGGGCCCCGGAGAGCGCGGACACCAGGCCGCCCCCTCCCCGCCGAGCCACCACCTGGCCGTCCGGTTCCCGAACGAAGGCAACCGGACCGCGGTTCGACGCCACCACGATCTGTCGATCGGTCACTGGAGCCGCCACCCCCGAGTTCATCCTGGCCCGGGCTCGACGGGCATGGGAGAGCATGAGTGTACCCAGCCCGGTCGACCGGCACCCCCCACGAGATCGCCGACGTGTCGGCCGGAGATTCCGGGAGCCGAAGATGCGGAACCTATAATCCCCATGACCTGGCCAACCCCATGACTGCCGACCGCGGGCCCTTTCTCTCGAACCCCCTCGTCGCGAGGGTGGCCCGGTGGGGACTGCTCGCCTGGTCCATCATCGGCGTGCTGATCCTGCTGTGGCTGGTGTTCCGGTTCGTGCTGGTGCCGATCCGGGTGATCTTCCCGCCGCTCGTGGTCGCCCTCATCGTCATCTACCTGCTGGATCCCGTGGTCACCATCCTCCAGCGCCGGGGAGTGCCGAGGGTCTGGGGAGCGCTGGCCGCCTACGTGGTGTTCCTGACGGCCGTCGGCGTGGCCCTCGCGTACATGGTCCCTGTCATCACCCACCAGGTCCAGTCGTTCGTGGCCGGGACCCCCCGGCTGCTCACCCGGTTCGAGGAGGGCTTCGCGGCGTTCGCCCGCCGGCTCGGCCTGCATCTTTCGGCGAAGGACTTCGTGGCCGCGCTCAACCCGAAGGGCGGTCGGGCGTTCAACTTCCTGGCCCGGCTGACGTCGTTCACCGCCGGGGTGGTCCGGGCCGCCGTGGTGCTCGTCCTCGGCCCGCTCCTCGCGTTCTACCTCCTTGTCGACCTGCCGAAGCTCCGGAGGGCGGCGGAGTCCCTGGTCCCGGCGTCGCGCCGGGAGGAGGTCCGCGATCTCGTGTCTCGGATCGGGGCCACGCTCGGCGGGTTCTTCCGCGGGCAGCTGCTGGTCGCGCTGATCATGGGAGCCGCGTCGCTGCTGGGGTTCTGGATCGTCGGGCTGCCGTTCTTCGCCCTGATGGGCGCGATCACCGGCCTGTTCGCGCTGGTGCCGCTGGTCGGGACGGTGGTCGCCGCGGTCCCGGTCCTGTTCGTGGCCGCCACGGCCGACGAGTCCCGCCGGGGCCTGCTCCACCTCCGCGGCGGGTGGACCCTCTCGGTCGCCTGCGTGGTGGTCCTGGTGTTGGTCCAGCAGCTCGACACCCGGTTGCTCAGCAGGCGGTTCCTGAAGCGCGGGTCCAGGCTCCACCCGGTGACCGTGCTGTTGTCTCTGCTGGTGGGCGGGACGCTGATGGGCCTGTGGGGCATGCTCCTGGCGGTCCCGACCGCAGCAGTGATCAAGGTGGTCGCGCTGCACCTGTGGGACACGCGTTCGCGCTGGCCTCCGGTGCCGGTCCGCTCGGCTCCCGCTCCGCCCCGGCCGGTGCCGGCCGGCCGTGGGCTCACCGACGTGCCGGCCGCGGAGCCCGAGCGCCGGGTTCGGGCGGCCGGCGAGGAACGCGGTTAGCTGTTCGGCAGCCGCTGCCTCAGGCTCGTTGACGGGCGAGAGCGTCGCGGCTACCGTGTCAGCAGGAGTCGGATCGAATGTTGAAGGTCTCTCACAAAACCGAGTACGCCATGCGGGCGGTGGTCGAGCTCGCCATCCGTCGTTCCCGCGAGGGAGACGCCCTGGTTCCGGCTCGGGCCATCGCCGAGGCGCAGCACATCCCTCTGCGGTTCCTGGAGCAGCAGCTCGGCGCGCTGCACAAGGCCGGGCTGGTGGAGAGCTTCCGCGGGGCGGGCGGCGGCTGCAGGCTCGCCCGCGATCCCGCCGAGATCCGCGTGGCCGACGTCGTGGACGCCATCGAGGGGACGCTGTTCCCCATGTTCTGCCTCGACGTGGAGAACCACGCGTGCTTCGCCGACGCGCACTGCGGGCTGCAGGGGCTGTGGGGAGACGTCCACGTGGCGATCAGGCAGGTGTTCGAACGGATCACCATCGCCGAGCTGGCGAAGCGGCACGGGAAGCTCGCCGAACGACCGGTGTGGGCCCCGAGCGAGCTCATCCGTCCTCGCGGCTGAACCGGGCCGGGCCGGCCCTCGGATCCGTCTGATGCCTGGCGCCGCAGTGTTCGAGCTGAGCGCTACTTGCCGAGGATCCGCATCATGGTGGTTCCGCACACCGGGCACTTGCCCTTCGCGGCCCTCCGCCCGTTCTTCAGGGTGACCTCTTCCCCCTCGAACTGGCGCTTGGCCTTGCACTTCACGCAGTACCCTTCGTATTGCGCCATCTGCTCACCTCCTCCGGTGAGGCGGGCGGCCCCGATCGGCCGTCGAACACACATCGAGGCCACCCTTTGGCGGCCTCGCGTCAATTGTGGGTCCCCACCCGCCTCCCTGCAAACACCCCAGCCGCTTATTCCGTGGATGCCGTGCGCCTCAGATCGAGCCCTTTCGGACCAGATACGGCCCCAGGAAGAGCGCGTCCATGCCCGTGTTCAGGAAGTCGGCGAGGGCTTCCTCGGGCCGATGGACGATCGGCTCGCCCCGAAGGTTGAAGCTTGTGTTCAGCACGACGGGCACTCCGGTCCGGCGGTCGAACTCCTCGATCACCCGGTAGTACAGGGGGTTGCCGGCCCGGGTGACGGTCTGGAGCCGGCCGGTGCCGTCGACGTGGGTGACGGCCGGGATCGCCTCGCGCTTGTCCTTCCGGATCGGCAGCACCAGCAGCATGAAGGGGTTGGGGTAGTAGCCCTCGAAATATTCCGGGCCCCGCTCGTCGAGCACGCTGGGGGCGAACGGACGGAAGCCCTCCCGGTGCTTCACCTCGGCGTTCACGATGTCCTTCATCTCGGCCCGGCGAGGATCCGCCAGGATCGACCGCGCCCCCAGGGCCCGCGGCCCCACCTCGGCCCGGCCCTGGAACCACCCCACGATCTTCGACTCGGCGAGCAGGGTAGCGGCCTCCGCGGGGGGGTCGGCCACCTCCCGGAATGGCAGCTTCCGCGAGACCAGAAGCTCCTTGAAGTCGGCGTCGGGGTACTCCGGCCCGTAGAAGGCGTGCTCCATGCTCCATTCGCGGGGACGCCCGAGCTCCTGATGCCACATGTGGAGCGCGGCGCCGAGCGCGTTGCCGGCATCACCCGCGGCGGGCTGGATGAAGATGTGCTCGAACGGCGTCTCCGCGAGCAGCCGCGCGTTCATCACCGAGTTCAGCGCGACCCCCCCGGCCAGCGCGAGATTGGGCGACCCCGTGGCCGCGTGCAGGGCCCGGGCCATGTGCAGCGCGGCCTCCTCCGTGATCGCCTGGACCCCGAACGCGACGTCCTGATGGTGCTCGGTGATCGCTGACTCCGGCACCCTGGAGGGTCCGAACCGGTCGAGGTACCGCTTCGATAGCGGGCCCGCCTCGACCTGATATCGGAACCACGCCAGGTTCACTTCGAACAGCCCGTCGGGGGTGAGACGGATGAAGTCCCTGAACACCGGCACGTAGCGGTCGGTGCCGTAGGGCGCGAGCCCCATGACCTTGCCCTCGTCCGCGTTGGGGTGGAAGCCGAGCCACCCCGTCACCGCCGTGTAGATCTCGCCCAGCGAGTGCGGGTTGCGGACCTCCCCCAACGGGCGCACCCGGCCCCCCCGCCCGTGCCCGAGCGTGGTCGAAAGGAAGTCGCCGCCCCGGTCGAGGGTGAGCACGGCCGCCTCCTCGAACGGGCTGGCCAGGAAGGCGCTGGCCGCGTGGGCCTCGTGGTGGCCGACGTTCACCACCTTGCCCCGGTACCCCCATCTGCGGAGGAACCCCCGCTGCTTGCGCGCCAGGTTGAGATCGACGTAGGCCTGGGCGCCCAGGCGCTTCGCCCCGAGCGGCATGCGCTTCAGCGCGTCGAGTGATCCCCGGGCGAAGTCCACGCCTGCCCTGTGGGCGAAGGCGACGGCGTCGATCTGGTCCATGCCGATGCCGGCCGTTCGGAGGCAGAACTCGACCGCGTTGTCGGGGAAGGCCTTGGTGTGCTTCTCTCTGTTGAACCGCTCCTCCTCGACGAAGGCCACCGGCCGGCCGTCCTGAAGGAGCGCGGCCGCCGTGTCGTGGGCGAAGCAATTGATCCCGAGGATGTTCACGGCTGGCTATGTTCCCCGACCCGGCCCGACCCAACAAGCCGAGCGCGCCGGCCGAGGCCGGCGCGACGCCGGACCGGCGCGCCGAATAACATGGTCACGCTGCCCATCTGCCGAGGAGGTTCATTCATGCCGGACGAGGTTGAGGCCACGATCGACGCGTTGCTGTCGGAGGACCGAGTCTTCGAGCCGCCGGAGGGATTCCGCAACCGCGCCCTGTGGACCGACCCCGCCGTCTACCAGCGGGCCGCCGCCGATCCCGACCGGTTCTGGGCCGAACAGGCCGAACGGATCGACTGGTATCGCAGGTGGGACCAGGTGATGGAATGGAACCCTCCCTGGGTCCAGTGGTTCACCGGGGGGAAGCTGAACGTGGCGTACAACTGCCTGGACCGGCACGTCGAGTCCGACGGCGGCGGCAAGGTCGCCTACTACTGGGAGGGCGAACCCGGGGACGAGCGGACCATCACCTACGCCGAGCTCCACGCGGAGGTGTGCCGCTTCGCCAACGGGCTGAAGTCGCTGGGGGTTCGAAAGGGCGACCGGGTCGCCATCTACCTGGGCATGATCCCGGAGCTCCCCGTGGCCATGCTGGCGTGCGCCCGCCTGGGGGCGGCGCACTCCGTGGTGTTCGGCGGGTTCTCCTCCGAGGCCCTGAAGGACCGGATCAACGACGCCGAGGCGAAGGTGCTCATCACGGCCGACGGCGCCTACCGGCGGGGGCAGGAGGTCGCGCTCAAGGCCAACGCCGAGGAGGCCCTGAAGGACTGCCCCACCATCGAGCACGTCGTCACGGTGAAGCGGACCGGGAGCGACCACCCCTTCGTCGACGGCAGGGACGTCTGGTACCACGACCTCGTCCAGAGCCAGTCGGAGGAATGTCCACCGGAGCCGATGGACGCCGAGGACATCCTCTACATCCTGTACACGAGCGGGACGACCGGGAAGCCGAAGGGGATCGTCCACACCACCGGGGGGTATCTCGTGGGCTGCGCCACGACGCACCGGTACATCTTCGACATCCACGCCGACGACGTGTACTGGTGCGCGGCCGACATCGGCTGGGTCACCGGCCACAGCTACATCGTGTACGGCCCCCTGGCGAACCACACCACGGGGGTCATGTACGAGGGCGCGCCCGACTGGCCGGATCGCGACCGCCTGTGGTCGATCGTGGAGAAGCGCCGGGTCAACATCCTGTACACGGCGCCCACCGCCATCCGTTCCTTCATGCGATGGGGCCCGGAGTACCCGGGGAAGCACGACCTGTCCTCGCTTCGGCTGCTGGGAACGGTGGGCGAGCCGATCAACCCCGAGGCGTGGGTGTGGTACTGGAAGTACATCGGGACCGAACGCTGCCCCATCGTGGACACGTGGTGGCAGACCGAGACCGGCAACATCCTGATCACCCCGCTGCCGGGCATCACGAAACTCAAGCCCGGTTCGGCCGCCCGTCCGTTCCCAGGGATCGACGCCGACATCCTGGATGACCAGGGGAACCCGGTGCCGGCCGGCCAGGGCGGGTATCTGGTGATCAAGCGCCCCTATCCCGCGCAGTTCCGCACGATCTACAAGGATCCCGACCGCTACGTGCAGACCTACTTCGCCAAGTACGGGAACGAAACCTACCTTGCCGGCGACGGGGCCAAGCGGGACGAGGACGGCTACTTCTGGCTGCTGGGACGGATCGACGACGTGATGAACGTGGCGGGACACCGGATCTCGACCTACGAGGTCGAATCGGCGCTGGTCGACAACCCGAAAGTGGCCGAGGCTGCCGTGGTTGCCAAGACGGACCCGGTGGTTGGCCAGGCCATCACGGCGTTCGTCACCCTGAAGGGCGATCAGCAGCCGAGCGACGAGGTGGCCGCCGAGCTGCGGGAGCACGTGGCGAAGGTGATCGGGAAGATCGCCCGGCCGCACCACATCATCTTCTCCGACGACCTGCCGAAGACCCGCTCCGGCAAGATCATGCGCCGGCTGCTCCGGGACGTGGCTGAGGGGCGCGAGCTGGGCGACGTCACCACGCTGGCAAACGTCGAGATCCTCCAGAAGATCAAGGAGACCGCCGCCAGCGGCGAGGAGGAGTAGCAGCCGCGGACCCGCGATCACGAGGGGGATACCCCGCCCGCGTGTGGGTACAAAACGTCCGTGGCTGAGCGCGGCCCCGTCGAGGGCGGCGGTGCCGGCGCCGCCGGCGATCCTGATGTCGCCGCCCGATCCCGAGATCAGCTCGCCGGTGGAGAACCGCACATCGCGCAAGTCGATGTCGGCCTCTCGAATCCGGATGCCCTCGGCGCTGAAGTCGTCGTCCTTCAGGCCCACCGATCCGAACCTGCCCGACGTGAGGTGGAGCAGGAAGGGGAACCCGCCCAGCGAAACGGATGGCTTGCTCGAGAGCTTCAGCGACCGCTGGAGGGCCGTCGCCGCCTGCGACTCGGCCACCGCCTTGACCACGAAGTCGGCGGCGACAAGCAGCGCCGCCAGCACCGCCAGGCCGATCAGGAGCTTCCGCATCGGGCTTGGAGATTCCCCCAGGTGGCTGGTCGAACCGTCGGGCCCCGGCGCCTACCGGACGTAGACCCTGCCGTTCCGTTCTGAGACCGTGCCGCGACGCAGCGGGAGGACCCGGGTCAGCGCCTTGTAGGCCGGGCCCAGTCCGGGGATCTTGGCGAACACCCCCTGCGGGCCGCGAACCATGCGACCGGTGTCGATGTCGTACTTCGACCCGTGCCAGGGGCACACTAGGCACCCGTCCCTGTCGATGCGCCCGTTCGCCAGGTCGGCGAACAGGTGCCGGCACCTCCGGCTCACGGCGAACAGCTTGCCCTCCGCGTTCCCCACCGCGTACGGGCCGGCCCCCACGACCTTCCCGGGGGTCAGCTCCGACGCCGGCCCGACCTCGATCTCACGGCCCATCGTTCCTCCCTCGGCCATTCCCGGCCGCATTATCCGCCGGGCCGGCGTGCGGCGTTGACCGGGCTCGGACGGGCGGCCTACCCTTCGGCCACCGTGAGCAAGCTCTCGCACCGGACCCTTTCGGTCAACGGCATCTCGATGCACGTGGCCGAGGAGGGCACGGGGCCGGCGGTGATCCTGTGCCACGGCTTCCCCGAGCTCTGGTTCTCGTGGCGGCACCAACTCCCCGCGCTGGCCGGGGCCGGGTACCGGGCGTTTGCCCCGGACCAGCGGGGCTACGGCGGCACCGACCGCCCCGAGCATGTGGACGCCTACGACATGGTCCATCTCACCGGCGACCTGCTCGGGCTCCTCGATGCCCTGGGCGAGGAGCGGGCGGTGTTCGTGGGTCACGACTGGGGCGCCATCGTGGTCTGGAACCTGGCGGTCATGGCTCCGGAACGGGTGGCCGCTGTGGTCGGCATGAGCGTGCCGTTCGTGCCCCGGACGCCGGTCCGGCCGACCGAGGTGTTCGAGCTCCTGGCCGGAGGTCGGTTCCTCTACCTGCTCTACTTCCAGGAGGCCGGTACCGCCGACCGAGAGCTGGCGGAGGATCCGCGCCGGACGATCACGGCCACCCTCTGGTCCGCGTCGGGCGACGCCCCGCCGGGCTCGATGCGGTGGGTGCCTCGCGAGGACACGAGATACCTGGACGGCCTGAGCGAACCCTCCGAGCTGCCCGGTTGGCTGACCGAAGAGGACCTCGCGGTCTACGTGGACGCCTTCGGTCGAACGGGGTTCACCGGAGCCCTGAGCTGGTACCGGAACATGGACCGGAACTGGGAGCTCGGCCACCCGCCGGTCGAGGCGAGGGTCACGGTTCCCGCTCTCTTCGTGGCGGGAGAGCGCGACCCCGTGCTCAAGATTGCTCCCCCCCAGATCATGGAGGGGTGGGTCGAGGACCTCCGGGGGACGGTGATCCTGCCCGGCGCCGGCCACTGGATCCAGCAGGAGCGCCCCCGTGAGGTCAACGAGGCCCTGATCGCCTTCCTCCGGGGCCTGGAGTAGCCCCCGCTCATCACGTGGTCGGCGCCGCGGCTGGTGCTGCCGACGCTCGAGCCGTAGCGTCCGGCGTCCGATCGAGCTCCAGTCGAAGCTGGCCGCGGGCCGCGTCGATCTCCCGGCCTCGGGTGTCCCGCACGGTCACGGGAACGCCGCGGCGGCGGAGGACGTCGACGAATCGGGCCATCCTCCGCGCGCTGCTCGGCTGGGCGGGCCACCCGGGGGTCGGATTGAGCGGGATCAGGTTCACGTGGGCCCGCAGCCGGCGGGCGATCGGCGCAAGCAGCTCGGCCTGCCGGTCCGAGTCGTTGACCGCGTCGATCATGGCCCACTCGATCGAAGGCCTCCGGCCGGTCTTCGACCGCCACTCCTCGATGGCGCCTTCGAGCACGTCCAGGGGCCACAGCCGGTTCACCGGCACCAGCTCGTTGCGGAGCTCGTCGTCGGCGGCGTGGAAGCTCACGGCCAGCCCGACCTGCGGGTGGTCCCGGGCCAGCCGCCGGATCCCGGGGACCACGCCCACGGTCGACACGGTGACGTGCCTGGCGCCAAGGTTCATCCCCGCCGGGTCGAGGAGCCGCGCGATCGAATCGCGGGTGGCCCGGTAGTTCGCCATGGGCTCGCCCATGCCCATGAACACCACGTTGGCCACCCGCCGCGGCGTGGAGTCCGGGAGCCGGGCGGCCGCCCTGGCCGCCCAAACCACCTGAGCCGCGATCTCTCCCGCGGAGAGGTTCCCCTTCAGTCCCATCTGGCCGGTGGCGCAGAACCCGCACCCCATG
>WNGE01002618.1_pt1 | contig 22541 bp, 19 predicted proteins | sample 5400651 | NCBI WGS metagenome assembly WNGE01 (sample SAMN13153370, study PRJNA577476) | soil metagenome | isolation source: 60 cm soil or saprolite under grassland replicate 2 | place: USA:California | collected 2016-06-15
GACCAGAATGGGATTTGCCATGTTCTCTTCTCCGTTGCCGTCACCTGAATGGATGGTCAGATCCGTTGAACGCGAGCATTGGTCCATATTGAGCAATTTTCATCTTGCTTCTCCCTTAACGTGTTAACTGGCATGAGCCACGGCGGTGTCAACGATCCACTCCAAACGGTCGCGGCTGAAAATCCAGTTCGCGTTTTGCCATGGCATTCGATACGCCTCGCATCTGCGTCCCGTAGTAAACCGCATCCGCACCACTCGCTTTCAGAGCATCCTCAACCGATATCTGCGGCGGTGGTGGAGCATGCAGCCATTGAGCAAACGCAGGGAGCCATTGGCGCACCGCTAAAGGTTGATCATTCGCAATCAGATAAATTCCAGGATTGCCTTGCCTGGCGCTGCAACGGTGGCAATCGCCGCGTCCTCAATGTGTAACCACGACCAGACGCCTTCGCCATTCCCGACGATCGGGAACTGTTGCTGTCGCACCTGTAGGGCAACATCGCCATCGGGGGTGAACCAAGTGTCGGGTCCATAGAAGAAGCCATAACGCAGGGCAATCCCTTCTATGTTGGGATTTCCTAGTAAGCGATGCTCAAGCTCCGTTACTACGCCGGCACAGGTAACCAGACGAACTTTCATACAGTCGAGTCCCTGAATAAGGAAGCAGCTTGGAACATTATTTTACGCTTGGGACTTGATAAAAGCGCGTCAGTGGTTGCCAGAAGCTATGAAAGGCGAGTTCAACTTCACATTTGCGAAATTGGCGGAGATAGCTGGGTTCCTGCAGGTTAACGAAGCGGTAGACCTGCTGGCTAATGTCGTCTTGACGATCAGCGCAGAGCTTGTGGATGTGCAGGACCACCGCCGGCTGTGGGCGGAACAATACAGCAGCCAGGTCTCAGACGTCTTGGCCGTGCAAAAGAAGATCGCAGAGGAGATCGCCGAAAACCTTCGTGTGAGATCGGGCGTGGCCGAAAAGCAACAGGGGCCGAGACTCTATACCCAGAGCAGCGAAGCCTATGACGCTTATGCCCGGGGTCACCACTTATTGCTGAAACGAACCACCCCCACGACTGAGAAAAGCATTGAGTACTTCGAACAGGCGATCAAGCTCGATCCCAACTACGCCCTCGCTTACGCTGAACTAAGTTTCGCCTACTGGTCGATTCGTGGCTCTCGTCCGTCAGAGGAATTCTTGCTTAAAGCGAACGAAGCTGCAGCGAAAGCATTGGAGCTAGACGACCAGCTTGCCGAAGCGTACACCACGATGGGCCACGTTAGATCCAGCTACTGGGATTGGACGGGAGCTGAGAGCGCTTTCAGACGCGCCGTTGAACTGAACCCGAACTCGGCTTTCGCCCACACCCATTATGCATTTTATTTCGTCGCGATGAGGCGTTTCGCCGTCGCCGAGAGCAAGCGAGCCGTTGAACTGGAGCCGACTTCCGTTTTCTACAATAGGAATGTGGCCCTGAATCTTTATTTCGCGCGCCGGTACGATGAAGCGGTTGAGCAATCACTAAAGACGCTCGAATTGGATCCGATTATGCCTACGGCGTACGCTTGGCTCGCAAAGTCGTATCAGCAGAAAGGTCTTTATGATCAGGCTGTCGACGCTTACTTAAAGAATGGGCCGTTTCTTAATCTTGGTCCGGAAGCACAAGTGGCGCTAAAAGATGCCTATGCTAAGTCGGGCTGGAAAGGGTTTTGGCGGAAGGCAGTTGACTTGCGGTTGCAACAGGTGAAGGAAAGAAATGATCCTTACGGCTTGGCGGAGACTTATGCGCAGCTTGGAGAAAAGGACCAAGTCTTTGCCTGGCTGGAAAAGGCTTATGAGGGACGCCGCATCACGCTAGAGTTCCTTCCTGCAGACCCCCTTTCTTGTTGATCTTGTTCAAATTCACTCCGGCAGATTCAGGCGTTGTCCGACATGCTTCAGCTTGTCGTCAAGATGGGCAATACTCAAGCGTGATAGTACCCGTTACGTCGTACATTGAGTGTTGCCAATCTTGACGACAAGCTGAAGCATGTCGGACATTTGATTCATTCCGGCAGATTCATCCGTTTCAGCATTTCCTTGAATCGCGGCTCGGAGCGCAGGTCGTCAAGCTCTGGAGCAACTGCATACGTATTGGCTGTTTCTGAACGACCCGACATTTGCTTTTCGAGCCAGTTCAATGCTTCCTCTTTATCGCCAAGCCCAATGTAAATAAGCGCAAGGGTATAGCTCTGAACATAACCCCGGGTCGTCTCTTGTTTTAACTCGTTGAGCAGCTTCACTGCTTCATCGCGCTTGCCGGATTTCGCCAGCCACAGTCCCCAATATCCCTTTGCTGAGGAACCGTTACGAAGTTCGATTGTCGTGCGCGTTTCGGCTATGGCTTCCGCATACATTCCGTCTCCAGTTAAGCCACTTCACCCGCTCGTATCGCACACCTCTGCCGGAAGCACTATTCATTCCGGTTGGCCCATGGATATCCAGTCATTATCAAAATGTGTCTCGAACCTACTGGCCCCCTCCGGGGTCCGTAGACGGATCACCAGAAAATAACGGAGACCAGCATGTCTCTCATCGACAACTTGGCGCACGATGTAGTTGGCTCTCAACTCCGGAGTCTAAGGCTCTACGCATTGCGACTCCGCTGCAAGCGCCTATCTCAACGATGGGTTGAGGTGCAAATGCTGTGGACATCTCCAAGGCGGAAAGGAGGCTACAGCTTTGTCAGGAGTAACTCGCGGATGTCTCCGTCGCTGTACATTCCATCAGTACGCAGGGCGTAGGCGCAATGCATTTCGAGTACGCCACCGTCGAAGGTGATGCTCATCGCTGCCCGATCCTTGAGGTTCTTGAGCTTAATCAGGCGCAGCCCTTCGCGAACCGCCTCTTTGCCCATCTCATCTATGCAGATCGTGCGCAAGGCCATGTTCAGCCGATGACAGGAAAGGTTGTCGAGAAAATTCAACGCCTCGGCGTCATCGGCGAAACTTTCCCAGTCGACCTCGTACGGAATGGCCTTGCCACAGATCTCTTGGATTTCCTGGACTCGACCGGGGAGCGTCGTCTCCTGCAGTTCTTTGATCTTGCGCCGCTCGTTCAATCCCATGTGATGTCTCCTCCTAATGATACGTTCAGTGTCGTGCGTATTTCGCACGAAACGGCTTGACGAAAATGAACCAGTGAGTTGGAACTCACGAATCCGGTACGCCGTGACTGCCTCGATCTAGCCATCTTCAATCCATACCTCTTTTATCCAGGTAGCCAGGTCTTGCCATTTCTCGTCGGTCGTCCCATTGTGTGACCAGAATCGGACCTCACCTTTTTCATTCAGACAAAAATAATCTCCATTGTCCTCGCAAATCGGAAGGAGGTTGCTCGGCACGTCCATTTCACTCCAGGCAGATTCAGCAACCTCGACCAGATTCAAATAGCCAGAATCGGGCACTACTATGGCGGGCTCAAGTGTTCCGTAAACGACATCGCTGGCTTCCAATAAATATTGCCGGTAATCTTCAGGGAATTTTATGCCAAGGCGGTTCTCCGCCACTTTCACCTCATCCTCTGTAGGTAATCTAAACGGCTTTGGGACAGGCCGATTCAGCCTTCGCAATTCATCTATGACTTCTGACATTTTCATAATCACCGATTCGGCGTGCGGAAGAGGACGCTCAAGCTCCTCGTTGTCGAGCTTATCAATCTTGTTGGTGTTTCCTCATAACGAGCATCGAGTTTTTGCTAACTACAGGGAGCAGTGTACACAAAACTGCGCAGACTGTGCCCGACAGCGAAGTCTCGCGCCGCAAAGTTCGATTGGTCCGATGACAGGCTGAGCGGATGTGGCCGTGAGGTGGTCGGTTGAGGAGATCGACAAAAAGTCGGTTATCATGCGTCAATCGAACCCACCGCCGAAATCATGAGAGCCATAAGGAGTCGACGATGCCGCATTATAGGGAAGATTTGTTGATCAAACCAAGCTCCGCTTCAAGTTCCCCGGGAGAGACGCTCGTCGTTACGCCGGATTCAACGGGATTTGATTACTTGACGCTTCGCATTCGGAAGATGTTACGCGGGGAAAAGTTTTCCTCCAAAACGGGCGATTGTGAATTAGGGATGGTGGTATTGGGCGGACGCTGTTCGGTTGAGTCAACGGCTGGTTCCTGGTTGGATTTTGGTGGCCGCGCACACGTGTTTGATGGGTTGCCTCACGCGCTCTATTTGCCGATTGAGACCGAGTTCACCGTCTCGGCCGCCACGGATTGTGAAATCGCCCTCTGTTTTTCGCGCGCGGAAGAAAAATATCCGGCGCGGCTGATTACGCCGGACGAAGTTGAGGTTGAAGTCCGCGGTGGTGCTAATGCTACGCGTCAAATCAATCATATCCTGAAACCAGAATTTCCAGCGCAACGACTACTTCTCGTCGAGGTCTATACACCAAGCGGGAATTGGTCCAGCTATCCACCTCACAAACACGACGTGCATAGACCGCCTGATGAGGTCGACCTCGAAGAGATTTATTATTACAAGATCGATCGCCCGGAAGGATATGCTATTCAAAGAGTCTACACACCGGATGGACGCATCGACGAGACGCTCACGGTGCGCGACGGTGAATTGGTGCTGGTGCCTGAAGGCTACCACCCGGTAGTGGCGGCGCACGGATACAACGTCTATTACCTCAACGCCCTCGCGGGTAGCGCTCGCTCGATGGCGGCTACAGATGACCCTGCGTATGCTTGGGTGCGGGAATCCTGGCGTGAGCAGGATCCCCGGGTGCCGCTGGTGACAGGCTGCGGAGGAAGATGATGACCGAGCGAGAGTTTGACGTCTTGTTGATGGGCCGCAGTTCTATTGATCTTTATGCGAACGACATCGGCGCGCCTTTCCACGAGATCAAGAATTTTGCCGCTTACGTCGGCGGCTGCCCCACAAATATAAGCGTCGGCACACGGCGGTTAGGACTGCGGTCGGTGCTGCTGACGGCGGTGGGACCTGATCCTGTGGGAGACTTTCTACTCCACTTTCTTAGGCAGGAAGGTGTGGTCACTAACTTCATTCCGCTCAAGCCGGGACGCCGGACGAGCGCGGTCATTCTCGGCATTGAGCCGCCCGATAAATTCCCGCTAGTTTACTATCGTGATAATTGTGCGGACATCCAACTCACGATCGATGACGTGCTGGGGGCACCGATCGCGCAGAGTCGCATCTTGTTGATATCCGGAACAGGGCTGAGTCGTGAGCCGAGCCGCAGCGCCACCATCTTCGCCGCGGAGCGTGCGAGGGCCTCTGGTACCACGGTCGTCCTCGATCTTGATTTTCGTCCAGATCAGTGGCATGACGCGCGGGCCTTTGGCGTGACCGTCCGTTCGGTCCTGCGTTTGACTGATGTAGTGATCGGCACGGCAGATGAAGTGAAGGCCGGCGCGCTTGCGGAAGGAGTTTCTGTCACCGTCGAGCATTCACAAGTATCCGGTGCGCAAGTAAGCGGTGACGTGTTGCAGGCGGTCGAGTGCGTTCTCGCGGCAGGTCCGGAAGCTCTGGTGCTTAAACGCGGCGGGGAAGGAACAACCGTTTACTTAAAGGGTGGCGAAAGAATCGAGGCCGGCACATTCCCCGTCGAGGTGTATAACGTACTGGGTGCCGGGGACGCGTTCGCAAGCGGCTTTCTTTACGGCTACCTCAAAGGATGGGATTGGCAACGCTCAGCGCGAATGGGCAATGCGTGCGGAGCGATCGTGGTCACACGCCATGGCTGCGCCAATTTTATGCCCTATGAACATGAAGCTCTTACGTTCATCGAAGAGCAAGGCGGATTTTAGATGCAGGCTTTTCTTGACCAGGAGTTTCTTCCTGCCTCCGCGCTGTCCAGGATAAATGCATTGCGGGTGACAGATCCGCAGTGCTCTGTGCGTTCCGCCAAAGCGCGAAAGCGACGTAGCAATCTCACGCCTGACGGAAAACTCAACATCCTGGCGGCGGACCATCCCGCACGGCGCGTAACAAAAGTTGGTGACGATCCCCTGAAGATGGCCGACCGTCACGGTTATCTCGCGCGAATTGTGCGTGTGCTACAGAGCGATGTCGTTGATGGCGTGATGGCGACAATGGATATTCTGGAAGACCTGCTGATCCTTCACCATCTAGTCCTGGAAGCCGGTGGTCCTGCATTCCTCGATGACAAGCTGCTCCTCGCCAGCCTGAATCGCGGCGGCCTGGCCGGGACCAGTTGGGAGATGGATGATCCAGTGACAGGTCCAGCGCCCGCGACCTGTGCCGCTCTGAACCTGGATGGAGCCAAGCTCTTACTACGCATTTGTGATGAAGAAGCTAACTCGCTCCGCACCATGATCTATTGTGCTCGCGCCATTACAGAAATGAATGCCTTAGGGCTGCCAACATTTCTCGAACCTTTACCCGTCGGCAAGAATAACGACAGCTACCGAGTGGTGAAAACTGCAGAAGCGTTGGCGAAGATTGTGGGAGTGGCTTCAGCGCTCGGTGATAGTAGTCGCTACCTATGGCTAAAATTGCCTTACTGCGAAAACTTTGAGGTTGTGGCACGCGCCACGACGCTACCAATCTTATTACTCGGGGGTGAGTCGGTCGGCGATGCTAAGCCGCTGTTGCGAGAGATCTCTGCAGGGCTATCAGCTGGATCCAACGTGCGTGGGGCTCTCGTGGGGCGTAACGTTCTTTACCCAGGCTCGGAGGATCCGCTCGCTGTGGCTCGCGCCGCAGGCTTAATCATTCACGACAACTGGACAGTTGAGCACGCTTTGGAGGCCTCGAAATCGGAGGCCGGGCACGCCATGAACGATATGACCGGTTACTTCCAGCGCCTGTCAGTCTAGCGTTCCATTGAAGGGGGAAGCAGTTAAAGAGGATCCACACCAGGATTGAACAAGTTGGGAAGGGGCAAGCGGGTAATAGAAGCATCACACCAAAGTGTCTCCGAGCGCGCCCCCGGCTGATTTGCCCTAGGACTAGTGTCCTGTCCCGTTTAATTGTTAACAGGCATTTTTCACACAGTCTCTGCCGTGGGTGGGATTTGTGGGCCATCACGAAACTAACGATGAAGACTCAAAGATTAACTACAGCCCAAGCGCTGGTCACCTTTTTGAAGAATCAGTTTGTCGAGCGCGACGGGACAGCATGGCCTTTCTTTGCGGGCGTCTGGGGCATCTTCGGACATGGCAATGTGGCTGGCGTGGGTCAAGCGTTGCAGCAAGCGCCTGACTTTCGCTATTACCTGGCCCGTAATGAGCAGGCGATGGTCCACACGGCCACCGCCTACGCGAAGATGAGCAATCGGCTTCGCGCATTTGCCTGCACGTCTTCAATCGGGCCTGGTGCGACGAACATGATTACCGGTGCGGCTACGGCGACGATCAATCGCCTTCCCGTATTGCTGCTGCCCGGCGACATCTTCGCTCGTCGGAACGTCGCCCCTGTCCTGCAACAACTAGAGTCAGCATACACTCAGGACATTTCGGTTAACGACGCTTTCAAACCCGTCTCGCGGTACTGGGATCGAATAAACCGTTCCGACCAATTGCCCTCCGCCTTGTTCGAGGCGATGCGAGTGCTAACCTCCCCCTCTGATACAGGTGCGGTAACGTTGGCGCTCCCGCAGGACGTACAGGCAGAAGTGTGGGACTATCCCGCTGAGCTCTTCGAAGAGCGCGTTTGGAACATCGCACGACCATTGGCTGACCGCCTGCTACTGGCCCGCGCCCTGGAATGGATTCGCGCGGCGCAGAAACCTTTCATCATCACGGGCGGCGGCGTCATCTACAGCGAAGCGAGCCAAGCACTGTCACGCCTGGTCGAACAGACAGGCATCCCGGTCGGAGAGACAATGGCCGGCAAGGGCGCATTGCCTTGGAACCATCCACAAAACCTCGAAGCCCTGGGTGTGACCGGCACTCCCGGCTCTAACGTGCTCGCACGCGAGGCTGACCTCGTGATTGCTGTGGGCACGCGCCTGAGCGATTTCACGACTGCGTCTAAGACTGCATTCCAGAATCCTGACGTACGATTCATCAACATCAACGTCGCAGCATTCGACGCCCACAAACATGCAGCATTGCCGCTCATCGCTGATGCACGCGTCACGCTCGATGAACTTCGAGAGGGGTTGGAAGGTTACCGTGTCGGCGAGGATTACGCGTCGCGCATCGCTTACCTCAAACAGCAGTGGACGGAGGAGGTCGAACGCTTATTTAACCGGCAACACGGACCGCCGGTCAGCCAGAGTGAGGTCATCGGAATCGTCAACAGCTTCTCCAGGCCTGAGGACGTAGTGGTCTGCGCCGCCGGCAGTCTTCCAGGAGATCTCCACAAACTGTGGCGCACACATCAGCCCAAGGGTTACCACCTCGAATACGGCTACTCCTGTATGGGTTACGAAATTGCGGGCGGACTTGGCGTGAAGATGGCCGACCCCGCCCGTGAGGTGTATGTGATGGTGGGCGACGGCTCTTACCTCATGATGTCCTCCGAGATCGTCACTTCGATCCAGGAGGGCTTCAAGTTGACTATTATCCTCCTCAATAATTATGGCTTCAGCAGCATAGGCGGGCTGTCGCAAGCGCTTGGTTCGGGCGGCTTTGGCACCGATTATAGAACGCGGCGCGCAGAGAGTGGCCAACTGGATGGTGCGCGGCTGGAGGTTGATTTCGGCGCTAATGCAGCTAGCCTGGGAGCGCACGTGATTGGCGCCAGGACACGCGACGATCTGCAGCGCGCTCTGGAGGAAGCTCGCCGGGATGAACGTACCACTGTCATTGTGATCGAAGTCGATAAAGAGGTGCGCGTACCCGGTTACGAGTCGTGGTGGGACGTGCCCGTGGCCGAGGTCTCGGAACTCGACTCGGTCAAGCGCGCGCGTAAGAGTTACGATGAGGCGGTGAAGCGGGAGAGGTACTTGCTGTAGTCTTTTGGCATAACTCAACTCTCTGTGGTCTTGGTCTTGCAGATTATTTACTACAGACACAGCGCGGCGTTCGGCCGCAACTAAACTGCGAACCACGGCTTTGCCGCCCCGATGTGCGGCGGTTGGCTCCGCCCCGCCGTTCAAAGCGGAACTTCGATTTGGGCTGTGCCCCTGGTGCGGGCTTGGCCCTTCTATCGCAGCTGTCTGGCGTGAATTGAGGAATGTATTCATTCGATTATCGCAACCAGCTGCTAACTGATCTCGGGAGCGATGAAGTTACACTTGCTGGAGGGCAAGCCCGCACCAGGGGCGCAGCCCTTGCGGTTATTGCCGCTAACCGGCAGGGCGGAGCCGCTGCCACACATCGGGGCGGCAAAGCCGTTGCGTGAATGAGAGATGTTTCACACGTACAACGGAAGTCAGAAACCTTTGCTCAAGAAACAAGAAGTTGGAATTTGTATTACGGAGAACACGGAGGATGCACAGAGTTTCTCCCCGTGAATCTCTAAATTTTTGGAGGAATGAATTATGTCAACGAATGGTCGCTTGCCTAACTATATAAATGGCCAGTGGAGGAGTTCTTTCGCCAAAGAGTTCACGGATGTGATTAATCCGGCGACTGGCGAGACGCTGGCCCAAGTCCCACTAGACGTCGAGGCTGATGTGGTGGCAGCAATCGAATCAGCTGCCGCGGCTTTTCCCGAATGGCGTCGCACGCCGCCGGAAGAACGCATTCAATATCTCTTCAAGCTAAAGCAGCTCTTTGAAGATCACCTGGAGGAGTTGGCCAGCCTCGTCACAACAGAGAATGGCAAGACGCTCACGGAGGCGCGAGGAGAGTTGCGGCGGGCGATTGAAAACGTCGAGGTGGCATGCGGCATCCCGACGCTGATGCAAGGCTATAATCTCGAAGATGTTGCCAGAGGCATTGATGAGATGATGATTCGCCAGCCTTTGGGCGTGGTGGCCGCCATCACGCCATTCAACTTCCCTATCATGGTGCCGTTCTGGTTCATTCCCTATGGCATAGCCTGCGGCAACACCTTCATAGTGAAGCCCTCCGAAAAGGTGCCGTTGACTATGAAGCGCTTGTTCGAGCTTATTGAGCAACTTGGATTGCCGCCCGGTGTTCTGAGTCTGGTGAATGGCGCCAAAACAGCGGTTGACGTGCTACTCGATCACCCAAGGGTCCGAGCCATCAGTTTCGTTGGCTCGACGCCGGTCGCGAAGTATATCTACACGCGCGGCTCGGCCAATGGCAAGCGGATGCAGTGTCAGGGCGGAGCCAAGAACCATGTGGTTGTCCTTCCCGATGCCGACATGGAAACGACGACGCAGATCGTCACCGATAGCGCCTTCGGCTGCGCTGGACAGCGTTGTTTGGCCGTTTCTGTCGCGATCACGGTCGGCGACGCAAAGCACACATTCAGAGATGCCATCGCCGCGAGTGCAGACTCAATAACGGTAGGCCCCGGCCTTGATGAATCCAGTCAGATGGGACCAGTCATCACCCGCGAGAGTAAAACACGCATTGAGGGGCTGATTGCCAGAGGGAAGAGCGAAGGGGCTGGCGTTCTGCTTGACGGTCGAGGTACAAGGGTTCCGAATCACGAGGGAGGTAATTTCATCAAGCCGACCATCCTTGAAAACGTGCCGCCAGGGGGTGAGCTGTCTAAGACCGAAATTTTTGGGCCAGTTTTAAGCCTCGTCCATGCCGAGACAGTAGACGAAGCGCTCGAGATTCTGTCGCAGAGTCTCTATGGCAATGCTGCCTCTATCTTCACTAGCAGTGGCGCTGCCGCGCGCAAATTCCGCTACGAGGTGGAGGCCGGGAACGTCGGCATTAACATCGGAGTCGCCGCACCGATGGCCTATTTCCCCTTCAGTGGTTGGAAGGACAGCTTCCTGGGAGTTATGCATAGCCAGGGACGCGACGCCGTCGAGTTCTACACCGAGAAGAAAGTAGTGATCGAAAGGTGGCCGAAGCAGTGGTCGCGTAAGTTCTGATAGGATGAGCAGTCAAATGAGACCTGTTCATTACCAGGGTTTCACTCCGTAGGAGTGACATGTTTATAGCTCAAAGGAACGAGAACCTCCGGCGCGGTTCGGAGGGGCGGAACTCAACTTGACAAGTACCAACCTAGTCTCATTCCGTCCCTCCGAACCGCGCCGAGTACTTCTTAGGCACCCGTCTATAAACATCTCACTCCTACGGAGTGAAGAATAGTCGTGATCCACCGGCGTCAAAACCGGCCCGGTTATTGCAAGCTCAGATTCCCAGATGACAGAATCTCCCGTTCTGGAAATGCGCCATATCAGGAAGACGTTCCCCGGTGTCGTGGCGTTGGACGACGTTAATTTTGAGTTGCAGCGGGGTGAAGTTCACATCCTCCTCGGCGAGAACGGAGCGGGCAAATCCACGCTCATGAAAATCCTGAGCGGGGCCTATCAAAAGAGCGCCGGCCAAATCATTCTCGACGGCGCCGAAGTAGAGATTAAGAATCCTAAGCATGCCCAAACCCTCGGCATAAGCACCATCTATCAAGAATTCAATCTCATCCCTCATTTATCCGTCGGGGAAAATATTTTTCTCGGGCGCGAGCCAGCCTACGTGCCGGGAGTGATCAATCAACGAGCAATTTTTCAAAGGGCGACGCGCGCCTTGGGGGCCCTGGGTCTTGCCCTTAATCCGCGGAACTTAGTCAAAGAGTTGAGAGTTGCCGAACAGCAGATGGTTGAAGTGGCAAAGGCGCTCTCACTCGACGCCAGAATCCTGATCATGGACGAGCCTACCGCCGCCCTCACTGAGCACGAGATCACAGAACTCTTTGCCACCATTCGCAGGCTCAAAGAAAAAGGGGTCTCCATCGTTTACATCTCACACCGCATGGAGGAACTGTTTGAAATCGGCGACCGCGTAACCGTCTTGCGGGACGGACATTCAGTCGGCGTCTACGATGTGCGCGGGATAAGCAAGTCGGAACTGATCCGCCTCATGGTCAATCGTGAATTGACGGAGCTATTCCCGAAAGAGAAGGCCACTAGGGGCCCAGAGGTCTTGCGGGTCGATGGTCTAAGCACGAAGGGTCTTTTGAAAGACATCAGCTTCTCACTTCACAAGGGAGAGGTACTGGGTATCGCCGGCCTCCTGGGTGCCGGACGGACGGAACTGGCGCGCGCAATTTTCGGCCTCGACAAGATTACTTCGGGAACCATCTACATCAACGGTGCTTTGCAGAAGATCGGCTCGCCGCGCCGCGCGATCAATTCCGGCATGGGGTTTCTCACTGAAGATAGAAAGTTGCAAGGTTTGGTTTTGCCGCTGTCGGTCGAAAGGAATCTTTGCCTTTCAAGTGTTGATAAGTTTTCAAAATGGGGTGTTATGGATACCAGGCAAGAGCAGCGAGCAGCCGGTCGGTATGTGAAGGAACTGCGAATAAAAACGCCAAGCCTGGATCAGAAAGTGGTTTTCCTAAGCGGCGGTAATCAACAGAAGGTAGTGCTCAGCAAGTGGCTTTGTTCTCAGGCCGAGGTGTTCATTTTCGATGAGCCGACTCGCGGGGTCGACGTAGGAGCTAAGGCGGAAATCTATCAGTTAATGAACCGGCTTACGGCAGCCGGCGTCGCCATTATCATGATCTCGTCAGAGTTGCTTGAGGTATTGGGCATGAGTGACCGCATCCTGGTGATGCGTGGAGGCCAAATCACGGGCGAGTTCTCTGCCGAGGAGGCCACACAGGAAAGAATCTTACAATGTGCCCTGGGGGAATAGCCCTGCGCCAGAATTTCTTTTCGCACTATGGACGACAGCTCGGCACTTTGGCGGGACTGCTGCTCATGGTGGTCGTGCTATGGGCTTTGTCGCCTCATTTCCTAACCATTTCGAATCTTCTGAATATTGCCGAGCAGGCGACGATCATCGCCATCATCGCGGTCGGCATGACTTTCGTCATCATTACCGGTGGTATTGATTTATCAGTTGGCTCGGTGCTCGCCTTTTCAGGTGTGGTCATGGCGAGCGCGCTGCAACACGGAGTCGTCTCGCCGATCGCATTGCTGATCGGCCTTGGAGTTGGCCTACTGTGCGGGATGGCGAACGGACTGCTCATCACAGTCGGACGTCTGCCTCCTTTTATAGCAACGCTGGGTATGATGAGTGTTGCGCGCGGCGCTGCCTTGATGTTCACGGAAGGAAGGCCGATATCAGGTTTTTCGGAAAGCTTTCGCTCGCTCGCCACTGGAGAAGTGCTGCGCATTCCGACTCCGGTGATCATCATGTTACTTGTCTATGTTGTTGCCCATTTCGTTTTGCGACGCACGAAACTGGGCCGCTACACCTATGCTATCGGCGGTAATGAAGAGGCCGCATTGCTGTCTGGCATCAACGTCCGGGTTTACAAGACGATTGTATACGGTCTAGCCGGAATGCTCAGTGGACTGGCAGCAATTCTCCTCACGGCGCGATTAAATTCGGCTCAACCCATTGCCGGGATGAGTTACGAGTTGGACGCCATTGCGGCCACGGTCATCGGCGGCACCAGTTTGCTTGGGGGCGAGGGGACTGTAGTCGGAACTTTGATCGGCGCACTGATTATGGCAGTGCTGAGGAACGGCCTGAATCTTTTGGGCGTCTCCTCTTTTATTCAACAAGTCGTGATCGGCTCGGTTATCATCCTCGCCGTTCTAATCGATATGGCATTAAAGAGGCGAGGCAAGTAGCAACTAAGAAGGAGAAAACTCAAATGAAGAGGGTCCTCGTTTTTGTTCTCGTGGGTATCATGTCAATTACTTTCGCGAGTTGCCAGCGGGGTACCGATCAGGCTGCGGGCGCTCCAAGAATAGCGCTCGTACTGAAAACGGCAAACAACCCATTCTTTATCGATATGCAAAAGGGGGCCGAGGAGGCGGCCAAAAAACTGGGGGTTACTCTGGTTGTGCAAGCGGCAGAACGCGAGGTTGATGTCGAGAAGCAAATGCAGATCATAGAGAATCTGATTCAAGCCAAAGTAGCGGCGTTGTGCGTCACGCCGAGTGGCTCGAGGGAGATCGTCCCTGCCATTGAAAAAGCCAATCGCGCGGCCATTCCCGTGGTCATTGTAGATACTCGCGTGGATCCCAAAGCTATGAGCGAATCGAAAGGAAAGATAGCAACGTTCATCGGCTCGGACAATTACGAGGGCGGCAAACTCGCTGGCGAATTCCTCGCCAAACGGCTGGGCGGGAAAGGGAAGGTGGCAGTGCTCGAGGGCATTCCCGGCCATGAGACTGGAGATTCCAGACTGAAAGGCTTTCGCGATGCTATTAAGATGACGCCTGGGATAGAGATAGTCGCCTCCCAAACAGCAAACTGGGAAAGGGACCAGGGCTTCAATGTCTTCCAAAACATTTTGCAATCCCACCCCGATGTGCAGGCAGTGTTCGCCTGTAGCGACTTGATGGCGTTAGGCGCCGTTGAAGCTATTGCCGCAGCGAAGAAGACCGGACAGATAGCAGTCGTTGGCTTTGACGCTTCGACCGAAGCGCGAGAGGCAGTGCGGCGTGGCACAATGGACGCTACTGTTGCGCAGTCTCCCGCCGAGATGGGAGCGCTGGCGGTTGAGAACGCTTACCGGTTGATTAAGGGTGAGCAGGTAAAAGAGGAGTTCGTGGTCCCCATTAAGCTGATCACGAAAGAAACCTTGAGTTCGACGGACGCGAGCAAATGAAATCATGATCGGGAGCTAACAACATATGAGTAAGAGGTTAGGCATTGGCGTGGTCGGTTTAGGGCGACTGGGCAGTTCGTATGCCAAATATTTTACGGGCCGCATCGCCGGCGCGGTTCTGGTGGCTGTGTCCGACGTGAATGAATCTGCTGCCGATTCAGTCGCCGCGGAGCTGGGCGTCTCCAAGCGGTATAGTCGCTATCAAGATTTGATCGCGGATGATGAAGTCGAGGGCGTGGTTATTGTCAGCCCCACCAGCACGCATAAGGAAATCGTGCTTGAAGCGACGAAACACGGCAAAGCGACCTTTTGTGAGAAGCCTTTATCGATTTCGTTAGAAGAAGCGCGCGGGATGCTCCGCACCGTCGAGCAGTCGGGCGTGTTCTTTCAAATGGGTTTCATGAGGCGGTTCGATAAAGGTTATGTGGCAGCCAAGCGCAAGATTGATGAAGGCGCGATTGGCACGCCGGTGGTCTTTAAATCCTCCTCGCGCGACCCCTACCGGCCGAGTCTCGAATACCTCGACCCAGCACATAGCGGCGGGCTGTTAGTAGACTGTGGTATCCATGATCTCGACCTCGCGCGGTGGTTCATGGGTGAAATAGCCAGCGTGTATAGCATCGGCGGAACGCTGGCCTATCCGGAGATGAAAACGATCGGGGACATTGATAACGCCATCACGAGTCTCTGTTTTGCCAGTGGCGCACTGGGCGTAATCGATTTGAGCCGGAATGGCGTTTATGGCTACGACATCCGTACAGAGATCCTGGGGACTGCAGGCACACTAAAGATCGGGTACCTTCGTGAAACGCCGATTTTGGTTATGACCAAGGACGGCATCACCCATGACACCGTGCCCTACTTTACGGAGCGCTTCGAACAAGCTTACATCACGCAACTCCAGGACTTCGTCAACAACGTATTGCAAGCGAAGCCGCCAAGCGTTACATGCGCGGACGGTGTGGCCGCCTTACAGGCAAGCGCGGCTGCCACGTTATCATTCAAGGAGAACCGTCCCGTGAAAATAGAGGGAGACCAGATCGTCTGAGCCGATGAGTAATCGGAAACACTACTGGCGCAAAATTTCTAACTAGGCATTCACTCCGTTAGGAGTGAGTTTATAGACCGTAAGCTAACCTACCTTGAGGCGCCGTTCGGAGGAGCGGAAGGCAACTAGACCCGTACCTCGCTACGTTCGTTCCGCTCCTCCGAACGGCGCCGGACGGGGGTTGGCTCGTCGATCTATAAACATCTCACCCCTAGCAGGGTGAATTTAGCTGTGGCTTACGCCCTACGCTCTATGTTTGCGCCTGCTCCGCAACTGAAAACTTTTCAAAGCGCGCTAGAGTATGGCAAAGGAAAATCAGATGACAATTAACGTTGGGAATGCTCCCGTTAGCTGGGGCGTCATGGAAGTCGCAGACTGGGGCGAGCAAATACCTTATAGCAAAGTGCTTGATGAGATAGCCAAAGCCGGCTATGCGGGCACGGAACTCGGGCCTTATGGTTACTTTCCGACGGAGCCAAACCAGTTGAAGTCGGAACTCACAGCGCGTGACCTTCAACTAGTGGCCAGTTTTGTGCCTATTCCATTGGCCCATCCGGACCGCCATGATGTTGGCTATCAGGAGGCAATGAAGGTCGCTCACTTGCTGGCGCAGACCGGCGCGCGCTTGATCGTGCTGGCTGATGAGATGAGCGCGGCGCGTATCGCCGTGTCTGGGCGTGTTGACGATTCTCGTGACGGAATGAGTGATTCGCAATGGGACGGCGCGGCGCAGATCCTCGGGAGCATCGCGGAGGCTTGTCGCGAATTGGGGCTGTCCGCGGTCTTCCATCACCATGCCGGCACGTTCGTCGAAACACCGAAAGAGGTCGCGCGCCTCTGCGACAGTATCGACGCCGACTTGCTGGGTCTTTGCCTGGATACGGGTCATTACTTCTTCGGCGGCGGCGACCCTGTCGAAGCGGTGCGTTTGTACGGCGCACGCATTCGGCATCTTCATCTGAAGGATGTGCACCTAGCGATCTTAGAATCCGCTCGTCGAGATGGGATTGGCTTTCTTGAAGCGGTACGTCGGGGTGTATTCTGCGAACTCGGTGCCGGCGCAGTTGATCTCAAAAAGGTCATTCAAGCTATGACCGCTGGCGGCTACTCGGAATGGGCCATCGTTGAGCAAGACGTGGACACGCGCAGTGAGGGTGTTCAGCCCTTGGAGAGTGCCCTGCGCAGCCGACAATATCTCAGAAAGGTGATCGGAATCTGAATTCTAGCGCCATGTAACGCGAGCTGTTAGCTTGCGGACGGTGAGGCCACGCAACTCAGACGCAAGCTAACAGCTTGCGTTACCTCGTATCTTTCATGAAAGCTCTGGTTAAATATGAGTCGGGAGTCGGTCACGTCGAACTGCGGGAGGTTGAAGATCCCCGCTGTGACGACGAGCAGGTCAAAATCGAGGTCAGCTACTGTGGGGTCTGCGGCACTGACCTCCATGTTTACGAAGACACTTTCAAGAACTACCCGCCCGTGATCCTCGGTCACGAGTTTTCAGGGCATGTGGTCGAAATCGGTAAGAATGTGAGCCATGTCGCGTTGGGGGATCCTGTGGCAGTGCTTCCGGCGTCTGCGGTCGTGTGCGGCGGTTGTGTTTTCTGTCGCACCGGTTACTTCATGTTCTGTTCCGAGCGGCGGGGAATGGGGCATGGGATCAACGGGGCTTTCGCCAAGTATGCGGTCGTGCGGAAAGATCAGGCATACAAGGTTCCTCAACATCTCACATTAGCTGAGGCCGCTCTCAGTGAGCCATTCGCAGCCGCGGTCCAGGCAGTCACTGAAATCACGAATGTCAGACTGGGCGACGTCGTTTTGATCTCCGGCCCCGGACCGATGGGTCTGCTCTGCCTGAAACTCCTCGTCGCCGAGGGCATAAAGACAATTGTCGCGGGTACCTCCGAGGATTCGCTGCGACTCAAGTCTGCTCAGCGAGTAGGTGCGAGCATCATCGTTGATACCAGCCGTCAAGATCTGGCAAAAATTGTCGCGGAGGAGACGCGAGGGTCTGGTGTAGATGTAGCATTCGAATGCGCTGGCGCGGGCCCGTCAGCCCGCAATTGCTTGCGAGCGCTGAAGCCTCTAGGCCAGTACACACAGGTCGGCATTTTTGGGAGGGAGGTCAGCATTGAGTTCGACCTGATCTTTTATAAACAGCTCCGTGTGGCCGGCTCAGTCGCCTACTCGGTCGCGACCTGGGAGCGGTTGCTGAAGATTCTTGAGCAGAGGGCCATCCGGCTCGACGACCTTATAACTCATAAAATGCCGCTCGAACGGTGGAGGGATGCCTTCGACCTCTGCTTAAACAAACAAGCGATCAAGGTGCTACTGTCGCCCGCAAATTAACGGACTCGGCAGTTTGCAAGAGACGCGGGTTTCACCCCGTTAGGGGTGAGATGTTTATAGCTCATAGGCCCCGAGAAACTCCGGCGCGGTTCGGAGGGGCGGAACTCAACGTGACAGATACTAATCTAGTTTCATTCCGCCCCTCCGAACCGCGCCTGGTACTTCTTAGGTTCTGGTCTATAAACATCTCACTCCTACGGAGTGAAGAACCCTGTGATCAGTAAAATTCAACTTACGTCGGTACTCATTCTTACAAAATGACTAAGCTCGCCTTATTTGTGCTCTCGCTGATTGTGAGTCAGCCTACGCAGGCATTAAGTCAAACGACGAATCGTCGCCAGGCGTTGATCACTTACACCGATCCTTTCGTCGGTACAGAAAATGGCGGCAACATTGTGCCCGGCGCACAAATCCCTTTCGGCTTCGTACACGTTAGCCCTGACACGGTTAACCCGAATACAGCGGGCTACAATCCCTACGAAAACATTATCGGCTTCAGCCAGACACACGTTAGCGGCACCGGCGGCGCCAGTAAGTACGGAAACTTTCTCACGGCAGTCATGGTGGGCAAGTTGCGCGTCAGCAATCTCAGCTCGCCCAAGACCGAAGAAGCGGCATCGCCCGGCTACTATACCGTCCGGCTCACACGCTCCAACGTTAAAGCAGAATTGACGGCGACCCGGCTCGTGGCCATGCATCGCTACACCTTTCCCGCCTCGAAGCTGGCCCAGGTGTTGATTGACGTAAGTTCAGTGGTCCAACCGGAAACTGGAAAAGACGCTATCAAGAATCCACATCCGATTGACTGCTGGGTGCGCGTCATCGCGCCGAATCGCATTGAGGGCAGCGGCAATTTCATCGGTGGCTGGAATCAATCGCCTTATACCATCCACTTTTCCGCTGAGTTCGACCGCGCTTTTAGCGCCTTCGGTACCTGGCGAGATAATCGCATCGAAGCAGGTACAGTTGCGGCTGCCAACGAAGGCAGGGTCGGCGCTTACGCGACCTTCGACACCACAAGTAATCAAACGGTGCAGATGAAACTTGGCGTCTCGTTCATCAGCCCGGAGAAAGCGCGCACAAATCTTTTGCGAGAGATTCCCCACTGGGATTTCGACGTCGTGCGTCGACAAGCTGAAGCTGAGTGGGAGCGCGTCCTGGGACAGATTGGAATTGAAGGCGGCACCGACGAACAGCGCAGGATTTTTTACACTGCGTTATTTCATTCACACTATATGCCGCATGATCTCACTGGGGAGAATGTCTGGTGGAATTCCAATGAGCCGCACTACGAAGAGTTTTACGCCATCTGGGATACCTTTCGCACGCACTTCCCGCTCCTGACTTTGATTCAACCTGAGCGGGAGCGTGACATGGTCCGCTCGCTCGTTGACACGTATGTGCATGCGGGCTGGATGCCTGATTCCCGCATCGCCGGAGCCAACGGTATGACCCAGGGCGGCTCTAACGGCGATGTCGTGGTAGCGGATGCGCTGGCGAAAGGTGTGACGGGAATTGACTACCACAAAGCCTATGAGGCAATGGTTAAGAACGCCGAAGTCGACAGCCCGCGTCCGCTTTATGAAGGACGCGAGGGATCTGAGTATCGGCGTCTGGGCTATGTAAGTATGAATTATCCGCGCTCCACCTCGCGTACAGTCGAATATGCTTACGACGATTTCTGTATTGCGCAAGTGGCACAAGCTCTTGGATACATCGCCGACGGTCGCAGGTATTTTGACCGTTCGAAAAACTGGATGAACGTGTGGAGCGATGAAACGCACTCGGCCCGTCCGCGCTACGCGGACGGACGCTGGCTCACCCCTTTTGAGGCGGTGCATTTTTATCCCGACCAGAACTACAGCTACTGGGACGCGCCGTTCTACGAAGGCAGTGGCTACATATACGGGACCTACGTTCCTCATGACGCGCAAGGATTAATCAACAAACTCGGAAGCGATGAACGCTTTATCACATGGCTCGATGCGTTCTTCGCCAATTCTCCGACACGTGATCCGACTTTCAACAGTGGACTCTATAATCACAATAACGAGCCCGATTTCCTTGCGGCCTTTTTGTACATTCACGCAGGCCGTCCTGATCGCACGCAGCAGCGTGTGCGGCACATTCTGGCTACCGAATACACAACCGGGCGCGGCGGGCTGCCCGGCAATGACGACAGTGGAGCGATGTCGTCCTGGTACATATGGGGAGCCGTCGGACTCTATCCGAATGCGGGACAGCCTTACTACTATGTCTGCAGTCCGCTGTTTCAACATTCAACCATCAATCTTGGCGGCGGGCGCACGTTCATCATCGAAGCGCCGGAGACCTCCGGAAAGAATTTGTACGTGCAGTCCGCGACGCTCAACGGGCGTGCGCTTGATCGTGCCTGGCTGAAGCATGAGGAGATTGCGCGCGGTGGGCGCTTGGTGCTCCGCATGGGTGCAACCCCTTCCGCTTGGGGGCGCGACAATAGACCTTTTTCAATGTCGTCTCCCGAAAGGACGAAGTAGGCATGAGCAACGATGCCATCAACAACCGCCAGCGATCAGGAGTCCCGCTGTTTCTTTCTGCGCGCGTCACGATCGAGGAAGTCTTGCTCAAGTACAGGTGAGAAGAAAAAGTTATGCGCCTTCAATTCCGCCAGCGCGATTGCAAAATCCAAAAGCCCGAGCTGGGCAGCGCGCTCTAGAATTCCCATCGTGCCGATGACAGGAAGATCCCGTCTCAGCGCTTCTTCACGGCCTGCTCGCTCATCAATAACAAGCAAATCAGCTTTCAACTCCTCAGCAAGCTGAATGGCGTCTCTTTCGCCCTCATCGAGGTGAGACAATAACTGCCCAGGCGATGTCACTGGCTGTCTTATCTCAAGCCAGGTGTGAAGAACTGATATCCATCGGCGGACTTCCGGAGGCGCAGCTTCGGCGTTCAACTCTCGAACAACTGCCTGAGGAACGATTACTCTTGCGAAGAGTGTCGGAAGGATGTCTGGTCTCCCAATCAACACGAGATAGTTGATTGGTGAGGTGTCGGAGATGACAATCTTCAGGAGAGAACCTTCTTAAGTAACTCGCGCTCTCGCGCCGCGTCTTCGACGGAATAGTCAACCCATGGCACGCCATGGGCAGCGAGAAACTCATGCACCTGCATCTTGGTGTCAAAGCCGAGAATCTGCCGAACTTGCGAAGTCGATAGCTGGCCTGACTGGAAGCCATCAAGCGCTACCCGCTCAAGAATCTTGCGCGGCAGGTTGTGAGTATCGCTCGAAAGGATTTCATCTGGAAGAGAAATAGTAACTGGCATAGCGCGCCTCCGATATCTTCATCGTTAGTATAACAAGATCGTGTCGCAGAAAGTAGTAGCGTGAACTCCACGCGCCGAGCCCCACGGTTCGGCTCCTATTCGATTGCCTAAGCTGCAACGTGGCCAGATAATGCCGGTTAGAGGAACTATGCTGAAGTCCATACGCTTAATCATCTGTGCTTTGATCTATTGCCTTTTTGGGGCGACAGTCCCGCGCGTTGTGATCGGCACTCAGACCGCAAAGGACGTGCGAGCCCCGACGTTTGAGCGAGTTGTTCATCTCGTTCCGCCTGGTCCGAATGATAGCCGTTATACCTATGTTCCTTTTGACGTGCCCCCGCATACCGTTCGGATCAGCATTAGCTATCAATATGATCGTGCCAATGGAGCGAACACGATCGACATCGGACTATTCGATGCGCGCTCGACGAGCTCTGATACAGACCCGCGTGGCTTTCGTGGTGGTTGGAGTGGCGGGCGTCGCTCGGAGTTCTTTGTTTCCCGCGATGAGGCGACGCCCGGTTATCTCCCGGGTGAGATGCCCGCCGGCAAATGGCGCATCATTCTTGGTCTTTACCGAGTAGCCACTGCTGGCGTTGATGTGTCTTTAAAAATCGAAATTGAAACAGCGGAGACCAGGTCCCCGAGCCCTACCCTGGCGGAGCGCAAGACGAGCCCCTCTTCTGCCGTTGCCTCGGTAACGCCCATTGCAGAGTCGTCCCTTGAGCAAAAAGTTGCGGGAGACGGTGCGCGTTGGTGGAGTGGCGATCTTCACATGCACACTGTCCACAGTGATGGCGAGTGGACCATCGCGGAGTTAGTTTCCAGCGCGCGCAATGTGGGTTTAGATTTTATCTTCATCACGGATCATAATACGGCGAGCCACCACGCGGAAATTGATCGTTTAAGTAAGGGTTCGCGGCAACCCCTCGTGCTGCGCGGCGAAGAAATCACCACGTACGGCGGTCATACTAATGCCCTGGGTCTTCCCTCGGGCACGTGGATTGATTTTCGCGCACATCCTGGAGATACATCGCGCATTTTGAATATTGCCGCCCAAGCGCACCGCGCCGGCGCGCTCATCTCCATCAATCACCCGTTCGTCTTATGCGGTGGTTGCGCCTGGAGCTATGACGCTGCGGCGCGCGACTTCGATGCAATTGAAGTTTGGAATGGCCCGTGGGATTTTACCGACGAGCCGGC
>WNGE01005125.1_pt1 | contig 22533 bp, 25 predicted proteins | sample 5400651 | NCBI WGS metagenome assembly WNGE01 (sample SAMN13153370, study PRJNA577476) | soil metagenome | isolation source: 60 cm soil or saprolite under grassland replicate 2 | place: USA:California | collected 2016-06-15
GCTGCGGATAGAGGCGAAATCGCGAGCAAAACCATTCCAGACATCACCAAGTTCATCCATGCGAGCAGCGGCATGCGGCCCAGGGTCATGCCTGGGCAGCGCATCGAAACAATCGTGGCGATGATATTGATGGCCGTGCCGATGCTGCCGAAGCCCGAAGCCAAGAGAGCGATCGTCCAGTAGTCCGAGCTGTGACCCGGCGAAAATGCACGCGAGGCCAAAGGGGCGTATGCCCACCAGCCCACGTCCGGCGCGTTACCAGCACCGTACAATCCGTTCCCACCGAGAAAGCTGAAATAAAGCAGAATTCCGCCGAATGCCGTCAGCCAAAAACTGAAGGCATTGAGGCGCGGAAACGCCATGTCTCGGGCGCCAATCATCAATGGCACGAGGTAGTTGGCAAAGCCGAACAGGATGGGCATGGCCACGAAGAAAATCATGGTCGTGCCGTGCATGGTGAACATGCGGTTGAATACCTGCGGGGAAACAAAATCGTTGTGCGGGTGCATCAGCTGGATGCGTATGATGGTTGCTTCGATACCGCCGATGACGAGAAAAAAGAGGGCGTAGAGGATGTACAGAACGCCCAGGCGCTTATGATCGACCGTGGTCACCCACTCATGCAACGTTGCAACCCATGGCTGACCCGCGGCGGGCTTGATCGAATCCGGGTCTTGAATCCACAGCCGAAGATTCTGCGAGTTGTTCTCCGCCGCGCCTGACGCGATCGTGCGGCGGTTCATCAGGTGGGTTAGGTCTGGACCAAAACGCCCGGTGCCGTTTGTCCCGTTGATTGCATGGCAGTTCAGGCAAGCAGTTCTCTCGAAGACGCGTCTTCCCGCGGCTTCTTTTGCATCCTCATTCGCCGGCTGTTGTTGCCCGCGTACCCACACATTGAAGTCCTCCGGACTATCCACGTACACGCGCAATAGCATCTTCGCGTGCTGCGTTCCGCAGTACTGCGCGCATTGGCCAAGAAATAAGCCGGTCTCGTGAGGATCGAGCCAGGTTTCGTTCACGCGATTCGGAATCAAGTCGGTCTTTCCTGCAAGCTGAGGTATCCAGAAACTGTGATCGGTGTCGGCGGAAAGCAATCTCAAGAAGGTCGGTGTGGGACGCGATGGATCGCTCACGGGAACGTGGAGTTCATTCGCGGTGACGATGCCGAGCCCGGGATAGCGAAATTCCCACCAAAACTGGTGCCCGATTGCGGTTACCTCCACCGCCTCAGCAGGCTTGGGCGCATCCTGGATCGCGTGAATCACTCTCGCCGTCGCGAGAAAAAGGACAACAACGATCAGAATCGGAATGATGGTCCAGGCGAGTTCAATCTGTGTGCTTCCATACACTTGCGCAGGCTCGCGCTCTGTGTCCGCCGATCGGCTGCGGAATTTCACGACCACGTAACTCAGTAAACTGAAGACCACAAGAAAAATCAGTCCGGTGACGCCGAGGACGAAGAGAGAGAGATGACGGACCGAATCCGCCGGCGTGGAGTGCGAATTGAAAATGCTGGGAACGGAGTTGTCCTGCGGAGTTGCGGTGCACAACCCTGCGGCGAGAAGCACGCCCGCGAGGAGAACCGCAGCACCCACAACTCGACTGATGATCGCTGGCCAGTCCGCCTTTTGCATTGTCTCGACGATCCTCATCAAGCATCCCCACTAAGAACTTCAGGTGAACGAGTGGTTGGTGACAGCAATCGCAGGTGAAGACCAAGATCGCTTGCCCACCCGAACCATGCAATGCAGTCTCCAGGCGATTGCGCGTGGGAGCGCGAAACAACAAACTACGTGGATTGAGCGTCTTACGGATGATGAAAACAAATAGTGACGAATCGCTGCGGGTGCTGTTGCGTCTCTTGATTGACAAAATGGTCGAGGATTTGTCGCGTACCGCCTGGCAAACATGACGACGCCCAGGTGTCAATAACGCACCCAAACTGTCAAAGCCTAGCCATCCATTCATCCATGGTGATCGAGACTCGCGCTCTCTGGCTCTCGCCAAGCATTTGTCAATAGGGTATTTAAATGAGCTTGAAAGAATTCGATTTATTGGAAATACCAGTGCTTTGTTGCTTGCAGGTCGCTCATGTAAGGCATCGGCGAAGCAATCAAGGAGCAGATACGTTCGGAGCACCTATAAATTCGGTGATAATCACTGCCCTAGCGGCTATCGCTGGTTCGCTCGTCGGCGCATTCGGCTCGGCCGTCGGGACGTGGATCACAGCGAGGCATCAGGACCGGCGCGACTTATTGGGAAAGCAGATTGCGCGACGGGAGGCGCTGTATTCCGACTTCATTGGCGAAAGCGCGCGCTTGCTGGTCGACGCCATGCAGCACAACGTCAGTGATCTTCAGAAACTGTTACCAGTTTACGCGCTGCTGAGCCGCATTCGGCTCAGTTCTTCGGAGCCTGTTTTGCAAACAGCCGAAAAGGTCATAAAAACTATTGTGAACACGTACCCGCAGCCCAACCTGACGGCTGACCAGATTGAGTCTCGGGCCGTGAATGGCCAAGATCCGTTGAAGCAGTTCAGTGACACCTGTCGCACCGAACTGGAGTCGTTGCAACGACAACTATAAATTGCAAGGATGTTATTCTTGCAGACCTTTCACTCTGTTGCGTTGTTAAGTCCCCGAGAGTGATGCAAAACACTTCGACCTTTAGTGCGAGAGGCAACGTCGTTCACGTCCTCCCAGGGTCACTCTCGACGCATCAATAATCGACCTTTAAGGCTGGATAGGCGCATATTGACGCATGCTGGTTCTTGGTTCGGCGGAAGCTTCCGGAATTCTTGGCGCTGAACTCCGGCCTCCCGCAAAAGCGTGCGAGGAGTACAGCGCGATGGGCCACACCAGGTTTGCTCCTATTGCGCTCAGAACGAACGCCACATTCATTATGTTAAAAAACGCAAAGAAGAGCAGGGCATAAGGGAAAAAGCATCGACGAACAATGAACTCCGTATGCCGGCCGAAATACAAAAAAGGATTGGATGACCGCTTCTCTGCGTGGGCCTGCCATATCTTTAACAGCTGCTCGGGATGCTCAGCGGCAAGGCGATGCCTTTCCCATCCCGTAGCCAGGAAACTTGTGATTGCTCCAAACAGCAGCAGGCCGCCCCATACCAGGTACAGCCGAGATCCTGAGCTTCTCCACAGGCCCACGGTCATGCCGACAAAAAGAAACAGATAGAACAGGTAGTCGCACACGGTTTCGAGCCAGCAGCCGAAAGCCGACTCCTGGAGTTTCAAGCGAGCGACCTCCCCATCACACCCGTCCAGGATGCTTGCCCACAGGCACAAAAATGCGCCGATCAATGTGTTCAAATAACCGCCACGAGCAAAGAAGGCGCCGGAAGCAAAGCCGACTCCAAGCGTGAAGATAGTAACCATGTTCGCGGTGACCGGGAATTTGACGAGCTGCCGGCTGATGGGTATGGAGATTTTACGGTTCAGCCGCGCGTAAATGCCGTCCGTGGGCTTAACCAGCCAGCGATCCAGTTTTCGCTCGGCGGACTGGCGCTCTTCTTCCGTGTTGACCTGCTGCCACAAATCCTCCGCAACGGGAATCTGAGCGACGGAATGAATTTCGCTGAGTGCAGCGAGTAATTCCTGGAGCGTACCAGCTTTCACGGGATAACTCTTCTTCGAATCGCAAATCGCCTCCGCAGTGAACGCATAGATGCCGACAGGTGTGTCGCCACTGCTTAGCACCAAGGCGCCGCTTTCGTCGTTCCACTCCTTGGCCTTCTGGAGCAAGGATGGATGATACGTGGCGCTTCCGTTGATGATGACCAGGCGTTCGCTGCCCGCTTGAGCCGCGATGAGCTGGGATCGTTGAAAGACGGAAACGTCAGGCTTTGCCTCAATCCATTGGACAGATTCTGGAAGACGCCCCGTCCGGCCCAACTCCTGTTCCACGTCTTGCCTGAGAGCGGGATCGACCACTACCATAATCCGTGCGGGCCCTAGCTTGCGCGCGGCCAAAATGTTCCGAAGCACAATCGGCAGCGAGCCGACGCGAGCAAGTCCAGATCCGAATTCGTCGTTGCTTGATTTCCCACTGGGCAGAAAAATGCCGACGGTGAATCTGGTTTGTGTTGCGACCTCCACGCTAGCATCGGCGTGCGCTTCTCCATTTTTTTCCATGATGCCCGGCGTACCCCCGCTGTCTTGGACATCCTGGGGAGTTCTTGACCTAGTCAAAATGAAAAGGCAGATCCCGCCGACCGCGGTCCAAAAGAACGCCCGCAGTCGCCTCGCGAGTCCCAAGGTCAATCCGATAGCGCCAGTGAGGCCAAACATCTTGCCGATCAACATATTTCCACCCTCGAAGGTTCCGAAGTTTCCTGGGTTGATGTTGCCAACCACGTTCACCAGTTTGGTCATCGCCTCGACAACGAGGGCACTCAACACGCCACACTTTACTCCCATGAGCCAGAGAACCAAACAAACCTCCATCACGGCCATGCAATGAGATGCCAGGATCAGCAAGAAACTGCCCCAAAATGCTCCCGGAGAATTGTGGTGGAAATCCAAAAGTGCATTCTCAACGGACTGGATGAGCAGATACTCTTTTTTCATCCAATTTTTGAGGAAGGGAACGCGGGTGAAGAAGCGCGCGCTTCCAGAAATGATCGGCCAGCGTTTCCGCACCGCCAACAGCGTCACTAGCAAAGCGGTGATCAGGGCAAGAGCAAAGAAGCTTGCGTACAACCGCAGTGCGCTAGAGTGCGAGAGCAATGGCAGAGCTCCCACAAGCCCCGCGATGAGAATGATGATGCCAGTTACAATGTAGAGTCCCCGATCCAGGGTCACCGACGCGAGGCCGATGGCTCTTGGTATCTCAGGAACTAGCCGCGACACACGGATCGAATCTCCAAAAGTCTGGCCGACGATCCCGAGTTGTCCAGTGGCTTCTGCGCCCAACCGCAATCCCAGCAATCGCCGGAAAGAAATCTTATGCTTGTGGTCATCCAGTGTCAGCCGCCAGGCCCAGGCTTTGACAATGTGCGAAACTCCTGCAAGCGCCAGGACCCAGATAAATCCCCAACCGAGTTTCACTACGTTTTCCCAAAGCTTGCTCGGACCAGCTTGCCAAACCAGGTAGGCAAACAAAAGTGAACTCGCTAACGCCGCGAGAATTCGAAGTGGGAGACACGCTCTTGCCGGGACTCTAACCATTAACAAAGCTCTCTACCGCCAGGTTTCCGCAGAAGTCCCGGTCAAAGATTTCTTCGGCGTGTGCCAGAGCCTGGGGGCTGTCAACGTCCTGCCAGTGCCCGTCGCCAATATCAAACGCCCTCAGTTTCCGGTCCTGCGCCAGCTTGTGCATGCCGTCCGACAGCGAGCAGTCTCCATTTTTCTTCGCGGATTCGAGCCGGCTGAAGAGGGTCGGGCTGCACAAAAACATTCCCGTGTCGAGCGCGTTGTAAGAAGAAAGATCCTTCCCGATTTCGAGGATGTGACCGCCTTGGCAGCGGACCTTGGTTGCATCGTCCAGGTCAAAAACGCGATCAACCTTCGGATCGACCGCGAGGATGACCTCATCATGCTCGAGAGGCTGTCGCAACAGCGCTTTGGCCGTTTTCGGCTCGAAAATGTGGTCCGACATCAGCAACAGAAATGGTTGATTCAACTCTGTCTTTGCCGCCAAGGCAGACACGCCGTTCGCCTTCTGGTATTCCAAGTTTTCGATCAACTTCACGGAAATGCCGTCCATCGATCGGTCGCTCAGCCAGCGGCGAATTAAGTCGGCGCGGTACCCGGCAACAATCACGAATCGCTCGATCCCGGCTTCACGGGAGGACGTCATGACGTGTTCGAGAAGCGGCACGCCGCAAAGCGGCACAAGAGGCTTGGGAACGCCGCCAGCCACAGAAGCAATTCGGCTCCCATTTCCCGCCGCCAGAATCAGACACTGAGTAACGGCACTCATGGCGTTGGCATCGCTTCCGCAGACACGACCGAGTTGCCCGATGAGTTCGGCATCTTGGGCGCGTAGTCGAAATACTCGATGCTTACGTCCGTGGTTCCGAACAGGTGAGCTTCCGTTGCGCTTTGCGTGGAGAGTGGAAACCAGACAGCACCGCACTTCTGATAGACCTGCACGAAATGGATGCTTTTCGTCCAAAACGAAGGTTTCTTGGCAGGTTTGCCTTCGGCGCGGACAAGTGCGTAGTCCTCGGCGTCCACCCAGATGCGGCCGTCGAACAGGTACTTCTCGTTCCGTTTAGGGCGAACCTCCAGAACGTAGGCCGTGCGGCCTGCCGCCAACTCCGTTCCGATAAGTGAAAACTCATAATTTTCCGAGTTCAGCCTGGCGCCGGAACGCTTCTCGGGCCGCGACGTTTCTGTCTCGGATTCGAGCATTTTGTGCAAGACGTGCTTGTGCGCCGCTTTCCATCCGTCTTCGGAAACAACCTCGAAATGCTTTGTGCCGTCCTTGTCGCCTTGAACCTGCACGAGCATTTCAGCGCGTTTGTGAAATTTCTGGTTCTCGAGGACGTATCGGCGCATCCCGGCGTAGCCCTCGATGGAACTCTGCCGTGCTAAATCGTGAGCCGTCATGCGGGCCACAATTTCCTCGGCCGTCGGGGTCGTCGCCGAATCCTGCGCCGCGGCAGGGAGTGCCTGCATCAGGAGGAAAGCAGAGAGTAATAAGTGGGTTTTCATTGCTAAAACTCCATGACAAATTTGCCGCGGTATTCGCGCCAGGCGGTGTTGAAGAACTGCCCAAACCTGGCACTTGCAAGGTTGTTCTGCACATCCCGCGGGTCGAAGTGATTGAAGAGATTGAAAACCCCCATCCCTACGCGGGCGTGTAGATGCTTTTCGCCGAAGGGCAAAGTAAGGGGGCGTGTTATTTGGAGGTCGAAAGAAGAAAAGCGGGGGAAACGAGCGACGTTCCGCGGTCCAACGTATTCGCGGAACTCGTTTTCCACGGAATAGGGAAATCCGGTATGAATCTCGTAAACCGGGACCAGTGTCAGTTTCCACGGCGCCGCTAAAGTGCCCCAGAACAGGAAACGGTTAGGCGCGTCAAACGAGAGCCGACCCCGCGCGTTCGGTTGGATCACAGGTTGCGCGAGGTTGCCAAAGAACTGATTGAAGTCGTTGAGGTCGCCAAAGGCCCTGGACCGAACATACGAAGCGTTCAACACGTGGCGAGCTATCTGATAGCGAGCCGCCACCTGGAATTCGCGGTAGGAATCGCTGCCGCGATTGGAAAGTTCGAGGACTCCCGTTGCCCCTGAGGAGATAGGCGATACGACAAAGTCCCTGGTCGTATTGCGTTGTTCATAAGCGAGCCGCAGCGACAGGCCCTGGAGAAGCTGGCGGTCGAGTTCGAGATTCCATGATGTGCTGCGCGGGTTTTCGAGATCGCCGTTTATCGTGTTTCGGTAGAAAACGGTGGAGTCCACTTGGCCGAGAACGGTAACGGTGCGATTGGGAAGGTCAGGAAAAATGGGGACCATGAGTGGAATGCGGTCGTAGAAGAGACCCACGCCGCCCTTCAGCAACGTCTTGCCATCTCCGGTGACTGCAAGGAGAAATCCGGCACGAGGAGCGGCGTGAGTGGAACTTGTGATCGTGTCTGAGTCGAAGCGGACACCGAGGTTCAGCGTAAAACGCGTGCTGATTGCCCACTGGTCACTGGCGAACCAGGCGGTTTCGTTTTGATCTACTTGGAACGACGACGGAGAGGTGAACGAGATCCGTTCGATTGGCATGCCGGACACGCCGTCGATTTCCACGGGCAGGAAGGACTGGTGCCCGTCGTAGGTGGAGTGCTCGTAACTCATCCCAACGGTGAGCTGATGCGAGCCGGCGAATCGCTTGGGCGCAAACTGATAGCTTTCCTGGAAGCTGCTGCGTGAAGTTCGCCGCGCCTGCCGGTTGAAAAAACCGCCTTCGGTTGTTTCGAGCAGCAAGCGATACGGATCGTCGCTTTGAGCAGTGATGTCAGCGTCGAATCGTTTGTAGCTGAACTGCGAAATTAACAGGCCCTTGTCTCCGACGATGTAGCGGTGCTGAAGGTAGGCTTGAAAGCCCCGCTGATGAAAATCGGGTGTTGAAGGCTGGGGTGTGAAGGTGTTCAGGCCGAGGAAATCGAGCTTCTGCGGATACAGTGCAAGCGATGCGGTAGCTGTTTGCTTCGGCGTGATGTTGAAATCGACCTGAGTGTAGGAGTCAAAACTCTCTAATTTCGTATCCCGCTGCGAGGGCGGAAGGCTGTTCACGGGCGTGCGTATATAGCGGTACTCGAAGGACTGCGTAATGGCGATGCGGCCCTTCATAATCGGCCCGGTAAACGTCATCCGCGGCGTGGCGGCGCCGAGGCCGGCGATGGTTCCGTCGCGATCGCGCAAACGGGGAAGGATGTTCTGGATGGAAAAGTGAAATTTGTCGTAGTCGCTCGTCTTTGTAGCGACGGTGGCAACGGCGCCTGTGAACTTCCCATACTGAGGGTCGTAGGGATTCGAAATGACTTGTACCGACGACACCACATCGATGGGGAGATTGATGGCCTGGCCGCCGGTGACAGGGTCAGTTACGTTCGCGCTATTCACCAGCGCTCCGCTCTGAGTGTTGCGAGCGCCCTTGAGATTGATGTGGCCATCGGGCCCTCGCAAAACTCCGGGAACCAGAGGAAGCGAACTCTCAAACCGTTCGTTCACGTTGGGAGCATCACGTAGTGTCTTTTCAGAAATAGTTTCAGAAGGAGCGGGGTCTTTCGTCTCGGACGCAGTTGCAGTTACGGTGACGGAGCTCTTCACATCGGCAGGCTTCAATTGCAACTCTGCTCGAACAATCTTGCCGGCCTCGACGCTTATCGTCTGTGCGGCATCGAGACCCGAAAGAAAAGCTTCTATTCGATAGGTTCCGGAAGCGACTGCCGCGAATGTGTAGTTGCCGTTCTCGTCCGTTTCCGTTTCAAGAACCACAGGACCGGATAGCCTGACTGTCGCGCCCGCTGCGAAGGCGTGCCCGGAAGAAACTCCGACAAAGACAGCCCCTTCCACGCGGCCCGTGGCCGCAGGAGTCTGCCCAAAGACTCCGGGCGAAGTCAGGCTGCATGCCGCGACGAAAGCGATGAAGACCCTTCTCATCGGCAACGTCCTTTGCGGCTTCGTCCAGTGCATCCATTCTCGCATTCGCTTCAACGAAGCATGAGTCCTTCCAATGGACGGCCAACGAGTGCCCGCTACGGATGTTGATTCTTATCAACGGCTTGAGAAGCGTTCGCACAGACAGGTGTGGACCGATGGAACGGGGGCTCGGAAGGTCCACGGCAAGGCTTCGACGGTTTCGACGAGTTGTTGACAACTTGCGCTGCCGTTAACCGTCTCTTAGTTGTTGAAGGCACGGAGCTGCCGAAAGAGCGAAACTCTCGGAACGTATTCACGGAGCGATCGATGCGTACAGGACCGTTCAAGACGGGGGGCGAGGCTGAACCGATGGCGATGTGCATGCACGCTATGAATAAAGGAGCATGGAGGAATGTGTGCTTCTTGCCGCTGCGAGGGTCGACGCCGAAGGGCGAGCGGCAAGATTCATGAACGCATATGAACGCCACACAGGAGATTGAAAGCGGCAATTTTTCAGTCCCACGCTGGAATCTTTTTTCGCCCGATTCCATCCGGATCGTAAATTGGAATATTGATCGTGGTTTGAAACTTCGTGGGGTGATTGAGTTCCTCGACAGTACGAAGGCCGACATCATCCTGTTGCAAGAAGTTGATCTGAACGCCCGGCGGACACACCATATCAACGTTGCGAGCGAAATCGCAAAGAAGCTGGAGATGAATTATGTCTTCGGGCGGGAATTCCAGGAATTAACCCAGGGCTCCAAGTCGTCTCCCGCCTACCACGGTCAAGCAATACTTTCGCGTTGGCCCTTGTCAAGTTCCCGGATCATCCGATTCCAGAAGCAATCGCATTTCTGGCGTCCGCACTGGTTTCTTCCCGAAATCGCCCCTTTTCAGGAGAGGCTCGGAGGACGTTTAGCGCTGGTCAGCGGGGCCAACATTGCGGGCAAAACAATAGTTACCTACGACCTGCATCTGGAGAGCAGAGGCGATGATCAGTTGCGCTGCTTCCAGCTTGACGAGGTCTTGGACGATGCCAGGAGATACAACTCGAACACGCCCATTTTGCTCACGGGCGATTTCAATCTCGATGTATCCGATGGACCTGCGGCTGCCGCAATCGGGCGCGCTGAGTTTCTGGACGCATTTGCGAACCAACATGTGCCAACGACACCTGGCTCATTCTTGGAGCACGGGCGAACCATCGATTGGGTTTTGACGCGCGGACCCATACGTGCCGCCCAGGCCCAAGTCCATCGTTCCGTTTCAGCTTCCGACCATTATCCGCAGTCCGTCAATCTAACGATTGGTTAGCACCGGGAGTGCCAATTTTCCGCGGATAGGCGCGCAGGCAGAACCCTCTACAGGGTGTCACCAGAATTGAAGCTCGAGGCCGACTTGGATCAAGGGCGGGCCGCCAATTTGATACGACGCATTGCGAGTGAAGCAGCGAACGACGGATGTGCAAGTCAAGAAAAACAAGAATTGCAATAATGATCAGAATCGCACATGTCACGATCAGAGTGTTAGACGTTGTATCACTCTTTTGTGAATTCCTAGAAATCAAACGATCAAGCATCGATGTCCACTTTGTGATCGCATGGCCTATTTGCGACTCCGCGCGAATCGGCGCTACGACGTAGTATTCCGGCGGCGTCGAGCTCAGCGTTCTCCGGCAAACTGTATTGCAACGCTCCTGTCAAATCGGCAATCGCAAGCGCTCGCAGCTGGGCATGAGGAAGATGCAACGCGGACCGGTTACGGAGCTTGCAACTTAGTCACCACCTCGACGTTACCGTCAAATCTCTGTCATGAATAACGAGCTATAGGATTCCCACCGTTCCGCGCAGCGACCTGCGTTTCTTCTTCCCGTTCAAAACAAGACGTATAGCTGATTCCTCAGCGAAGTCCGCCTTGGACACAAAGTTGCTTTATAAAGCAAAAGCGAAACGGAGATCATCATGACCTACGCATACGCATCCGCGAGTCTCAGTGGGCGCACCCGCGCAGCATCGGTCAGCAAGCCCTTGCCTGTTTTCAGAGGTCGAAAAAGGAACCCGGTGTCGACATCCCGCAAGCCGGCAAGTCACGAGTCGCACAACCTTGTCGAGGCCGGACCGGAAGTCATGGGGATGGAGGCCTTTCAGGAGACGTTTGTGGCTTACCGCCCAAAATTCGTGGGCATTGCCTACTCCATCTTGCGCAATAAAGAAGACGCTGAAGACGCAGTTCAAGATGCGGTCCTCTCGGCTTATATGCACCTGCGCAATTTCGAAGGTCGCTCTGCTTTTACGACCTGGTTCACCCGCATCGTGCTGAACGCCGCTCTCATGATCCTGCGAAAGCGGACCAATTCGAGGATCGACTCGCTTCCAGAATCTTCCGCCTCGGGCGAAATTTCCTGGACCGAAAAGATTCCAGCCTCGCAACCCGATCCGGAAATGGTTTGCGCGGAAGGAGAAACTCTCCAATTGATCGACGTTTTGCTGGGAAAGATGAGTCCCGCGCTTCGGCAGTCATTCACGATGACTTACTACGACGAATTGACGAGCCGAGAGGCATGCACTTTGCTTGGCGTTTCTATCGGAACTTTCAAGTCACGAGTATTCCGGGCCAGGCGACACCTCATGCATCTAGCCCAGCGATCTCTTGTGGCCCCCATCCGCAGAGCTGCTCATTCTCCATTTTCTTTCGGCAGGCCTGATTTTCAGGCCCTTGCCGCAAGGCCCGCCGAGATCTCGTCTCCAGAAATGGCGCTCTCGTGAATCAGTCGCCTCTACTCTTTTCTTTTGCTCGGGGCACGAAGTGTCGGTGACCACCGGAGATTCGATCAAAATGGAAAAGCCCGAATGGCTATCCCAGATGGAGGCTGTTCTGGAGGTGCTCAACGAAGGCGTCATCGTAGCCAACGAGCGCCTGCAGATACTTTTTGCGAACACGCGTTTTCTGGAAATGACCGGTATTTCCCGGGAAGAATTGATCTATTTTGACCCGTCTCAGTTCTACTCCTCTCAGGAATGGGATTTTCTGAGCCGGCAGACGGATGCCTCATTCCGTATCGGGCGCAACAGATATAACTTTGTTCTCCCTCGCAAGGGCGGGGGCCGGTTGCCCGTCATTGTCAGTACCCGGACGATTCAAAACTCCGGTGCCAAGTTTAGGATTGCGACCTTTACGGACATCTCGGAGCAGGTACGCGCCGAAGAAGAACTCCGCACCGCCAACGTGAAGCTCCAGAATCGCCAAATGGAAATCGAGGAAGATCTACGCCTCGCCGCCCGAGTCCAGAACAGTCTCGCACCCAGATCCCTGGTCTGGGGCACCATGAGCGTCGACGCCTTCTATCATCCCGTGCATTCCATCGGCGGCGACTTCGCCCTGGTAAATTCGCTGGACCAAGACCACCTCAGCTTGCTCGTCTGTGATGTTTCCGGCCACGGCATCGGTTCCGCGCTGGTAGCGAACCGCATCTACTCCGAAACGACTGCGCACCTGCGTAGTGGTATGCCGTTCCTCGAGATGTTCAGAGAGTTGAACCGCTTCCTTATTGAAGACATCGCCGCCTCCGGGATGTTTGTCACATTGGCCGCCGCACGGATCGATGCTCAACGACGCAGCATGGTCTTTGCAGGGGCCGGCCATCCCCCGGCTATGCTCGCGCGTGAAGGCCAGGGCCCCTTGTTGCTCGAGTCTCGCAGCATGATTCTCGGCGCTCTCCCTGACGCCGTGGATGCCACCACCAACCTGGAGGTACAACTCCAGTCGGACGACCGGATCATTCTGTACACAGATGGGATTACCGAAGTTTTCAATTCTAGGGGAGAAATGCTCGGTATCGAAGGTGTCCAGGAAATCGTACGCCAAACATCGTCTCTGCCTCCTCACGAAATGAAGCAGGGCATTCTCGATGGCGTGGCTGCCTGGCGCGAGGGCTCCCCAACCGATGATGTTTCCCTCATGTTGGTGCACGTTCGCTGATACGGATTGGATTTGATGATCAAGGAGAAATGCATGACATCCAGAAGCACCACGGTTCTAGTTGGAGTTGCTTCGCTTTTTGCCGGGCTGGCGATTCCCGTTTCGAGTGCGCAACAGGGTTCAGGCCCCGTTAAGGTAGTTCAGCTTACTGGTCTCGTAGGCGTCAAAGACAATGCAAAAGGAACCCTCAGTGTTGAGAACGGGCAGCTGCATTTTGTCCACGGTAAAGCAAGCTCAGACGTAAGCGCTTCTTCCATTCAAGACGTTGTCACCGGCGCTGACTCCCAAAGAGCCGTCGGCGGAACGATCGGCTTGATGAGCATGGCGGCGCCCTACGGCGGCGGTCGAGTCCTAAGTTTGTTCCGAACAAAAATCGATACCCTCACCGTTCAGTATCGCGATGTTGACGGAGGCCTCCACGGCACAATCTTCACGATGCCGGTCGGCACGGCCGACGTGCTTAAGAAAGAGCTTGTGGCACGGGGCGCCCACACAACGGCTCCGGGAGAGCTAACTCCAACAGTTACTCCGAGTACTTCACCCAGTAAGGAGCAAAAACAATGAACCGCATCCTCAACGCGGGCATCCGGCTGTTCCTCCTCACACTGGTTTTCTCCGCCTCTCCACTGCTCGCTCAGAAAAACAAACCCGCCAAGATCAAGGCGGCGGCGCTTCAAGTGGAGATGATTCAATCGGACGAGATCAAGCTACCCGCAGAGTTCCAGGTTGCCCTTTACGAAAATCTGATTCGCCAACTCGAAAAAAATGGATTCTCGCATGTGTATCGCGACGGCGACCGTAACGCCACGAGTGTTGCCGACCTCGTCGTCCTTCATAGCACGGTTCGGGACTTCAAAGCGGGCAGCGAGAGGGCCCGGCAGGTAACAACCGTTTCCGGCGCCACTTCCATCACGGTTCATTGCCAGTTCACAAGCCCGGACGGAACCTCCCTTCTCGAGCAGGATGTAAACGGCAAGGTCAGATTCTTTGGCGGCAACCTCAAAGCAACTTACGACTTCGCCAAGAAGGCCGCGCATGTCGCAAATCAAAACTTTTCCACTCCAGGTCGCGAGTAATGACCAGGAGCGCAAGCCCGAGTACCGAGGAGGTCTGTTGTTGATTTCCGCACGGCGCCAGGACAAAACCACAATTTTCGATCTATCGGGCGACGTCGATTTCGCGAACTCCCCTGTAGTGCGCGATTCGGTTTTACGTGAGATCCGCGAATGTCACACGCCACTCGTGGTCGTAAATCTCAGTCAGGTCCGCTACATGGATAGTTCCGGTGTGGCTTCCCTGGTTGAAGGATTGAAAGCGTCCCGCGATCTGGGCTCCCGTTTCATTTTGGTCGGGCTGAGTACATCCACGCGGGACGTCCTGCAACTCTCGCGCCTCATGAAGGTCTTTGAAGTTTACGACAACGAAGAACAGGCAATGGCTTCTTGATATGGAATTCGTCTCTCAGCTAGGCAGCAGTACCCTCGACGTCCTGCGTTATCTCGGGTCCCTTGCATCTCTTGGAGCCCGCGCCGCCTATTACACTTTGGTGGCTCCGTTCCAAGGAAAGCCACTGCGCCTGCAGCGGGCAGTATCGCAGGCCATGGACACGGGCGTCCGTGCTTTGCCGATCCTTTCCCTGATTACTTTCTTCATTGGCTTGATCCTGGCGCTTCAAGCGGCCTACGAGCTTCGCCGATTTGGCGCGATCAGCGCCGTTGCGACGGCGGTCGCCGTTTCCATGTCCCGGGAACTCGGTCCCTTAATCACCGCCATCGTTGTCATTGGACGTTCTGGTTCTGCCTTCGCAGCCGAAATTGGCACCATGAAAGTGAGCGAGGAAATCGACGCGCTGGAAACCATGGCGATCAGCCCAATCCGTTTTCTGGTCGCCCCAAAATTCCTGGCCATGATGGTGATGTTGCCGTGCCTGACCATCTGGGCCAACGCCATGGGCATTCTCGGAGGTTCGCTGTTCGGCGTCGCTCAAGCAGATTTCACATTTGTGCGCTACATCCAGGTTTCCATCGACTCTTTACTCCTGCGGGATATCACGACGGGATTGGTGAAGAGCGTGATGTTTGGCATCACCATCACCGCCGTCGGGTGTCTTGAGGGGCTGTCGACCGGCGCAGGCGCGGAGCAGGTCGGCCGGTCCACCACGCAAGCTGTGGTTAAGTCCATCTTTCTGGTTGTCGTTGTCGATTTGTTATTTACAGCTCTGTTTTTTTTCGCAGGTAACTAATGACGACAGGACAAATACTTCCGGCTTCCCCTATCGAACCCGTGCTTTCGCTGCGGGACCTGCGCGTCAGTTACGGAGAGCGAGAGATTCTGCATGGCATTAGCTTCGACGTCGTGCACGGCGAAACCCTGGTGATCCTTCTCCGCCGCAGAAATGGACGAGATGCGAAGGAAAATCGGCATGTCCTTCCAGGGCGGAGCCTTGTTCGGTTCGATGACCGTGGGTGAAAACGTGGCTCTGCCTCTTCGAGAACACACAAAGCTGGAAGACTCCACGATTGAAATCATCCTACGACTCAAACTGCAACAGGTCGGGCTCGAAGGATTCGAATATTACACGCCGGCGCAGCTGAGTGGCGGCATGAAGAAACGCGCCGCCGTAGCCCGCGCCTTAGCAATGGACCCGGAGATCCTGTTTTTCGACGAGCCCTCGGCTGGACTGGATCCCATCATCGCAGCAGGCATCGACGAATTGATTCTGGAACTGAAGCGCGCGTTCCACATGACCATCATTGTGGTTACGCACGAGCTGGCGAGCGCGTTCTTAATCGCCGACCGCATGCTCTTGATCGACAAAGGCAACATCGTGGCGCTCGGCACGGCTGAAGAGATGCGCTCCAGTACACAACCAAGAGTCCGGCAATTTCTTGATCGCATTGCCGAACCCGAAGTTTCCGGGGAATTGGATTACCTGCAGATGCTGACAGCAGAGTGTCCGGATGCGCATAGCACTGCAGGAAAGAGAGGATAGAGATGCAATCTAAACGCGAGCAGGCGCTCGTTGGTTTGTTCGTGCTCGTCGCCGTGGCGGTGCTGTTTGGCACCGTATTCGCCATGAGCGGCTCCTATGGACGATCCACGACAAAGTTTCATGCGTATTTTCCCTTCGCGGGAGGGCTTGAGTCCGGCGCGACTGTGCGCTACGCGGGCGGACCGAAAGTCGGCCGCGTGGACAGCATCCAGCTCGATCCGCAGAATCCAGCCCGGCTGGACGTTGTGTTCAGCGTGCAATCCGACCTTCCCGTCAAAGTCGACAGCAGCGTGAAGATCATGAGCATGAGCCCGCTGGGGGACAATCACCTTGAGATTTACCCGGGCAGCGCGCAAGCACCGAGAGCAGCAAACGGCACCGCACTCCCCTCGCTAAAGTATGTGGATTTCAACGCGCTGACCGCGCAGCTCAATGACCTCAATCCCCAGGCCCAAGAACTGCTTCGCAACTTGAACGATCGAGCGTCGGAAGTGAAAGAGACCATCGCGCGCGTGAACGATTTGCTCGGTCCGCAGAACCGCGCGAATCTTGCCGCAACGATCGCCAATGCGCGGGGAATGCTTGAAGAAAACCGTCCTCAAATCAAGACCACACTTCACAACGTGAACGCCGTCAGCGAGAAACTGCAACCCCTTCTCGAAGATTTTCGAAAGACTTCCGAGCAAGCAAATCAGACGTTGAACCATGTCGATGCCATGGTGGGCGAGAATCGCGCGGACGTCCGCCAAGCCGTCGTCGAGCTGCGCCGCACGCTTACAAACATGACCGACGCCACTGCGCGGCTTGACCAAACCCTCGACGTCAATTCAGAAAACATCGACGAATTGCTCGACAATATGCGCCACGTTACCGAAAACCTGAAGGAATTTACCGCGACGATCAAGACGCGTCCCTACACGCTAATCCGTGCCTCCAATCCCCGCGAACACAAACCAGGAGAACAACAATGAAACGCAAGTTTATTTTTCCGGCGCTCATGCTCTGTCTCGGAATCCTAAATGGCTGCGGCGCCGCGCGGCCAAGCAAGTTCTATCAGCTAACGCTTCCCAACGACAAAGCCTCCGGAGCGGATCCGGCCCCCTTCCCGGTCACACTGCTCCTCGGGCCCATCACCGCGTCGCACCTGTATCGAGACGATCGTATTATCTATACCTCTAATGGCGAAGTGATGGGGACGTATGAATACCGGAGATGGGCCGAAGCACCAACCGAAATGATCAACGATGTCCTGCTCCGGGAGCTTCAACGGTCAGGCCGTTACGAGCGTATCTATTCCCTCGGCAGCGCTGTTCACGGGGATTATGTGCTGCGCGGACGCCTATACGACTTCCGGGAGATTGACGGAAACGGGTTGTCGGCCTGCGTGGCCTTTGATTTCGAGCTGCGTGACTCCAAGACTGGGACCACTGTCTGGAATCGCTCTTACTCGCACGACGAACCTGTGAACGGAAAGGATGTCTCGGCCGTGGTCGCTGCTATGGACCGCAATGTGCAAAGCGGCTTAAGCGAAGTTTTGGAGGGCCTGGACAAGTATTTCTCAACACGGAGTGCAGTCGCTTCGACCGCAGCGCCTTAGTACCAAGTCTTTGGCCCGCAGCACGCTCAGTGGCCAGCCGCACACAGACAACTGAAAGATGCAGATAAATGCTCCGTCGAACCTATTTTCTCGCGCTGTCACTGCTCTTGGGCCCGGTCATCGGCTTTGCGGGGGAAACACCGGACCACCCCCCGGCCTTCACAGCGGTACCAGAGCTCACCGCTGGATTCGATCTCCTCTACGAGCAGAAGTTCGCTGAAGCACGCGAAGTTTTCGCAAGCTGGGAATCCTGCAATTCGGAGGATCCTTTCGGTGAGGTGGCCGTGGCCGCCAGCTATCTCTTTGAGGAGCTGCACCTTCAAGGCGTACTGACCAGCGACTTTTTCCTGAACGAAAAGAGATTCCTGCACGGGATTGACGGCAGGCCAGATCCGGAGCGTATGAGCCATTTCCGCGAAGCGCTGGCTCGCGCCCGCGAACTTGCTAGGGAGCGCCAGAAAACAAATCCTGGGGATGGAGAGGCTCTTTTCGCCCTGACACTGGCCGCCGGAATGGAATCAGACGCGGAATCGATACTACAGAAGAAACATATGAGCGCCTTGAAGCGCGCGAAAGAAGCCAACGAATATGCCATACGGTTGCTAGCTCGGCATCCGGACGCGGTCGACGCGTACATCGCGCTCGGCATCGCCAATTACATTATTGGATCGCAGAGCGCTGGTACCCGCTTCACACTCTGGTTTGGTGGAATTCACGGGGACAAGAAACTCGGTATGGAGCAGCTCGCCAAGACTGCAGAGAACGGCCTCTACCTCAAGCCGTTCGCCAAAATTGTGCTTGCCCTTGCCGCACGCCGTGAAAAACAGGACCCCCTCGCGCAAAAGTTGTTGCGCGCGTTGACCGAGCAGTATCCAGGTAACGAGTTATTCGCTTCGGAATACGCCAAAGCATCGGGCATGCCTCTGCAGGCGGCCCCGGCTCGCTGACTTCCGTGTCCGTATGTGGCACGTCGTTCGACGTTGGATTGTATTGTCGAATTTTTGACATTTGATTCGAACCCCTGACTCTTTGACCAGAGAACGCGATCTGCAACCGCTCTAAACTCCATCTATTCAATCACTTCTCCAGCACCTGGGCCGCACCTCCTTGGCAAACCAAATGCCCCACATATACAGGTCCGATGAGTGACAAGGCGGGCCGGCATTTTTCCATCAGGCCTGCTGGGGTGAGCCGCGTGTTTGCCCGACGAGACACGACGACCGAATTAAGCATCTCCGGCACCCATGTGCTTGCGACGCTGATGATTGTTTTTTGCCTGGGCGTCCCACTTGTATGGGCGTTTTTGAAGTACCGGCTGTTCGCACCATAGAGGTGACAAGAAATCTTCAGGCGAACGAGGCCTTTGAATCGCATCCGAATTCTTAAGATTTCAGGACTGCAGAAACTGAGGGGAGTTGAACCAATGATAACCGTCAAAGCGAGCCAAAAGATCTTCACTTACGCAGAGGTTGCGAACCTTACGGGAATTTGTGCCGAACATCTCCATAATCTCGCGAAGCGCCATCGGTTGGGCTTCATTGCACATGCCGCCGAGAGCCTTGGAAATCAAGCCGCACATTGGTTTTTCACGCCATGGGACTTGATTGTCCTGACGACGCTGTTTCCGCGCTGCGCCCACTAACGTCGCGAGCTCACTGCTTCATTGGAGGCAGCTTTTCGGCCCGCGCCGATTATCTTGGTCTGCTGCTCTTGAGAGGAACCGCACCGACAGAAGAAGGATTATGACAAGAAAATTTCTACTCGCAAGCGATTTCGATCAGACGCTCAGTTTCAACGATTCTGGAGTCGTGCTGAGCGAGCTCATCGGTTTTCACAGCTTTCACGACAAGGTCAAGGGCCTTGCGGACATCAACCTCGTTCAGCAGGGTGCGGAGCTCAGCTATCTGATTCTCCATGATCCGGATTTTCGCCGCGTGCGCCTCGAGCACCTCGTAGAGACCGGCAGGCGAATTCGCCTGAAGCATGACGTCGCGCTGTTCGCAGGAGTTCTAGACAATCTTGGTGAAGAGCACAAGTTTAGTTTTAACGTGATCTCCGCAGCGCCCCAGGAGATTGTTCAGTCGGCCCTGGAAGGAATTGTGCCGCCAGATCACATCTTCGGCACCCGTTTCCGGTACAACGAAGCGACGGGCGAAGTGGACTCGATCATCCGTGCCGCCGCGGGCTGGGGCAAAATCAGTGTACTTGAGGAGCTTCGCGCGAACCTGGGCATCAGCCACGATCACATCATCTATTTGGGTGACGGGAGCTCCGACTTGCCGGTGATGATGCACGTCAATCAGCACGATGGTCTCACGATTGCGGTAAGCGAAGCCAAGTTTATCTCGCGCGTCGCCAAGCGCACCGTGTTAAGCGCTAACGTCATGAGTGTGCTCGTTCCTGTGCTGGAAAGAGTCATGAATTGGAAGTCTGCCGAAATTCGGCGCTTCTTTGGTTCCTACGGTCTTACGTTGCTCGAATGGGACAGGATGCACACGGACATACTCACAATTCAGGACTCCGGAGTGCAAGTTGCAACGCTATCTGATGACAATGCTGCGGCACCTCTGCTGATCGCCCAATAGCCGTATTTGCAAGGCTTAGAGTCACTGGCGCCGAACCAGCTGTACTGCGGAAAGAGATGATGGCTTTAGTTTTTCACCTTGTGGTGCGACCGTAGGAAGCTGCGCCAGAGACTTAGCTCTTTGATCCAGCTGATTTCATAGACCAGCTCGTGCTCCTCGCGCGTGTGCTCTTGTTCATTCCATACAACTCGACGTTGTGTCTCCCAGTGCACATCGACTCCTGCGGGAAAGCCCGAAATTGGGAGGATTGTGGAACTGCTTGCGGCTGCAGACATCGGTTCAACCTGCTCTTTCTAAAACTTCACGCGTTCATTCGAAGCCTTGATCAGACTGCTTCCATGCAATCGCAATTCCACACATAGCCTTCGGAACGGGGCACAAACGAAATCGGCGTTACGACAACTGCCATGAGGAAATGTGCTTGAAGGTCCTTCTAAGAATGAGTCACTCAGGAAGGAATGATCCGAGGCCTTTCGCGCGTGCCGGTGTCAATCGCGTGGCGAAAGCGCTAAACAGTTGGCAGCACTAATGGGGCTACGCAAGGACCAAGGCCCTTCGCTCCTGCAAGCGCCTGTTCCCTCTGCAAGTTGCAGTCATGGCGCTGCAGTTCAGTTGGCAAACCGGTTGCACGACTACCAGCTGCTGGCACACAAGAGTTAGCGCCAGGTCGCGTCATAGAGCTCGCTAATTCGATACCTAAAGAGAGGGACACTTTGAAAAGAATCACACTTTCTGCGCTCCTACTTGTTGGACTGTGTGTTGTCGGAAGTCCAATGGCAGTTGCTCAAGATACATCTTCGCAATCGTCCGCCGCCGACAACACTGCGGACGCGATAACCGATCAACAGTTGGCGCTACTACGCAGGGACATACGCTCGATCAAGAAGCAACTCATTGCTGCGAATTTGACGCTCAGGGATAGTGAAGCGACAAAGTTCTGGCAAGTGTACGAAGAATACTCGGCGGATATGGGAAAGATCAACGACACGAGAACGGCGATTTTCAAAGAATATTCGGACGAATACGGAACCCTGACCGATGACCAGGCCGACAATCTTATTCGCCGCTGGCTGGACACGGACATCGACCAAACAAAACTGCGTCAGCGCTATGTGGCGATCTTTCGAAGAGTCTTGCCCGGAAAGAAAGCAGCGACCTTCTTTCAACTCGACCGCCGCATCAGCACGATGATCGATGTGCAGCTCACATCGCAGCTTCCTCTGGCCCAGAGCCAGGATTGAATTTTCTCGTTGAGAAGCGTCATGTCCGAGATCGAGAAACAAGCAGAGCCGATCGCTTCTGCGTGGATGAGCTTTGACAAGCAAAGGGGCCTGAGCAACTCAGTCACGAATAGCGCAGCGTTTGCAGATTTCTTGCTGCTGAAGGAGCAAATTTGATGTCCGCCTCGCCAGTATCGGCTGAATCCGCCGCCCCCGTGACGAAACCGTTGCCTCCGGAAAGCGACAAACCTGCGGCCTCTTCTCGCGGCAGTGTCGGATGGAAAAAGTACGTAACTCCTCTCCTTGTCGTGGCGCTCGGCCTAGCGGTTTTGATCACTATCACTCGCAACTGGAATGCGTGGGAGGGCGGCAAGGTCGAACAGATAACTGATGATGCTTACGTCCGCGGCGACCTTACACCGTTGAGCACCAAGGTGGCCGGCATCGTGCGCACGGTTCATATGGCCGACTTTCAGCGAGTACACAAGGGCGAGCTTATCGTCGAATTGCAGGACGACGATTACCAGGCACAAGTAGACCAAGCCAGTGCAGCAGTTGAGGCTGCCCGTGCTGCCATCGAAAACAACCGTCGGCAGCGCGAGTTGCAAGACGCGCGTATAGCGAAAGCGCTCGCCGGTATCGATCAAGCAAAGGCGCAAATCGCCGCTGCTGAAGCTGGAAAAGAAGCAGTAACTGCGGACTTGATTCGTGCCCACTCTGAACGCAAGCGCCAGGAGGGGCTGTATCAGACTCATTCGGCGACGCAGCAGAAGGTGGAGGCCGCCGTAGCCGACGACGAGCGCCTGTCGGCACAGTTAGCGAGCCGCGACGCCGATCTCAATCAGGCGCGCACCCTGTTGCTCAGCAGTGAACTCGCTGCCGAGGCCGAGCGCCGCTCGAAGGCCGTGCTCGAATCGCAGGATATGCAGCTTCAGGCAGATCTGCATGGGAAACAGGCGAACTTAGCGGTAGCTATGGTGAATCTTGGGTACACGAAAATTTACGCGCCGGGCGAGGGTACCGTGGGGGAACGACAAGTTCGGCCAGGACAACTTGTATCTCCGGGC
>WNGE01002619.1_pt1 | contig 22532 bp, 20 predicted proteins | sample 5400651 | NCBI WGS metagenome assembly WNGE01 (sample SAMN13153370, study PRJNA577476) | soil metagenome | isolation source: 60 cm soil or saprolite under grassland replicate 2 | place: USA:California | collected 2016-06-15
TCCCGGCTTTTGTTTCGGCAGACATTCTTCTGTTGAGCATTTGTTGTTATCTTCAACTTTAGTTTTTCAATTAAGCATTTGTTCCGGCTGACAGTTCGCTATTGCCATGCCATCGCAAATGCTGTAACGTTAGCGGTAATAATATGACCACACTCTGCAATAACTTCAACAGCTTATCAAGGAAAAAGCCCCACAGGCGTAAAAAATAAAATCAAGGAACAACCTCCTCTTAAAAATTATCGCGTCTATTTTACTCACGGTAACTGTTATAAATTTAAACTACCTCAACCATACTTCCAAATGTCTTTTGAGCAGCTTTGAAGATAAAGAGCACAATGATAAATATTCTTCTATGGCGGAAATAAGAATCAATTCCTGAATTTTCTAAAAATTTTTCTATTGCTGTAAGAAGGTTCGATGGACCTCAAAATTTATTTTTATTAAGATTCCCCAGGTATTCAACTTGATTTATGACCCTTGTTGTTGAGAACAACGGTTGACTATTGCTAAAATGATAACAACATTTGCTTTGTTCTGGATCAGTAAGATCGTATTCAAAGAATGGCTTTATGCGATCAATCTGCCATTCCTTGCCATAGTTCTGCCATGACATAGTCGGCAAGAAGGATGATTACAAAAAAGCTTTATATTCAGAGATTGTACAACCAATTAAATGTATTGATTCTATTGTCACATCGTTTTTTTGTAACAGTGAGTTCAGCTTTGATTCAAACAATTTTTTTAGCTTGTACTGCGTCTTCCTGATACTTCTTCTTGTAATATAAACTCCGCTTTTTTTTGAAGGATTCATCTTGTCTTCTTTGCTTTTCTCTTTGTTTCTTTTTTTCAGAGCAGTTTGCTTTGCGCTTTTTTTCAATGGGACGATTGCGCTGATATTCGTTAATCTTTTCTTTCTTATCACGTTTATATTTCTTCTGATATTCTTTTACCGATTCTTTATTGTTCTCGCGCCACTGCTTTTGATACGCCTTGTATTTTGATGTGTTCTGCTTTGATTTATTCCGCACACATTGTTTACAATAGTAATGCAAGCCATCGCTTTGGCTCTTGTTTTTTCCAAATTCTTCGGTTGTTTTTTTGATAAGGCATGAAGAGCAAACCTTCCATCCAAATAAGTCTAAATCCATTTTATCCCTTTATAAATAAATATCACTAAGAAAAGAATTTTTGCAGGATATACATCGTCGATTTTAAATTATATAGACAGAAAATATGGGGCATTCATTTTCTGATTTTTGTGAATGACTCTATAGAAAATAAAAACTGCCCTCTAAAGCAGAAAAATAATAACAGTTCCATTTTTCATTTCAGTATGTTATTTATTTAGCCACTGCCCCCTCCCCCTCATTTCCTACCATACTCCCCCTCCCCCAATACTGCCTGGGCACCAGACGGCGTTACCGGGTTGTAGGGACTGAGTGTAATATCATTCCAGCGTCTCTTTGCGCGGTGTTTGATATACGTGTTGATATGGTCGATAATCACTTCACCGCATCGAAGCCCATTCCACCGATCTTTTTGATCATGTAGGAAGGAATTCCCTCAGCATACACAATAAAGTTATGCTGAAGGATGGGCTGGAATATCGTATTATCGAGTTCGTTAGGATCTAAAATTGGCATTGTTGTATCTTGTTTTTAATAAATATTGGATTCCTGTATTTTTTTAGAATGAAACTCCGCTCGGGCTGATTTCAAAGGTCATCAACACAAACTCAATCGTCCTGGTTGGTGCCACTTTGATCGTTATCTGCAGTTCATTTCTGTCAATCACATCGCTGGTATTGTTGGTATCGTCTACTAAAACGGTATAAGCGTATAAGCCTTGCTTGTTCTTCACGTTCTCCATGTAAGGCTTCAGGATATTCTTCAGCTTGATGCGGGTTGCGTTGGTGTTTTGTTCGAATACAAAGCCTTTGCAGGTATCGCTTACAAATCTTCTGAGCGCAATGAGCAATTGTCTTACGCCAAATCTTTTTATTGCCTTCAAAGCAGAGTGAAGATTTTATAACCCTATATTTATCCCCCCTCCCCCCTCATAACCCTAATGGGTCGGGGTTCCCCCTTCCCCCTGTATAACGCATCTCTATCCGCTTTATAAAGCCTGTATCTTGTATCAATCGCTCCACCGAGGCTTCCCCTGTTGATACCCGCCGGTGCGAACCATTCTGCGGCTACATTATCGTTGTACACATATGCCTGGGGCACAATTACTGAAGGTGGAACGAAGATGTCTTTGTTAGATCCGATGTCTCTCACTTTTACCCACGGAAAGTAAATTGCACTGTAGCTGCTGTCGATTGCCGCGGCTTCGTCCACTGCGGTAGCAACGCTTTCGTTTACGCCTGCAAGGTCGCGGATATATACACAGTCAGTACGCTCTTCGGCCATTGACTCTGCAAGGGCTGTTACCGGTGAGTGGTATTGCTCCAGAACGCCTGGGAGTACAAGCAGATCGAAAGAGAATTCTTCAGGATTTGCCAGGATGTCCAGTGCTTTTTGATAGGCTGCCGTGCCTGCTGTGTCGCTGTCGGATAAATCAAAACCGAATACGTTTGTTCCGTCTGTAGCGATGTCTGCACCGATCTTTTTAATGGTTGAGTAGTTGGTACCATCAGTACCACCCTGGAAGGGTACTGTAAATTTATTTTCGTTTGATGTTTTTGTAAATGCCACGTTGCTGCCTGTTCCGGCCTCGCTTGGTATTGGATTGAGGTAGTTAATATTGTCCGAGTTGGCGTAGTCGAATCCGGAGAAGGTGTGGCTTGCTCTGGTGCTGTATACCAGTGATGCACTTGGTAATGTGTAGCCTGAAAAGCCTGCAATAGGCTCGTATAAGGCTTCAAAACCTGCAGGAATAAGGTTGGGTTGTGTTGAACCTCCCGCTACACCTGCAACAACCTCTACACGGATATAATTTGATTTGTTTGTGAAATCTCCATGTGGTAGTAAACGACCTAATGCTTCACCATATTCAGTGTATTTATCACCGATTGCTTTGCCGATATAGTTGGGTGCATCGGGATTTAATGTTACGCCGGTATATTGTTCCAATATTGATGGTACACGGTCAGTATCGTTCCATTTACGCACCAGTATGTCGAATGTAGCGTATTTGGTCGGATCGCTATCTTTAGTAATATTAGCGAATGATATTTTTACGTCTTTGTTTGTTTTGAATCCATGCCCGCGATGCACAAAACGGAAAAGTCTTATACCACCCTGTGATAATATCCACGGCGTTGCAGCGGCATCATAACCTTCTGCATAAGAACTTGTGAAGGTAATGGTAGAATCAGTAAAAGACATTGAAACACTTGCGGTAGATGATACCGAACCTGTATAATAATTTGAAAAATGCAGGTATGGAAAAGCGCTGTCCTCTTTGTAGTTTTCATCCTTACCGACCATATTCAGCAGGTACCTGTCTGAAGTTGGATCGAGTGAAGCCGATACTACTGTTTCTGTTGCTATATCGTCTCCGGCTATTGTAAGCGTGAAATTGCCATATGTACCGGATGCTGCCATATCATTGAGATCAGCACTATCAGCATTGTCATTTTTTGATGGGTGAAACACCGTAATGATCTTTGTACCATCCACAATAGCTGCAAGTTGTTTTGATGCATCGAATGTCCAGCCGCCATTGCCGAGTACTCTTGTAACCTTCACCGTTTGTCCAGCCTGAAAATAGCTGTAAACGGTTTGAGGTACGTAAGTCTCAGTAGTGTTGGTACCAAACTTCGCTACAAACTCGCTATAAGAAGTTATATCGGTAGGAACATATGCCGGACCCCTTTTCAGTAGGACCTACAACGGCTAAACCTGTTTGTGTTACACCTGTTGTAATAGCGCTCTGATCGCTTTCCTGTGAATAGACTCCGGGAGATAGAATTTGTTCTGTCATTGTATAGATTATTTTGGAAAAATGGTTTTATGCTATAAATAAATATCAAAAAGAGAGAAGGAAATTTGAATTGGAGAGAAGTATTTTCAGTTGGTAGTTTACATACTTACTTAATATAAATCATTCCAGATACCATTATATCCCTGGTGTTTATCGGTTGTTGTGTTGTATATTATTAAACCTTTTGCTGGAGAGGATATGGCATCGCGTTGTGAGGTGGTCATGCGGGGAGGAAGAAAACCCTTACTGGTGCTGGTCACCTCCAGCTTTGCAGAGGTATTCATGGTAGTAGCCCCTATCACCACCGGGCATTCTATATCGCAAAGCGTATGGTTACTGTTGCCTATTTTAATTTCATTGGAATTTTGAGTTTGCACATTGTAACCAATTGCAATAGAATTATCCTGTGCGTTAAATACATGAAGTGTAAAGTCTCCGCTTCCCTGTGTATCAAAATTCTGTGTGGTGAAAGTGATGGTAGATGAATCTGTGACTATACCATGTATAAATAACTGGGTAGTTGCGCCGTATGGGGAGGGAATACCTGCGTTGAATTCTATTCTCAATGCATATTTTTCCCCTACCACTATACCGCTATCCGAAATAAAAGCAGTGGTACCTGCGCCTGTAATTGTACTCGTTCCTGTACTTATTTCAGAATTATTTATTGTTGCCTGGTATATCTGTTTATAGTTCCCCGCAATTCCATCTATAGCTACATTCTGACTTCCGTAATTTGATATTCCGGCAATGTCCGAGTGCTGCATTGTAAGTTCCCTCAGTAGACATTAATGCGGGCATGACCCACGCCAGTATTATTGCCTCCGTCAACCAGCCCGCAAACGCATTTACCCCTATCCCCACATTAGCGCTTGTATTGTTGGCAACTCTCCTGAAAACCTTATCCCCGATTCCAATATTGTTTGCGACATTGTTGATGTTGTCTGCCACTCGTCCGATATTGATATTCCCTCTGGACGAGTTATCATACAACACCATTCTGGTTCCGTCGAAATATAACCTCCCTGCCCCACTTTTAACATCCAAACGGAAGGGTTCCCCCTCCCCCCGTATAAAGCATCCCTATACGCCTTATACAGCCTGTATCTTGTATCAATTGCCCCTCCCAGGCTTCCCTTGTTGATACCGGCCGGTGCGAACCATTCTGCGGCTACCTGAAGTGTTTTTTGACCGTAGATAACCACACCGCTCGTAGTGAACTTTGAAATGGGGTTTACTCTTCGATAGACGATTGCCTGTTTGTTTATGGAGATGTTATGTGAGGGCGAAACTTAGCAGAGCGAAGTTTGGAAATTGAAATGTCGGAGCGAAGTTAAGACATACGAGTTAGAGCCAGGTTAGATTGAAAACCTCAGAACGAAACGGAAAGAGCGACTCCTTAGAGCGAAGTTTGAATATTGACATGTCAGAGCGAGGTGATCGAACTTAGAGCGAGGTTGATAGTTTTTGGAGCGAGGTTGTGTCGAAATGTCAGAGCGAACTTCATTAAAGGTTTCAAGTAAGAGTGTCTATTCTTTAAAAATATCTATCTTCAAATCTTAAATTTTCATTAAGTGTTGGAATCACTTTTCTAATGAATTTATAATCAACGTTTTTGGGAAATATTCTGAAACCCTTGTACTTTTGCCTTCCAATACAAACCAAAATTAAAAATACAATTTTAATGTCAAAATGACATAAAACTAATTTCAAAAAATTAAAAAAACCTTTATTTATGAAAAAGCTTTGTTACCACAACCAAACATTATTAACAGTTGAGTGCTTTATTGGAGAGAATCTTGCCTCTTGTCGTTACAATCCTTATAGGTATTACATGGCTAAGCTATAAAGTGTGCCATCAGCATCCCTTTACGCCTACAAATCACGAAATCTCACATCCAAGTAAATATTAAATTAAAAAAATGGAAAGTATTTCATGCAGGCAGCGTATTGCCTTAAACTCAATGAATTTAGTAAAAATTCATTTTAGCCCTCTCAGGGTCCTTTGGAACTGACAGCGACTGCAGTAAAAAACTACCTGAATGTCGGCTACAAAGTTATCTCTACGCAAGGTAAGTGAAGCATTGACCGCATTACGCTTTCGAGTCGAATAGTAACCTATGGCTCATTTCGAAAAAAATTTACTCGGCTTTTGCGGAAATCGCTATAAGCAACTAATCATGAATAAAGCATTAACAATAAAATTTTGACAATAAAACCAAATAAAAAATATCAAGATGGAAAATACGATTCTCATGAAAGATGAAAACTGGAAAATGTTTCTTGAGCGTAACAAGCAACAGATGAGCAGAATATTGAATGCACCGGTGCTGAAAGCGGCTGTTGGCTACCGCGCCAAAAATCTTTCAGTGATCGCAACAACAATTGAAAAAAAACCGATTGGACCTTGGAAAGAAGAACAAAGTGTTATCCCTTCAGATCAAAAGTTAATTGACACCTTTACAAAGCATACCACCAGTGCCATTGGTCTCGTGTGCGGAAGGGTAAGTGGCAATTTGGAAGTTATAGATCTTGACTTGAAATATGATATCTCCGGAAGTCTTCTTACACGTTTTAAAAATGCAATTGATGAAGCACTTCCAGGGCTGTTTGAACGCTTATATTCTACATCGACGCAGACACGTGGTTATCATTTTTACTACCCAGTGGGGGGTGCAGAAGAACCAAAAATTAGCAATGCGATATACAACTGAGGAAGAAAGAAAGGAAAATTCCGGTGATAAAGTAAAAGTCCTGATCGAAACAAGGGGGGAGGGGGGATATGTCCTCGCCCCACCTTCTGCAGGATATGAAGTAGTCAATGATGTTGAAATACCATTGATAACAACTGATGAGCGGGAAATACTACTGAGTATATGCATAAGTTTTAATGAAACAGAGGAGATAACTGTTGGTGAAGCAACTTGTAGTAACAACGGGAAATACATTCTCACACCTTATCAAGATTACAACGAGCACGGCGATGTTTGTAGTCTCTTACAAAAGCACCAGTGGACAATTGTACGCATCGAAGGCGAGCGAACCTACTTCTGCAGACCTGGGAAGTCAGGACATATTAGTGCAGACTACCATGCTGGCTTGAGGCGTTTTAAAACCTTCACTACCTCAACCATTTTTGAGGCAGGCAAAGGTTAAACCCCCCGAGGTTTATGCTATGTTACAGTGCGACGGTGATTTCAAAAAACTTAACATCAAACTGGAAAAGGAAGGTTATGGGAAAAGAAATGTTCTTGAAGCCGAAACGGATTTTGATACCAAAATCTTGTGCGAATTCTGGGACGTTGAGGGAAAGGGAAAGATAAAAATAAACCGCACGAAGTTGCTCAATTTCTTGAGCGCCAAGGGAAATTTCTATATATGTTCAAACAATAATCGTCAATCGTTTATTCAGATTAATAATTTCATAGCGGAGGAAGTACAAATACCCTATATCAAGCAATGGATGAAAAAATATACCTTAACTCTGCCTGAGTCCTTCGACAATGGGCTAACTCCAGATGATATTTCCGAGGCAATTATTGGAAGCGGTGATACCTACTTCAGCAAAGTGGTTTTGGAATTTCTTGATATCATTAAATTAGACTTCCTGAAGGATACAAAAGACACTGCCTATTTTCCGTTCCGTAACGGCATAGTGCAGGTGACAAAGGACACGATTGAACTAAAAGGTTACAGTGAATTGAACAAACACGTATGGAAAGAGCATTTGATAGATTTTTATATTGACCCGGAAGCCGCTTTTGATCTTAATGAAGTAGGTAAGGGCATATTTTTTGAAGCGATTTCAATGCTAACTAAGTTAATGCCCATAGATGGAAGAAATCTCAGATTAGATAAAAATTTTACTTTTCAGCGCGTAACGCCGGGAACAAGAGTTATAGGAATTCATGACTGCAATGATAAAACGGATTTTGAACATTTTTACTCCCTGATTACCGATGGACTTACTGTTGAACAGAAACATAAGGATGAGGTTTACATGCGGTATGATGAAAGCCCCAAAATCCTATTTAGCACAAATTATACGATGGCATGTTCGAGTGTTGCTGCCAGGAGACGGCAAATGGTTTTGGAATTCTCATCATATTTCAATGACAAACACAAACCTGAAGATGAGTTTGGTCATATACTTTTTAAGGATTGGGATTGCACTGAGTTGAATTGTTTTTACATGACATTGCTTTTATCCGTGAAACTTTATTTGAAATCAGGGCTTAAACAAATCAATAACAGTGAGAATCTAATTCGTAAACAAGTAAAACAAAAACATGGAGAGGAGTTCTTACAATGGTGGGACGGTTATTTAAGCAATGGCTGCAGTGAATGGCAATTGTTTTCGCGTATGTATCAAGATTTTTTAAATGTAAATAGCTTGGAAAAGAAGGACTATAGCTCTATAAAGTTCTCCAAGTCGCTAAAGGAGGTGGCAAAATTATACAACTGTAAACTTGAGGATGATGACAAATGGGAGCATAAAAATAATTTAGCGTACCGTTTAATTAAACCCATTCCCGCTCAGTAACGACCGCTGCTTTGCACTAACCATTCTAACCTATTTTTTACACTTTCTTTTTTTCTAATTATTACTATTAATTTATTTTTTTAGTGTATGATTTTATTTTTAAAGAACTTATAACTACTTTTTTAGGGATATAATGTAGTAAATATTGGTTAGATTGGTTAGGGAAATAGCGGTCATAAAGGTTTAAAGATGTTCTATAATTTCTTTCATAGTCCTATAGGCAAAGTTTTCGGCAAATCAATTACATGCGTATAGTATCGCAGTGCAGTTTCCGGGTTATTACCTAACAAGAAAGCCGTCGTTACTGGATTAACACCTGCACATATCAACCTTGAGGCAAAGCCATGTCTGCAAGCGTATAAAGTTCTGTACTCAATATGCAGTTCTTTTAGAACAGGCTTAAACACTCTTCTGTGAAACATTCTATCATCTATGCACAAACCATTTACTGAGGTAAATACGAGATCTGTGGGTTGCTTATTGTTTAGTAAAGGTAAAATTACTTCCCTTAATTCCGGAGATAGTGGAAGATAACGGACTTTGCCATTCTTTGTTTCTTTATCAATCCTCGCTTTAGCATGAGTACCTTTTAACGTTCTTGCCAATGCTCTTTCTATTTTTATCTTTTTGTTTATCAAATCTACATGTTGTACTCTCACACCTACAGCTTCAGCATTTCTCACACCTGTAGAGAATAAAAAGTAAACAAAGGGGTAATAGTGAGAATGGGTATACCGCGAGCATGGATGAACACATTGATCCGTTTTAAAGGCGTGTAGTATTTTAATAGTTTCCTCTATGCTAAAAGGTCTCCTCGTTGCGATTTCTTTCTTTTTTCTTCTTTTCCTTGACACATCTTCTAACGGGTTTTCAACAATGTGTTTCTTTTTAACGAGCCAGTTAAAGAACTGTTTGAGCATCGTTAATCTCCTGTTGAAGGTACTTTCAGAAAGCTTTTCGTTTTGTAATTTGATAACTACATCGTCCACTGAAGAAATTCTCCACCTCACTAACATCTTTTTCATAAGGCTGTAATCAACATTTTTCTCGCAACTCATGTTTCTGTAGGTGGTTGTCCAAAATTCAAACAGTTCAACAACATTAATCCCCCCTCTCTCTTTTTCAGCAGACTGATTTGCTTCAATAATTAAATTGTTTGTATAATGTACTGAATAAGCTTGCTTTTCGCTTAACGTTCCTACAACAAGATTGGAAGTGTTTGGAATAGTAGTGTCTGCGTGAGATAATCGATTTGATTTAAGATTTTTATATTTCAACAGTGAAGTATCAAACAGATCATGCTCGATATCATGTTCAATACACTGAGCAATCTTCTTAGCAGTAATAATATAAGTGCGGGTATAAGTCCAGGAGAGATTTAGAGTATACCTTTTGCCGTTTAATCTCCACCTTAATCTAATTTTACCCTTGTCCTTTTGAAGGCTTACTTCACCTTTGCATTTTCTGCGACCAATTGGCGACCCAATTTTTAATTTGAGTGCGTTTTAGTCAGCAAAAAGAGTTAATCAGCATCATTTTTTAGATTGAACCATCATAGACCCCCTGCACCCCATGCAGATACGCTACCGGGCTGCGCCACCACCCGAACCTAACCTGAAAATTTCCCTTATTTTAGGGTAGCAAATGTAAAGGCTTTTTGTAAAAATCAATTCACATTTTCAAAATTTCACTTCTTTCTTACGGAGATTTTATTTTTACTGCATAAATATAAACAGGAGCACTTTGCGTTCCGCTGTTTGATGAGATAATTGCCCCTTCATCGGTCATTCGTTCACGAATAGCAGGTGTTAAACGAGGGTCTTCATTAAACAACAATTCTGTTATAATTAAAGCTTGTTCATTATTTGAAAACACTTCAAAATGTATGTGTTGAGGTAAATTACTATTTGGATAACCCTTGGGCTGAATAGTATGAAATTCAAATGTGCCATCATCATTTGTTTTGAAATAGCCAAATAGTCTTGCATGTCTTCTGTCGCCTCCTACTCCTGAAACATGTCCCGCTGTATCAGAATACCAACCTTTATCATCAGTGTGGTAAACATATACAAGGACATTGCTTAAAGGCTTATTGTTTGTATCGTTTATTTTTCCTTTTACTGTAATTCGTGTTCCCGGCTCATTTGAAGGAACAAGTGTAACCTTCTCCTGTTTTACAAACCGCTTTATCAATTCCGTGAATTCTGGTTGTGAATGAAGTTTCATATATAAAGGATTAATCAAAATTTGAGTAATGGTTGTTCCTCCGGAAGAAAGTTTTTGTTCGGGTAATTTTAACTAAGCTGACTGATCTTGCGCGAAGCATGATACATTCTGCATGAGAAACCAGAATACGAATAATAAGTATCGCATATCTCTTTTGTTTATATTGTTGCCAGGAAATATTTATGTAAAGAGTGTGATATTTGTCATGCTTAACGAAAGTTAATAGGAGTGTTACAGTTTAAGAAGATCTCCTTTTTTGATCAATATTTTTTTATTGCCACCATCTGCAGTACTGATATATATTATCCCATCATTCCAATCTCCACCAATAAATGCGAGCTTTCTTCCATCAGGAGAATAGCGTGCGTAAAATGCATCTTTCACAATTTTCTTTTTATTTCCCGGTGATTTTTCGTATGATAACACAATTGTTTTGTCGTTTGCATGTGTAGCCGCATAAATAATTTTTTTGCCATCAGGCGACCAGGAAGGATAAATATTGTTTAATGTATCATTACAAATGTTGACGGCATTTGTAGCATCGGCATTGGCAACATATACTTGGTCGTGATGATCACCTTTCTCGCAGAAGTATGTGATCTTTTTTCCATCGGGCGAATAGGAAGGATTCAGTTCATTGCCGGGAGTCTTAGTTAACCGTTCCTGTTGTGTGCCATCCAAATTCATGTAATACAATTCATAATTACCATCACGATCTGAAGTGAAAAGAATTTTTTTATCATCCCGCTGCCATGCCGGATAACTTTCTTTGGACGGATTATTTGTTATTCTTTGAGTATTGCTTCCATCTGCATTCATTGTGTAAATGTCTGTATTGCTATCTCTTTCTGATTGAAAAATTATTTTCTTTCCATCAGGAGAAAACGAAGGCCATACGTCAGCAGCAGTATTTTTTGTAAGCCGTTTTAAATTGCTGCCATCCAAGTTTACAGAATAAATCTCCCATTTTGTTTTATCATATTTGCCACTGTCCTTTATTATGGCGGCAAAACAAATGGTTTTGTTATTTGGCGACCATTCCAATGATTGATAAAAAATAGTAGTCTTGTTTTGACTAAATACCGTAGAAATAAAAACCAGGAGGAGTGGTAAATTAATGAGGATTTTTATTGACATCATAGTTCATTTAATTGGTTAACTGTTGTTATTATATTTAACATTAAAACTTTTCATACTGAAATAAGTTTCTGTCGACAATTGAAGAATCCAGCCGGTTATTTTTAAGAAAATATAGAATAAGATACTGAACATTCAAGCAAAGAATCACTATCTTCCAACCCATTATTTTGTTCTTGCCTGGTAATTAACAGTAATCATTCCTTTTGCGGCAATTAATTTTCCCCAATCTTTATATACACGCCATTGCGGAATACTCATTGCACCAACGCCATTGTTGAATATAACAGCAGGAAGATTTGTTTTATAAGTGAAATTGGGCGGATAATAAATATCGAGCGTTAAAGAAGTATCATTTACTTTTCTAAAGATGATATTTTGTTTTACCTGTACTTTACTCATCTCGGGTACTTGATAGACAATTGGATCGGAAGGTATGTTCTGGGCAAGCAAATGAAGGTTGGCAAAAGCAAATGCAAACAGTAAAAAATTCTGCCTCATAATTTTTTTACTGGCAAATTAATCTGTTGAAGAAGTTAAAGCTACCGAACCGATAAATTCGGAACTATACCCGCTGTTTTCGTGACTGTTTCACTGGTTGTTTGCGATATTGTGAAGGAGTTACACCTGTTAATTTCTTAAAAACTTCATTGAAAGCAGATAAAGAATTGAATCCTGCATCATAGGCAACAGAAGCGATTTTGTGGTTGGCTTTTGAACTGTCCGTTAACAATAGTTTTGCTTCTCCTACGCGGTACGCATTTATGTAATCATAAAAAGATTTTTGCAGACCGGCATTTAACACTTGCGATAAATGATGCCTGCTGCAATTAATAGTATCAGCAAGTTTATCCATGGTGATTTCGGGATCAAGATAAAGCTTTTGCTTTTCCATCACCTGTTCCAATTTTGCAGTAATCTGTTTTATTTCTTCTTCACTCAATCCGGAATTAGAATATTTTTTTATCGGACGATGTACAACAAGTTTTGGAATGTTTGGCAGTGTAGTTGCATTTTCATCGGCAAATCCATGAATTACTGTAAAAATTTGTGGCTGGTTCCATGCACAATAGCTTATCCAATAAATGAATAAAGTCAGTGCAATAAATCCAAAGCGGATATTTTGATTATAAGGAAACCATTTGTACATCAAAAAAATTACAACGGCTATCAGCGAACAAACCAAGACTGATATAACTACAAATTGTTTAAGCCATTTAAGCTGAAGTTTTTTTGTATCAGCAAAAAAATGTTTCAAACCTGATTGATATTTTAATAAGCATTGCCATGCAGGTGTATGATAAACAAAAACGCTTATTAATTCTACACCCATTCTTTGAGCAGGTTCAATGAATGGCATCAATATAAACAAGGGCTCCACATAAGGGTTACTAAAAACAAGGTGTAACACCACAATAATAAATGGCAGGAAATGTAAAATATCAATTGGGTTAAAGGTGCTTTTTAATAAAAATTGTTTTACAAATAAATAGATTAGGGGCCCATATAGCAATGGAAAAGAATAAGATAAAATATAGAGTGGCATCAAATTATTCAGTAACCAAATCTTGCTCATTACTTTGAGTGTAATTTGCAGAATCATTACACCCAGGTAAGCAACAAGAAAAAAATATCCGCTTTGATGAACTTTCTTTTTTAATAAAACAACAGACAAAAAAATACCCTGCAAAGCGCCAAAAAGTAAAAGGAAGATATTTACCTGCAATAGCATAACGTATTAATTTCAACAGGTAAATTCAAAAAAATCATTCAGATGAAGCAGCTAATTTGGATGAACGGCTTCTTTATTCTACAAAAGCTCCCGTTACTTCATTGTTGTTCACCTGTACATGAATATGATCCTGCATGGTGGTGGCAACAGATAATCCTACATAGTCCGGTTTAATAGGAAAAAGTTTATGCATACGTTCAATCAGCACCAGGGTTTGAATACGCCGCGGATAAAAATTAAGCAAGGGTTTTAATGCATACAGCAAAGTTTTACCACTATTGGTTACATCATCAATCAGCAAAATATTTTTATCGGTAAAATCGGGAGTTTCTGTTAATTCAATTTCTTTAGGCATATGTTTATCAAACGACACAGAAATTATTTGCATCGGCACTTCGATGTATGGTTTTAATAAAGCGCCAATTTTTTCAGCGATTATTGTACCACTCTTTCTGATGCCTATCAGTATTATTGGCGCATCATCTCCGCTTAGCTGTTCTGCAACTTCCAGTGCTATCCGTTGCAATTTTTGTTCTGCCACTTCTTTACTAAGAATATTTCTTTTGTTATGCATACCTGAAATTATTTTTAACACTTGCTCAAATGTAATAACATAAACGCATTTTGTATAAGTAATGTGCATGCACGAGGAAATGATTTTTAGTACCCGACTTTATTACAATAAATAATCTTTTCTTGCGTCGCACTCTTGTACTTTTGGGTTATAAATCGGCACGGTGAATATCAATAGTAAATAGTCAATAAATAATAAGCAATGGTCAATAAACAATAAGCAATAAGCAATAGGCATAGACAACAGTGTCAACCTGTAACTCGCAATCTGTAACCTGCAACAATTCAGCCATGCCGCCATCAAGCAACAAAGTTTTACCTTAGCATGATAAGCATTTAATATGAATGTAATTTTTCAGATTGCTTTTATACTCGTTGCCATAATTGCTGTTTGTCTATTCACAAAAAAAGTAAAAGAGATAAGAAGAAATATTTTGCTTGGAAGAGATGAATCATTAAACGATCATCCTGATAAACGCTGGCGCAATGTGCTGTTGCTTGCACTCGGACAAAAGAAAATGTTCAAAAAACCTCTTGTTGCTGTAATGCATTTTGTAATCTACGCCGGCTTTATCATCATTAATATTGAAGTTCTGGAGATTATACTGGATGGCATCTTTGGCACACACCGCCTTTTTCGGGGTTTATTAGGACCTGTATATTCATGGCTTATTAATTCATTTGAGTTTTTAGCAGTGGGGGTCATCATTGTGTGTGTGGCATTTCTTTCAAGGAGAAATGTTTTAAAACTTCGTCGTTTCATTGATCATGATCTTGATGGCTGGCCCCGCAGTGATGCCAACTATATTCTGATAATGGAAATAATTTTAATGACCTTATTTCTTACCATGAATGCATCAGATACATTGCTGCAGGCAAGAGGTTATGATCATTATGCACAACATATCACCGGCAATTTTGCCTTCTCTTCTTTTTTGCATCCTTTATTAAATGGTTTCAGTAATCATTCTCTTGAAGCAACTGAACGTGGTTGCTGGTGGCTGCACATTATTGGCATTTTTGCATTTTTAAATTATCTGCCCTTCTCAAAACACTTACATATTATCATGGCGTTTCCAAATGCATATTATGTGCGGCTTGATCCACAAGGCAAAATGAATAATATGCCTGAAATTCAAAAAGAAGTTTTATATGCCATGCAACCTGAGTTAATACCATCAGGCGATGCAACACAGGAACATTCAAAAAAATTTGGCGCTAAAGATATTTTTGATCTTAGCTGGAGAAATTTGCTTGATGCCTATAGTTGCACTGAGTGTGGAAGATGTACCGCTGCTTGCCCTGCTAACATCACGGGAAAAAAACTTAGCCCCCGGCGAATAGTAATGCGAACAAGAGACAGGATGGAAGACGTAGGCAAAAACATTGATGTCAATGGCAGCTTTGGAGATGATGGAAAAACTTTATTGTATGATTATATTTCGGTAGAAGAGTTAAGAGCATGTACTACCTGTAATGCATGTGTTGAACAATGTCCTGTTGGTATAAATCCGTTGGATATTATTTTGCAGTTACGCCGTTATCTTATTATGGAAGAGAGTAATGCCCCTCAGGAATGGAGCACCCTGTTCAGCAATACAGAAAACAATTTTGCTCCCTGGAAATTTTCACCTGATGAGAGAGATAAATGGGCTGGGGAAATGGTTTAAATAACATTTGATTTAATAGATTATCAGAAAAGAATGTTTTGTTTTTGATTTAGAAATTTTCTTTTATTGTTATACCAAGTCCGGGTTGCTGAGATAAAGTAACATTTCCATAATCATATTCAACGCCACTTGCAATATCTTCTGCAAGCAACAAAGGACCGTCCATATCAACATAATCAAGTTGAGGAAGGAAATGTGCAATGGCTGCCGTACCAACAGTACTTTCATTCATACAACCCATCATTACTTTCATTTTCAAACTCCTTGCTTTTTGTATCATGCGTAAAGCTGGTGTTATGCCGCTGCATTTGGTAAGCTTTATATTTATTCCATGAAAATGTTGATGACATTTTTCAACATCATTTTCAAATACACAACTTTCATCAGCAAATAAAGGCAATGAAGATTTTTCATATAAAACTTTCATTCCGTTCCAATCATCCTTTGCTAATGGTTGTTCTATAAGTTCTACTCCAGGTTCTTTTAGTTGCGGAATTTTTATCAAAGCTTCTTCCATTGTCCATGCTGCATTGGCGTCAACACGAAAGACTGCATTGGTATGTCTGCGAAGTGCTGTTATTATTTCAGTATCATCACTTGTTCCAACTTTTATTTTATAAACAGGCCAGGGTTTTGCAACCACTTTGTTTACCATGTTCTCAATACTGTCAATACCAATAGTATAATCTGTTACAGGAATATTTTCCCATGAAGTATTCCAAAGCTTATAAAGAGGCTGCGCTTTCATTTTGCCATACAAATCCCAACCAGCCATATCCAATGCACAAACAAGAAAAGGATTGTTTGGAAACAAATGATGCAGGTAATGCCAGTAACGTTCCGGTTCAGTAAAAGCGAATTTTTCTACCAATGTTTTTTTATGTTCAATGTCTGCGATCATTTGTTCAACAGTGATATTGTAATAAGTGATGGCAGGTGCTTCACCATAACCAATGAATGATCCAAGTTGTAATGCAACGATTAAAGCAGGCTGGTGTGTTTTTGTTCTTCCACCTGAAATAGTGAAAGGATATTGAAAGGGAAGATTAATGGAGCGGCAAAATAATTTCACGGTTTAAATTTGAGGTAAAGATAAAACCAGCTTGTAAAATAAAATTAGTCTATGCTTAATTATTGAATGGTTTAAAAATATCTTATCGCCTATTGCTTATTCATGATCAAAAAGTATAAGAGTATACCGCAACGGAAGTTTTATAGTAATACATTAGTTGGGTTCAAAAAAATTAAAACAATCATTCTATATTTAAAAATTATTAATTTCAGAATCATAAGTAAACATCATGATCAATCTTTCACAACTGAAAACAACATTCTTTTTTGCTACGCTTATTTTTTTGCTTGCCTGCAATACCTCTGAAACAGCAAACTTTAATAACTGGGAAATGGCAAACGGAAATTCCACTGCGAACAAATATTCTTCGCTTACACAAATTGATACAACAAACGTGCAGCAACTCCAGGTTGCATGGGAATACCACACAAGTGATGCGGATACTGCTGCACATTCACAAATACAATGCAACCCTATTATTGTGAATGGCGTAGTATATGGCACATCGCCACAACTGAAATTGTTCGCTGTTGATGCTGCAACGGGTAAACAGAAATGGGCGTTCTCACCTTATGATACCATCACTGAAGAGAAGAAAGGACATTTTAATCTCAACAACAATCGTGGTGTTACATACTGGAGTGATGGCAAAAATGATCAACGGATTTTTTATACAGCGGGCCCATATCTTCATGCTATTGATGCGAATACAGGTAAATTAGTAAAGAGCTTTGGAATGAATGGAAAAGTTGATCTGCATGATGGTCTTGAAATGGAAAATGTAAAAGATTTGTTTATTACTTCAACATCGCCTTCATCTATTTATAAAGACCTTATTCTTACAGGCACAAGAGTTTCGGAAGCGATGGATGCGGCGCCGGGTGATATTCGTGCTTATGATGTAAGGACAGGAAAAATTGTTTGGCAATTTCATACCATTCCACATCCAGGCGAACCCGGTTATGAAACATGGGAAGATCCGAATGCATGGAAAACAACTGGCGGTGCCAATAACTGGATGGGTATGACGATAGATCAAAAACGTGGTATTGCGTACATACCGCTTGGCTCTGCTTCAATGGACTTTTACGGCGGCAAACGCCGTGGTTCAAACTTGTATGCAGATTGTATGCTTGCACTTAATGCTGCGACAGGTAAACACATCTGGCACTTTCAATATTTACATCATGACACATGGGATTATGATCCCTCATCTGCACCTGTTTTACTAACGGTAAATCACGATGGGAAAAAAATTGATGCAGTTGCGCAAACTACTAAAACAGGTTTCGTGTTTTTATTTGATCGCGATAACGGTACTCCCCTCTTTCCTGTAGTGGAAACTCCTATGGACACAACAACAGAATTAGCAGGAGAAAAATTATGGCCTACGCAACCCATTCCTCAAAAGCCTGCACCATTTGTGCGACAAACATTAACAGAAAAAGATCTCAATCCTTATTTACCCAAGGAAGAATATGATTCTGTAAAGAAAGTTTTGCAGAAAGTACATACAGGCAGAATGTTTATGCCACAATCAAAAGAAGGAACGATTATTTTTCCCGGCTTTGATGGCGGGGCAGAATGGGGCGGTCCCGCTGTTGATCCTGAAACAGGAATTTTGTTTACAAACGATAATCAAATGGCGTGGATACTTCAAATGTTTGATGTTGATCCAAGAAAACAGGAAGAAAATTATGGCCAGGCTGGTTTAAGATTGTACAAACAAGATTGCATGAGTTGTCATGGCCCCGAAAGAAAAGGAAGCGGTAATTATCCCTCAATTGTTGATGTCGGTAAAAAATATGATCCAAGAAGTTTTGTTGAATTCATTAATGCCGGGAGACGCATGATGCCTGCATTTCAGCACCTGAGCCAGCAGGATAAAGATGCCATTGCATCATTTGTATTGAACCTGCAGGACGTGCAGCAAAAGAAATATAAACCACATTTAACGGCGATAGATTCTTTCCGCCTGTTGCCATATCAAATATCCGGGTATAATAAATTTATTACCAAAAGTGGTTTGCCTGCATTGTCTCCGCCATGGGGCGTGCTTAATGCGATTGATTTAAATACAGGAGAATATGTGTGGAAAACAACACTTGGTGAAGATTCTGTATTTAAAGCTAAAGGTGTGCAAAACACAGGAACAGAAAATTATGGTGGTCCCGTTGTAACTAAAGGTGGTTTGCTGTTTATTGCTGCAACAAAAGACAGGAAGTTTAGAGCATTTAATAAACGAACGGGGAAATTATTATGGGAAGCAACATTACCTGCATCAGGTTTTGCAACACCTGCCACTTATGAAGTGAATGGCAAACAGTACGTAGTGATTGCATGTGGCGGTGGCAAGCTTGGAACAATGTCAGGAGACAGTTATGTCGCTTTTGCGTTGCCGGAAAAGAAGTAAGTGACGGGATATTCACTATGTATAAAATTTTTAGTACAGTTACAAGTTTTTGGTTAATTCTAAAGCCCTATAAAGGCGAAATGTTAGTAGCAGGAATTTATAAAGAAGTTTTTAGCTCGTAGGAGCGAAATATTTATAGTGGAATTTTTAACATGTTGCCCCTATGGAGCTTAACTAAACGACAGTCATTCGCTATTCACTACTCACGATTTTATTGTCCCACATTTTTATACAATTCAGCCAAACGGTGTGCGTGTTCATCATAAGCGCTTTCAAATAATTCTTTTGCTTTTTCATCACCCACAATAGCAGACGCAGTAAGCACTTTCGGAGGTTGTCCTGCTTCAGTTAAAAGGCGCGCCACTTCTGCTTTAATGCTGTTGATGATCATCACACCACCAACTGTTGAACCCGGAGAGACAGGTGTTTGCAAACCATCAATCGTGATCATTGAATCACCAACAGGTGCACCGCTGTCTAAAACAAGATCTGCAAAATCAGAAAGTTTTTTTCCGTCGCTTCTTTTGCTTTTACTTTTTTCAAGATGAGCTCTTGTAACAAGCGCCACTACTTTAATTTCGTTTTGCTGAAATAGTTCAGCCATTTCAATTGGAACGATATTGCAACCACTGGAAGAAATAATCAATGCTGTATCTTTTTTATTCAAACCAAAATTTCGGAGAATACGTTCTGCAAGACCGGGAACATTTTCAAGAAACATTGCCTGCCGCTGACCATTTGCTCCTACTACATTATTATGGTACGTAAGTGATAATTCAACAATAGGATTGAAGCCGGGAAATGATCCATAACGTGGCCACATTTCTTCGACCATGATACGGCTATGACCAGAACCAAATACATGCACTACTCTGCCCGCTAAAATGCTTTGTGCAAACCAGTTTGCCGCCTGTGCAATAGCTTTTTGTTGTTGCCCTATTTTTTCAATTATTTTTCTGCATTTGTTTAAGTATGTTTCTATGACGTTCATTGTTTGATTTTGATGTTAGTTTATCGTCTTAAATAAAATAAATTTTACAACAATTATTTTTCATTGGAACAATATCATATCTCATACCTACGGCACGTCTCTAAACGCGTGATTGTATTTTCTACCGATAGTTTGCTCCTACGGAGCAATTCCTCTCAATTCAAATTTCATTTCTTCATAATCTTTCTTTCCAAAGGTCAGTGCTTTGCAATAATGCAAAACATGCAGCACCAACAGCCCCGGCCATATCGCCAAATTGTGCTTTTAAAATAATAGCTCTATTACCACCGGGTCTCCATTCATAAACTGATAAAAAATTTTCCAATGGTTCGAAAAGATCGTTGGCTGCTTCTGTGATTCCGCCACCAAGAATTACACACTCGGGTGAAAGTATATTTATCACAGAAGCGATGCCGATGGCTAATTTTCTCACAGATGTTAACCAGACCCACTTTGCAAAATGATCTCCCTTTCTATATGCTTTGAGCAATTCATGTGTATCATGAAATCTTCCCAATGATCTTTTTTGAATAGTTACGTTTCCAATAGCATCTTCCAAACTCCCCGGCATGCCTGTAACATCACAACTATCTTCATGATCAATTACGATGTGACCAATATGACCTGCTTTCTGAAAATTTCCCTGGTAAGGTTTTCCATCAATAAGAATTGCACCGCCAACACCTGTTCCCAATGTAAGCAGCACGGCATTTTTTTTATCTTTCGCCACACCAAGTTTTGCTTCTGCCATTAAAGCTGCAATCGCATCATTAATTACAAAAGTTTTATGCTTGAGAAAAGATGACCAATCAAAATTTTCCAGTCCCTGCAAACGTCCCGGCATATAAGCAATGCAAGAATTTTTTTCATTTGGAACGCCGGGAGCAGAAATGCCAACAACAAAATCAGATGATTGAAGTTTAGACTGCAACTCATTCACGGCAGTTATTAGAGCCTGTTTCCAAATTGTATCATCTCCATCATTTGTGGGAGTGTATAACTGATGCAAAATATTCCCGTCACGATTTAATGCTACAGCTTTTATTCTTGTGCCACCCAAATCTATTCCTATAACTGCTTTTGTCATGTTCGATAATTCATGTTAATTCTTAGCTTAATACTGTCCTTCTGAAACACTCCATCCGCCATCTACTGCAATTACCTGTCCTGTTATAAAATTTGAATGATCAGATAATAAAAATACTGCAGCACCATTTGCATCTTCCGGTATTCCAATTCTTCCGCCATCCAATGGTTGTTTTGTTTTTACGAATTGCATAATTGCCTCGTCATGAACTGCCCGTTGCGACATGGGTGTTTCAATCAATGAAGGTGCAATTACATTTACTCTTATGTTGTATGAAGCATAGTATGCGGCTATCGCTTTTGTAAAACCAAACACTGCCGATTTTGTTGCAGCATAAGCATGTGTAGAAAAATATTTTGGTGAAGGAGAAAAGCCAAGTATAGAACTCATATTAAGAATCACTCCTCCCCTTTTATTTTCCATAAAATTTTTCCCATCCTTCAGTTGTTATTTCATGCAAAGGACCATCGCCAAATTTTCTTCCGCTTCCTCCTGCCACATGATATAATCCATCAAAGCCGCCAAAGTTATTTATGCAGTCTTGAATTGCCTGCTCTGCAACAGTTTCGTTTGTTGCCTCTCCTGTTATTACAACGCCATTATTTTTTAATTGCCTTTTTGCTTCTTCAGCATGTTCAGTATTTTTTCCAACAACCACAACCTTTGCACCTTCTTCAATACAAGCCACTGCAGCAGATAACCCCATTCCCGCAGTACCGCCAATAATGACAAGCCGTTTATTTGAAAGCCATTCTTTTGACATGGTATTTCTTGAAACAGTATTTTTTTGTGGCAGTGAAATTATGCAATTAAAAAATTAGAGAAGAGTTCAAAGTTTAATGTTCAGTCGTTAAGAAAATATTTTTAAAGCCCTGTAAGGGCGAAATGCCTGCCTACCGGACAGGCAGGTTAGTATCAAGAATTTATAAGAGATTTTAGCTCCGTAAGAGCAACATATTTATCATCAAATTTTTAACATGTCGCTCCTACGGAACTAGTTAATCATATTGTTTGATTATTCTACTAACATATCGCTCCTATGGAGCTTAACTAAACAGAATTGAATGGTCAAAATATATCATCGTGTTTAACATTAAACTTTAAACGTTCTATTTTTTTTGAATAATGATATAAACGTACAAGGAACTGTCTTTAAAATAA
>WNGE01010754.1_pt1 | contig 22532 bp, 19 predicted proteins | sample 5400651 | NCBI WGS metagenome assembly WNGE01 (sample SAMN13153370, study PRJNA577476) | soil metagenome | isolation source: 60 cm soil or saprolite under grassland replicate 2 | place: USA:California | collected 2016-06-15
AGCGTGGTCATGCCGTCGGCCGGCGCTGCGGCGACGACGAAGCTGACCTTGGCTGTGCTCGCTACGGCGCCCGGCGACGCCCGGATACAGGTGAGTGCGACGGCGCCGTCTGGGTGGTCCGTGACGCCGTCGGCGACGGCGCTCACCTTGCACCCTGACGGCACTCCGGATGAGGGGACGGTGCCGCTGAGCGTGACCGTACCGGCGGGTACGGCGGACGGCGATTACGGCGTGACGGCGACTGTCAGCTCGTCCGGTGTGCCGACGGTGCGCGCGGTCGCAACGGTACGGGTCGCCCACGCGATCGACTTCGACACCGGAACGGCCGCTGAGCAACCGTGGCTGTCGGATGCGGACGGCTCGCAGAGCAGCGGTCCGGGCAACCGCTATGCGGACAACGACCACTACTTCGTCTACCGGTTCCCGTTGCCGGCCGACACGCCCGCGGGCACGGTGACGCTGTCGATCGACAACGAGTTCCTCGTGCAGGCCAGCTCCGACGGCCAGCACTGGACGACGGTGCTGACCGAGAGCCAGGAGATCCGGGACGGGTCGAACAAGGCCGACCGCACCGTCGATATGGCGCCGTTCCTCGGCTCGGACAAGACCGTCTACATCCGCGTCGCGGACAGCTTCCCGCAGGACGGCTGGGGCGGCCGCGTCTCCCACGTCACCGTCACGCTCAACTGACCGCTCAGTTGAAGCCGAATCCTGGTGGGAGCGGTTCCTGCCGGAACAGTCCGGCTGGGACGGCGTCGGCCAACGCCTGATATCCGGTCGGGTTCAGGTGCAGGTGGTCGCCGACATCGAAGGCCGGGAGGATCTGCCGGGGGTTCTGCGGATCGCGGGCGGTGAGGTCGAAGTCGATCACGGCGTCGAATCGATGACTCGTGCGAATCCAGTCGTTGACTGTTTGCCTGGCCGCTTCGCGCAATCCCTGCGCGTCGTCGTAACCGGTGTTGCCGCCGAACGGCGTGATCGTGGCGCCGTAGACCCGAATGCCCATCGCGTGCGCTCGCGTGACGATCTGGTCGTAGGCCGCGATCAGATCGGCCGCGACCTGCTTCTGGGCGGGCTCGGTCGCGTCGGCCGTACCGATGTCGTTGACGCCCTCGAAAACGATCAGCCACCGGATCCCGCTCTGCGCCAGCACGTCGCGGTCCAGTCGTGCCAGGCCGTTGGGGCCCAGCCCGTCGTGCAGCACGCGGTTGCCACCGGCGGCCTGATTCAGTACGGCGACATCGGCGGTGTCCGGGTGCGACTGCAAGCGCTTCAGCAACTGGTCTGGCCAGCGGTTGTTCATATTGGTCGTGGAACCGCGGCCGTCGGTGAGTGAATCGCCGAGCATCGCGACGCCTGCGGTGGTGCTGCTGGACCACACCTCGAGTCCGCTGAGGAAGTACCAGTGGTCGACGGGCGTCGCCGAAGGCAGATCCGAGTCCGCGACGTGATTGCCCGCAAGCAGGTAAGACGTGGTTCGCGAACCCGGGTGCGAGGTGATGCTGTTGGACGCCTGGCCGTCGGCCAGGTAGATCGTCACCGTGAGGTTGGACTCGGGTGCCAGATCGAAGGTCAACGGGTCGGAAACTGCCTGCGCGCCAACCGGAATGTCCACAGTGGACCGTCCGTCGAACGTGACCGGCCGGGTCGTCCCGGCCTGAATCGCGCTGACACCGGCCTGCCCGTTGACCGGCAGCGCCACGGATACCGACGTGATCGGCAGATCCACCCCGCCGAACGCGTTGGAGAATCGCAGCCGCATGTGCTCTCCACCGACGGACGTGTGAATCGTTTGCCGCACCGTGCTGTTCGCGAGGACGAGATTGTCCTGGGTGAACGGCGCGGGCGGCATGTTGCCGGGCTCGGTCAGCTGTGGCATCGACACCCAGGTATCGACCCAGTGGGACGCCATGGTCGGTGTCGCCGGGTCGCCGGCCGAGTTGCCGATCAAGGGCGACGCAGCCAATGCAGCGGCCGTGAGGACGCCGGCGGCGATGACGCTGAGAGTCGATGACCTCTTGTTCATGGTTGCCCGTCCTTATGCGAGCCGGTGCGTCGCGCCGAAAGCGGCAAGGCGCAGATCCTGCAGCATGTCTGTGTAGGCCGGCTTGGGGTTGAGGTTGACGTCGTAGATGCAGGCGTAACCCTCACCGGTGAAGAAGCCCGGAATCCACGAGTTGGCGTCGCCGAATCCCCATACGGTGAAGGAGATGCACGCCGTGACCGCTAGGCAGGCCTTGAGCATCTGCTCGTACTCGTAGGGCTGGGCGAACGTCGCGAGGTGGTCTGTCGGTACCTGGGTCGCGGGCGCGTCCACGAACGTCCGTACGTCGGCCTCGGTGATGGCAACCTTCAGGTCGAGGTCGGCGTAGCGCTGCAGATCCTGTGCCATCTGGGTGGGGAAGCCGTACTGCGTGTCGAGGTGGCCCTGGTCGCCGATGGCCTGGACGGGCACGCCCTGAGCCAGCATCTGCTGCACCCATGCGTACACCGCGTTGCTCTTGGCGTTCGAGCCGTCCTCGCCGGCGATGTTGTAGTCGTTGTAGACGAGCAACGCGTGCGGGTCGGCCGCGTGGGCCCACCGGAACGCGTCGGCGAGGACGCCTGCACCGAGATGGGACACCCAGAAATCGTTGGGATTGATCATCGACGGGTTGGAGTCGGTGAAGAACTCGTTCGCGACGTCCCATTGCCAGATCTTGCCCTTGAAATGGGTGGCCTCGTCGGTGATGTGCTTGTGCAGGAGCTCCCTGAGCTCGGCGTTGCTGATGGTGCCGTCGCTGACGCCGGTGGTCAGCCAGCCGGGCAGCTGGTTGTGCCACATCAAGGTGTGCCCGCGCACGAGCTGGCCGTGCTGCTGGGCGAAGGTCACGAGACGGTCGGCCGCGGACCAGTCGTACGTGCCGCGCGTCGGCTCGACTACCTGCCACTTCATCTCGTTTCCCGGCGTCACGGTCGAGAACTGATCGCCGGTGATCTGCCGGTACGCGGCGTTGTCCAACTCGAAGGGCGTCACAGCCGTGCCGATGCGCAAGCCGATCTTCGACGCCACCGAGCGCAGCGAGTCCGGCGACGTGTTGCTGCTGCTGCTGAAAGGCAGGGCGATCGCGGCGGTGCTGGCCACCAACACGGTCGCCGCACCCGCGGCGATGGCGGTGAGATGACGGAGTTTCACGGCAGACCCCTTAGCGAAAGGACGGTCACGTATGTCCCCGCACACTTTGGGTGAACCGAAAGTTTTCGGTCAGCATGTCGAGAACGTCTGAACCGTAGGCGTATGGCTCGAGCACCGTCAAGAGGCCTGCCGCGGGTCGTGAACACGACCGAGCCCTTGGTTTACCGGCCTTGGAGAAACTCGGCTTCAGCAACCCAGCCAAAACATTGCGATAGAACTTTCGAGAACATCAGGCGCCAGCCGAGCTTGGCCTGCCGGTCGTACGTCTCCAGTGCCTTGGTGTGGAACGGAGGCACAGGATCCGGGTTGCCACCGCTCCAGGTCGGCGTGCACCAGAACTCCGTCGACGTCCAGTACATCTTGCCGATGAAATGTGGACGGTCGTTCAGCTGCTGGTTGTAGCCGTCGACGATGAACGCCTGATACCACTCGGCGCCACGGCCCGTGCCCGTCCGGCCGCGCACGGCCTCGGCGCCGTACTCGCTGACCATGATCGGTTTGGCATTGCTCGCCTGGATGCTGTCGATCAGCGGCCCGATCGAGTCGACCGTGCCGCTGTACCAGCCGGCGTAGTAGTTCTCGGCGAGGAAGTCCTCGTATTGGTGAAACGCCAGCCGCCGTCGAGGGACGCGATTCCCGGACCGTCCGATGGAGCACTCGTCACTACCGGCATCGCCGTCGACAGCGTTCCGGTCGGGGAGTCGGCCTCGGCCCGCAGCGTGTGCGCACCCGGCGGGAACCAGCCGGCGTCCGTCGCAGTCATCCACACCGGGTCGGTGTGCGTCTGGCGGGCGTACAGGTCGGTGAGCTCGGACAGCGCGATGCCGTCCAGGAAGAAGCGCACCGCCGTGGTACCCGGCGGGGCGTCGACCTTCAGATCAGTCGTGCCGGCCAGCGTGCGAGACGTCGGCGCGACGAAGCGGAGGCCGCCGGGCGCGGCCGCCGCGTGGCCTGTGGGCGTGACGACCAGTGCGCCGAGCAGCGCGAGGACGCAGGCGACAGTGCGCATGAGATCACTCCGTGAACGTGACGAGCTGCGCAGTGCCTGGCGCAACTGTGATGGTCGAGGACTTTCCGCTTACCGATGCGGCAGTTCCGGCGGGGGCGTCCGATGCGATGCCGGTCGTCGAGATGGTCTGCCCGCCGAGGCTGATGCCGGACGCGTCCGTCGAGCCGAGGCCGCCGGGGGAGGAGCTCGCCAGCGTGACGGCCCGTCCGCTCCGGTATGCCAGCGGCAGCGTCAACGCGACCGTGTCGCTCGTCGCGGTCGCCGATGCCGGATCCTGCACGTTGATCAGCACGATCGTCAGCTCGCCGGCCAGACCCTGGACCGCGTACGCGCGCAGCCGATCGAGGTCGGTGTCGGCGAGGTTCACGTCGGCGAACCGGCCCGTCGGCACCTGCCGGAACGCCCACAGGCCGTAGTACAGCGGCGCGGCCGAAAGGTGCTCGGCGTCGAGTGCGGCCTGGTCCGCGCCGCAGAATGCCCCGTAGTAGCGGTAGGAGATCGGGTAGTTCACCGAGTCACGCGGTTGCAGGTCGCCGCATACCGCGGCCGTGTTGGTGTGGAACTGCAGCCTGCTCACTCCGCTCTGGGACCTTCGCCTCTACGGCTCATGACAGGGACGCGAGGAGAGTGTGTGCCGCCATATACGACACGTGAACGCCTGACCCCGGGGGCACACGCAAGGTACTGGCCGACCTTCCCCGGGATCCGGCGATAACCACTAGGGAGGCTCCCCAATGTCGAAGCGCCTGATCCTGTGCTGTGACGGCACGTGGAACACCGCGGAGCAGAAGTCACCGACGAACGTCACGAAGCTCTACAACGCGCTCGCTCGCGAGGACGCCGCAGGCACCGAGCAGCGGCCGTTCTACCACGTCGGCGTCGGGGTGAAGACTTCGGAACGAATTCGAGGAGGCGCCTTCGGGTTCGGCCTGTCGCGCAACGTCAAGGACACCTACCGATTCATCGTCGAGAACTTCGAGCCTGGCGATGAGCTGTTCTTGTTCGGCTTCAGTCGCGGGGCCTTCACGGCACGTAGCACGGCGGGATTCGTCCGCAACTCCGGGATCCTGCGACGCGAGAACGTTGACCGCCTCGATCAGGCATACGCGCTCTACCGAAGCCGATCCGCGCACCCGCGAAGCGAGGAGGCGCAGTTGTTCCGCAACTCGTACTCATTGGAGACGCGCATCCGCTTCATTGGTGTCTGGGACACCGTTGGCGCGCTGGGCATCCCATTGAGTCCGTCGCGCTGGGTGAACTTCCTGAATCGCAGATGGCGATTCCACGACACCGATCTGAGCACGACGGTCGACGCGGCGTTCCACGCACTCGCGATCGACGAGAAGCGCCCGCCGTTCCGTCCGGCTGTCTGGTCGCAGCAGGCGGGCGCCGTCAACCAGCGGCTCGAGCAGGTGTGGTTCGCCGGAGTGCACGGCGATGCCGGTGGAGGCTACCCGGACCATGCACTCTCCGACATCGCCCTGCACTGGATGCTCGACCGGGCAGCGTCATGCGGCCTCGCGGTCGGCGAGATCCCGCTCGCACCTGACGCCGAGGGACCGCAGCACGAGACGCGGACGAAGTGGTACAAGCTGCTGCCGCCGTACGTGCGGCCGATCGGGACCAAGGACGCCCCGCACGAGTCGGCCGCGTCGGCCGCGGTCGAGCGGCACAAGGCGGCCAATCTCGCCTACTCGCCACCTGGCCTCGTCGCCTACCTGGACGGACCGCACAACGAGACGCCCGTCTGAGACCGGCCGGCTTACGCCGAGCAGCGGGCGGGACGGTCGGTCATACGACGAAGACGGTCACGCTGAAGCTGCGCTGCGCTGGGGCGCAGGCCATGGCCTCGCCGCAGATCGTCCGATGGGCGCTGAGCTGTGCCTGCCCTGGCGCACGGGCAAGAAAGTCCTGGCGGGCGGTACCGCATCCGCCACGTCTAGGCGGGGAGTGATCCTTGGGAGCGATTTCCGCAGGCCCGTCCGCCGCGCTGCGTCAGTCGTCAAGGACGACGACGGGGACTCGCTGGATGCGGTTGTTTGCGAAGCCGCCTCGGTTCCAGGGTTGCTCGACGGGCTGGCTGCGCCCGGCCTCGTCGGTGGCGCGCGCGCAGAGCGCGTGGTGTCCGGGCTGAGCGTGCCAGGACAGTTTCCAACCCCGCCAGGCCCAGTCGCCGGCGGCGGGCTCGACATCCGCCGCGGTCCAAGTGACGCCGTCGTCGGTGCTCACGTCGACCGTGCTGATCGGCGCATGGCCGGACCAGGCGCGTCCGCGCAGCTCGACCGGACCGGGATGCAGGAAGCGGGCGCGAGACATGAAGTCCGGCCAACCGGGTGGGATGAGCAGCGCGCGGGGTTCCATCCGGGTGAGCGGAACACCGGTCTCGTCTGGGTCCTGCCGCAGCCGATAGGCGGCCTGCTGGTATCCGGTGAACGGCGCGTCGGTCACGGTGATCTCGTGCAGCCACTTGACCTGCGTCATGCCGTACCAGCCCGGGACTACCAGTCGCAACGGGAAGCCGTGCTGCGGCAGCAGCGGCGCGCCGTTCATCTCGTAGACCAGCAGAACGTCGTCGTCGCTCGCGTCGCGCAGCGACAGGCTGCGCTGATAGTTCTGCTCGATGCCCCGCTCGATGCCGTGGTCACTGCCGGTGAAAACCACCTCGCTGGCCGACCCGGTCGGTGTGGCGTCCCGCAGCAGAGCGGCGAGCGAGGTGCCTGTCCACTCGGCCGTCCCCACCGCCTCTACCAGCCAGGGCTGGCTGATCGGGCGCGGAACCAGACGTGCGCGCCCGTTGCCGGCGCACTCCATCGTCACGCGCAGCGTCGTGCGCGGCCGGGCTCGAATGGTGTCGAGATCGAGGACGAGCGGATGCTCGACAAGTCCGGTCAAGCGCAGCCGCCAGGTGTCCGGGTCGACGGCCGGAATGTCGTAGTGGATGAGCAAGTAGTGCAGGCCGGGCGGGGTGACGTCGTAGCGCATGGCCTCCAGCGGCATCCCGTGATTGCGGCTGGCCAACTGGAGTTCGTCCTCGGAGATGCCCTCGCCGAGCTCGGCCACCCGCGCCGGCGTGCTGAGCTGTTCACCTGTTGACACGCTGACCGCCCTCCCCAAGTGATGGTGCCGTGCGGTAGTGGTAGCGGCACACTTCGCTGAAACCGGCCCCATCGTAGAGCCGCAGTGCCGGAATGTTGCCGCACTCCACCTGGAGATACAGACCGTCGGCGTCGTGCGCAGTTGCCCAGTCTGCCAGCGCGGCGAGCACGCCGCGGCCGGCGCCGTTGCCTCGGGCGTGCGGCAGCGTGGCCATGCCGAACACGCCGGCCCAGCCGTCGTCGGCGACGACGCGGCCCACGGCGACGACGTCGTTGCCGAGCATTGCGCTGGCGTAGGCACTCGGCCGCTTCACCCGACCGAGCATGTCCCACTCTGCACGGCGGTCGCCGGCATGCCCACTCATGGCGTGCCAAACCTCGAACCACGCGCTTGTCGGGTCGTCGTCCAGCCGCACCAGCAGCGAGTCCGTCGACGCTTGTTCCAACACCTGCCTTGCCGCGGCAACCCGCAACGACACCGGGCTTTCATGACCGTAGCCGCGCTCTGCCAACAGCGTGTCGAGAGCTGCGGGGCAAACCCACGGCGTGATCTGAAACCGCGCGGCCGTGCCGTGCACGGCATAGAACCGCTCCGCACCGGCGACCCGTCGCACCAGTTCGTCGGGCCCGGCGTCGGCGTGTGGCAACACCGTTCCCGCCCACCAGGCGCTACTCGTGGAATGGCGCAGCCACCATCCGCCGACATGCTCGACGTGCTCGGCCGGAAGCGCCCTGGCCGCCTTCTCCTGCAGGCTCCGCACCGTGTCCGGACTGCACGGTTCAGACGATGCCGACATGCACGCCCTCCAAACACTGCCAGCCACCTTAGGAGCGCCGTCGAGGGCTACCCGATGATCACCCATCCGGGACAGGAGATCACCTGGGGCGAGTTGCCCGTCGGCAGAGTCAGCCCCGATCAGGCGCGAGCTCGCGCTGCATGCATACCGACGTCTCGCTGGACAGGTACGGCTCGAAGCGCGGAACTTCGGCGAATCCATGCCGCCGATAGAACGACAGGGCCGCCTGCTGCTTGTCGCCGGTCTCCAGACGCACGACGTTCACGTCATGTGCGGCGGCGTGGTCTACCAGAGCGGCGATCAGAGCGTCGGCGACTCCGGTGCCGCGGTGCTCGGGCTCGACGTAGAACCGCTTCAGCTCGGCCACGCCGCGGCCTTGCAGCTCGACTCCGCCCAGGCCGACCAGCCGGCCAGCAACGCAGGCCCCGACCAGATGCACATCCGCCCGCTCCAGCTGCTCGACGGAGTAGCCGAACGTTTGGTCCGGCGTGTAGCCGCTGCCGGCCAGCTCCGCCGTCAACGCTTCCAGCATCGCGACCACCGTCGGGTCGCGGACGGGCATCGCCGCAACGCGCATCCGGGACGTCGTCTCATCCATGAGCAGCAAAGATAATGGGTGAGCCCGTGCCGCGCCGTGGGATGGTTGTTCCTCGGGTACCGAGGCGCACGGGGGGACGTTCATGAGTGAGTACGCGCTGGCCATCAGCGACGCGGAGGTGGCGCGGTATCGCATGATGGCGGCGAACGCGCTGCTCCTCGAAGCCGCACAGCTGCGCGCGGCCGGCGTCGTCGAGGGTGCCGTTGTCGCCGATGTCGGCTGCGGCCCCGCAGCCATGAGCGTGGCGCTGGCTGCCGAGGTCGGGCCGTCCGGCCGCGTTCTCGCGGTCGAGCGGGACGCGCAAGCGCTGGACACCGCACGCGCTCTGGTCGCGAAGAGCGCAGCGACGAACATCGAGTTGTGCGCGGGCGATGCCACGGCAACAGGCATCGAGCCGGGGAGCGTCGACGTCGCGATGATGCGGCATGTGCTGGCGCACAACGGGGGCCATGAGCAAGCGATCGTCGATCACCTCGCGACGCTGCCGCGCCCTGGCGGCAGCGTCTATCTCGTCGACGTGGATCTGACGGCTGTTCGGCTCCTGGACGGCGATCCCGAGCTCGACGACCTTTCGGAGCGGTACGTGCGCTTCCACGTCGCCCGCGGCAACGACCCGATCGTGGGCCTGCGCCTGGGCAACTTCCTGCGGGCCGCGGGGTTGGACGTACGCAGTTTCACCGGCTCGTACAACATCATCGAGGCCCCGCCGGGAATCCGTCCACCTTCGTGGGCGGCCCGTACCGCGATGGTGGCCGAGGGCGCTGCAACCGCCGAGTAGGCCGACGGGCAGCGTAGTCAGTCCACGAACAGGCGGCCGTCGTGTTCGGTCACTTCGCCGCGACGCAACGGCAGCACGCGGGTCAGCGCCCGGTACGCGGTGCCGAGTCCGGGCACCTTTGCGAAGAAGCCCTGCGGCCCGCGCACCATCTGTCCACTGTGGACGTCGTACGCCGCTCGGTGCCATGGGCAGACCAGGTGGCCTTGCTCGTCGATCGTGCCGTTGGCGAGGTCCGCCCCTAGGTGACGGCATCGGCGCGACACCGCGAACAGATCCCCGCCCGCATTGCCCACGGCGTACGGTCCTGCTCCGGTCACTGTGCCGGGTGGCAGGTCGGCCGGCGTCCCTACCTCGTGCGTTCCGCTCATCCGTACATAGTGCGCCTCGCCGGCTGCTATGGGCTCACCCGCAGCAATCGGGCACCGTGCGGTGGAAGCGTCGCCGAGAAGCCGTCGGCCTGGTTGGCGATCTGGGTATGCGTCCAGAGGTCGCGGACGTTCGCGCGGCCCGTGAAGCCCAGGTCGCTCCAGTTCGCCGTCACCGTAGCGGGGGACGTGTCCAAGTTGAACAGTGCGACGATGTAGCTTCCTGTCGGCTCGGCGCTGACCCAGACCTGCTGCGGCGTGGCCTGCGAGATCGGTGTGGCCGGCCGGCCCTCCTGATCAACGCCGATGACCTCGTCGTTCGTCATCAGCGCAAGGTCGGCCGCATCGAGCTTGGTCAGGTCCGTGCCCAGCAGCAACGGGGAGGACTCGATGGCCCAGAGCGTCATCGTGCTGATCCGCTCGTCCGGAGTCAGGCCGTCGATGTCGCCGTTGCCGAGCTCCAGGGAATCCAGGTCGTTCCAGTGACCGGGCCCGGCGTACGGGATCCATTTCGGGACGTCCGTGAACCGCCTGACCACGCGAGAGTTCCAGTTGGTCAGGAATCCCGGACAGCTGCTGTAGCACTCGACGTCGCCCTCGATGCGCCACCCGTTGCTGAACGCCTGCCAAGTCGAGGCGTAGTCGAAGCTGAGCGAGTTCGACAGCTCGAGGTGAATCGGGCGGCCGCTGTTCTGCAGCGCGTAATGCCAGTGCTCGATGTCGGCGCGGTTGTCGGCGGGATGCAGCCCACCGCCCGGTCCGACGAAGTCCATCTTGATGTAGTCGACGCCCCACGACGCGAACAAGTCGGCGTAGGACTGCACGTAGGACGCGGCGCCGGGCTTGCTGTAGTCGATGCGCCACGAGTCGGTGTAGGTGTTGCCTTCGGTCGTCGTGTCGGCGATATCTGCTGCGTGGTAAGGAGTTCCGAGGATCGGCGTATTGACGGCAACGGCTGCCTTCGGAATCCCGGGCAGCATGTAAATGCCGAACTTGAGCCCGAGGTGGTGCACGTAGTCGGCGAGGGCCGGGATACCGTGCGGAAACTTGGTGGTGTTCCAGGCGTCGCGCCCGTACGCGTCCAGATGGTCGGTCCAGCCGGAGTCGATGTTGATGTACTGGTAGCCGTGGCTGCGAAGCTGGTCGTGCATGATGCGCGCCTCGGCCTTGATCTTGTCTTCGGTGATGTTGCCGCGCAGCGCGCTCCAGCTGCTCCAGCCCATCGGCGGCGTCGCGGCGACGATGGACGTCGTTTCCGCCGCGGCGGACGTGACGCCCGGCACCAATGCGACAGCGACCGCAGCCAGAGCGATCAATGTCCGTACGGATTTCCCGGTCATGCGTGGATCCTCTCTGTGCGGCCGGTCAGCTGACGGCGATGGCGAACACGTGCATGGCCGGAACGCCGGACGTGACGCCCTGGCTCACATTGGGCAGGACGATCGTCGACAACGTCTTGCCGGGCTGCAGCGGAACGGTCACGACGAACACGTGGATGTCGTGTGTCTGCTGGCTATTTCCCGGCCGGTTGCGGTAGGGCATGGTGATCGCGATGTCGCTTCCCGCAGGTGGAGTGGCATACCAGTCCGGGACGTTGAGGGTGAAGTCCTGGCTGGTGCCGTCGGCGTAGATGATCTGTCCGGTGCCGCCCGCCGGGCCGTACGTGGTTGTGGCGAGGAATCCGAGCGTGCTTCCCGAGGCGCTGGTCCGCAGCGCCTGCCCGTCGGCGGCGATGTTGTCGAGCTGACCGGCAGGCGCGTCCGGCCAGGTGAACTGCCTGACCGCGCCGCCCGGGACGACGCCCACCGACGCGAGTGCCTGAGCCGACAGGCTCGATCCGCTTCCGTCGAAGTCACCGACAGCGGTGTTCGTGTCATCGGTGACGCCGACGTTGTTGAACAGTGCCGGCAGTGACTCGGCCGGTACGTCGACCGCCGAGGTCGTCGTCACGCCCTCGCTCTGGCCATTGTCCGCAGTGAATGCGGCTCGGTGCACCAGCTGTGCGGACGGGATCGCGTCGGCCGGCACGGTCACCGTCCAGGTCGTCGACTCCGAGTTCCCGGGCGCGAGGTCGACCAGGTTGACCGGCGAGGCGGGGGAGACCTGGTAGCCGGTCGGCGCCGTCAGGAAGAACTGCACGCCGGTCATGGTCGTGTCGCAGCCGTTGGTCAGCGTCGTCGTCACGTGCACGCTGCCGCCCGGCTCGGCGAGCACCGCGGTCGGATCTGCTTTCACGGCTGCGCCGTCGCATGCCGAGTTGACCGTCGCGCTCACCGACGCTGACGCGCCCACTCCGTCCGCGGTGATCGCGGCGATCGTGAACGTGTACCGCGTCCCGGGTTGCAGGCCGTTGATCACGCGGATCATGACCCTGGCGGTGGGCTGGCCGATCACGGCGTCGCGGCCGGTCTCGTCGAACGTCCGGCCGTCGGAAACCGTGACCCGGTAGCCGATCACCGGAGTGTCGCCTGTCGAGGACGGCGCGGTCCATTGCAAACCAACGGCGTCGGTGCTCGCGCGGGCCCGCAGGCTGGTCGGACCTGCAGCCACCTTGCCGGCGAGCGGACCGGGTGTGACCGGCGGCGCGGGCAATGACGCGAAGCTGTCACCCGCGCTGTTGTGCGCGGTCACGGTCGCGGTGTACGCGGTGCCGTTGGTCAGGCCCTGCACCACGGCATAGCCGAGACGCTTGAAATCGGCTTGGCCGATCGTGGCGCTGCGCGTGTTCGTCCCGTCGGTGACCGTGGCCGTGTAGGAGTCCACGGCGGCGCCGTTGTCGCCGATCGTCGGGACCCAGCTGACGTAGACGGCCCCATCGGCGGCGAAGGATGCGACCCGCGACGGCGGTTCGGGCGCTGAGGTCCCGCCGATCTGCCGCCCAAGTAGGCCGCGATACGCAGCCTCCAGGCCCGCGTTGTCGACGATGCCTGCCGGTGCAGCGGACGGGTCGGACAGCAGGTGATTGCCTTGCGTCACCAGGCCGAGGTTGTTCGAGTCGGGGTCGCCGGTCTGCCAGTAGTTGCCCTCGATCAGGGTGGGGTCGTTGTTGCCGAGGTCGTCGCGATAGTCGGTGTGCCGGCTGCCCACGTTGGCGTACGACGCGTTGTAGAGGACGTTGCCCTTGATCGTCTCGTACATGCAGCCGTTGTCGGTGTAGACGTTCTTGCCGAGGCCGTTCTGGTCGTAGATGACGTTGCCGACGACCTTTTCGCCGTTGTCCATGGATGATCCGGTGATGCCCTGCGTGTAGATGCCGCCGCCGTCGTCGAGCATCAGCATGTAGTCGAAGATCAGGTTGTTGCTGATCATGTTGTCGTGGGAGAAGTTCGGGGTCGGCGGATCACCGATCTTGTCGGGCCAGCCGCCCCAGCCCATCGAGATCGCGCTGTAGGCCACATGGTTGATCTGGTTGTGCGTGATCAGGTTGTTCTGCGAGTAGCCGTTGAGGATGGCGACGCCGCCGTGGTACTCGCGGGGCAGGTTGTAGAGATGGTTGTCTGCCACGGTGACGTGACGGGTGATGTCGGCGTCGTTGGTGGTCTGCGCCTTGTCGACGCCGCCGATCTCCAGGCCGTTCCCGGAGATGTCGGTGAAGATCGACCCTGACACTGTGGCGTTCTGCGTGCCGTCGCCGAGAGCCAGCCCCGCCGCGCCGAGATGGGCGAACACGTCGTTGGTGAAGCCGACGCGGTGCACGTACGTCCCTGACACGTTTCCGGGTTCCGGCGTCCATGCGCCGAACGGGCAGGTGCCGCCGGACACGTAGTGGCACAAGCCTTCGGTGGCCCAGCCGTCAGCGCCGGTGATCTGGTAGCCGGCCTGGATCTCGGAGAATCCCTCGGCGGACGAAGGCCCGAGCCACGTGGCGTAGGAGAACTGGATGCCGTCGAACGCGACGTCGTGCACCGGGGCGGTCGGCGTGCCGCGCTCGTCCACGAGCTTCTCGAGCCGCGGTGCTTCGACGTCGGCCTTGGCCAGATCTTCACCGCTGCGCGGCTCGTAGTAGACGGTGTGCGCCGCACGATCCAGGTACCACTCGCCCGGCTGGTCGAGCAGCTCGAAGGCGTTTTCCAAGTACGTCGCGTGCCCGCTGTTCGTCAGGCTGCCCGGCCCGACCATGCTGACCGTACGCCCTGGTATGTCGGGGAACTCGACGCGCTTGCTGGAGTTGTCCCAGCACGGCTGGGTCATCGTGATCGCAGTCGCCGAGATTGCGGCAATCGGGCAGCGCGGCTGCGTCCACTGCCCGAGGCCGTCGCGCTGGATGTTCCACAGCGCTTCGCCGGCGGTGTAGACGAACTCCATGTCCGACGGGTTACGCCAGTGCGCCAGCACATCGGACGACGCGGTGTAGCCGGTCGTGGTGCGCGTCAACTGCACCGGGACGGATCCCGATGCGCGCGCCGCGCGGACGCCGTTCACGTAAAGCTGGCGGGTGTTGTCGAGCCCGGCCGGTGCGGGCGCCGACCACAGCCCCGGCCGTCCGTCCACCGGCGTCCAGCCCGTGACCTGCGACCCGCCGGAGAACACGGTGCCGGGCGAGCCCTGCCACAGCACCCGGTAGCCGTTCGTGCCCGAGTCGCGGGCGTCCAGGACCAGGGGTTGGGACAGGCGGAACGTGCCCGCCGAAAGCTGGACGGTGATGTCGCGCTGCATGTTCGGATCCAGCTCGCGGACCATCGCCTGCGCCTGGCTGATCGAACAGGGCTGCTCGGCCGAGCAGTCCGGGTCCGAACCGCCCGGCGTCGCGTAGATCATCTTCGGCGCTGGGCCTTGATTCGCCGTAGCGTGCTCTGCCTTGGCCTGGCCGGGTACGGCGAGCAGCCCGATCACGAGGCTTGCGGCAAGCGTGGCTCGTAGCGTCATCGAAGCGTCCTTCTGCGGGGGGATGGCGGTCAGCGCACGATGATCGAGTACATGCTGCCGCTGTTGGCGATGTCGGCTTCCGGACCGAGCGCAACCTGCCCGGCCGCGAATGCCTTCTGGTAGATCTCGAAGGTTCTCGTACTGCCGCCTTCGGTGTCGGTCAGCTGGATGCCCGCGTCGACCCAACTCGCGTCCATCCAAGGGCGCCTGCCGATGCGCGTGTCGACGGCAACCGAGACCGTGGCGTCCTTGTTGATCGCGAAGCTCACGAGCGGGTCGACGGTCGCGGTCTTCGACGCATTGGCCGTGCGGACCCACGCCGCGCCCGCCAGCGGTGGCGGCACGCTGGCGACGGTGAACGTGCGGTCGCCGTAGAGCAGATCGCCAGCCTGCAGGTTGGACTGGATCGACCACGCACTCGCACTCGCCGTGTCGAACACCGACAGGTTGCTGATGGCCAGCTGGTCCGTGCCGCCCGCGACCGTCAGGCTCGCCGTCGCGTACTGGGTAGCTGTCGCGTCCATGCCGGTGACGGTCAGCGGGTAGGTGCCGTTGGTGGTCGAGGTGTCGGTGCTCACGGTCATCGTCGCATCGCCGCCGGCAGGAACCGGGTTCGGGCTGAACGCGACGGCCGCGCCTGCCGGCTCGCCTGTCGCGGCCAGCGTCACCGGGCCCGGACGGCCGGACGTCACGGTGGTGTGCACGGTGTACGTGGCCGGCGTGCCTGCTTGCACGGTCTGGCTTGCCGGCTCGGCACTGAGCTCGAAGTTGTCCAGGCCGGACGTGCATCGCGGCGTCGAGTCCGGGGTGCTGATCCGCAGGGACCCGCTGTCGGTGAGGCAGTAGCCGGCGACGTGCTGGAAGCCGACGTCGAACGGGCTCGCGGTGCCCCGCTGGGCGGTGAAGTCGCGGAACGTCACCGAGCTGCCAGTGTTCGCGATGACGGCCGGCCGCTGGTCGTCGGCGTCGAAGCCGACCGAGCTGTCGTTGATGGTGATCCCGTTGACGTTGTGCAGGTAGAACCCGTAAGCCGGTCGCGTGCCCAGGCTGTTCGGGTTGTAGTCGCCGTTGTCGCTGGGCAGCTGGTTGGGGTCCATCGCCGCGTGGCCGCCGGGCAGGGTCAGGTGCACGTTGTCGAACGTGACGTCGCTGATGCGGTGGTCGGCCTGGCCCCACAGCGTCGGGCTGAACGCGCCCGCCGCGGTGCCGGTGATGTCGTCGTAGGTGACATCGCGGATGCTGCCGACGGACGGACTGCCGCCACAACGCAGTCGGGTGCCTATCTTCTCCATGATCGGCGACTGGGTCCCCGACATCACGATGTCGCTGTAGTGGACGTCGGAGATGTTCGCGCCGTCCATCGAGACCATGCCGAGGCCGGACTTGCCGGCGTGGGTTATGACGATGTGCGAGAAGTGGTAGCCGGTGAAGTTGCCGCACGTCTCCGAGCCGAACATCAACGCGTTGCAGCAGCCTGCCGAGAGCGCGGCGTGGTCGACGATGACGTTGCCGTTCGGGAACGTCTGGCCCAGCGCGTAGTCGCTCTTGAACGCCAGGGCGTCGTCGTTGGACGAGTCGGTGATGTTGGTGATGGTGACGTTCTGCGTGTTGATGACGTTCCAGCCGTCCCGGTCACCGGACGTCGCGATCGTCAGGTGGTCGGACGTCACGTGGTTGCACCCGTTGATCAGCATGGCGAAGTGGCCGCCCCGAGCCAGGGTGATCCCGTTGACGGTCAGCCCGTCGCACCTGGTCAGCGAGATGAGCTTGTCGGCCTGCCCGGGCTTGGGGTTGCCCGTGATGAAGTGCCCGCCGCCGTCGATCGTTCCGGATCCGACGAAGCCGATGTTGGACAGTCCGTCGCCCCAGATCATCGCGTCGTGGAAGTGGCTGTGCCCGAAGTCCTGGAACTGGTCGTACGGGTTGGGCTCCGGCACGTCGTACCCGCTCGCCGCGCCGAGCAGCGTCGACCCCGCGTCGAGCTGAAAGGTGACGTTGCTGAGCAGGTGGATGGAGCCACCGGCCAGGTAGATGCCGGCGGGGAACTCGAGGATGCCGCCGCCGGCCGCGTTGGCCGCGACGACGGCGTCGTTGACCGCGGGCGCGTCATTGGCGACGCCGTCGCCCGCCATAAGCACTAGACATCCGATGTGTCAAGACTTTTCGCCGGGCTCTCCCCCGTTCGCGAGATCGGTCCGCATAGTGTGCTGCAATCCTTTTCCCGTCTGGGCCACGACCAGGTTTGACTGAATCGCCGCGCCCTGACCTCCGTGCTAGGCGCCGTGATACCTCGGATGAATTACCGCATCGCCGAGAGAATCCGCCAGCGCGTCGCGTGGGGGAGTGTGGGGATACGAGCTGGCTGAACGGAATCACCTGATCTGTTCACTCTGCCTCCACTATCGCGTCGTCTAGCGGCTATGCCTGCTTTCTAGCGTTGCGGGGTCGATGGCGGGCTGGCACGGCAGGCGCAGCCCCCGCGCGTACTCGGAGAGGCGGTCTTCCAAGTCATGTTCACCAGCATGTTCCGCAGGCCCATCGTCGCCATGGTGGCCGCGGCCACCGTCATCGGCGTCGGCGTCAACGTGGCCAGCGCCGCAGGACTGTTCGACAACACCCCGCTCGGCGACAAGCTGCTCGGGCCGCAAGCCGACGGCTCCTACCTGACCCAGACGAACCAGTTCGTCACACCGGTCGGTGACGTGATCAAGGAGAACGGCCGCCCGTTCGGGCTCGCCCTGAGTCCCGACGGTAGGACCGCGGCCGCGCTGAACAACGGCGGCGGCACGACCGGCTCCGTGAGCGTCTTCGATCTGGTCAACCACACGCTGCTGCAGCAGACCGGTACCGGCACCAAGTCGGACGGCGGCGTGCTGTATTCGGCGGACGGCACCCATCTGTGGGCGGCGCAGCCGACGCGGCTGCTGCGCTTCGACGTCGGCGCGGACGGCAAGCTGTCCAACCAGGTTGCCGTGGCCCTGCCAGGTGTCAACGGTCGCAGCGCCGTCCCGGCCGGACTGGCCTGGGCACCCGACGGCAAGCTGCTGGTGACGCTGGACGCCAACAACACCCTGGGTGTCGTCGACACGACGACCAACACGCTCACCAGCCAGATCCCGGTCGGCAACGTGCCGAGCAACGTCGTCGTGGTCGGCGGCAAGGCCTACGTCAGCAACCTGGGCGGTCGTCCCGCGCAGTCGGGCGACAAGACCGACAACTCTTACGGCACCCCGATCGTCACCAACGGGAACAACAGCGCGATCTCGTCCACGGGCACCGTGTCCGAAGTGGACCTGACCAGCGGCACGCAGGTGAAGACGTTCAAGGTCGGTCTGCAGCCGAACGCGCTGCTCGCGGTAGGCGACACCGTCGTGGTCGGCAACAGCGGTGACGACACGGTGACCAGCATCGATACGGCCAAGCAGCAACTCGGGCGGACGTTCAGCACGAACCCGGCGCCTGGCGAGCCGTTCGGTGCCTCGCCCAACGGGCTGGCGATGCTCGACAAGAACCATCTCGCGGTCAGCCTCGGCCGCGACAACGCCGTCGCGATCTACGACTACGCGAATGCGTACACCCAGCCGAGTTTCGAGGGCCTGATCCCGGCTGGATCGTTCCCGAGCGGCCTCGCATGGGACGACTCGCTGAACCGCCTGGTGATCGCCAGCGAGCAGGGCATCGGCTCGCTCGGCCCGAACGCCACGAACAACCAGGGCGTCGGCACCAACCCGGCGACCGGGCACCTCGGCTACAACTTCGTCGGCACGGTGCAGACCGTCGCAGCGCCGAGCCCGAAGCAGATGGAGAGCTGGACCGAACAGGTCTTCAAGAACAACCAGTGGATCGGCCTGCAGGCGCGTAACCAGAAGGGCAACGGCAAGGCGGCGCCGGTCGCCGTCCCGGTGCGCATCGGCGATCCGTCGACGATCAAGCACGTCTTCCTGATCGTCAAGGAGAATCGCACCTACGACCAGGTCTTCGGCGATGACCCGCGAGGCAACGGCGACCCGAGCCTGGCGCAGTTCGGCGGGGGCGTCACGCCGAACAGTCACGCACTCGCGACCGACTTCCCGCTGATCGACAACCTGTACTCCGACGGCACCAACTCCGCCGAGGGACACCACTGGCTCGACCAGGCGTTCGTCAACAACTACCAGCAGCAGATGTACGGCAACTACACCCGCTCCTACCAGACCGGCGATCCGCTCTCGAACGTCAAGACCGGTTGGATCTGGGACGACGCGTTGGCGCATGGCAAGTCCGTGACCAACTGGGGCGAGCAGATCGACAACTACACGAATTCCCTCGGCCAGGGCACGCCGGCGAACTGGGCGGGCTGGATGCACGACGCGCAGGTGCTCGACGGCACGGCCACCGGGCCGCTGAACTACCCCCTCGGCACCTACACCGCGAAGACCGATATCCCGTCACTGCAGGAGATCACCAAGCCCGACTTCCCGAACTTCGACCTGCACATTCCGGACCAGTACCGGGCCGCAATGTTCCAGAACGACTTCGCGGAGTTGGTGAAGAACCACGACCTGCCGGCGCTGAACCTGCTCTGGGTCATGAGCGATCACACGAACGGGACGTCGGCCGGACAGGTCACGCCGCGGGCATACGTGGCCGACAACGACCTGGCACTCGGCCGCATTGTCGACACGATCTCGCACAGCGAGTACTGGAAAGACAGCGCGATCTTCGTCATCGAGGACGACTCGCAGAACGGTGTCGACCACGTCGACGGGCACCGCAACCCGACCCTGGTGATCAGCCCGTACGCGAAGCGGGGCGCGGTCGTGCACGACTACTACAGCCAGCTCAACCTCATGCGCACCATCGAGCAGATTCTCGGCCTGCCACCGATGAACCAGGAAGACCTGGCAGCTGAGCCGATGTTCGACGCGTTCACCAACCAGCCCGACTTCACGCCGTACACCCACCTGCCCAACCAGATCTCGCTGACCGAAACGAACCCGGCGCCTGCACAAGCCACCAGTTCGGTGCAGGCGGCCTGGGCCGAGTGGTCGGCGAAGCAGGACTGGCAGACCGAGGACATGCTCAACATGGCGCAGGGGGAGCGGGATATCTGGTACGCGACGCACAACTTCACCACGCCGTACCCCGGCGACACGAAGATCCTGCTCCCGGACGAGGTTCCCGGCGCCGGCGCCCCGCCCGCCAAGGACGACGACGACGACTGACCTGAGCCCCGCGGGGCAGGCCTGACCAGAGCCCGTTGGCTGGCACGGTGATCCGGTGCCGGCCAACGGGCTCTTCGATGTAATCGCCCAGTAGCGTTCCGGGTCCGCATGATCGCTGGCGAGACGTGGAGGCAACGGCATGGGTCGGCTTGTCCGGACGAACGACGGAAGGACGCTGGCGGTCGAGGAAGCGGGTGACCTCGCCGGGCGCCCGGTGCTGGTGCACATGGGCACGCCGAACTCCCGGCATCTGTACCGGCCGAGCGTGGCCGACGCCGCCGAGCGCGGCCTGTGGCTGATCAGCTACGACCGGCCGGGTTACGGCGGCTCGACACCCCGGCCGGGACGTAACGTCGCCGATTGTGCCGACGACATAAGGGCGATCTGCGCGGAACTCGGGATCGACCAGCTGGCGATGTGGGGAATCTCCGGCGGCGGGCAGCACGTGCTCGCATGCGCCGCGCTGTGCCGGACCTGGTCGTCGCAGCTGCGGCATTGGCGTCACCGGCGCCGTACGGCGCTGACGGGCTTGACTGGTTCGCGGACATGGGCCAGGACAATGTCGACGACGCCCGCCTCATGCTCACGGACGAGGACGCGGCGCGCGTGAAGATGGAGAAGGACCGCGAGGAATTCCTAGCCATGTCCGCAGGCGAGGTCGCGGACGGACTGAAGTCGCTGCTGTCGCCGACCGACGCCGCCGTGCTGCCAGATGAGCTGACCGAATACCTCGCCTACTCCACGCACGAGGGCCTCGCGCCTGGCGGCCAGGGGTGGTGGGACGACAGCTTCGCAATTGTCGCGCCGTGGGGACCGGAAGTGCACGCCTGGCTATCCGATCGCTTTTAGGGGACGTCAGCAGGTGTTGAGCATGCTTTGCAGCGCGGTCTTCTCGCTCGACTGCAGTTTGAGGAACCAGTGGTACTTGGACGCGATCCACATCTTGGCGTAGGTGCAGTAGTAGGACGACAGCGGTGGTTTCCAGGTCGAGGGGTCCTGATCGCCCTTTGACTGGTTGACGTTGTCGGTGACCGCGATGAGTTGCGGGTCGCTGAGGTCGTTCGCGAACGCCTGGCGCTTCGACGTCGTCCAGCTGCTCGCCCCCGAGCGCCATGCCTCGGCCAGCGGGACGACGTGATCGATGTCGACGTCGGAGGGCGAGGTCCAGGTCGCGCCGTCGTACGGGCTGCGCCAGCTGCCGGACGTCGGGTAGCAGTTGCTCCCGACCACGACGTTCGTGCCATCGCGTTTGAGCACCGTCTCGCGAGTGTCGCACGTGCCGGAAATGATGATCCAGTGCGGGAACAGGTCGCGCGAGTAGCCGGTCATGCTGCCCTCGCTTGCGACGACGAGCGTGTTCAGCTCCGACTGTGCGGTCGACTTGCTGGGTCGCCGACGCCGGCGTTGCCGGCGTGAGCGACAGCGTGACGGCGATCAGGGCTATGAGGATGAGTCCGGTGCCGGAACGATTCATGCGAACCTCCTGCTGGACGACGCGCGCTGGCGTCTGGGACATTAAACGGCGAATCTGGCTGTTCGTCGCTTCAGAGATGAACAGCGCGCGACCGAATGACGAGAAATAGCAGCGATATCGCTTCGTGCCGGATGCGATGTCCGGCCGCGTACGCCCGCGGCTCCGTCGCCGGCGGCCTGAACGTTTCGTCGACATGCTGCCTGAAGCGGGGTGGTCGTCGACATCACGTCATCGAGAATCACCTTTATCCATAGGGCTTTCTGCGATTCGACTCGGGCCGCACGTGCGTGCGGGTCAGGGCGAGATCACAAAGGGTCTGCCATGACCGAGGGATGCGACTACTCCTGGGCCCGGCCGGATCCGGTGTGCCTGTTCAACCACGGGATGAGGTTTGCGGCCCGGTACACGTCGATCGGCTCCAGCGGCAAGAACATGACCCGCGCGGAGGTGCATCGCCTGATCCAGGCGAAGATCGCCGTGGTCACGAACTTCGAAGAGGAGCGCGGCCACATGCTGGGCGGCCGCGCCGCCGGGGTCGACGCGGCGAAGGCGTCGCGGGACGTGGCCAGCGCGTGCGGGATGCCCGAGGGCCGGCCGCACTACTTCTCGCTCGACATCGACCCCAACCCGCTGGGTGAGTCCGAATGGGATCGCATCAGGGCGTATCTCGACGGTGCGGCAAGCGTCCTCGGCTGGAGTGCCGTCGGGGTGTACGGCGGCTTGCTCGCCATCGAGAAGCTCGTGCCGCACTCCGCGATGTGGGGCTGGCAGACCTATGCCTGGTCCGGAGGCAGGTGGTCGGACAAAGCCCATATACAGCAGTACAAGAACCACCAGGACCGCTGCGGTGGCCTGGTCGATCTGGACCGGACGAATCCGGATCGAGAGATAACCGACTACGGGCAATGGGGATTGGGAGAGATCCCGGACCCCGAACTAGGAGGGTTCTCCATGGCGGACATCGACGTAATCCTGAAGAAGCTCGAGTTGATGCGGGTGGGCGACGAGTCCGGCACGTTCAACACGCACGACTTCGCGTCGCTCGAGGGCATCAGCCTGAAGGTCGACTCGGCCCGCGACGACGTCGACTGGCTGATGAGAGCCGTCAAGACGATCGCTACCGCCACCGGAGCGACGCTGCCGCCGCACGACTGACCGACGCGCGTTCCTT
>WNGE01002479.1_pt1 | contig 22530 bp, 22 predicted proteins | sample 5400651 | NCBI WGS metagenome assembly WNGE01 (sample SAMN13153370, study PRJNA577476) | soil metagenome | isolation source: 60 cm soil or saprolite under grassland replicate 2 | place: USA:California | collected 2016-06-15
GTCGACGCCCTCGAGTTGCTGCCCCGGTGACACGAAAACGTGTCTGACACTCCCGGCGGGTGGCGAATGTCACACATTCGGCGCAAACGCCCATTGACAGCACTGGGTGTCCGACACGGGGTCCACCGTTTCTCAGACACCGTTTCTCAGAGGCTGGAACTCGAGGTTCCTCCCGATGAGCCCCAAGCCGACGCCTCTCAAGCCACCTTGAAAACTCCGCCGATCAGAGGCTTGCGGTCAGAGGAATAACGATACGTTCCCCGCGCGAGCTGGACACGCCATGTCGTCCTTCCGACCCACCTGATTCCGGTCTTTCTCACCGAGGCATTGCCGCCCGCGGCGAACAGGTGGAAGTTGTCGCGTGTCGAGCGGTCCCGCACGACGATCGTGTATCGGCCGACCGGAAGCCTGGAGACCTTCCGCCCGTTCCTGGTGAGCTGAATCGTGTGGCCGGGACCGACCGCTGCCAGGAGCTGCCGCTGCTCCGTTGAGGAAGAAGCCCAGGTACTGGAAGCGAGCGTCAGTACCGCCATTATCAAAACACCGGTTCTCATCTCGACCCCTTCTCCTGCTCTCGAGAACCAAGAGGAGGGGCGAGCTCTGGCGCCCCTCCTCTTTGAGTAACTGCTAATTGAAGACTACGTAGACCGGATATCGCACGCTGGCGCCGGCTAGGTCTGAGGTGGCCGTATACGCGTCTGTCCCAGCCGGACAAGCAGCGGCGCTGTTCGAGAATCTTCCCGAGACGATGGTGCCGTAGGCGCTGTTCGTGTGCCCGGTGTCGAGCGAATACGCCTCGATCGTGGCGACGATGCTATTGGGGACGAACCCGAGCCTGAAGCACAGGAGGCTGCTACCGGCGGTGGAGACGCTGACGATGCCCTTCGAGTGAGCTGCATCCAATGCGGCGTTCGCACCGACACGCGCATAGGCTCGCGCCGTCCCCGGCGCCCCGGCTACGCCCTGAGCGCCCGTCGGGCCGCGTGCGCCCTGCGCGCCTTGGGCGCCTTGGGCGCCCTGCGCGCCTTGGGCGCCTTGGGCGCCCTGCGCCCCCTGCGCGCCGGTGAAGCCTCGCGGACCTCTGTTTCCCTTGAGCGCTCTCCGCGCCTTCTTGCTCAGGTCCTTCGTCTGCAGCGAGCCGTTGATCACCTGCGCCGAGCCGACGCTGTTCCTCGGCACCAAGGTTGCCGCGGCGTAGGCTGAGCCGCCGCCGAGCAAGATGAACAGCGCCAGCAGCGCGAGGTGGTGCTGGCGCAAATACCTTCCAACCTTCCTAATCATGTCCGTGCCTCCCGGTCCTGTCGTCGTGACTGCACGCGAGCCTATTGCGCCCGACGGACGGGCTAGCGGCGGCGTGTCTTCGCTTCCGAGGAGGGTCATCAGGAGGCGGGCTCGGCCGCGAAGCTCGGCGGACCTGCGGCGTCTCCTCGGTCCGACCGACCGTAGGGCCTTCGGCGACGTTTTTCAAGAGGGCCGAGGCCCGTCGCTACGATTTGCCGATGAGCGAGTTCTCGCCCAGGCCTGAGCTCGAGCCCGATCTTCGGAATTACGACCCGATTCAGCCGCGCGGCACCGACTGGCGGGGCCTGCTCCAGAAGATCTGGGCGCCGATCGCGGTCGTGATCGGGCTGGCGGTCAAGTTCGGCTTCGTCTTCCTGAAGTTCTTCGGGATCTTCATCTCCGTCGGCGCCTACGCGCTGATCTGGGGCTGGAAGTTCGGCGTCGGCTTCGTCCTGCTGATCCTGATCCACGAGATGGGGCACTTCGTCGAGGCGAGGCGACAGGGGCTCGAGGTGACGCTGCCGACCTTCGTCCCGTTCCTCGGCGCCTACGTGCTGATCAAGAACTCGCCGCTGAACCCGTGGCGGAACGCGCTCGTCGCGCTGGCCGGGCCCGCCGCGGGAGGGGTGGCCTCCGCCGTCTGCTGGGGGATCGGCGAGGCCTACGACTCGCGGCTCCTGCTCGCGCTCGCCTACGCCGGCTTCCTGATCAACCTGATCAACCTGGCGCCGGTCGGGATCCTCGACGGCGGGGCGATCTGGCACGCGTTCAAGCTCGCGCGCCTGGAGCCGGTCGTGCCGGACCAGTTCGGCGGCGCCGCGGTCGCCCTTCCCGGCTCGGGGCGCGACCGGGCCACCCTCATCCTCGTGCTCTATCTCGGCCTGGCCGCGCTGCTCGTGATCGGAATGCTCGGCGCGCATGTGCCGCAGCACCGTCTCTGATGGAGGACCGCCGGCTCCTCGAGCGCCGCGACGGCGACCTCGCCGGGCACGTCGCGCGGATCGCGGACGAGTTCCTGGAAGGCCTCGTCGCAGTCGAGCGGATCGGCCGGCCCGCGGTGTCCGTCTTCGGCTCCGCGCGCGTGCGCGAGGGCCATCCCGCCTACGCGGAAGCCCGGGAGGTCGGACGCCGCCTGGCGGAGGCCGGGTTCGCGGTCGTCACCGGCGGCGGCCCCGGCGCGATGGAGGCGGCGAACCGCGGCGCACGCGAGGCCGGCGGCGTCTCGGTCGGCTTCAACATCGAGCTCCCGCACGAGCAGCACGAGAACCGCTATCTCGACATCTCGGTCACGTTCAAGCACTTCTACGCACGCAAGACGATGTTCGTGAAGGCGGCCGAGGGCTTCGTCATCTTCCCCGGCGGCTTCGGCACGCTCGACGAGCTGTTCGAGGCGCTGACCCTGATCCAGACCGGCAAGGTGCTGCACTTCCCAGTCGTCCTGTTCGACAGCGGCTACTGGCGCCCGCTCGTCGACTGGATCAAGGGGCGGCTGCTGCCGCAGGGGATGATCTCGCCGGGCGATCTCGACCTTCTCCTCCTCACCGACGATCCGGCCGAGGCGGTCGAGACGATCGTCGACTGCTACGAGCGGCGCTGTGCGGACGTGCGGGCCGAGCCCGAGAAGGCCGACGCGCCGTAGCTCAGCGCGCGGCGGCGGAAAGCAGCGAAACCGTGATCGGCCCGCTCGTGATCGAGAAGCCGTTCGAGTCCGTGGCCGTGATCCGCTGCATCCCCGGCGTGCGCAGGATCACGCCGGTGAACGTGTGCTGGGCGACGTCGGTCGGGCCGTAGGCGTACGGCGGCGGCAGCGTCGCCGCGGGATCCGTGCTCGTCAGCGTGACCGTGCCGGCGTAGTCGGCGGCGTTGTTTCCGTACGGGTCGATCGCCCGGACGGTGGCGTTGAACGGGGCGCCCGAGGTGGCAATGCTGGTGGTCGTCATGAACAGCCCGGCGGCCGCGGCGCCGCGCACGCGGACGACGGGCTGCTTGCGCGGGCCGAGCGGGCGGAAGGCGACCTTCCTCCCCGAGCTCGCGGAGGCCCGGGTTTGCGTCAGGAAGACGTAGCCGTCCGCCGAGAGACGTGGGGCGGTCGCCCCGTGGTACAGGAGCCGGTAGAGCTGGCGACGCCCGCATGCGGTCGCGATCGTGATCCGCCGCCGCGCGATCGCGAGCAGCCGCGTCGAGCTGCGACAGCCTGCGGGCTGGACCTCGACGTAGCCGGGCGCGCCGGAATTTGCCCGCTGGGGCGGCGACCAGCCCGGGGGGACGTCGACGACCGTCTGGCCCGAGAACGCGCCCGAGTCTGCGGTGAACGTGAACGTCAGGTCGTTGCCCGTCGAGCCGGCGCTGACGCGGTTCGGCGTCACCGTCATCTTCCCGGCCCCGATCCGGCCGGCGGCGCCCGAGGAGCCGGCGACCACGAGCAGCCCGAGCAGGGCGGCAAGCGCCGGCAGCAGTCTTCTTGCGGTTTTCTCTTTCACGATCGACCCCTCAGCGCGCAAGCGCGAACCCGAAGTTGAGCAGGCGGCGCGCGTCGCCGTAAGGATCTGGCGAGCGGAGCAGCACCGCGATCAGGCGAACGCCGTTCCGGTGTGCCGAGGCAACGAGGCAGTGGCCGGCGACCGTCGTCCACCCGGTCTTGACGCCGTCGGCGCCGCGGTAGGTGCCGAGGAGGGCGTTCTTGTTGACGTAGACCTTGCCGTAGGTGGGCGCGACCCAGGGGACGCGCGCGATCCGGGTGGCGACGATCTTGCGGAAGCGCGGGTCCCTTCTCGCGTAGCGGGTGAGCGCGGCCAGGTCCCACGCGCTCGAGTAGTTGTCCTTGTCGATCACACCGCTGACGGAGGCGAAGTGGGTGTCGTTCAGGCCCAGCTCTCTCGCCTTGTCGTTCATCAGCCCGAGGAAGTGCCGGCGGGAGCTTCCGGCGGCGACCGCGAGGGCGAGGGCGTCGTCGTTGCCGGAGAAGATCAGGAGACCGTCGAGCAGCTTCCAGACCGGGACGCGCTCGCGGGCCCGCAGGCCCTCGCGCACGAGCGGCGTGCGGGGAACGCCGGGCGCCACGATGACGACGTGGCCGAGCCGGAGCCGCTCGAGCGCCAGCGTCGCGGTCATGATCTTCGTGGTCGAGGCGATCGGCTTCCGGCGATGCGGGCGCTTCTGCCAGAGCACGGCGCCGCTCGACGCGTCGACGAGGATCGCCGAGGCGGCGGCAACCTTCGGCGCCCCGCTGCGCGGCCGGGCCGGCGTCGAGAGCAGCGCCACCCGGGTGGGCCGCGCGGTGACGTGCTCCCGGCGTGACGCAGCCGCCGGCTTCGGAGCGGCCGCGGCCGGCTCGGGATGGGCCCGGAAGTGCTGGACGCCCCAGTAGCCGCCCGAGCCGAGCGCCGCTGCGAGCGCCAGCAGCGCGACCGGCCGGCGCCGCCTGGGACGGCGCCTCCGCTCGACCTGCGTGAGCACCGAGTACCGCATCGGCCCACGAGTGTACTGCGGCCGTCTGCCGCCTACACTGGGCGAGAAATGCGGCTTCGCGACCTGCCTTCGGTGGACGAGCTCGCCGGCGACGAGCGGCTCGCGGGAGAGCCGGCCGCGCTCGCGGTCGAGGCGGCGCGGGCCGCCCTCGCCCGCGCGCGTGAAGAGATCAGGGCGGGCCACGATCCCGGCGACCTGGCCGAGCGGGCGGCCCGGGAGCTCTCGGCTGCCCGGCGCCCGAGGCTGCGACGGGCGCTGAACGCGACCGGCGTGATCGTCCACACGAACCTCGGCCGGGCGCCGCTCGCGGAAGCCGCTCTCGAGCGGGCGCTCGAGGTCGGGCGCGGCTACTCGAACCTCGAGTACGACCTCTCCGCGGGCGGCCGGGGCTCGCGCCAGGACCACGTCTCCGCGATCCTGCGCCGATTGACGGGGGCCGAGGGCGCGCTGGTTGTCAACAACAACGCGGCCGCGGTGATGCTGGCCCTGGCCGTGCTCGCCGAGGGACGGGAGGTGCTGGTCTCACGCGGGGAGCTGATCGAGATCGGCGACGGCTTTCGCATCCCCGAGGTGCTCGTCCGCTCCGGAGCGCAGCTGCGCGAGGTCGGCACGACGAACCGGACGCGCGCGGGCGACTACGAACGAGCGGTCGGTCCCGAAACGGCGGTGCTCCTGCGCGTGCACCAGTCGAACTTCCGCCTCGTCGGCTTTACCGAGCAGCCGTCGCTGGAGGAGCTGGCGGCGGTCGCGCGCCGGCACGAGCTGCCGCTGGTGGACGACCTGGGCTCGGGTGTCCTGGTGGGGCTCGAGGACGAGCCCTCCGCGAGGGAGAGTCTCGCGGCCGGCGCCGACCTCGTCTGCTTTTCGGGCGACAAGCTGCTCGGCGGGCCGCAGGCGGGGATCGTGGTGGGCCGGGCCGAGCTCGTCGAGCGGCTGCGCCGGCACCCGCTCCAGCGGGCGCTGCGGGCGGACAAGCTGACGCTGGCCGCTCTGGAGGGGACGCTCGCGCTCTACCTCGATCCGGAGCGGGCGGCGCGCGAGGTCCCGGTGTTGCGCATGCTGAACGAGCCTCTGGAGGCGGTGCGCGCGCGGGCCGAGCGGCTCGCGGCGGCTGTCGGCGGCGAGGTCGAGCAAACGGTCGGCCGCGTCGGCGGCGGGGCGCTGCCCCTCGCCGAGCTGCCGAGCTTCGCCTGCGCGATCGAGGAGGAGCTCGCGCCGCACCTGCGGGAGGGCGAGCCGCCGGTGGTGACGGTCGTCCGCGACGGCCGCTGCCTGCTCGACTGCCGCACCCTCTCGGACGCGGACGCCGACGAAGCCGCCACGGCCATCCGAGCCGCCCGTGCCAAGTAACAGACTGTTACTTGGTAGCTCGAACCCGCGTGTTCGCTACGAATCTGCGCGGTTTCGGGCGCTCCTTCGACCAAGTAACAGACTGTTACTACTCGGGGTCCGATGGGACTGACGGTCGGGACTGCCGGTCACATCGACCACGGGAAGACCTGGCTCGTCCGGGCGCTCACCGGCAAGGACACCGACCGGCTTCCCGAGGAGCAGGCGCGCGGGATCTCGATCGAGCTCGGCTACGCGCCGCTCGAGCTCGCTGACGGGCGCCGGCTCTCGCTGGTCGACGTTCCGGGGCACGAGCGCTTCGTGCGCACAATGGTCGCCGGCGCGACCGGGATCGACCTCTTCCTGCTCGTGATCGACGCCGCGGAGGGCGCCCGGCCCCAGACACACGAGCACCTGGCGATTCTGCGGCTGCTCCGGATCGAGCGCGGCGTCGTCGCGGTCACGAAAGCAGATGCCGTGGACGCCGAGACGCTCGAGCTCGCGCTCGAGGAGGCGCGGGAGCTCGTCCCGGAGGCCGAGGTCGTCGCCGTCAGCGCCAAGACGGGCGCCGGCTTGGAGGAGCTGCGCGCGGCGCTCGGCCGCGCCGCGGCGGCGGTCGAGCCTCCTACGGAGCCTGGGATCGCCCGCCCTCATCGCGCGGGCGGCGCAACGCGCCTCTACATCGACCGCGCCTTCACGCTCAAAGGCGTCGGGACCGTCGTCACCGGGACGCTCTGGTCCGGATCGATCGCCCCCAACGACGCGCTCCGTGTCGAGCCGGCCGGCCTGGCGACTCGGGCGCGGAGCGTGCAGGTGCACGACCTCCCGGTGGTGCGGGCGGAGGCCGGGCAGCGGGTCGCGGTCAACCTCCCGGGCGTCCACCGCTCGAAGCTCCGCCGCGGCGACGCGCTCGTGGCCCCGGGCCACTACCCGGTCAGCTGGAGGCTCGACGTCGTGCTGGAGGAGCTCGCTCCGGTGCCCGCCGCCGTCACCGTCCACATCGGGACGAGCGACGTCCCGGCGCGGGTGATCCGTTCCGGCGGCTACGCGCAGCTGCGGTTACGAGAGCCGGTCGTGGCGGCCCGCGGCGACCGCGTCGTCCTTCGCACGAACACCACCGTCGGCGGCGGCACCGTGCTCGATCCGGCACCGCCCCGGAGGCTCGACCCGGAGCGCCTCGAGCTGCTCGGGCGCGGAAACGCCGAGTCGATCCTCCGCGCGAGCGTCCGCGAGCCGGTGACCGGCGCGGCGCTCCAGGCCCGGGCGCTGCTCAGTCCAGCTGAGCTCGCAGAAGGCCTGGCGGCGTTCGAGCAGGCCGGAGACTGGTACTTCGCGGGCGACTGGCTGGAGGAGCTCCGCGCCTCCGTCCGCGAGCGGCTGGCCGAGCGGGCGCGCACCTCGCCGCTCGACCCGGGCCTCCCCGTCGCCGAGCTGCTGCCGCCCGAGCCCTGGGCGCCGGCGATCGTGCCGCTCCTCCGCGTCGAGCGCCGCGGCGCGAAGGCCTACGCGCCCGGTGCCGCACCGCAGCTCGGCGATCGGGCCGAGGCGGCCGCGCGGCTCGAGGAGGAGCTCGCGACCGGCAACGTCGTACGCGTCGACGACCGCGAGCTCGCGGCGTTCCTCGAAGACGGCGGCAAACTGAAGCGGGTCGGCGACGGGCTCGCTGTCTCCGCAGAACTCTACGAGCGCGGGCGCGAGACGCTCGGCACGCTGGCTCCGATCACGCTCGCCGCCTTCCGCGACGCCCTCGGCGTCTCGCGCCGGACCGCCCAGCTCCTGCTCGAGCGCTACGACGCCGACGGCCTCACCCGCCGAGTGGGTGACGAGCGGGTCCTCCGCCGAGCCGCAACCAAATCCTGAAGCGGCTACCCTCGCGCGCGGAGCGGCATGGGCCCGGTGGCCCAGCCGGTCTTCAAAACCGGTGCGGTCGTGCAACCCACGGCTCGGTAGGTTCGACTCCTGCGCCGCTCCGCTCGATCGACGGCCCTACTACCCGGCGCGGATCACGAAGAAGGCGATTGCGACGTACTGGCAGGCAACGGCCACGATCGTGAGCGCATGGAAGAGCTCGTGGTAGCCAAACACCGCTGGTGCCGGGTTTGGCCGGCGCCGTGCGTAGATGACCGCCCCGGCGGTGTAGGCGATCCCGCCGATACCCAGCAGGACGAGGGCCGTTGGGTTCAGGCGCGCGGCGAGCTGTGGCAGGACAGCTACTCCGACCCAGCCGAGCGCGATCCCGATCAGCGCTGCGAGCCATTTCGGTGCGGCGACCCAAACGACCTTGAGCAGGGTCGCAACGGCAGCTCCGGCCCAGACGATCGCGAGCACGGCGAGCCGCCAGGCACCGTTGAGCACGAGCAGGCAGACCGGCGTGTACGTGCCGGCGATTAGGAGGTAGACGCCCGCATGATCGATTCGCCGCATCCAGAGCCGCACGCGCGGCGTCCAGGTCACGCGGTGGTACAGCGCGCTCGCGCCAAAGCAGGCTGCAACCGAGCTCGCGAACACGGCGGCCGAGGCGTGCCGGCGTGCGCCGTCTGCCCCGATGACTAGCAGCGTTCCAACCACGAGCGAGACCGCGAACGCCGCCTGGTGCAGCACTCCGCGCAGCAGGGGCTTGGCTAGCACCGGCTGGGCAGTGGAGGGGACGGCCATCCCCACCAAGATAAACGGCACAAGGTCGCGCCGCTCTTCGCTTGTGGGCATTTCGTCCTGATCCGCTCACACTTGCCCCGGCCCGGGTGCGAAAGGCGTAGGTTCGTCACCCGGTCCGGGAGAAGCCGAAGTCGACTTCTCCTCATGCCCTCTCCAGACGCGCCGAGACCGGCCGCCGGCGACGTTCAGCCGCCGAGGCCGGTCCCGGCACGTTCGTGGCAGAGCGAGCGCAGGGCGCGACGCTTGACCGGGTCCCCGGCGGGCGCTACGTTCGGCTCAGGCCGATGAGGGCTCGAACCGGGGTCGCTCTTGTGTTGGCCGTCGCCTTCGCCGCCGCCGCGAACGCGCAGGCCGCCACCTACGTCGTCACGCGCGCAGACGACCCGGCGCCCGGCGCCTGCGACTCCGACTGCTCGCTGCGCGAGGCGGTGATGGCGGCAAATGCGGGTCCTGGCGGCGACACGATCGATGTCCCAACCGGCCGCGTCCGCCTGGCCCGTTCGGGGCCGAACGAGGATGCGGCCGCGACGGGCGATCTCGACCTGACGAAGAGCGTGCTGCTCACCGGCGCCGGGGCCCGCGCGACGATCGTGGACGCCGCCGGCCTGGACCGCGTCTTCCAGGTCGAGCCCGGGGTGACGGCGCTGCTCGCCGACCTCACGGTCACGGGCGGGTTCGTCGACGGCGACGGCGGCGGGATCCAGAACGCCGGCACGCTCACGCTCCTCCGCGCCACCGTCTCGGAGAACGAGGCGCGTGCGGGCACGAACCGGAACGGCGGCGGGATCGCGTCGAGCGGGACACTGGTGGTGACGCAGGCGACAATCGCGGGCAACCGAGCCTACAACGGCGGCGGGATCGACTTCGCCGGCGCTCTCTCGCTCACGAACAGCACGATCGGCGGCAACGTCGCCGGCGGCCCGGGCTCGAACGGCGGCGGCGGCGGGATCCGCGGGACCATGGGCGCCACGCTCACCGCGAACAGCAGCACGATCGTCGACAACGTGGCCTTCAACGGCGTCCGCTCCGGCGGCGGGATCAGCGCTCCGTCAGCCACCCTCGACAACACGATCGTCGCCAACAACGTCTCGCATGCGCCCGACCAGACCGCAACCTTCACGGACAACTGCTCCGTCGCCACGCTGACCTCGCAGGGCCACAATCTCTCGAACGGGAGCGACTGCGGGCTGACCGGTACCGGGGACTGGCAGGGCGTCGACCCGCGCCTCGGCGCGCTCGGCGACAACGGCGGCCCGACCGACACCGAGGCGCCACTCGCCGGCAGCCCCGCGGCGGACGCCGGAGCCGACTGCCCGGGCCTCGATCAGCGCGGCGTCTCCCGCCCTCGCGGAGGGGCGTGCGAGATCGGCGCCTACGAGCTCGCCGCTCCCGCAGTCGCCACCTCGGCCGCGGGGAGCATCGGCCTCACGAGCGCGGTGCTCGCCGGAACGGTCGATCCGAGCTTGCGCGAGACGAGCTTCCGCTTCGAGTACGGGACGACGACCGCGTACGGCTCGCTCACGCCGCTCCAGTGGGGCGGCGCCGGGAACGGGGCGATCTCCGTCTCCGCTCTTCTCGGCGGGTTGAGCGCCGGCACGACCTACCACTTCCGGCTGGTTGCGAGCAACGCCGACGGGACCGCGGCCGGCACCGATCAGGCCTTCACCACCCTCGACCGGACGAAGCCCGTCCTCAGCCTGCTCAGGGTCGCACCGGCGATCTTCCGCGCCGCGAAGGGGACGACGATCTCGTTCAGGCTCTCGGAGGACGCCGCCGTCACGTTCAAGGCCGACCGGGTCCTCCGCGGGGTTCGCCGCGGCGGAAGGTGCGTCCCCGGGCCGAGGCGCCGCCGCCTACGGCCCTGCACGCGCTACGTCCCGGTCCGCGGCAGCGTCAGCCAGGACGGCCACGCCGGCCCGAACAGCTTCCGCTTCGACGCACGGCTTGCGGGCAGGCAGCTCGCGGCCGGCGCGTACCGGCTCGACGCAATCCCGCGCGACCCGGCCGGAAACACCGGCAAGACCATCTTTGCTGCCTTCCGAATCCGCCGCTAGACGATCGATTCCGATCGTCCAGGCGACCCTCGGGCCGAGGGATTGCCTGCGCGAGTGAGAAAGAGCACAATTACAAGCGCACGCCAGCGCTCTGCCCAGACCGTACTTGGAGGACGTCAGTGGCTAAGAAGGTTCTGAATCCCCCTGCGAAGACGAGGCGCGACGGAGCTTCGGCGAAGGCCGCCGTCTCGCAGACCGACGGCGCCCCTTCTCCCGGGGCTCTCGTCGCCGACATCATCATCGCGAACGCGCCCGACCCGGTGTTCGTCTCGGACCTCGAGGGGAAGATCCTCCAGGCCAACGACGCCGTCTCGGAGCTGCTCGGCTTCCGCAAGGACGAGGTGCTCGAGCAGTCCCTCTCCCGCTTCATCAGCCCCGAGGAGACCCGCGAGTTCGTGGCCGCGCTCGACGAGGTCGTGGAGCGCGGCGTCACGCGCAACGTCGTCCTCAACCCTCGTAGCGCCTCGGGCGAGGTGATCCCGACCAGCCTCAACGCCTCCGCCTTGCGCGACCCCGACGGGAAGGTGATCGGGGCGATCGGCGTCCTCCGCGACATGCGCGAGCTCGACAAGGCCCGCGCCTACGCCGAGAGCCTGATCAAGAACGCACCGGACCCGGTGTTCGTCTCCGACCTCGAGGGGAAGATCCTCCAGGCCAACGACGCGGTCTCGCAGCTGCTCGGCTTCCGGCAGGACGAGGTGCTCGAGCAGTCCCTCTCCCGCTTCATCAGCCCAGAGGAGACGAAGGAGTTCACCGCCGCGCTGCGCGAGGTGGTCGAGCGGGGCGTCACCCGGAACGCGGTCCTCAACCCGCGCAGCGCCTCGGGCGAGGTGATCCCGACCAGCCTCAACGCCGCCGCCCTGCGCGATTCCGACGGAAAAGTGATCGGGGCGATCGGCGTCCTCCGCGACATGCGCGAGCTCGACAAGGCCCGCGCCTACGCCGAGAGTCTGATCGAGAACGCACCGGACCCGGTGTTCGTCTCCGACCTCGAAGGCAAGATCCTCCAGGCGAACGAGGCGGTCTCGCAGCTGCTCGGCTTCCGCACCGACGAGGTGGTCGAGCAGTCGGTCGCGCGGTTCATCAGCGCCGAGGAGACCCAGGAGTTCACCGCGGCCCTGCGCGAGGTAGTCGCGCACGGAGTGACGAGAGACGCGGTGCTGAACCCGCGCAGCGCCTCGGGCGAGGTGATCCCGACCAGCCTGAATGCCTCCGCATTGCGTGACTCGGAGGGCAACGTGATCGGGGCGATCGGCGTCCTCCGCGACATGCGCGAGCTGGACAAGGCCCGCGCCTATGCCGAGAGCCTGATCGAGAACGCCCCCGACCCGGTGTTCGTCTCCGACCTGGAAGGAAAGATCCTCCAGGCCAACGACGCCGTCTCCGAGCTGCTCGGCTTCCGCACCGACGAGGTCGTCGAGCAGTCCCTCTCCCGCTTCATCAGCGCCGAGGAGACCCAGGAGTTCACGGCCGCCCTGCGCGAGGTGGTCGAGCGCGGAGTCACCCGCAACGCCCGGCTCAATCCGCGCAGCGCCTCCGGCGAGGTGATCCCGACGACGTTGAACGCCTCCGCCCTGCGGGACTCCGACGGAAAGGTGATCGGCGCGATCGGGATCCTGCGCGACATGCGCGCCTACGAGGAGGTCGTGCGTGATCTCGAGCAGTCGAAGACCGAGCTCCAGGAGAAGATCCTCGACCTCGAGAAGTTCGAGGAGGTCGTCGTCGGGCGCGAGCTGAAGATGATCGCGCTCGAAAAGGAGCTCGAGGGCCTTCAGCGCGAGAACCAGAAGCTCAAGAGCGAGCGCGCCTCGGCCTGATGTCCGCGGAGCCCGCACGTCTTCCGGACGCGCCGGTCGGCGACGGGGACCGCGAGAGCGAGCTCGACCCCGCCTCGCTCCTGGAGACGATCGAGCGCCTCGAGCTTCGCGTTCGGCTCGCGGAGGAGCGCCGGCGGGCGCTGCTGCACATCATGGGCGACCTCAATGAGTCGAACCGCCGCCTCGGCGACCAGCGCAAGGCGATGCTGCACATCCTCGGCGACTACGAGGACGACAGGAGCCGTCTCGCGCGCCAGACCGAGCGCCTCGACAACTCGCGCCGGGCCCTGCTCCACATCCTGAAGGACTCGCACGAGTCCAACCTCAAGCTCGGCGACAGCCGCAAGGCGATGATCCACATCATGGGCGACCTGCGTGAGACAACGCAGGAGATGGAGCGCCGCGAGCACGAGCTGCGAGACAAGCAGGAACAGCTCGTTCAGGCGGGCAAGCTCGCCACGCTGGGCGAGCTCACCACCGGCGTGGCGCACGAGCTCAACAACCCGCTGAACAACATCGGGCTCTTCGTGGGCAACATGATCGATCAGATCCGGTTGGGCCGCTTCGACCCCGAGAACCTCGTCGGCGATCTCGAGAAGACGATGGACCAGGTGCTCAAGGCGACGGCGATCATCTCGCACCTGCGGACGTTCGGGCGCGCGGCGCCGGTGAGCGTCGAGCGGGTCGATATCGATGAGGTGATCGAGCAGTCGCTGTCGCTCATGCACGAGCAGCTGCGGCTGCGCGGGATCGACGTGGAGCTCGATCTCTGCGCAGACGAGCTGATCGTGCTGGGAAACCCGATTCAGCTCGAGCAGGTCTTCATCAACCTGCTCACCAACGCCCGCGACGCCCTGACCGACTCACGACGGAAGACGGTCCGGATCGCATCCAGCCTCGACGGCGAGTGGATCAGGATCACCTTCGCCGATAGCGGCCCCGGGATCCCGCGCGAGCTCGAGCAGCGGATCTTCGACCCGTTCTTCACCACGAAGGAGGTCGGGACCGGAACCGGCCTGGGCCTCTCGATCACGTACAGCATCGTCAAGGAGCACGGCGGGCAGATCGCCGTCAGCCCGAACCGTGGTCGCGGCGCCGGCTTCCTGATCGAGTTGCCCGTCGCGGGGGAGGAGCTGCACGAGGAGCCGCTGCTGTGAGCGCGACGCGCATCCTGATCGTCGACGACGACGCGGCGCTGCTCGAGGCGCTCCCGCGCGCGCTCAAGCTCCGCCTGAACGGGATCCAGATCGACACGTCCGAGACCGCCGCGGACGCCCTCGAGCGCATCGAGGCCATGGACTACGACGCCGTCGTGACCGACATCAAGATGCCGGGGATGGACGGGCTCGCCCTTCTGGGCGAGATTCGGCGTCTTCGGCCGAGGACGCCAACGCTACTGATCACGGGACACGGCGAGCACGACCTCGCAGTGCAGGCCCTTCGCGGCGGTGCCTACGACTTCGTGCAGAAGCCGATCGACCGCGACTACTTCGTCGCCTCGCTCGAACGGGCGATCAGGATGCGCCGGCTCGACCGTCAGGTCGAGCAGCAACGACTGGCGCTCGAGCGGCACGCGCGCGTCCTCGAGCACGTCGACGACGGCGTCTTCCTCGTCGACGACGCCGGCCTGATCCAGCACTGGAACCCGGCCGCGCAGGCGATCACCGGACTCTCCGCGGACGGGGTCCTCGGCCGGCGGGCTGACCACGCGCTTCCCGGCTGGCAGACCCTGCGGGCACTCATCCCCGTCGCGGCCGAGCCCGGGCCGGGGAGTCGCGAGGCCAAGACGCTGCCCCTGGAGATCGACGGGCGCGAGCTGTGGCTTTCGATCTCCGGCGTCAGGTTCGCCGACGGCGTCGTCTACGCCTTTCGCAACGTCACCGAAGAGCGCGCTCTCGACGAGCTCAAGGGCGAGTTCGTCGCGACGGTCTCGCACGAGCTGCGGACGCCGCTCGCCGCCATCTACGGATCGGCGCAAACGCTCCTGCGCGCCGACGTCCAGCTCGACGAGACCAGCAGGAGGCGCCTCCTCGACGTGATCGCGCAAGAGTCGGAGCGGCTGACGAGGATCGCAGGAGACATCCTCCTCGCGAGCACGATCGACTCGGGACGGCTCCGGCTGGCCAGGGAGCGGGTCGACTTCGGTGCGCTCGCACGCGAGGTGGTGGACGAGATGCGGGTCTGCTTCGCACAGCGCGACGACGTCTCGATCGAGCTCGCGGGCGGCGGACTCGTCGCTTCCGTCGCCGGCGATGCCGACAAGCTGCGCCAGCTCCTGATCAACCTGATCGACAACGCGGTCAAGTACTCTCCGGACGGAGGTCGCGTCGAGGTCGAGGTCGAGACGCGCGAGCACTGTGTCCGCGTCGGCGTCCGGGACGAGGGAATCGGGATTCCACGCAGCGAGCAGCAGCGGATCTTCGGCAAGTTCTACCGCGTCGACCCCCAGCAGAGCCGCGGCGTCGGCGGGACCGGCCTCGGCCTCTACATCTGCCGCGAGCTCGTCCGCCGGATGCAGGGACGGATCTGGGTCGTCTCGCGCGAGGGGGAGGGGTCGACGTTCTTCGTCGACCTTCCACTCGCACCCGCGCCGGTGAGCGCTCGACGGGCGCCGGTCACCGAAACCGCGTAGCCTCGGCGTCGTGGCCGCCCCGATCCGGATCGGCACCTGCTCGTGGGCCGACGAGTCGCTGACCCGCTACTTCTACCCGCCGTCGATCAAGGGCGCCGAGGAGCGGCTGCGTTACTACACGGAGCGCTTCGACACGGTCGAGGCGAACTCGACCTACTACCGGCTCCCCGCCCGCGAGACGGTCGAGCGCTGGGCCGAGCGCACTCCAGACGGGTTCGTCATGCACGTGAAGGCCTTCGGCGTGATGACGCGCCATCCGGTCAAGCTCGAGCAGCTCCCGACCGATCTGCGGGAGGGCGCCCCGACGGACGAGCGCGGGCGGATCGATCGTCCGCCGCGCGAGTTCCGCGCCGAGATCTTCCGCCGCTTCCACGAGGCGCTCGAGCCGCTACGGGAGACCGGCAAGCTGGGCGGGATCCTGATGCAGTTCCCGTCCTACGTCGTCGTCAAGCCGGCGTCGTTCGAGTACCTGGAGTGGGCGCAGGAGCAGCTCGCCGGCGACGAGATGCTCGTCGAGTTCCGCCACGCGAGCTGGCTCGACGAGGAGAACCGGGCCGAGACGCTCGCCTTCCTCGAGCGCCGTGGGATGACGTACGTGATCGTCGACGCGCCCCGGCTCGAGGGCCGTAACGTCCTGCCCACGGTCGTCGCCACCACCAGCCCGACCGCCTACGTCCGCTTCCACGGGCGCAACGCGGAGACCTGGAACAAGCGCGTCCGCAGCGCCGCCGAGCGCTTCGACTACCTCTACTCGGAGGAGGAGCTCCGCGAGTGGGTCGCGCCGCTGGGCGAGCTGGCGGAGCGCTCCGAGACCGTCTACGCGATGTTCAACAACAACGGGCGCTCGACGATCCCGTCTCCGGGCCTCGGCGAGTACGCGGAGGGAGAGACGGTCGCGCAGGCGCCGGTGAACGCGCAGATGCTGCGGGCGCTGCTCCAGGAGGCGAAGCTGCCGGTCGGCGCGCTCAGCTCTAGCTGACCACGAGCTCGCGGCAGCACTCGGCGCAGTGCATGCACACCTCGGCGCACCCCGCGAGCTGCTCGCCCGATCCGACGAGCGCGCGGCAGCTTTCCGCGCACTTCTCGCACGCCTCGATGCTCACGGTCGCCAGGAGCTGAGAGAGGCCCGAGCCCCGGAGCAGGGTGTTCTGGGACGTCTGGCAGATCTCCGCGCAGTCGAGCAGGAGACGCAGGTGCTCCGGCTCCGCGAGCTCACCGCCGGCGTCGAGACAGTACGTCAGCGTCTCGGTGCAGCTCGTGTAGCAGTCCGACGCGGCCTCGATGCAGCGCCGCGTCACCGCATCGATGCCAAGCCGCTCCTGCTCTTCCTCCGCCACGGCCTACCACTGTAGGCACGGCATTCCGTCTCCCCGCCACTGCGTCTGAACCTTCACCCGTTGCTCGTCAAGCGCTCATGGCCGGTGCTACGCTCGAAGGAGTCGCGACGCGGCTCCACATGCGTCCTCTGTTGGGCGCTGGAAGCCCCGTGAAGGGAGGACGTTTGACGACGCAGAGAACCGCTCCGCGGCCGCCGCGTGCCGTCCCTGCAGCGCACCCCTCCGACGGGAACTTCGTCAAGGGCGCCGCCCACGAGCTGCGCACGCCGCTCTCTGCGATCACGAGCGCGATCGAGGTGCTCCAGTCGGGCGCGAAGGAGGACCCTGCCAAGCGCGACCTGTTTCTGGCCCACATCGAGCGGGCGACGCAACGGCTCCATCGCCTGCTCGAGGCCCTGCTCGTGCTGGCGCGGGCGCAGTCCGGCGACGAAGAACCGCCCGTCTCCTCGGTGGAGCTGAAACCGATCCTCGAGAACGTCGCCACCGGAGTCGTACCGGCGGCAGGGGTCGACATCGAGATCGAGTGCTCCCCTGGGACCGCGGTCGCATCGAACCCCCGCCTGGTCGAGCAGCTGCTGGCCAACCTCGCCGCGAACGCCGCTCAGCACACCGACTCGGGGAGCATCCGCCTGGTCGTGGAGCGCGACGGCGCGGACGTGACGATCGAGGTCCGTGACACGGGCCACGGCCTCGAGCCCCGGCGCCGCGAGCTGATCGCCCGCGAGCTGGCTCGTCGCGAGTCGCCCGAGATCGACGGGCTCGGCATCCGCCTGACGATCGTTCGGCAGGCGGTAAGCGCCCTCGGCGGTTCCGTCGAGATCGAGTCGCCGGCGGGCGACGGCACCACCGCGCGCGTCACGTTGCCGGCCGCCGAGAGAGGCCACGCTTAGCGGATGGAACCGGAAGCCGCGAGAATTCTCCTCGCCGACGACGACCAGGCCGTGCTCGACGCGATCCAGCACGCGCTCGAGCGCGAACGGTTCGAGATCGAGACGGTCGGGGACGGTGAGACGGCCCTCGAGCGCGCACGCCGGGGCGACTTCGACCTCGTGATCATGAACGTGATGATGCCGAGGCTGTTCGGCACGGACGTCTGCCGGACGCTGCGGGCTGAGAGCGACGTCCCGATCATCCTCCTGAGCGCGCGCGACGCCGAGATCGACCGGGTGCTCGGGCTCGAGCTGGGCGCCGACGACTACGTCACGAAGCCGTTCTCGATGGCCGAGCTCGTCAGCCGGGCGCGGACAATCCTGCGCAGGCGCGAGCTCGACCGAGCGGCCGCCGGCGGGATCCGCCAGGTCGGGGACATCAGGATCGACTTCGCCCGACACCGGGTCACGGTCGCCGGCGAGCTCGTCCACCTGACGCGCTCCGAGTTCGGGTTGCTCGTGCTCCTCGCGGAACAGCCGGAGCGGGTCTTCAGCCGGCGGGAGATCATGGAGCACTTGTGGCAAAGCCCCTACGTCGGCGACGAGCGGGCCTGCGACATCCACGTCTCGAACCTGCGCCGGAAGATCGAGCTCGATCCGCGCAACCCGGATCGGCTCGTAACGGTCCGGGGGGTCGGCTACACCCTCCTTCCGGCCGTGAGCATTCCAACACACAACTAGCGGAAAACCTGGCTTGTCTCCCCGACGGGGTGGACGTAGGCTAGTGCGCGGGGCTGCAATTGCCGGGGAACGGCTCATTCAGGATCGAGAGCGTGGGCGCGGGGCCGTTCGTCACGGTGCTGTCGGTGCTCGGTCGCGTCGAGGAGTCCGCCCGGGCCGACCTCGAGCAGCGGCTCGAGGACCCCGGCCTGGCGTCGACCCGCGTGGTCATCGACCTCAGCGAAGCGACGCTCTACGACTCCTGGCCGCTGACGCTTCTCGCGGCGAGCGCAGAACGCTTCCGCGAGCACGGAGGCGAGCTGGTCCTCGTGGCCGACGGCAACGCGACGGTGGAGCCCTTCGTCGGCGACACCTCCCTCCCCGGCTTGCGCTGGTTCGCGTCGCTCGACGACGCGATGGTGGAGCTGCTCGGTGACCTGACGAGGCTGTCGGACTGGCCACCCGCGCGACCGAACGACAAGTAGCTGCATTCGGGGTTTCTCGGCCGTCCCGGCCGGGAAGCTTCGGGCCGTGGCAACGGCGGAGGCTTCGTCCAGAGCCAGGCCGTCGCGGTCCCGGCTCGTCTTGTCCGAGCGCCCCGATCTGCACGAGCGCTTCGGGATCGACACGCTGCCGACGCTGATCGTGATCGAGGGCAGCCGCGTTCGTGGCCGGCTCGCCGATCGGGGCGGCTGCGCCGCGATCGAGCGGTTCCTGGCTCCCTGGCTGCACTAGCATCCCGGCGGTGGAGCCCTGGTCGTACGAGCTCTCGGGCCGGTTCGAGGAGCACGCGCTCGAGAGCGAGGTCCTGAAGGACAACCCGCTCGGCGACCCGCACGTTCGGCCGGTCTGGGTCTACCTGCCGCCGGGCTACGACGACGAGCCGGACCGGCGCTTCCCGAGCGTCTACGTGATCCAGGGGCTGACCGGCCAGATCGACATGTGGCGCAACCGCACGCCCTACCGCCGGAACTTCCCGGAGCTGGCGGACGAGCTGTTCGCGAGCGGCGACTCGCCCCCGTGCGTGCTCGTCTACGTCGACGCGTGGACGTCGCTCGGCGGGAGCCAGTTCGTCGACTCGCCGGGGACCGGGCGCTACCACACGTACCTGTGCGACGAGGTGGTGGCGTTCGTCGACTCGCGCTACCGGACGCTCGCGGAGGCCGGGCACCGCGGGATCGCCGGCAAGTCGAGCGGCGGTTACGGCGCGATGGTCAACCCGATGCTGCGGCCGGACGTCTTCGGGGGGCTCGCAACGCACGCCGGGGACGCGCTGTTCGAGATGTGCTACCTGCCCGACTTCCGTCGCTCGGTGCGGGCGCTGCGCGACCACTACGACGGCTCCTTCGAGCGTTTCTGGGAGGACTTTCGCAGCAGGCCCGCGTTCTCCAAGGACAGCGACCACAACCTGCTCAACGACTGGTGCATGGCCGCCTGCTACTCGGCTGACGAGGACGGAACCGTGCGGCTTCCCTACGACACGGCGACGGGAAAGCTGCGGCCGGAGATCTGGGAGCGCTGGCTCGCGTGGGACCCCGTGCGGATGGCTTCGCGTCATGCCGATGCGCTTCGCTCGCTGAAGGCGATCTACGTCGACTGCGGCTCGCGGGACCAGTTCTTCCTCGACCTCGGGGCCGAGGCGTTTCGGCGCGAGCTGGAGGCGCTCGGGATCACGGACTACTTCTTCGAGCTCTTCGACGCGACCCACTCGGCGATCGACTACCGCTATCCGCTGGGGATCAAGTACCTGGCGGAGCGGTTGTCGTGATCGCGGGGGCGGCCGGCGCCGCAGCCGCGCTGATCTGCCTCGACCCGGGGCACGGCACGCCTCCGGCCATTGGCCGGCAGACCGAGCCGATCGGGCCGGGGTCGCGCGTCATGAAGATCAAGGACGGTGGGGGCGCGCCGGGGGAGGACGCGATCGCACTGGCGATCGCCCGGCGGGCGCGGGCGTTGCTCGTCGCGCGCGGCTACCGCGTCGCGATGACGCGCACGGGATCGACCTTCCGGTTGGGGAACGGCGGCAACATCGCGCGGGCGCAATTCTGCAACCGGCGGCACGCGGCGCTGATGGTCCGGATCCACGCCGACGGCGCCACGGACCGCTCGCTCCACGGCGTCTCGACGCTCGTCCCGGCCTGGCGCCGCGGCTGGACGGACGACATCTACCGCCCGAGCCTGCGGGCCGGGCGCGCGCTCCAGGCGGCGGTGGTCGCCTCGACGGGTGCAGCCGACCGGGGGATCGTGCGCCGCTCCAACCTGACCGGCTTCAACTGGGCGGACGTGCCGGCCGTGCTCGTCGAGACCGGCTTCCTCTCGAACCCGACCGAGAGCCGCCGCCTGCGCGCCGGGGCCTACCAGCAGCGCGTAGAGCGCGGGCTGGCGGCCGGCGTCGCCGCCTTCGTCGCTCCCTGAGGCACGTCCGCTTCGGACCGGTCCGGGGACTGTCCCCGGACATGGCCTAAAGGGACGGAACCGACCTGAAAAGAACGGGACGATATACTTGACACACCTGCGGTGAAGTAGTAAGCTCACCGTATGGCGAAGACAAAACGGCTCCCGAAGACACTTCTCGAAGCGATCCGGTACTTCTCGGATCTCGACGTGGCGAACGAGTACGTCGCCAATCTGCGCTGGCCTGACAGACCCGTCTGTCCGCGCTGCGGGGGCACCGAGCACTCATACGTGAGCACCCGCCGACTCTGGAAGTGCAAGGCGTGCAAGCGTCAGTTCTCGGTCAAGGTCGGAACGATCTTCGAGGACTCCCCACTCGGACTCGACAAGTGGCTCCCGGCGATCTGGCTCGCCGCCAACTCGAAGAACGGCATCAGCTCGCACGAACTTGGGCGGGCGCTCGGGATCACGCAGAAGTCGGCGTGGTTCATGCTCCATCGCATCCGGCTGGCGATGCAGTCGGGCTTCTCGATGCTCTCGGGCGAGGTCGAGGTTGACGAGACGTACATCGGAGGCAAGGCGCGTCTCATGCACAAGGCTCAGCGGGCGAAAGTCGGGCGCGGGCGCAACCCCGGCAACAAGACCGTGGTGCTCGGCATGATCGAGCGCGGCGGGCGCGTCACCGCGCGAGTGGTGGAGGATGTTCGCAAGCGGACGCTCCAAAGCTACGTCCGCGACCGCGTGGTTTCGGGCTCCGCGATCTATACGGACGCACTCGACTCCTATCGCGGGCTCAGTGACGACTTCGACCACCGCGTCGTCAATCACGCGGTCACCTACGTGGACGGAAACGTCCACACGAACGTCATGGAGAACTTCTGGAGCCTCTTGAAGCGCGGCCTCCACGGGACATTCATCAGCGTCCGCCCCTTCCACCTGTTCCGCTACCTGGACGAGCGCATGTTCACCTTCAACGAGCGCGAGCTTGACGACCTCGGACGGTTTGAGAAGGTGACAGGCGCGGTTGCTGGATGTCGTCTCACATACGCCCGCGTCACTGGCCACGCGTAGAGAAAAGTGACGGCCGAGGTAGACGCCTCGGCCGTCAGTCGGCAGTAAGGAGACACACGCCGAGCACGACGGCGCAGCGTGAGTGTCCCACCCCGGTCGGACCTCGTCCGACGCGGCCTTCACGATTCCGGTTGTCGTGGCGAACGCCACGAAGCCTGTAGACGCAGGCTCAAGATCAGTAAGGAGGACGCCGTGAAGGCTCCCCCGTGGCACACCAGAGTGCCTACCCGGCATCCCGTCTACCACGACGAGACGCGCTGCACGGAGGGCAACAACATCGAGCGATACAACCGTGTCTCCGGCACGGGTGGCCGTCCGAAGTGCCCGCACTGCCGACGGATCAGCGGCTAGGGCAGATTGACGGAGAGCGGGGCTGTTCACGTGGCCCCGCTCTCTCCGTTCGTCTCAGGCTTCGGCGTGTTGACCAGGTGTTGTGTCAATCGCTCGAACCGCTCGAACTCGCTCTCGTCCTCCGCAACATCCTCGGTCGGCTCAATGCGTTTCGCGTATTCCTCGTCGGCCTTCTTCATCTCGGCTTGCACCTCCTCGCTCTCGATGACCTTGATCATCTCCTGCACCGGGGTCACAACCGCGATCCCCATGTTCACTGTGTCGAGCTCTGAGGGCTCCCAGCTATCAGGCTCCTCCATCGAACGGTTCCAGTGGCCGCGAATCAGACCGAGCAGGAAGAAGTAGCGCGGCCCGCCCTGAACTGATTCACCGACGACGCGACCAGGCGGCAGCACGACGAACACCGGCGAGCCGCTTAGACTGGACCGTCACCGAGATGTGCCGACAGTCGCGGCTCATCTCGCCTCCATCTTGCGGGCACCGTAGACGATGTCAGCGGGAATGCGGCCGTTGGTCAGCCGGCCGTGGTGGACGCGGTCGTAGTTGTAGTCG
>WNGE01002481.1_pt1 | contig 22526 bp, 19 predicted proteins | sample 5400651 | NCBI WGS metagenome assembly WNGE01 (sample SAMN13153370, study PRJNA577476) | soil metagenome | isolation source: 60 cm soil or saprolite under grassland replicate 2 | place: USA:California | collected 2016-06-15
CGCCCGCCTTGAAGACCAGCGCCACAAGCTCCTCCGTGCCCATCTGGCCGACGCCGTCCCACTCGATCTGCTCAAGATAGAGCAGGAGCGCATCAGCCACGAGATCAGCCAGGCGCAGACCCTTTTGGCGCGGGCTGAAACCGACTATGGCGAGGTCATGGACACCTTCGACCAGGCGGCCAAACTGCTTTCAGGCCTCGACGAAGCGACCTACTGGAGCCTGCCGACGCTCTCACGGCGCCGGGTCAACCAGACCGTGTTTCATCGCATCCTGGTCCACCAGGACCTTGAGACATCAGTTGAGCGCACCGAACTCGGCCAGCGGTTCGAGGACGCGCGCCCCGCTGTAGACCTGGGGCACAGCTACCAGCGCCGTAGTACTACAAACCCGAACTCTCTCTCGGGGGGTGCGGGTTCGAACGTGCTACATCTGGAGCGGGTGACGGGAATCGAACCCGCGTCACGAGCTTGGAAGGCTCGAGCTCTACCATTGAGCTACACCCGCGTGGGGCCGCTTGCGGGCCGTGCGGCCGGCGCATCCTTGGCGGTGCGCCGGGCCCGTTGGCGGCAGGGCGAGCGTACCACCGGGCACACCTGACCTCTGTCAGGTTGCCCGGTGGCGCGTGGTCTGGAAGCCTTCGGGCTTGTCCGTCCTCGCCCCCACGTGGAGTTGCCGTGGCCGTCGGTACCGCCCCCGCCCGATCCGAGACGCCGTCCGCCGGAGGCGGCCTGCGCCCGCCGATCCTCGCGATCTTCGTCGCCTCCGGGGCCGCCGGCCTCATCTACCAGGTGGTCTGGTCCCGCGAGCTGGTGCTGGTGTTCGGCAACACCACCCAGGCGATCGCCACCATCGTGACCGCGTTCCTCGCCTGCCTCGGGCTCGGCGGGCTGATCGGCGGGCGGCTGGCCGACCGCAGCGCCCGGCCGCTGCCGCTGTACGGGACGCTGGAGCTGGGCATCGCCGCCTGCGGCCTGGTGCTGCCGTTCGTCTTCGGCCGGCTCGGCGACCTCTACCGTGGCGCCTACGGCGCGCTGCTCGAATCGCCGGCGCAGCTCACCGCGGTGCGCTTCGTGCTCGCATTCCTCGCCGTGGCCCCGGCCACCCTGCTGATGGGCATGACCCTGCCGGTGCTGACCAGGCACCTGGTCCGCAGGCTGGAGGAGACCGGCGCGCGGCTCGGCGAGCTGTACGCGGCCAACACGCTCGGGGCCATGGCCGGCACGCTGCTGGCCGGCTTCGTGCTGATCGAATTCCTCGGCCTGCGGCTCACCAGCTACGTCGCGGTGCTGCTGAACCTGTCGGCCGGGCTGGCCGCGCTGACGATGGCGCGAGGGGAGGCACCGCGGCCGCCGGAGTCGCGGCCGGCCGCCACCGCCGGCCGCCCGGCGGGCCGGCGGCGGGTGGTGCTGCTGGCCACCTTCGTCTCCGGCTTCGTGGCGCTGGCGCTCGAGGTCCTCTGGACCAGGATGCTGGCCGAGGGCACCGGCTCCAACATCTACATCTTCACCGGCATCCTGGCGGTCTTCCTTGCCGGCATCGCGCTCGGCAGCGCGCTGTACCGTCGCTGGTCCCGCCCGGAGAACGACCGGGTCGGGGTGCTGGGGGAGTGCCTTGCCGGGGTCGGGGTGACCGCCCTGGTCACGGTGGTGCTCGGCAGCGGCGTGGTGGCCCGCCTGCCGTTCGTGGTCGAGACGGTGGTGGTGCTGCTGCCGGCCACCGTGCTGATGGGCTACGGCTTCCCGCTCGCCGGGCGCCTGATCACCCGCTCCACCGCCGAGACCGGCGGCAGCGTCGGCCTGCTCTACGCGGCCAACACCGCGGGCTCGATCCTCGGCTCGTTCAGCGCCGCCTTCGTGCTCGCAGGCACCCTCGGGACCAACGGCTCGGTGCTGTTGCTCGGCGCGGTCGACCTGCTCGTCGGCGCGGCGCTGATGGTCACCGAGCCGGCCTGGCGGGCGCGCGCCGTGCGGCTCGCCGGGGGTGGCCTGGCGCTGCTGGCGGTGGTGGCGGTGGTTGCCTCCTCGTTGCAGGTGCCGCTCACCAGGACCGTCACCGAGAACGACCTGCGGGCCGGCGGGCTGCCGGTCACCCACGACGAGGACCGGCTGGCCACGGTCGACACGGTCGCTGGCCCTGGCTACGCCAAGCGGCTGCTGGTCGGCGGCGTCGGCATGACCTCGCTGACGGTCGACACCAAGCTGATGGCCTACCTGCCCAAGGCGCTGCGCCCGGAGGCGCGCGACTTCCTGGTGATCTGCTTCGGCATGGGCTCGACCTACCGCTCCGGGCTGAAGCTCGGCCTGCGCACCGACGCGGTGGAGCTGTCCCCGACCGTCCCGAGCCGCATGCCGGTGTTCTTCCCGGACGCCGACAGCTACCTCCACCACCCGAACGGCCACGTGACCATCAGCGACGGCCGCAACTACGTCCGCCTCAGCCGCAAGCGCTACGACATGGTCGCGGTCGACCCGGCGCCGCCGATCGAGAGCGCCGGCTCGGTGGTGCTCTACACCCACGAGTTCCTCGCCGAGGGCCGCGCCCGCCTCAACCCGGGCGGGGTGTTCCTGCTGTGGGTGCCCTACGCGCTGCCGCTGGACGACGTCAAGACGCACCTGCGCACCTTCGACAACGTCTTCCCGCACACCCGCGTGCTGCTGTCGCCCGGCCGCCACGGCATCTACCTGCTGGGGTCGGACGCGCCCATGAAGTTCGGCAAGGACCAGGTGAAGCAGGTGCTCGGCAACCGCGACGCCCTCGCCGACCTGGGCGACGTGCCGGACTTCCCGGAGATCGACGCGGACCTCTGGATGCGGGTGGTGCGCCACGCGGAGTGGCTCTCGGACGACCAGGTGCGCGCGTTCACCGGCCCCGGCCCGGAGATCACCGACGACCGGCCCCGCTCCGAGTACTTCCTGTGGCGCCGCGCCTTCCTCGACGACAAGTCCTACATCACCGAAGCCGGCCTGCGGGCGGCGACGCCGTAGCGGTCAGGCGGCGACGCCGGCGAGCAGCGTCCGGACGAGCTCCTCGGCGAAACGGTCGTACGGCTCGGCGGTCGCCCATCACGCTCAGCGGTGCGACACCCCAGCCGCCGCTCGTCCCCGGCGCGCCTGGCAGCTCCTCGACCAGGGGCGCGCCAGTACGTCCGCCGTAGTGGCGGTTCATCGCGGACCCGTCCATGGGGCTATGGACACGGTCCGTGGCGGGGTTGGAGGGTACGGGCGGCGGTGCCGTGCCGCCGAGGGGGGTGGTTTCCTTGTCAGCTGTCCGACGTGGCCGCTCGCTCGTGCTGCTCGCAGCCGTGGCCGCGCTGCTCGTCGGCGCCACGCCGGCGTCCGCGAACCCAGGGGTGACGGTCGTCGCCAGCGGCCTCGACAACCCGCGTGGGCTCGGCTTCGCGCCGAACGGAGCGCTGTTCGTCGCCGAGGCTGGCAAGGGCGGCGCCGGCCCGTGCAACGACGGCCCGGAGGGCCGTGTCTGCTTCGGCGCGTCCGGCGCGGTGACCGCGGTCCTGCACGGCCGCCAGTCGAGGGTGCTCAGCGGCCTGCCGTCGCTCGCGGACCCGGACGGCTCCTCGGCGATCGGCCCCTCGGACGTCTCGTTCAACGGGCTCGGCGGCATGTACGTGACCGTGGGGCTCGGCGCCAACCCGGCGCTGCGCCAGCAGTTCCCCGCGCTGGCGGGCATGGCCCGGCTGCTGCGCGCCAACCCGGCGCGTGGGACCACCCGGGTGGCCGCCGACGTCGGCGACTTCGAAGCCACGGTGAACCCGGACGGCGGCGAGCCGGACACCAACCCCAACTCGGTCCTGGCCGGGCCCGGCGCCCAGGTGGTGGCCGACGCCGGCGGCAACTCGCTGCTGCGCGTCTCCGCGAGCGGGAGGACCTCGGTGCTGGCGGTCTTCCCGGACCGCCTGGTCGACGCGCCGCCGTTCCTCGGGCTGCCGCCGGGCACCCAGATCCCGATGCAGGCGGTGCCGACCTCGGTGGTCCGCGGTCCCGACGGCGCCTACTACGTCGGCCAGCTCACCGGCTTCCCGTTCCCGGTCGGCGCCGCGCGGGTCTACCGGGTGGTGCCCGGGCACGCCCCACAGGTCGTCGCGGACGGCTTCACCAACGTCATCGACCTGGCGTTCGGGCGGGACGGCCGCCTGTACGTCCTCGAGATCGCGCACAACAGCCTGCTCTCCGGCGACCTGACCGGGGCGCTGATCCGGGTCGGCCGCGACGGGTCGCACCGGACCGTCCTGAGCGACGGCCTGGTGGCGCCGAGCGGGCTGGCCATCCGCGGCGACGCGGCCTACGTCTCCAACTGCGGCGTCTGCGCCGGGAACGGCACCGTGCTGCGCGTTCCGCTGCACTGACCGCCCGCTCCCGGTGTGCCGGTGCGCCGCCCGCCCACGGGCGGCGCACCGGCACCGGTCGGCTCCCGCGCCCATGCCCGCGGCCCGCCACAGGCCATGGCCCACGAGCCTGCGGGCCGCTACCCACCTCTCGAATAGACCCATAATGCCTATCTGGTAGCTATAGTCCCTTCCCGCCCCAAGTGGCGCAACGCCACCCGTAGGTTGCGGCGGGTGACAGATCTGTCACGCCGAGCCGGTCGCGTCCCTGTTCGGGCGCCGCGTGCCGCTCGCGGATGATGACATTGCAGTCATCTCCCTTCTCGGCCCCTGGCCTGCCTCCTAGCGTTGCCCTGCCACGACTCGAACCGGGGGGCTGGACGCGAGGAGGTCGCGATGGGCTGGCAACCGGGGTACCACGGGCCGCGGGCACGGCCGGCGCCGCTCGCCGTGCTGTGCCTCGCGACGGCGGCGCTGGCACTGGCCGGGTGCAGCAAGGGCGAGTCGAAGGGGCAGGCCGCGTCCGGGCCGACCGTCTACAAGGTCTCGGTGCAGAAGTTCAAGTACAGCGGCATGCCGACGAGCATCAAGTCCGGCGAGTCGATCATCACCCTGACCAACCGCGAGGCGGGCCCGATCACCCACGAGTTCGTGCTGCTCGCGCTGCCCTCCGGCAAGAGCAAGGACGACATCGTCGCCGACGCCAAGAAGAAGGGCGACAAGGCCGAGGGGGACTTCCTGAGCTTCGGTGAGGTGGCGGAGGTGGACACCGGCTCGACCCACGCCGGGGTGTTCTCGCTGCCGCCGGGCAACTACTCCCTGGCCTGCTTCGAGAAGGGCAAGATCGGCGGCGGTACGGGGCCGGTGCACGCCACCATCGGCATGACCCACCAGTTCACGGTGACCTCGAGCTGACCCGACGAGCCGGATGACCACGTCGAGGGTCTCCCGCGTCGGGCTGGTGGTCCTGGCCGGCGCCTTGCTGACCGGCTGCGCCGGCCAGGGCGCCACCGTGCAGGGCCAGCAGATCCACGACCTGTACGTGACGATCGCGATCCTGGCGGCGCCGGTGTTCGTCGGCGTCGAGGGCGTGCTGCTCTGGTGCATCGTGCGCTACCGCAGCCGCGAGGGCGGTGAGGCCTCCCAGTCGGCCGGCGGGGTCCGCTCGCTGGCGCTGTTCTTCGCCCTGCCGACCGCGATCGTGGCCTTCATGTTCATCTTCGGCGAGCAGACCCTCGCCCAGGTGCAGCACCGCGACCCCAACCCGGCTGTCGACCTGCGCGTCGAGGGCTTCCAGTGGCAGTGGACCTTCTACTACCTGAACGAGGGCTTCTTCGTCACCGGCAAGACGCTCACCAAGGAGGCGGTGGTGGCGGTGCCGGTCGGCGAGCCGGTCCACGTGCGCCTCGAGTCCCGCGACGTGGTGCACGAGTTCTTCGTGCCCGAGTTCCTGTTCATGCGCAACGCCCTGCCCGGCCGGCCGAACGAGTTCACCTTCACGCCCACCCAGATCGGCACCTTCAGGGGGCGCTGCGCCGAGTTCTGCGGCCTGCACCACGACCGCATGACCTTCGTGCTGAAGGTGATGTCCGAGCCCGACTACATCGCCTGGGTCGACCAGACCCGCAAGCAGGCACAGAAGATCGACTGCGACCCGAGCGGGCCGCTGCACCTGGTCTCCAAGGACAACAGCTGGAACACCAACTGCCTGGCGGTGCCCGCCGGCGGCCCGTTCACCGTGTTGGTCACCAACCAGGACGCCGGCATCGAGCACAACTTCGGCGTCTACGACACCCCCGGCCGCAAGCGGACGCTGTTCCAGAGTCCCCGCTTCGCCGGCGTCGCCGAGCAGACCTTCCAGCTCCAGGCCCTGCCGAAGGGCCACTACTACTTCGAGTGCAACGTGCACGGCCCGGCCATGTCCGGGGCGCTGGTCGTCAAGTCCGTGGCAGGGCAATACCCTCGAGTGGGCCACCAGCTCGCCGCCGCCGGTGCACAACTTCGACCGGCTGCCCCCGGTGCGGTCCAACCGGCCGGTGTGGGACCTGCGCCAGCGCGAGCTCGCCGAGGAGCAGGCATGACCGCGGTCGAGCTCGGCCCCGACGAGCGGGCGGTCCGCGAGACCAGCGGGCCGGTCCTCGGCATGGTGTTGTTCGTCGCCTCCGAGGCGATGTTCTTCGCCACCTTCTTCGGCGCCTACTTCACCATCTACTCGGTCAACCCCTCCTGGCCACCGGCCAGGCGCTGGTCGGCGAGGGCGGCGGGGGTCAGGCCGTAAGCGGGATAGAGCGCGTGCCTGGCGCTGTAGATGGCGAGCCCGAGGAAGGTCATCTGGGGCATGGCGAGCAGCAGGTAGAGGATGCGGGCCGGCGGTGACAGGCGCGCCGGGCTCGGGTCGACCGCGGCCACCGCCGACCAGAACAGCAACGCCGTGCCGAGGTAGGCGAGGTGCTCGAGGGCGTGCAGCGCCGGGTTGCCAAGGGCGGCCTGGTACAGCGGTGAGAAGTGGGTCGCCCACAGGACCAGGGCGAAGCCGCACCAGGCCAGCGGCGGGGCGGTCAGCGCCGCCAGCGGCGGGCTCCGCAGGGCCGCCAGCAGCCGGGCGCGGGTCGCCGGGGTGGCGGCCTGCAGCGCGAGCGTCAGCGGCCGTGCCAGCACCAGCAGCGGCGCGGCGACCAGGGTGAGCAGCAGGTGCTGCACCATGTGGACCGAGAAGCGGGTGGCCGCCCCGGCGTCGACCGGCGACAGCAACGCCACCGCGAGGACGCCGATGCCCGCGAGGAACAGGGCGGTCCGGCGGCGGGAGACCGCGGCGGGCCCGTGGGCCGCCCGTGCCCTGCCCACTGCGACCAGCCACAGCAGGGCGGCGGCGAGCAGCAGGCTAGCCATGCAGCAGGTCCGCCTGCCGGCGCCGCCCGGCAGCGCCGGGCCGCGCCGCGCTGACCGGGTCGGGGCCGTGCTCCAGCGGCAGCAGCAGCTCGAAGACGCTGCCGCCGCCCGGCCGGCTGCGCACCCCGACGGTGCCGTCGTGTGCCTGGACGATCGCCTTCACGATCGCCAGGCCGAGGCCGACGCCGCCTTGGTCGCGGCTGCGGGCCTGGTCGAGCCGGGCGAAGCGCTCGAAGATCCCGGCGGTCTCGCCGGCGGGGATGCCGCTGCCCGAGTCCGCCACCATGACCGCCACCCGGTCGCCCTTGCGGCGGGCACCCAGCCGGATCTCGTCGTCCGGGCCGGTGTGCTTGACCGCGTTCTCGACCAGCGCGTCCAGCGCCAGCCGGAGGCGGTCGGCGTCGCCGACCACGCTCGCCGGCTTGCCGCGGTCCAGCCGCCAGCGGCGCGGGATCGGCGCCCAGCGCTGCATGGTGGCCGCCAGCAGCTCCTGGACCTCGACCGGGGAGCGCGACAGGAAGTCGGGGTCCTCGCTGGTGGCCAGCAGCAGCAGGCGGTCGGCCAGCCGGCGCAGGCGCAGCAGCTCGTCGGCCACGATGCGGGCGTCCTCGGCCAGCTCGGCGTTGTCGCTGGCCCGGACGACCAGCTCGGCGTGGCCAAGGGCGACCGTGATCGGGGTGCGCAGCTCGTGCGAGGCGTCCTGGATGAACTGGCGCTCGCGGTGCAGCAGGCGCAGGTTCGCGTCGGAGACCCGGCGCAGGTCCTCCATGGCGATGCGGCGCCGCTGCGCGTGCCAGACCATCGCCAGGAACATGCCGCCCATCAGCGGCACCTCGGTCAGCTCGTCGGCGAGCTGCGAGGTCCGGACCACGTCCCAGACCAGCATCACGCCGGTCGAGACCACCACGGCCGCGAGCACCGCCACGGTCACCTCCGTCCGCCACACCCGGTAGCCGTACAGCAGCGTCAGGCTGACCCAGATGAAGTGGAACGGGATCGTCTCCCAGTTCGGGACCATCGCCATCGCTGCCAGGTTGGCCAGCGCGAAGCCGACCCAGGCCAGGTCGACCCAGTGGCGGCGCAGCGGCCAGCCGAAGCTGTCAACGCGGGGCGATTCGATAGCCCTCACCTCGCATGGTGGTGATGACCTCGGCGCCCAGCTTGGCCCGGAGCCGGCGCACGTAGACGTCGACCACGTTGGAGCCGGGGTCGAAGTGGTACTTCCAGACCGCGGAGAGCAGCCGCTGCTTGGAGACGGTCGCGCCGGCGTGGAGCATGAGCTCGCGCAACAGCAGGAACTCGCGGTCGGCCAGCGGGACCGGCCCCGAGCCGATGTCGGCCTCGCGGCGGATCAGGTCGAGGCGCAGGCGCCCGGCGACCAGGCTGGTGGCGGGGCGGCCGGCGGCGGCCCGCAGCCGGGCGCGGACCCGGGCCAGCAGCTCGTCGAGCGAGAACGGCTTGACCATGTAGTCCTCGGCGCCGGCCTCGAGGCACTGGACCTTGGTGGCGGTGGCGCTCAGGCAGGAGAGGACCAGCACCGCCTGGGCCGGGCGCTCGGCCACCAGGCGGCGCAGCACCGCGGTGCCGTCGAGTCCGGGCATGAGCAGGTCGAGGATGACCAGGTCGTAACGACTCTCCAGCGCCTTGCGGAGACCGCCGACGCCGTTGTCCGCCGAGTCCACCACGAAACCCTCGGCCCGCAGCCCGCGTACCACGAAGCGCAGGATCCGCTGCTCGTCGTCGACGACCAGGATCTTGCCGGGGAGCGCCGCTCGCGTGCGTTGCTCGGCTTCAGCCAGCATGCCCAGCTCCTCGCCGCCGTCGGCGCCAGTCTAGGTCGCGCGGCCGTGCACGGGCCAGGGCCCCCTCACGGCATGACAACTCTGTAATCCCCTGGCAGGCCGGTCACCAGGGGGTTGGCAGGGCCGTTCGAGCGGCGGGCGGGGAGCCGGCGAGGCGAGCACCACTGCGTGCGGAGGTCGGGCCGCAGAGGCGTCGACCGTTGCTCTGATAGGGTGCGCGCCGGTCGACGGGCTCAGGGAGGCTGGGAGTCGCGTGTCCAGACGGACCAGCGTCCAGGCACGGCGGGACGTAGTCGCGTGGCGCCGGGCCGTCCGGGTCCCCGCCGGCCTCTCGCGGCTGGCGCGAGGGCTGAGCCTGCCGGCGCCAGCGCCGCGCCTGCTCGGCTGGTTGCTGGTCGTCGGCTACCTGCTGCAGGTCGCGCTGCGCCTGGCGATCAGCGCCGGCCGGGACGGCCCCACCAACTTCGCCGACGAGACCGGCTACCTCGCCAACGCGCGGGTGCTGGCAGGCGGCGTCGCCGGGGAGCTGAGCCTTGCCGGCTTCTACCGTGGTGGCTACTCGCTGCTGCTCCTGCCCGCGTACTGGCTGGGGGACGGCCCGCGCGCCGAGTACCACGCCGTGCTGGCCACCAACGCGCTCCTGTCCGGCCTGGTCTTCCCGCTGCTCTACGTGCTGCTCGGCAGGGTCTTCCGGGTGCCGGCCCGCAGCGCCCTCGCCGCCGCCTTCCTCGCCGCGCTGTACCCGCCGCTCGTGGTGACCACCCAGTTCGCCTGGGCCGAGTCGTTGCTGCCTGTCCTGGTCCTGCTCGCCGCCATCACCCTGGCCGCGGCGGTCGGCGCCCCGCGGGGACGGGCGACGGCCGGCTGGGCGGTCGCCTGCGGGAGCTGTGGCGGCGCGCTGCTCACCACCCACGGCCGCACCGTGCCGCTGGTGGTGGTGCTGCTCACACTGCTGCTGACACGCGCGTGGCGCCGCCGGGACCGGGTCGCCACCGCCGCCGGTGCCGTCGCGGTTGCCGCGGTCACGGTGGCCGGGCTGGCGCTGAACAACTGGCTGAGCGCCACGAGCTGGGGTGAGCCCCGCGACGACGACCTGCGGCGCGTGCTGGACAACGCCCACGACCTCGGCTCGCTGCCGAACGTCGCGGCCCTCGGCCTCGGCCAGTACTGGTACCTGTTCGTGGCCACCTTCGGGCTGGTCGTGCTCGGCCTGGTGCAGCTCGGCCGGTGCCTGCGGCCGGCGGGCACGCCAGTGCCCCGCCTGCCGGTCCGGGACGCCAGGCCCGCTGCGGCGCCCCAGCCAGCGGTAGGCACGCCGGCGTCCCGCCTGCCGGTCCGGGACGCGAGGCCCGACGAGGCGGCCCAGCCGGCGGTAGGCACGGCGCTTCGCCACCCACCCGACCTGGACGTGGTGGGCCTCGACGCCCCCGGAGCCCGGCTGGTGAGCGGGTTCCTGCTCGCCTCGGGCGTCGGCCTGGCCGTGCTGGTCGGCCTGTTCCTGCGCCCGCCGCTCCGCCCCGACCACGTCGTCTACGGCCGCTACGTCGAGATCCTGGTGCCGCCGGTGCTCGCGCTCGGGCTGGTGCGGCTGTGGACGGCGCCGCCGCGAAGGCTGCTGCTCGAGCTGGCCGTCGGCGCGCTGCTGGCCTCGGCGGCGGGTGTGGTAGTGGCCGCCTACGCCGGCGGGCTGGTCGGGCGCAGCCCGGTCAACTGGTACACGGTGCTCGCGCTGCCGCCGCTGGCGCAGGCGCGGGAGCAGATCCGGCCGGCGGCGGCCATGCTGGTGGCGCTGGCCGGGGCCGGGACCCTGCTGCTACTGGCCTGGCGGCTGCGAGCGGGGAGGCTGCTCGGGGCGCTCGGGCTCGCCGTCGTCCTGGTGGCGAGCTCGGTCGCGCTGCGCGTGGTGCTGGTCGAGGCCAGGGACGACGCCATCTACGGCAGCCAGCCGGTCGCCCTCTCGGCGGTGCCCGGGCTCGACGCCGCGCGGGAGGTGAGCTACGACGTCGCCGCGTACACCCCAGTCGGCCTGTACGGCTACCAGTGGCAGCTCGACCGCGCCCACTTCGTGCTGTTCGACTCCAGGCGGGACCCCGTCCCGCGCACCGAGTGGGTCATCGCCGGGCTCGACTGGCCGCAGGCGCGCCAGGCGGGGGCGCGCCGCGTCTGGGTCCATCCGGCCTACCGGCAGGCCCTGTGGCGGCTGCCGTAGGCCGCTCACCATTGGCGCGTGACGGGTCGGGACCAGGCGCCGGCGCGGGTTCAGCGGGATGGTCTGCGGTCCCTGGCCGAAAGGAGTACGCCGCGCACAGGGTCCCGCGGCCTTCCTGGACCGCGGCGGCACGTCCGTCAGGCGTCCGCTGCTCGACGTCGGCGTGGCAGGGCGGCGGCCGTTGGAGCTCGGCCGGGAAGGGGCTACCGTGGTTGGCATGCCGTTCCTCTGACCTGCCCCGACCCGAGCACGGTCGCCTCCTCGCAAGGCTGGACCCATCCGATCCGGCCACCGCGAGGAGGAAGACCGGCGTGTGCAGCGACGAACGGTACGATCCCAGCGCCTTGCCCGTTCCCCACGGCTACCAGCTCGCGCCCGAGGAGCGGCGGCTCCTGCGGTCGCGTCCGCCGGCGGCCGCCCTGGAATGGGCGGCGGCCGCCTTCGGCCCCGGCGCGCGGGTGCTCCACGCCCGCTCACGGCGGGGCGGCTCGTCGTCGGCGGTCCACGTCGTCACGGTCGACGACGGCCGCGGCACGCGGCACCAGGCGGTGCTGCGGCGCTACGTCCGGCCCGAGGTCCAGCACGAGGCCGTTGACCTGGTCGCCACCGAGGCGGCCGCGCTGCGGCTGCTGGCCACCAGCTCCCTGCCGACGCCGGAGCTGATCGCCGCCGACCATACCGGGGCCCATGCGGGCGTGCCCACCGTGCTGATGAGCCTGCTGCCCGGCCGCATCGAATGGGCGCCGTCCCCGGCAGGGCTGGAGCCCTTCCTGGCGCGCCTGGCCGAGCCCCTGCTCGCCGTCAGCGAGGTGGCCGTGCCTGCGGGCACGCGGATACCCGTCTACCGGCCGTACGAGCTCGGCCGGGCGCTCGGGCCGCCGCCGTGGACCCGGCTGCCCCGCAAGGTCTGGGACACCGCCGTGGCGCTGTACCAGGCACCGCCGCCCCTGCGCGAGCGGCGCTTCATCCACCGCGACTACCACCCGGGCAACGTGCTCTGGCGCCGCGGAGCCGTCACCGGCGTGGTGGACTGGCAGCACGCCAGCCTCGGCGCGCCAGAGGCCGACGTCGGCCACTGCCGGGTGAACCTGTACTGGCACTTCTCGGCCGCCGTCGCCGACCGCTTCCTGCGGCGCTGGCAGGCCATCTCGGGGCGGACGGAGTACCACCCCTACTGGGACGTCGCCGTCGTGCTCGCCCCGCCAGGCTCCTACGGGCCACCCGACGCCAAGCTCGACGAGTTCGTCGCCGCGGCCGTCGCCCGCCTGTGAGCCACCGTGACCTACCGCTCGTCCTCGCACGGCCCGTCGAGGTCGGGGCGTTCGACCCTTCGACGCCGGGACGGTACCGGCCAGACTCGAAGGGCGTGGGTCGGGGGCCGTCGCATACGCCCATACGGGGCGTGGCGGAGATGACGGCTCTATCACGGCGGCGTTTCCTGCACTACGGGGCGGGCCTCGGCGCGGCTTCAAGGACACGACCAAGGCGAACCCCGGCTACTTCACCACCATCCGCGGCCAGTTCGACCTGCCGGATGGCGTGACGGCGCCGCAGACCTACGTGCACCACTGCCACATCGTCGAGCACGAGGACAACGACATGATGCGGCCGTTCACCGTCAATCCCTGACCGCCAAGCGGGACGGGGCCGCTGCCGAGGCGGCCCCGTCCCGCCGCGGTGCCTCAGGCCGGGACGTTTCGGCACAATGCCGGTGAGAATCCGAAGGCGCCTCGGTCAGGAGCGGGAATGTCCGACCAGCCCAGCGAGCGCCGGCCCGAGCAAGCCGCTCTGGCCGCCGACAGCCAGTTCTTCACCGCGCTCGTCGACGGCGACGGGCCGGCCCTGGACGCCGTCCTCGCCGACGGCTTCGTCCTCGTCGACGTCAACACCGGCTCGACCGTCCCGCGAGAGGTCCTGGTGCCCTTGGTGGGGGAGGGGCAACTGAAGTTCGACTCGATCGAGCCCGACCCCTCGGACGTGCTGGTGCGTCGCTACGGGACGACGGTGATCGTGGTCGGCCGGACCCAGATGCACGGCAGTTACGCCGGAACGTCGTTCAGCGCCCGCAGCCGCTACACCCACGTGTTCGTCGAGGACCATGACCACTGGCGACTCGCGTCTGCCCAGGGCACCCCGATCACCAGCGACTGACCAGCGCAGCCGGTGAGGATCCAGGCGCCCAGCCTCCGAGGCCCAGACGCACGGGATCAATCCGAGGGCATGGCGCTCAGAGCCGTCAAGGTCACCCCTGCGGTTCTTGCTGCCCTCTCCAAATCGTGGTCAGCGGTGGCAAAGAGTAGCCGCTCGTCGTCCACGCTCAGTGCCGTGGCGAATTGAAGGGCATCGTAGGCCCGCAATTCATACTCCTCCGCCACGTTGCCCGCATCGCCAACGAGGTCAGTTGAAACGGCAATCGGAAATATTTGAGACCATAGTTCTTCAAATACCCCCTTGGCATCCTCATACCCGGTGCTGGAGAGCCTGTGAGGATTCTCTCGCGCGGCCCGGCCAGGGCCGCGCGGACCTCGACACAGCTGACAGCGCTCGTGGTTACGTGGTCTGCCTCATTCCAAATCTCCAGCGCCACCGGGCCGTCCGGCTCCGCGAGGAAGAGCTTGACCAGCGCCGAACTGTCGAAGTATGCGATCATCGGCGGCGATCTTCGAGAATGAGCTCGCTAACCGAGCCATCGACTGGAATAAGATCGTCCGTCGTACGCGATCGTTTTGGATGTCTCGGCAACGGCGCATGGCCCTCGGCGACCAGGGCAGCGAGCCGCTCGTCGATGCCCTCGACGGAACGAATGAAGATCGTGAGCAGGCTCGACTCCCCCTCGGCGGTGTCGGACCAGAGGATAATCCGCTGCCGCATTCCCTCGAGTGAGGTGCCAAAAGCCGACGCCAGGGTCCTGAGGGCGAGCAGTAGGTCAGGAGGCAGATCGTTTGGATCTTCCACCTGACGTAGCTCTTCCTCCAGCTTGCGCAATGGGTCAGTTGCCATCGGTGGTGTCCTTCCCAGGCACGCCCATGCGGAACTTCCTACCCTGGCTTTCAAAGCACAGCGTCTCATGCCTGTCGAGCGCCAATGGTAGGCCTGCCAGGGACGACCGCCCAGCGACTATCCACAGGCAGCCTCCTTTGGCGCCTCACCGCTCAGGGCCGTTGATGGCACTCGGTGCCACCTGGTCGAGGGCGTCCTCGGCCCACCGGCCGAAGGTGTCCAGCAGCCCGAGGACGACGCCGGCCTCCGCCACGGGCCTCCGTCCCTGCTCGGCGGAGCGCCGCGCGGCCTCCGTCCACTGCGGGAACACCGTGCCCACCGCCGCTGCCTGCTCCTCCAACACGGTCGCCCAGACGCCCTTGCGCGCCATGGCGACCGCAAACGCCACCTGCACCATCCTGCGCGACGCCATCCGGCAGACGCTCCGGATCACCTCTGGATCGGTCGAGCTGCGCAGCGCCTCCCGTGCACCCGCGAACACCGCATGGACGTCGGTATGGAGTCCGGCCGCCAGCGCGGCGGACGGCTTGGTTGGTGGCAGGGCGGGCCGCAGATCCTGCCCGCCGATGCATACCGAGAGCTCGCGAAGGAAGACCTGCCAGCCATACCGCTGCGCCGGGGAGCGGACCTCCCTCAGGTGGGTGAGGCTTACCCCGGCGCTCGTCAGCACGGCGAACCGCTCCGCGAGGGCCTGCTCCACGCGCCGGGCCCGGCGGCGATCCTCCTCGGTGGGCGGCGCCAAGAGCACCGCGGCAAGGTCAACATCGGAGCGTCCCGGGACGGCATTGCCCCGCACGATGCTCCCGTAGAGGTAGGCGCTGTGCAGCCGGGACCCGAACTGGTGGGCTAGCAGGGACGCCGCAGCGTCCGCTACGCCTTGGTACTCGGGCTGCACGTTGGCGAGATCGGCCTCTGCCCGGATGTAGCCCTCAGGGTCGAGGTGCGAGTCCATCTGGTGATTGTCGCCGGTTCAAGCAGGTCGTGGTCCGCCGGCCGAGCACGGACGCCGAAGGTGGCCGTGCCCAGGGACCTGCGCGGCCACGGCGGCAGTCTTGATCCTTGCCAGGCGAGCGGGCATCATCGCTGGTCACGATGCTGGAGTACGGCTGGCACACGCCGTTCCGGCTGGTGACGAACGGAGCTCCAAGTCAAGCACCGGTCTGGGGCTTCTGGATGCCTGTCGACTGCGAACTCGGGTCAAGGAACGTGGCGTGGCACCCGCGGCAGCGAACGCCTCGAAGAAAGTGAGCACGATGAAGATCGTCGTCGACGACCTCTCCGGCCCGGAGATCGCCAGGTTCCTCGACGAGCACGTCCAGGAGATGCGGTCGATCACGCCCCCGGAGAGCAAGCACGCCCTGGACCTGATGTGGTCGGGACGGCCGGATTTGAACCGGCGGCCCCCTGCTCCCAGAGGAAGTCCGAGCGGGGCTGCAACCTCGGATCACAGCAAGGCTCCCAGCTCAGAGGGCATTTCTACGGTCCGTGAGTGACCGTTGTTGCCCGCCGGAGACCGCTGCTACTGGCACGCGGATGGCACGCGCCTCCGCGTGCGAGCGGCCGGCGAGGCCGCAGCGTGGCCGGTGTCGGGCACAGCGTTCTCGGTGTGGAGCGCGGTGAGGTCGGTCCGAGCCGCGGCCGGGGAACGTGTCGGCGCCGGCGGGGCCGAGCAAGGCCGCCGAAGGTGGCCGCGCGCAGGTCCCGAGGGGCGCCGTCCGAAGGGCGGACACCTGCCTCGTTGGCGAGCCTCCATTTGGAGGCGTGGCCACCAAGAGGAGCTGCTCCTCTTGGTGGCCACGCTTGCCGTCCAGCCCGCCAGCCGTTAGTTAGGGCGTGGGAGACGCGGGCGAGTCCCACTCGGCTGGACGGTTACCGGAGGTTGACGAAGGTCCTGCTGGCGTCGGGGACGGCGGTGGAGACGTTGTTGGTCGTGTCGGTCAGCGTGATGCCGGTGTAGGACACCGAGGCAAGCACCAGCGTCTGGCCGGACGGGCAGGCGAACGAGCCCACCGGCTGCGGCCCGATCGGTGGCGAGGTCGCACCAGTGACGCGGCCGTTGACCGGGTCCCTGGAGAAGCCGACCGTCAGCCCGCTGCTCACGGTCTCCTTGTTGGCCGCCTTCGGGTGGTTGCCGCCGCCGTTGATGCAGGCGTACACCGCACTGGCGTTGGTGATGTCGATGGTGTAGTTGACGGTGGCGTTGCCGACGCCGGCCTCGTCGTAGCTCACGACCAGGGCGCCGGCGTCGTTGACACTGCTGCCCACGTTGAAGAAGTGCGCGCCCGACGTCGCAAAGGCGGCCGCTGTCAGCATGAGCAGGGCGGCGGCGAACGATACGCCGACCGTCAGCAGTCGCCGCAGGCATTGCTTCATGGTTTACCCCCCGCTTCGAGACGCCCCCGTCCCACCAGCGGTTCTTGCGCTGGTTGGCCCTTGCGCTTGCACGCTGACGCTAGCCGGGCGTTCTTCCCCCCTTGCAGCTCAATCCGGATTCGTTGCGGACAGGCCAACCCAGGCGAAGCTGGAGGCCGAACCTACAGCTCCGTGCCTACATAGCGTCAACTACGCAGTCTTACGTACCGACGCTAGGGAACTCGGCACAACCTTCAGGCCGGTTCCCGGGTGCCCCCGCGGGGCGCTGCCGGCCGCAGCGCGGCCTTGACCCTGTATGGCAATGTCTCACCACCGCGACCAAGCCTCTTCAGCGACCATGCCTCTTCAGCACCGCGTGACGGTGCCCCAGGGCAGGTGGTCCACGTGGACGAAGGCTGTGGATGACGGATTGCCCGACGTCCAGGGCCGCGTACACTCACAGCATGAGCGAGATGCCCATCGAGCGGGCCCAAGAGCACCTGGCTGAGGTGGTCGAGGAGGCCGAGCGTGCCGGCGAGGTGGTGTACCTGACCCGGCACGGCCGGCGCGTGGCTGCGATCGTCCCTCCGGAGCTGGCCGCCGAGATCGAGGCGGAAGAGGAGGCGGATGCTGCCGTCGCTCGCGAGGCACTCGAGGAGAGTGGCGCGCCGATTCCGTGGGAGCAGGTCAAAGCGGAATTCGGCCTGTAGGTCGGTGGCCTACGAGATCAGCCTGTTACCGGCTGTGCGACGACATTTCGCTCGTCTCGACCCCGCGGCTCGGCGTCGCATCGGCGCGCTGATCGACTCGCTTGCGACCCAGCCACGTCCGGCTGGCGTCAAGGCGCTCAAGGGCATGCCGGACCTGCTTCGCGTGCGGGCTGGGGACTACCGGGTCGTGTACCGCGTGGAGGATCGCAGGCTGCTCATCCTCGTGGTGGCGGTGGGACATCGCCGCGAGGTGTATCCAACATCGCGCCGTACGTGCTGTTTACCTGGGGCGAGCAGCGAGTCTCCTCCGGGCTGGCTGGCACGCTGAACGCCACCACGCCGCTGTTCACCATGGGGTTCGTGCTGCTGACGGGATGGGAGCGCCTATCGCTGGTCCGTGCCATCGGGCTCGTGGTGGGCTTCGTTGGCGTAGTGGTGCTCGCCGCTCCGTGGCGCAGCTCGACTGGTTTCGGCTCCCTCGCCGGCGTGGGCGCTTGCTTGCTCGCCGCAGCCTGTTACGGCATCTCCTATGTCTATGCGCGTCGGTTCCTCACCGCTCGGGGCCTGTCGCCGTTGATCCTCTCGGCGGGCCAGCTCAGCGCTGGCACGCTCATGCTCGGGCTGCTGGCGCCCGTTGTAGCCAGGCAGCCGGTGACGCTTACGCCTGAGGTGGTCGGCAGCCTGCTAATGCTCGGCCTGCTCAGCACCGGTATCGCCTACGTCCTGAACTACCGGCTGATCATGGACGAAGGTGCCACAGCCGCATCCACAGTCACCTACTTGATCCCCTTCGTTGCGGTGCTGCTCGGCGCCGTGGTGCTAGGCGAACCAGTCACCTGGAATCTCTTCCTGGGAGCCACCATCGTCCTCGTTGGGGTGGCGCTCTCAGAGGGACGGCTAACAACGAACAGGGGGCGGCGAACACCATCGACTCCTATTCCATCGGGCAATCGCGGTTAGCCGTGTCGGGAGCGCCGTACGCCTGGCCGGATGACGCTCTCACTCCTCAGCGGCGCCACGAGCCCAACGTCCTAGCCGTGCTAACGAGCCGATGCGTCGCCCAGTCTCAGAACGGCGGTTAGCCGGCGGAAGCCGACACCTGACCTTCGGAGCGGCGCAGGTTCAGGGCAATGAGCCGCTGGAGAATCTCCTCGTCGGCCAGTGGGTAGGGCCAGCCATAGGCGGCATGCACGGCTCGGTCTAGCCGCGAGTGGGCCAGGTCAAGCCAGGTCGGCCGTTCGTTATACAGGTTGGTCAGGGTGCGCCGGCGCAGCAGGTCGGCGTCGGCGCCGGGCGGGTTCAGCCAGCCCTCCCGCAGCCGGTTCAGCTCCCGCGCGGCCGTGGCGATCTCCTCGGCGGTCCCCGCCGACGGCTCCGGCATGGGGAAGGTCTCGAACGTGGTGGTGGGCGTGTAGCGGAAGCCGCTTTCGACCTCCCGGACCTGGGTGCCGAGACCGCGCGCCCAGAGTTCATGGACATGCGAGTGGAGAACGCCGAAGAACCAGTCGTCGTCGCGAGCGAAGACAATTAGCGCACTGTCCGGCAGGGTGCCCTGCGGAATCCAGGCGAAAATTCGATGCTTCGAATGGCGAACTGTGGCGAGGAATCGCTTGAGGCCGCTGAGCGCCAGGCGCATTTCACCACGTCGACGTTCGTGCAGCCACCATTCCTCGATCGTCGTCCGCGAACGCTGTCGCGCAGGCAGCACGTGCGCCTTCACGAACTCGAACGGCTTCTCGTACAGGCTCGCCTCGCCGATGGGCATCGCAGTGCCGAAGTCGATGATCCACATACCGCGTGGCCGTCCGTACAGATCGAGTCCGTTCATCCAGGGCACAACTACGTCAGCGTTGCTGCGCCCATCCGGGTTGGGACTCGCGAGCAGCTCCCTGGCCACGGAGCCGGGGATCTCAAAGGGACCGCCCTTGCTGTCGCCCATGAACGCGATCCCGCGATTGTCTTTTAGGCGGCGGACGCTTGTGAGGTCGAGGCCTGCGGTCAGGTTCGGGTTGATGGCGGCTACTGGGCGGCCGTCGAGGGTGCGGCTGGGCTCGGCGCCGTCGTCATAGCCGACGATGGAGACGTGGACGGCGGCACCCTCGACCACCCACGGCTCGTCGGACCAAGCAAGGAAGATGTCGCCGGTCTGCTTGATGCGCTCCAGCACGCGCCGGTTGGCGCCGCCGCGGATGCCCTGGGTGGCGAGCAGCCCGACCCGCTTAACCTTCCGGTTGGCGACCATCGCGCGGGCCTTCTCGTGCCAGTACACCACCAGGTCGGCCTCGGCGGGCACCCTGCCGCGGTAGACACGAAACAGCGTGTCCACGTAGTCGTCGCCCAGGCCGTTGCGCAGCAGCTTGCCGCCCAGGAACGGCGGGTTGCCGATGACCACGTCGGCGCCCGGCCAGTCAGGCTCACTTGGGTTTTCGGGGTCGCTCAGGTCGAGGATGGCGTCGCGGCATTCGATCGTGTCCAGCGGGCGCAGGATGGGATCGCGCTCGTACGAAAAACCGTTGGCGATCATCCACTGGATTTGGCCGATCCAGATAACCACCCGGGCCAGCTCGGCGGCGTAGGGGTTCAGCTCGATCCCCAGCACCTGCGCCGGTCCAACCTCGGGGAGCTTGGTCCGCTGCAAGGTCAGCGAGCCCCACAGGATCGCCTCGCGCTCCAGGTCCTTCAGCGCCTGCAACGCCAGGTACAGGAAGTTGCCGGACCCGCAGGCAGGATCGAGCACCCGCACAGAGCGGAGCTTGGCGAGGAAGGCGTCGAACACCGCGTGAGGATTACGATCGCCCGGCGTCCGCGCCGTGACCCGTCGGCCCTCGGCCAGCAGCGCCTCCACCCGCTGCTTCATCGCCTCGAAGTCGCGCCGCAGCGGCGCCATGAGCACCGGCTCGATCACCCGCATGATCGAGGGACGGTCGGTGTAGTGGGCGCCGAGCTGGGAGCGCTTGTCCGGGTCGAGGCCCCGCTCGAACAGCGTGCCGAACACCGCCGGCTCGACCTGCGACCAGTCCAGCCGCGACACCCGCTCCACTAACCGGATCTCCGCGGCGGTGAGCGGCAGGGTGTCGGCGTCGTCGAACAGGCCGCCGTCGAACCAGTCGATCGCCTCGGCGCCGAACAGCCCGCCGCCTTGGGCCATCTTGGCGAACAGGTCGCGCAGCCCCAGGGTGAACACGTCGGGGTTGTGCCGCGCGCCCTCGATGAGCCGCTCTAGCAGCGCTGCCGGCAGCACGTCGGCGTCTTGGGCGAACATGCAAAACAGCAGCTTGTTCAGGAAGTGGGCGACACGCTGCGGATCGTGACCACGGCCACGCAACGCGAAGGCCAAGGAGGCGAACTGCTCGGCCGCCTCGGCGGTTAGCTCCTCCCGGGTCTTACCCGGTCGCAACTCCTCGGGGCGCTGCATGACCGCCCGCAGGACGCGCAGGGGCTCCTTGGGGGAGTCCAGCAGGTCCCGCAGGGTGAACGCATGCACGACGACGGGGGTGGCGGTGAAGTTGGTGTGAACCTCGAAGCGGTCCAGGTCACAGACGACCAGCAACGGCGGATTCTCCAGCGCCTCACGGTATTGCAAGAGCTGCTGGTAGGCCGCCTTCAGGTCCTTGCGCTTGCCCTTGTACTCCCAGGCGAAGCAGCCCCGCTTCCAGACGTCGGCGAACCCGCCGCCGCCGCCGACCTTCTCGGCGCCCTTCTCGAAGGCGTAGTCCTGTCCGCTCGGGTCGGCCTCGTTGGGGGTGGGGACGCCCAGCATGCGGCACAGGTCGATGAAGTGTTCCTGCGACGCCGCCCGCTCGGTCGTGGTGCTGCCGATCCACTTCTGGGCGAACTCGGCCGGCGTCGTCCCCACTCAATAGCTCCTCTCAGCCGCAGGCGCGTGGCGAATGAGCGTATCGCGTCAGTTCCACCACCATAGGGATGGCAGGAGCAGCCCTGGCGGTGCCTCAGCCACGATGATGGCCCGTCTGCTCTCATCCAGGGCTGGGTGCGCGCTAGCGGAGGTCGACATCGGCGACAACGAACGCCTCCCAGCGGGGCTCAGGACCAACCCGCCAGACCACGCTGGCCTGCTGATCGCGGTGATGCCCCGCGATCCACAGGGCCGTCACCTCAGGACCCAGGTCCGGAACCTCCTCGGGCGTGTGGTGTTCGTCCAAGCCCAGCCACACCGACCCCGCCGAGCCGTCGAGCCACACCAGCAAGTGGCGTTCCCGCGTCTGCGCTCGGCCGAGCTTCGCCCGATTGGCCTCCAGCTCCTGCTTCGCAGCTTCGAGGACCAGGGACGGCCCGGTGTTCACGTCGGCACTCTCGACGCCCTCGGGCGGCCAGAGGGTGATCGACCCTGCTGGCACCGACGCGCCGTTGTGGAGCCCGAAGGCGATGCCCAAGCTGGTGAGCGGATCGATGTCCGGAGTGGCCGCGCCGAAGTCGGGACGCTGGAAGTAGGCGACGCCTCGGGCTTCCAGGCCCGCGAGCACACCGGGGCCAACCTTGCCGACAGCTCGCTTGACGCCCTTATAGCCCTTGGTGTTCTGGTAGACGTCTTCGGCGAGTCCGAGCTTACAGTGGTAGCCGAGGATGGGAACTGTGATCTCCTCGCCGTGGCGGTCCATAGCGACGCTCAGGCTGATGAGGTCGCGGTGCGCGCGAGAGGTGACCTCGAGCGCAGCCTTCTCCCCGTCTGGGGGGAGCAGCAGGTGGAGGTCATAGGCGCCCTGCCGGCCACCTCCATCCCAGGGCTCGTCGTCAAGCTCCGCCCCAAGCAGGTGGGCGACGAGTTAGGGTGTGAGTGAGCGCCGTGCAAGCCTTGAGAACAAGTGAACGGCCCCCTCCGAGGTGGTGGAGAGGGCCGTTGAGCTGGGCGGATGCTGCTGGTGGTCGGGACGGCCGGATTTGAACCGGCGACCCCCTGCTCCCAAAGCAGGTGCGCTGACCAAGCTGCGCCACGTCCCGTTGGCGGACCCCTGACCTGCGGTGGGTGCGGTGGCTCACCGGCGCTGTCGCGCTCGCCTCGGAGAGTGCCCACCTGCTGCACCCGTACCGACAGGTTGAGGTCGTGCCGGCCCTAGGGTAGACGACCTTGGGCAGTCGTTCGAGCGTGATCGTCAGGTCAGTAGAGGAACATGGGCTTGCCGTCGACCTGGCGCACCAGCGGCCGGTAGGCCTTCTCGTCGTAGAGGGCGTCGACGTCGACGCGCTTGACCCCCCGCCCGAT
>WNGE01008308.1_pt1 | contig 22524 bp, 25 predicted proteins | sample 5400651 | NCBI WGS metagenome assembly WNGE01 (sample SAMN13153370, study PRJNA577476) | soil metagenome | isolation source: 60 cm soil or saprolite under grassland replicate 2 | place: USA:California | collected 2016-06-15
GCCTCGATTACGCCGCGCGCCGCCGCGGCATGCGGCGCAGCGATCCGATAATAGATGTAGTAGTGGACCGGTGAAGCGGGCTTCACGCGATGCGTCCGCGCGGCGCCGTGGCTTCCGGCAAGGCGTACGGCAGCGGCAGCAGCGAGACGGCAGGACCGCCGACTGTGTCGAGCCGCAACTCGTCGGCGGCGATGGCGGCTATCTGGGCGACGAACAGAAATTCGCCGCCCCCGCCGGGTGCGGCATTTGCGTTGATAACGGTGCCGCAGGGTTGATCGCCGAAAGCCGGTGCGTACAGCCGAGCGCCTGGCGTCGGAACGATCTCGCCGTGCCCGAGTGCAAGCCGTTCCTTGAGGCGGCCCAGATAGCGGGTGCGCGCGACGATCTCCTGCCCGGCATAGCAACCCTTTTCGAAGCTGATACCCCCCAGCGCGTCGAGATTGATCATTTGCGGGATGAACTGGTCCTGCGTCGGCGGCAGGATCATCGGCATGCCGGCGCGGATGGTAAGCCAGCGCCAGCATGGAAATCCCGCGGCGCGCACGCCGTTGAGTCGATCCCAGAGCGTGGGGGCTCCGGCCGGCGCGACGAAAGCGATGAAGCGAGAGCCAGGCAGCGTCGCAATCGTTCCGCCGTCGATCGCCGCGGAGCGATACGGCGCGGGCGCGGAGCCGCCGGCGGCGGCGATGCACTGGAGAGCGACGGGCCCCCCGATGCCGATGCGCACCGACTGATCGCTTGCATCCTCGATTACGACCTTCGAGCGCAGGACGAACATCGAAAGGCGCCTGCGAATGGATTCGAGCAGCAGTCGGGGCAGCAGCAGCTCGAAGTGCCCGGCATCGATGCGCCGAACAATGAAAGTAGCCAGCACGCGGCCCTTGGGCGAGCACCACGCCGAAAGCTGCAATGATCCTGGCGCAAGCGCCTGGACGTCGCTGGTGACCTGGCCTTGTAGGAAACTCTCTGCGTCGGCTCCGGCGACGCGCAATGCAGCCAACGCACCCAGGTCGCAGACGATGGCTGCATCGCGCGCCGCGGCCAATTCGCCTGCGGGGTTTCCGAAAGTGGCGACCGTCGCGCCGTCAAACGAGGCGCCGCGCGCGCGCAGGAAATCGATCCAGGCGGTCATGGGGATGGAGGTACAGGGGACAAGAGTGGCCTGAGCCCGGGAAAGCTGTGCTAAAATCGAATGTTAGCTTGATTTGGCAGCGATCGCCGGTGAAGTAATGCCGCGATGCCGGGTAAATGCGGGCGAACGGTGGGAAAGGCAATGTTGCAGGCCGGTTTCCCACCGCGATTCAGCCGACGCTCGACCGGTCCTTAAGCCAGGCAATTCGCAGATCCGCCCGTTCAGGGTGCCTCGCGCGGCTTTAGAGCCTCGCTTAAGGCCCGATGGCGGATCGAGGCTCAACCCTGACAAGGAGTTTAGTGATGGCGGTAACAATGCGTCAAATGCTGGAAGCCGGGGTGCATTTCGGCCACCAGACCCGCTACTGGAACCCGAAGATGGCGGACTATATCTTCGGCCAGCGCAACAGGATTCACATCGTCAATCTGGAAAAGACGATGGCGATGTACCAGGAGGCGATCAAATACGTCCGCCAACTGGCCATGAATCGGGGCACGATCCTTTTCGTCGGCACCAAGCGCCAGGCGCGCGATATCGTCGCCGAGGAGGCGCAGCGGGCGAGTATGCCCTACGTCGACCACCGCTGGCTCGGCGGTATGCTGACGAACTTCAAGACCGTCAAGGTGTCGATCAAGCGCCTGAAGGATCTCGAGACGATGGCGCAGGATGGGACGTTCGAAAAGATGAGCAAGCGCGAGGCGCTGACCTTGCAGCGCGAGATGGACAAGCTCAACCGCAGCCTCGGCGGCATCAAGGAGATGAACGCGCTGCCCGACGCGCTTTTCGTCATCGACGTCGGCTACCAGAAAATCGCGGTGACTGAGGCGAAAAAACTCAATATTCCGATCGTAGGTGTCGTCGACACGAATCACTCGCCCGACGGCATCGCCTACGTGATACCCGGCAACGACGACTCGAGCCGCGCGATTCGCTTATATGCCCGCGGTATCGCCGACGCAATCCTCGAAGGTCGCAGCCAGGTGATCCAGGAAATCGTTCAGCCCGATGAATTCGTCGAAGTATCGGGAGACGAAGCGGCGGCGTGACCGCAAGGACCCGCGGCCCCTTTTTGATCAGTCTCGCTGGCTGCTCCGGCAGCCCGTGGGGAAAAAACGCAATGCGTCGCTCGGCACCTGACTTTGCCGGGCGGCGACTCGAAGACCTGGAGCAAGCAGCATGGCGGAAATTACCGCAAGCATGGTGATGGACCTGCGCAGCCGGACGGGGCTGCCCATGATGGAATGCAAGAAGGCGCTGGCCGAAACCGGCGGTGACGCAGCGAAGGCTGAGGAGCTGCTCCGCATCCGGAGCGGCGCCAGAGCGTCGAAGGCGGCGGACCGCATCGCCGCCGAAGGCGTGATCGGCGCGTTTCTCTCGGCCGACGGTAAGACCGGAGCCATGGTCGAGTTGAACTGCGAAACCGATTTCGTGGCCCGCAACGCCGATTTCGTCGCGTTCGCCAGAAAGTTGGCGCAGGTCGTCGCCGAGAAGAACCCGGCCGACGCTGCGTCGCTCGCGTCCTCGGCGCTCGACGGTGGAACGGTGGAGAATGCGCGGCAGGCGCTGGTGCAGAAAATCGGCGAGAACGTGTCGATCCGCCGCTTCGTCCGAATTTCGACCCCGGGAAAACTCGCGCAGTACCTGCACGGGGGCGGCCGCATCGGCGTGACCGTCGCGTACGAAGGCGGCGACGAGCAGACCGGCAAGGACGTCGCGATGCACGTCGCGGCGTCGGTCGCCTCGGTACGTGCGGTCTGCGTGGCTCGCGACCAGGTGCCCAAGGACCTGGTCGAGCGCGAACGCGCGATTTACGCGGCGCAGGCCGCCGAGTCGGGATAGCCTGCGGACATCGTCGCCAAGATGGTCGACGGGAAGATCAACAAGTTCCTGTCCGAGGTGACGCTGCTCGGTCAGCCGTTTGTCAAGAATCCCGACCTGTCGATCGAGAAATACCTCAAGAGCAAAGGCGCATCCGTAACGGGGTTCGAGCTGTACGTCGTCGGCGAGGGCATCGACAAGAAAAGGGATGATTTCGCGGCGGAGGTTGCGGCAATGGCCAAGACAGCCTAAAGCCGCCTCACTTGCCTTGAGTTCTAGATAAACCGATCCGGAGCGCACCGCCATGACTGCACCGATTGTCGCGACGTTGCCCACGGCCGCAGCGGCCGTGCGGGCCGAACCCGCGTACAAGCGCGTCCTGCTCAAGCTGTCGGGCGAAGCGCTCATGGGCGGTGACCCGTACGGCATCAATCGCGAGGTGATCGACCGCATCGTCGCCGAAATCGGCGAGATCGTCCGGCTCGGCGTGCAGGTCGCCGTTGTGATCGGCGGTGGCAATATCTTTCGCGGGGTCGCCCCAGGCGCCGCGGGCATGGATCGGGCGACCGCCGATTACATGGGAATGCTGGCGACGCTGATGAACGCGCTGGCGCTGCAAGACGCGATGCGCCGCGCCGGGCTCGTCTCGCGCGTGCAGTCGGCGCTGTCGATCGACCAGGTCGCGGAGCCCTACATTCGCGGCAAGGCGCTGCGCTATCTGGAGGAGAACAAGGTCGTGATCTTCGCCGCGGGCACCGGCAATCCGTTCTTCACCACCGACACCGCCGCGGCGCTGCGCGGCCGCGAGATGGGCGTCGACATCGTGCTCAAGGCCACGAAAGTCGACGGCGTGTATACCTCGGACCCGAAGAGGGATCCGGCGGCGAAGCGCTATCCGACCTTGACCTTCGACGAGGCGATGGTCAAGAACCTCAAGGTGATGGATGCGACCGCACTGGCGCTGTGCCGCGACCAGAACATGCTCCTCAAGGTTTTCAGCATCTTCGTGCCCGGCGCGCTCAAGCGCGTGGTGATGGGCGAGGACGAGGGCACGCTCGTTCACTGTTAGACAGGCTAAGGAGGAGCCGATGATCGCAGAGCTTAAGAAGTCCGCCGAGCACAAAATGCAGAAGACCGTCGACGCTCTCAAGCACGACTATCAGAAGGTGCGTACCGGCCGAGCCCATACGGGTCTGCTCGACCATATCCAGGTAGATTATTACGGCTCGGTGATGCCGATCAATCAGGTCGCCAACGTTACGCTGGCCGACGCGCGGACGATCGCGGTGCAGCCGTGGGAGAAGAAGATGGTCCAGGTTGTCGAAAAGGCGATCCGGGATTCGGATCTCGGTCTCAATCCCGCAACCTCCGGCGACTTGATCCGGGTGCCGATGCCTGCGCTCACGGAAGATCGGCGCAAGGAATTGATCAAGGTAGTTCGGCACGAAGCCGAGAACGCGCGGATCGCGGTTCGCAACATCCGGCGCGACACGAACGAACACCTGAAGAAACTGCTCAAGGATCACGAAGTCTCGGAGGACGATGAGCGACATGCGCAGGTCGATGTACAAAAGCTCACCGACCGGTACATCACCGAGATCGACAAGGTGCTCCAGGGCAAGGAAGCGGATCTGCTGGCGGTCTAACGAGCGGGCGGCGTCGCCCGTCCATCGCAATCGCCACGCAACGAGTCCCGCCCGCCGCCTCGGCCATTTCCGGTGTTCGAAAGCTCCACGCGCGAGGTCCCCGCGCCGCGCAAAGTCCCGCGGCACATCGCGATCATCATGGACGGCAACGGCCGCTGGGCGAAACAGCGTATGCTGCCGCGCGTCGCCGGCCACCGCAAAGGCGTCGAGGCCGTACGCACGACGGTGCGCGCGTGCATCGAACGCGGCGTCGAGTTCCTGACGCTCTTTGCTTTTTCGAGCGAGAATTGGCGCCGCCCTGCCGAGGAGGTATCGATCCTGATGCAGCTCTTTCTGCGGGCACTCGAGCAGGAAGTGGCAAAGCTCGACGAGAACGGCATCCGGTTCAAGGTGATCGGCGATACCGCGCGCTTCGAGCCGCGAATCCGGGAGCTGATCGCGGCCGGCGAGGCGCTTACCGCGCAGAATACGCGACTGACCCTCACTGTTGCCGCGAACTACGGCGGACGCTGGGACATCGCGCAAGCCGCGCACAAGCTCATCGCGGCAAACCCGGAGGCGGCACAGACCTTCGCGCCCGAAGCGCTGGAGCGGTTCCTGTCGATGGCCTACGCGCCGGAACCGGACCTGTTTATCCGTACCGGCGGCGAGCAGAGGATCTCCAACTTCCTGCTCTGGCAGCTCGCCTACGCGGAGTTCTACTTTACCGATATGCTCTGGCCCGACTTCGACGCCGCTGCGCTGGAGACGGCAATCGCGTCCTACCGGCAGCGCGAGCGCCGTTTCGGGCGCACCAGCGAGCAGGTCGAGGCGAGCGACTGAGATTTCCGGCGATGCTCAAGACGCGCATTCTCACTGCGGCCGTGCTGATTCCCTTGACTCTCGGGGCTCTGTTCTGGCTCGGGCCGATCGGCTGGGGCGTCTTCACGCTGGCCATCGTCGGCGTTGCGGCGGTGGAGTGGGCCGAGCTTGCGGAATACCGCAGAACGATGTGGCTGCTATTCGTCGCTGGCACGTTGCTGATCGGGCTCGATCTATTGTTCGTTCCGGTAAGCGGCTTCGAGACGCAGAGCGGCTGGCCCGAGGCGATTACGCTTGTCGTCTGCGGCGCGGCAACGCTGTTCTGGCTGCTGCTGGCGCCGGCGTGGCTCGCCACAGGCTGGCGCGTCGAGTCGAAGCTCGCGCTCGCGGTCGTCGGCTGGCTGGTTCTGATCGCGACGTGGGTGGCCGTGGTGCAGATCCGGGCCCGCTCACCGTGGCTGTTGCTTGCCTTGATGGCGATCGTGTGGATCGCGGACAGCGCTGCCTACTTCAGTGGCCGCGCTTTCGGCAAACGCAAGCTCGCGCCGACGATCAGTCCGGGTAAGACCTGGGAGGGAGTCTATGGCGCGCTCCTCGCCACGGGACTCTATGCGCTCGCCTTGCTCTGGTTCGCGCCTGAGGCCGGTTTTGCACGCGCGGGCTCGCTCGGCGCGCTCGCGATCTGGCTAGCGCTCGTTCTCGCGCTCACCGCATTGTCGATCGTGGGCGATTTGTTCGAATCGCAGTTGAAGCGGCAGCGTGGCGTCAAGGACAGCGGACGCATCCTGCCGGGCCACGGCGGCGTGCTCGACCGTATCGACGCGCTACTCGCGGCGATGCCGGCGGCTGCGCTCATCGCGCAGTATGCGATCCGATGAAGACGGTGACGCATGCAGCACGCAAGATAACGATCCTAGGCGCGACGGGATCGATCGGCGCATCGACGCTGGACGTCGTCGCGCAACACCCGGAGCAATTCACCGTGACTGCGCTGGCGGCGAACCGGCAGTGGGAACGATTGCTCGAAATGGTCGCTTGTTTCCGGCCGCAGTTTGCCGCGTTGCTGGACCCGGATGCGGCGCGCGAGCTGGCCTCGGCGGTGCGCCGGGAGGGCCTGCCGACGCGGGTGCTCTCCGGCGCCGAGGGCTTGTGCGAAGCCGCGACACTGCCGGAAGTCGATACCGTCGTCGCCGCGATCGTAGGCGGGGCGGGGCTCGCTCCGACGATGGCTGCGGCGCGCGCGGGCAAGCGCATTCTGCTCGCCAACAAGGAGACGTTGGTGCTCGCCGGCGGCATGTTCATGGCGGCCGTGCGGGAAGGCGGCGCAACGCTGCTGCCGATCGACAGCGAGCACAACGCGATCTTCCAGTGTTTGCCGGCTGGCTACGCGGGCGTGCCCGAAAAGGGCGGCGTACGCCGGATCCTGCTGACTGCTTCAGGCGGCCCCTTCCGCGCCACGCCGGTGGGTGAGCTTGTCAGCGTGACGCCCGATCAGGCCTGTGCCCATCCACGCTGGCGCATGGGGCGCAAGATCTCGGTCGATTCGGCGACGATGATGAACAAGGGTCTCGAAGTCATCGAAGCGCATTGGCTTTTCGGTGCCGCGCGCGAGCAGATCGAGGTGGTCATCCATCCCGAGAGCATTGTCCATTCGCTGGTCGAATACGTCGACGGCTCCGTACTGGCGCAGCTCGGCAATCCCGACATGCGCACGCCGATCGCGCAGGCGCTCGCCTGGCCCGAGCGCATCGCGGCGGGCGTGGCGCCGCTCGACCTGGCGCAGATCGGCTCACTTCATTTTGCCGTCCCCGATGCGGCGCGTTTTCCCTGCCTCGGGCTCGCGTGCGCCGCGCTCGTTGCCGGCGGCAGCGCACCTGCGACGCTCAGCGCCGCGAACGAAGAAGCGGTCGCAGCTTTCCTCGAGCGCGGGATCGGTTTCCTCGACATTGCCGGCGTGTGCGCCGAGGCGCTTGCGCGGTTGCCTACGCGCCCCATCGCCTCGCTCGCCGACGCGCTCGAGGCCGATCGCGCGGGTCGCGCGCTGGCCCGACAGCTGCTCGGTCGGCAGGCTGTCGCCGTATGATCGACATCGCGCAGAAGGTCTTTGCCTTCGCCGTCACGCTTGGCGTTCTGATCACCTTTCACGAGCTTGGTCACTACGTCGTCGCGCGGCTCGCCGGCGTCAAGGTGCTGCGCTTCTCGATTGGTTTCGGTCGCGTCGTCTGGTCGCGACGGATCGGCCGCGATGCCACGGAGTGGGCGATCTCGGCCGTTCCGCTCGGCGGTTACGTCAAGATGGTCGACGAGCGCGAGGGCGACGTCGCTCCCGCGGACCGGTCGCGCGCATTCAATCGCCAGAACGTGTGGAAGCGGATCGCAATTGTTGCCGCCGGGCCGCTCGCCAATTTGCTGCTCGCGGTTCTGCTTTTTGCGGGCACGTACATGGCGGGCATCCCGGGACAGCGCGCAGTGCTCGCATCGCCGCCGGCAGGATCTCCCGCGGCCGTTGCCGGTCTGGCTGCAGGCGATGTCGTGAGGGCCGTCGACGGCGAGCCCGTGGGGTCGTGGCAGGACTTGCGCTGGCGGCTGTTGCGTCTCTCGGGCGGCGATCGCGCGGTGCTCTCGGTCGAACGGCCGGACGACACGCGCGCCACGCGCGAGTTGCCGCTTCACGAGGTGCTGCCCGGCAAGCCTGCGCAGATGGCAGGCTTGCGGGAGGGCGATGCCATCGTTGCGATCGACGGGCAGGCCGTGCGCTCGCCGGCGGATGTCGCCGCGACAACCAACGCGCATCCGGGCAACCGCTTGCGCTTCACCGTTCGCCGCGACGGCGGCGAGTACGATGCCTTTCTCGTGCCCGAATCGACCGAGCAGAACGGGCGCACGATCGGCATGGCGGGCATGCGGCTCGCCGTCGATCCGGCGGCGGCTGCGAACCTGGCGCTGACGTTGCGCTACTCGCCCGCTGAGGCGTTCGTGCAGGGAGCGGCGAAGACGTGGGAACTGTCGGTGTTCACGCTGAAGATGCTCGGACGCATTCTTACCGGCAGCGCGTCGCTCAAGAACATCAGCGGTCCGTTGACAATGGCAGATTTCGCCGGGCAGTCTGCGCAGGCCGGTATGCTGACTTTCATCGGCTACCTCGCGCTGATCAGCATCAGCCTCGGGGTGCTCAACCTGCTGCCCGTGCCCTTACTCGATGGCGGACACTTGTTGTATTATCTGGTCGAGATTTTCAAAGGCAGTCCCGTTTCCGACCGCGTCCTCGAGGTCGGCCAGCGCATCGGCATGGCCGTGCTGGCCCTGTTGATGGCTTTGGCGCTTTTCAATGATCTTTCCCGCTTCCTTTGATGCCCGCCAGGGCGCGCGGGCTGTCGCACCGCGCGCGTCCGGCAGGATCAAGACGTGGTTCGCATTGCTCGTGGTATTACTGTCGGCGCGGTTCGCGCCCGCGGCGCTGGCGTTCGAGCCGTTCACCGTAAGGGACATTCGCGTCGAAGGGGTGCAGCGCACCGACGCCGGGACCGTGTTCAACTACCTGCCGATCAAAGTCGGCGACCGGGTCGATGACGAAAAAGCTTCCGCCGCGGTAAAGGCGCTGTATGCGACGGGGTTTTTCCGCGATGTGCGACTCGAAGTCGAGGGCGGCGTGCTGGTCGTCATCGTCCAGGAGCGGCCGACGATCAGCCAGATCGACATCGTCGGGACCAAGGAATTCGACAAGGACACGCTGCGCAAGGCGCTGAAGGATATCGGCGTCGTCGAGTCCCGCATCTTCGACCGCTCGGCGCTCGATCGAGCGGAGCAGGAATTCAAGCGCCAGTACATCAATCGCGGCTATTACGCGATGCAGGTCACGACCACGGTGACGCCGCAGGAACGCAATCGTGTCGCGGTGAACTTCACGGTCGAGGAGGGCGATGTCGCGAAGATCGCCAATATCAACATCGTCGGCGCCCAGGCGTTTCCCGAGAGCACGCTCATCAAGGAAATGCAGCTCTCGACGTCGGGCTGGTTCACCTGGTACACCAAGAACGACCAGTACTCGAAGCAGAAGCTGCAAGCCGACCTGGAGACCTTGCGCAGCTACTACACCAACCGGGGTTACCTCGAATTTCAGGCCGATTCGACGCAGGTTTCGATCACGCCGGACAAGGAGCAGATCTACATCACGATCAATATCACCGAGGGCCCGAAGTACAGCGTTGGCGATGTTCGCCTTGCCGGTGAGCTGCTGCTGCCCGAGCCCGAGCTGACGCGCCTGATCCTGGTCAAGCCCGGCGATGTGTATTCGCGCGAGAAACTCACGCAGTCCGCGAAGGCGCTATCCGACCGCCTCGGCAGCGACGGATACGCCTTCGCCAATGTCAACGCCGTCCCCGAGATCGACCGCGAGAAACGGACGGCGTCGTTCACGTTCTTCATCGATCCGGGACGCCGTGTCTACATCCGCAAGATCAACATCAGCGGCGACGCCAAGACCCGCGACGAAGTGATTCGCCGCGAGCTACGCCAACTCGAGGGCGCCTGGTACGACGCGACGCGCATCGAGCGTTCGAAGGTGCGCATCACCCGGCTCAACTTCTTCGACGACGTTAACGTGGAGACGCCGGCCGTGCCGGGCAGCCCCGACCAGGTCGATCTCGACGTGACGGTGACCGAAAAGGCGACCGGCAACCTACTTGCGGGGGTCGGCTACTCCAGCGCCGACGGTTTGGTGCTCTCGGGATCGGTTTCGCAGAACAACGTTTTCGGCACCGGCAACGCGCTGACCGCGGCCGTGAACACGAGCCGTATCAATCGCACGGTCGCCGTGACGTACAGCGAGCCGTACTGGACCGCCGACGGTATCGCGCGGACGATCGAGGTCTACGACAAGAGCGTCAATTCCTCGTCGCTGCCGATCGCGCAATATTCTTCGAGGACTTTTGGTGGAGCGGTCGGATTCGGCGTGCCTGTGACCGAGACCGACACCGTGGTCCTCGCCTTGCGCTACGAGCACACCAATCTGTCGCTGGTCGACAGCAGCCCACCGATCTATGTCGACTTTGTCACCAAGTTCGGCTCGTCCACGAACAGTTACATCTTGAGTACCGGCTGGGCACGCGACACGCGCGACAGCATTCTCTTCCCCACCCGGGGCCTGCTGCAAAGCGCGCTGGTAGAATGGGGCTTGCCCGTCGGCGACCTGTCGTACTACAAGGCGAACTACCTGATTCAGTGGTTCACTCCGCTGCCGGCGAATATCGTCTGGATGCTGCGCGGCGACGTCGGCTATGGCGGCGGCCTCGGCAACAAGCCCCTTCCGTTCTTCAAGGCGTATTATGCGGGTGGCGTGGGTTCGGTACGCGGTTACGATACGGCGTCGCTCGGTCCGCAGGACAGCCAGGGCAACACGATCGGGGGCAGGCGCAAGATCATCGGCAACGCCGAATTGTTCTTCCCATTGCCGGGCGCCAAGGCGAACGATCAGTCCGTCCGGCTGTCGGTGTTCACCGATGCCGGCCAGATCTATGACAATGGTTCGCAGCCCCAGCTTGAGTCGTTCCGGTTTTCGGCGGGCGCGGGCCTGGCATGGAACTCTCCGGTCGGGCCGCTCAAGTTCAGTTATGGCTACCCGCTGAACAAGAAGATCGGTGACCGCGTGCAGCATTTCCAGTTCCAGGTGGGGACGGTGTTTTGAGAGGCAGGTGTTCAGCCTCGCAGCAGGAGAAACGTGGCATGAGGCAATCGATGACGCTGACCGTTGGCGCGCTGGTCCTGGCGCTGGCCGCTACCCTGGCGTTCGCGCAGGGCGGCGAGTACAAGATCGGATTCGTCAACACCGAGCGGCTGTTCCGCGAAGCCACGCCGGCGAAGCGCGCGCAGCAGAAGCTGGAGAAGGAATTCGCCGGCCGCGACGCCGACATCCAGAAACTCTCCAAGCAGGTGCGCGACCTCCAGGCGCTGCTGGAGAAGGACGGTGTCACCATGGCCGAGAGCGATCGTCGCAACAAGGAGCGCGATCTCGCCAACATGAGCCGCGATCTGCAGCGCCTGCAGCGCGAGTTCCGCGAGGATTTGAACCTGCGTCGCAACGAAGAGCTGGGCTCCGTGCAGGAGCGCGCCAACAAAGTCATTCAGCAGATCGCCGAGGCCGAGAAGTTCGACCTGATTTTGCAGGATCCGGTGGTGTTCGCGAGCACGCGAATCGACATCACCGAAAAAGTGATCAAGGCGCTCGCCGACAAGTAGGCGGGCAACTTTCGGCAGCGCGCATGGGCTCACCAGACGCTGTCGGGATTCCCCTGCGCCAGCTCGCCGAGCGCTGCGGCGCCGAGCTCGCCGGCGATGGCGACGTCGTCATCGACCGGGTCGCCACGCTCGATTCCGCGGGCGAGGGCGCCATCGCATTCCTGTCCAATTCGAAGTATCGCGGCCGCCTGGCGGGAACGCGCGCGAGCGCGGTGATCGTCGCGCCGGGCGACGCGCAGGCCACCGCGTTGCCCAAGCTCGTGACGACGAATCCGTATGCGGCCTACGCGCGGGTCGCCGCCATACTGCATCCGGCGCGGGCGCCCCTGCCGGGAGTTCATCCGACCGCGGTCGTTGCGGGAAGCGCGCGCGTCGCGCCGAGCGCGGCGATCGGCGCGCACGCTGTGATCGGCGAGCGCACCCGCGTTGGCGAGCGCGCGGAGGTGGGCGCGGGAACGGTGGTCGGTGAGGATTGCAGCCTCGACGACGACTGTTTACTGCATCCTCGCGTCGTCGTTTACCCGCGCTCGTCCATCGGGCCACGCACGATCGTGCACAGCGGGGCGGTCATCGGCGCGGACGGCTTCGGTATGGCGGAACAGGACGGGCGCTGGCTCAAGATCCCGCAGCTCGGCCGCGTAGTCGTTGGCGCAGACGTTGAGATCGGCGCCAACACGACCATCGATCGCGGCGCAATCGGCGATACGGTGATCGACGACGATGTCAAGCTCGATAACCAGATCCAGATCGGCCACAATTGCCACATCGGAGCGCACACGGCGATCGCGGGCTGCGTCGGCATCGCGGGCAGCACGACGATCGGCCGTAATTGCAAGATCGGCGGCGCGGCAATGATCAGCGGACACCTCGAGATCCCCGACGGCACGGTCATTTCCGCGGCAACCGGGGTGTTCGACTCGATCCATTCGCCTGGCGTCTATACGGGGACGTTCCCCGCCTTGCCGCATCGAGAGTGGAAGCACGTGGCGGCGGCCACGCGCCGATTGCGCTCGATACTCGAGCGGTTGCGCGCGCTGGAGCGTGCGCAAAACGACAAGGAGACGTGATCGTGCCGACCATGGATATCAACGAGATCATGCGGCTCCTGCCGCATCGATATCCGTTCCTGCTGGTCGACCGCGTGCTCGAGTGCGAAGTGGGGCAACGCATCAAGGCCGTCAAGAACGTGACGCTGAACGAGCCTTTTTTCCAAGGCCACTTTCCGGGCTACCCGGTGATGCCGGGCGTGCTCGTCATCGAGGCGATGGCGCAGGTGTCGGCGATCCTCGCGTACGTGACGCGCGATGAGCGCCACGACGCCAGATCGCTTCTGTTCTTCGCCGGCATCGACGATGCGCGCTTCAAGCGGCCGGTGTTTCCCGGCGACCAGCTCGTCCTCGAGTCGGTAGAGCTCAACGTCGTGCGCAGCGTGTTCAAGTTCGCGGCCAGGGCGAGCGTCGGCGGCGAGCTCGTCGCGGAGGCGCGGCTCATGGCGGCCGTGCGCGACGTGCAGGCGTAAGGAACCTCGATGGCGAGCGTCCATCCCACGGCGGTGGTGGCCGCCGGCGCCCGTCTCGCGCCGGACGTTCAAGTCGGTCCTTTCGCGGTGATCGGCTCCGACGTGGAAGTCGGCGCCGGAACGACGATCGCGAGTCACGTCGTGATTGCGGGCCGCACCCGCATCGGCCGCGGCAATCGCATCTTCCAATTCGCTTCGGTCGGCGAGATTCCGCAGGACCGCAAGTACGGCGGCGAACCGACGGCGACCGAGATCGGCGACGACAACGTCATCCGCGAGTTCGTGACCATTCACGCCGGCACCGTGCTGGACCGTGGCACTACGTCGATCGGCGACCGCAACTGGCTGCTGGCGTACGCCCATGTCGCGCACGATTGCGTTGTCGGTAACGACACGACGTTTTCGAACAATGCACAACTCGCCGGCCACGTCGTCGTCGGCGATCACGCCGTGCTGGGAGGATTCGTCGGCGTGCATCAGTTCTGCCGCATCGGCGCGTACGCGATGGTCGCCGCTGGATCGATCGTGCTGCAGGACGTGCCGCCATTCGTGACCGCGTCGGGGTACCCGGCGAAACCGCACGGCACCAACGGCGAGGGCCTGCGCCGGCGCGGCTTTGCGGCAAGCGATGTCACCGCTATCCGCCGCGCATACAAGGCGCTGTACCGCAACAAGCTGTCGCTCGACGAAGCGCGAGCGGCGATTGCGGCCGAGGCCGGCAAGGTGCCGGCACTCGGTATTATGGCTGAATTTCTGGAGACGCCGGGACGCGGGATCATCCGTTGACCGTTGCACGCGAAATTCCGTCGATGCGCCAGGGAGGCGAAGGGATGACGATCGGCATCGTCGCCGGCGAAGCGTCGGGTGACGCGCTCGGCGCCGAGCTTGTCCGCGCAGTGCGGGCACGGATACCGAGCGTGCGCTTCGCCGGCATCGCGGGCCCGCGCATGGAGGCGGCAGGATGCGAGGCTTGGTACCCGATGTCGCGGCTGGCTTTGAGAGGCTACGCCGAGGTTGTCAGTGAACTTCCTGCGCTGCTGCTCGTCCGGCGCGATGTCCGGCGGCGCCTGCTGGCAGCGAAGGCGACGTTGTTCATCGGCGTCGACGCGCCGGACTTCAATCTGGGTCTGGAAGCCGCGCTCAAGCGGCGCGGCGTGCGCACGATCCACTACGTCAGTCCGTCCGTCTGGGCATGGCGACGCGAGCGCATCGGCGCGATCGCGCGTTCGGCCGACCGGTTGCTGGCGCTATTCCCCTTCGAGCCGCCGCTGTACGCAGCGGCAGGTCTGCCGGTCACTTTCGTCGGCCATCCGCTGGCGGCGGAGGCTGCCACCGCGACGAGCCGTCGCGAGACGCGCGAAATCCTCAAGCTCGACGCGAGAGAAGCCGCCTTCGCGCTCCTGCCCGGAAGCCGCGTGTCCGAGCTCGAGATGCACAGCGAGCTGGTGCTGGCGGCCGCCGCGGAAATCCTCGAGGCGCAGCCGGCGGCGAAGTTTCTGGTGCCGCTGGTCAGCCGGGAGACACGCGAGTATTTTGAAGCCGTCCTCCACCGCCTGCACCTCGAAACCTTGCCGCTGACCATTCTCTACGGCCATGCCGACCAGGCGCTGCGAGCGGCTGACGTCGGTATCGTCGCGTCGGGAACCGCAACGCTCGAGGCTGCGCTGTCGCGCTGCCCGCATCTGATCTTCTACCGGGTAAACCCGCTGACCGCGCGTATCGTCGCGCGCAAGCTGCTGCTGCCTTATGTCGGGCTGCCCAATGTGCTCGCGGGGCGCTTCGTCGTCCCGGAATTCCTGCAGACCGAAGCGACGGCGGCGAATCTAGCCCGCGCCGCGCTCAATCTCTACGACGACACGATCGTTCGGCGCCGTCTTGAAGCGCTGTTCGCGGCGATGGCACGTTCGCTTGCCGCCGAGACGGCGAGCATCGCCGCGGACGCGGTTGTAACCGAGCTGCGACTCGCGGGGGTCGCATGCTAGTTGCCGGCGTCGACGAGGCGGGCCGCGGACCGCTGGCGGGGCCCGTGGTCGCGGCGGCGGTGATTCTCGATCCCGAACGGCGCATTGGCGGCCTGCGGGATTCCAAGCTTCTCACTCCGCCGGTGCGCGACAAGCTTGCGGTCGTGATCCGCGCGCGCGCCGTCGCCTGGGCCGTTGGCGAAAGCGGCGTCGCGGAGATCGACGCGCTGAACATCCTGCAGGCTACGCTGCTCGCGATGCAGCGTGCGATCGAGCGCCTCTCGACCCGGCCGGAAGTCGTGTGGATCGACGGCCTGCACTGCCCCGCGATCGAGTATCCGGCACGAGCGATCGTCGACGGGGACCGGATAATCGCAGCGATCGCCGCCGCATCGATTCTCGCCAAGACGGCGCGCGACGCGCAGCTGGTGGCGCTGGACCGCGAGTATCCCGTCTACGGCTTCGCGCGGCACAAGGGTTACGCTACTCCCGAGCATCTGGCGGCATTGCGCCAGCACGGTCCCTGTGCGGTGCATCGGCGCTACTTTGCGCCGGTGGCGCAGTCCGAGTTCGACTTCTAGGGATATCATGTTCGGCAGCGACACGTCGTCGCATCGTGCCGGCATAGTTGCTTGAGGCCGAAGCGCCGCGATACCATGCTTTGATCGGCAACAGTCAGGTCGGACAGGAGAGAAGCGCGTGATTCACTGTGTTTTACACGATCCCGAGGATTCGGTTGCAGTCGTCGTCGTCGAGGGCGTCAAGGCTGGACAGACGTTGACCGGGCTGATCCTCGATGAGAACCGCACCATCACCTTGCCCTGCGTTCAGGACATTCCGCTGGGCCATAAGGTCGCTCTCAAGGATATGAACGTCGGCGACACGGTCATCAAGTACGGCGTGGACATCGGCAAGGTCGTGGCTCCGATCAAAACCGGGCAGCATGCACATGTGCACAACATCAAGACCAAGCGCTGGTAGCGAGCGGCGCATACGGCCGCCATGCGTTGTTTCTCGCTCCGCTGCGGTGCTCACGTATGTCACAGATACGTTCCGCTCCTCGCGGAGCTCGCGCCTAGCCTGACGGCCGTCTGCTTGCTCGCCCTTCACTCAAACGCTCGACTAAAGAGACATCCATGCAATCGAACTTCCGAGGTTACCGTCGCGACAACGGCCGCGTCGGCGTGCGCAATCACGTCGTCATCCTCCCGGTGGACGACTTGTCGAATACCGCCGCGGAGGCGGTCGCCAACAACGTCAAGGGAACGCTAGCGATTCCGCACCCGTACGGGCGGCTTCAGTTCGGCGCCGACCTCGACTTGTATTTCCGGACGCTGATCGGCGCCGGCAGCAACCCGAACGTTGCGGCGGTCGTGGTCATAGGCATCGAGGAAAGCTGGACCAAGCGCGTCGTCGACGGCATCGCGACGACCGGCAAGCCGGTCACGGGCTTCGGCATCGAGCTGCACGGCGACCACGATACGATCATGCGCGCCTCGAAGGTCGCCAAGGAGTATCTGCAATACGCCAGCGAGCGGCAGCGCGTCGAATGCGCGCTCAAGGATCTCTGGGTGTCGTGCAAGTGCGGGGAATCGGACACGACTTCCGGCTGCGGCTCCAACCCGACGGTGGGCAACGCTTTCGATAAGCTCTATGCGGTTGGCAGTACGCTCGTCTTCGGCGAGACCACCGAGCTGACCGGCGGCGAGCAGATCGTCGCCGCGCGCTGCCGGGACGACAAGGTGCGCGCCGACTTCATGCGCGTGTTCGACCGCTATCAGGACGTGATTACCCAGCACAAGACGAGCGACCTGGTCGATTCGCAGCCGACCAAGGGTAATATCGCGGGAGGGCTCACCACGATCGAGGAAAAAGCACTCGGCAACATCCAGAAGATCGGCAAGAAATGTGTCGTCGACGGCGTGCTCGACAAAGCCGAGATGCCAACGCACGCGGGACTGTGGTTCATGGATAGCTCGTCGGCTGCCGCGGAGATGGTGACACTGTGCGCCGCCGCGGGCTTTGTCGTCCATTTCTTTCCCACCGGACAGGGCAACGTCATCGGCAATCCGATCCTGCCGGTGATCAAGATCTGCGCCAATCCACGCACCGTGCGCACGATGAGCGAGCACGTCGATGTGGACACCTCCGGGCTGCTGCAGCGGGAGATCACGATGGACCAGGCTGGCGACAAGCTTATCGACATGATGTTTCGCACCGCGAACGGCCGGCTGACGGCGGCCGAGGCGCTCGGCCATCGCGAGTTCGTGCTGACACGACTCTACGAAAGCGCCTGAGCGACGCGGAGCGTGAGGCGGCAGCCGTGCAACGGGTTACACCGGCCTGTGCCGGCCTCTATAATCGGGACCTCGTCGCAAGTTCCGGAAGGAAGGTCATGCGGAAACTCCTCGCGCGCCGGCTGCCGCCGTGGATGCCGATGCTCATCGCCACAGCGCTCGGCATGGTGGCGGTGCATGCGCGTGCCGAGCTGACCGAGATCACGGTTGCACAGCAGTATGGCATCAGCTATCTGCCGCTGATGCTCATGGAAGAGCAGAAGCTGATCGAGAAGCACGCCCGGGCCAACGGCATTCCGGATCTCAAGGTCGGCTGGGCGAAGTTTGCGGGCGGCAGCGTGATGAACGACGCGCTGCTCTCGAACAGCCTGCAGTTCGCGTCGGGCGGGGTCGGCCCGCTGGTGACGCTGTGGTCGCGCACCAAGGGCAATCTCGACGTCAAGGCGGTTGCCGCAATCAACTCGATGCCGCTTTTCCTCAACACGCGCAATCCGGCCGTGAAAACCATAAAGGATTTTACCGACAGAGACCGGATCGCGCTGCCCGCGGTCAAGGTGTCGATCCAGGCGGTGACGCTGCAGATGGCCGCGGAAAAGGCGTTCGGCGAGGGCCAGCAAAATAAGCTCGACGCGCTCACCGTAACTCTTTCGCACCCCGATGCCCAGGTGGCGCTGCTCTCGGGACAGTCGGAGATCACGGCGCACTTCGGCTCGCCGCCGTTCCAGTACCAGCAACTCAAAAATCCGGCGATCCATACGGTGCTGAACTCCTACGACGTGCTGGGCGGCCCCGCAACGTTCAACGTCGTGTGGACGACGTCGAAGTTCCGCGCCGAGAACCCGCGCATCTACGCCGCGTTCGCGAAAGCGCTCGACGAGGCGATCGGCCAGATCAACGCCGACCGCAAGGCGGCCGCCGAGGCGTATCTGCGGCTATCGAAGGACAAGGACACGGTGCAGGACATTCTGGCGATGCTCAACGACCCGGCCATCGTGTTCACGACCACGCCGCAGAACGTGATGAAATACGTCGACTTCATGCTCAAGACCGGAACGATCAAGACCAAGCCGGATTCGTGGAAGGAGCTCTTCTTTCCTGACGTCCACGCGCTTCCGGGGAGTTAGGTACCCTGATGCCGGAAGCCGAATCCGCGGCAAGCGCGCTCGCGCTACCGGATCTCGACGCGATTCGTACGGCGCAGGCGCGGATCGCGCCCTTCGTGCACCGCACGCCGGTGCTCTCCTGCCGGTCGCTCGACGCGGAAGTGGGCGCGCGGCTGTTCTTCAAGGCCGAGAACCTGCAGCGAACCGGCGCCTTCAAGGTGCGCGGCGCGACCAACGCCGTGTTCGCGCTTTCGGATGCCGAGGCGCGACGCGGTGTGGTGACGCATTCGTCGGGCAACCATGGTGCGGCATTGGCGTACGCGGCGCAGCGGCGCGGGATTCCTGCGTACGTGGTGATGCCCGAGAACGCGGCAAGGGTCAAGCAGGACAATGTCCGCCGCGGGGGCGCAACCATCCGCTTCTGCGCGCCCACGATTGCGGCGCGCGATACGGCTTGCGCCGAAGTCCACCGCGAAACGGGTGCAACGCTCGTGCATCCTTTCGACGACGCGCGGGTGATCGCGGGCCAGGGCACCGCGGCGCTCGAGCTGATCGAGGAATTGCCTGAGCTCGACATCGTGATCGCGCCCGTGGGTGTTCGGCGCTGAACCAGCCAACGCGGACGACGCCGCGCGCAGCTTCCGCTCGGGCAGGATCGAGCCCTTGCCTGCGGCGACGACCATCGCCGATGGCTTGCGCACGACGCTCTCGCCGCGCACGCTGGCGGCGATTCGCGCGGGAGTGGACGCGATCGGAACCGCAAACGAGGAAGCGATCGTTCGCGCGATGCGCATGACCTGGGAACGCATGAAAATAGTCGTCGAGCCCTCGGCCGCCGTGCCGCTCGCCTGTCTGTTGGAGCGCTCGCTCGACGTGCACGACGCTGCGGTCGGCATCATTTTGAGCGGCGGCAATGTCGATCTCGATCGGCTGCCGTGGCAGATCTGAAGGGCGGCCTGCTGGCGGTCCGAACCGGCATGCAGAGCGCCCGGCGCGGAGGAGGAATCATGGCAGAGGGAGCGGCGCCGATCCTCGACGTCAGGGGTGTTACGCTGCAATACAAGACCCGGGACTACCTGGTCACCGCGACCTATCGTGTCGATTTTCAGGTCTTCGCGGCCGACCGTTTCATCCTGCTCGGACCTTCCGGCTGCGGGAAGTCGACGCTATTGAAAGCCGTCGGCGGCTACATGAATCCGGTCGAAGGCGAAATCCGGTTGAAAGGAGAGATCGTCACGCGTCCAGGGCCGGACCGGATGATGGTGTTCCAGGAGTTCGATCAGCTTCTGCCCTGGAAAACGGTCAAGGAGAACGTCACGTTTGCATTGACTGCCAGCGGCAGGCTCGGGGCCAAAGCCGCGGAGGAAAAGGCGCTCGAGTACATCGCGAAGGTCAACCTCGCCAAGTTCGCCGACAGCTTTCCGCACACGCTTTCCGGTGGCATGAAGCAGCGGGTCGCGATCGCCCGCGGCATGGCGATGGAGCCCGACGTGCTGCTGATGGACGAGCCGTTTGCCGCGCTCGATGCGCTGACCCGGCGCAAGATGCAGGACGAACTGCTGCAGCTGTGGGACGACACGCACTTCACGGTGCTGTTCGTCACTCATTCCATTGCCGAGGCGATCACGATCGGCAGCCGCATCCTGTTGCTGTCGCCGCATCCCGGCCAGGTGAAGGCCGAGATCAACAGCCTGCCGCGCGGACATGGCGATCCCGGCCAGGCACAGGCACTCGAACGAAAGATTCACGCCATGCTCTTTGCCGATGCGGTCGAGGGCGAGGAGGAAGCCACACATGTCTGACTCTGCAACGATACGCGAAGACGTCTATCGCCAACCGGTGGACGCGGCGCAATTCGGCGTCGTCGCGAAGCCGCTCTCCGCCTGGGAAAGGGTGTACAACGTCACCCTCGTACGCAAGCTGGTGATTCTGGTCGCGCTCGCCGTGGCATGGGAGCTTTATGCGCGATGGCTCAACAACCCATTGTTGTTCCCGACGTTCGGTGCGACGGTCGATGCCTTCGTCGACGGCTTCGTTCACGGCACATTGCTGCTGAAGGCCTGGACATCGATCAAGGTCTTGCTGGTGGGCTACGCCGCGGGCATCGCGCTCGCCGCGCTTCTGACGGTCGTCGCCATCACGTCGCGTGTCGGGACCGATTTTCTGGAAACGCTGACGGCGATGTTCAACCCTTTGCCCGCGATCGCGCTCTTGCCGCTGGCGCTGATCTGGTTCGGACTCGGCGCGGGCAGCATCGTATTCGTGCTGATCCATTCGGTGCTGTGGGCGGTCGCGCTCAACACGCACTCCGGCTTCCTGGCGGTGTCGAACACACTGCGCATGGTCGGCCGCAACTACGGCCTGCGCGGGCTGGCCTATGTCGGAAAAATCCTGATTCCGGCGGCGTTTCCCAGCATCCTCACCGGATTCAAGATCGGCTGGGCATTCGCGTGGCGGACATTGATCGCCGCGGAACTCGTCTTCGGCGTCTCGTCGGGCTCCGGGGGCTTGGGCTGGTTCATCTACGAGAACAAGAATCAGCTCGAGATTCCCAGCGTGTTCGCCGGTCTTCTGACCGTGATCGTCATCGGGCTTCTGGTCGAAAACGTGATCTTTCGCAGCGTCGAAATGCGAACCGTGCGCCGTTGGGGCATGCAGAGCTGACTTAGGCGTCATGCGATGATCGGCGCGACCATGCACGTCCTCATCGCCGAATTCATGGACGAGGCAGCCGTCGCCTCGCTGCAGCGGCGGTTCGCCACGACCTACGATGCGGAACTCGTCGCCCGGCGCGAAGACCTTCTCCGCATGGTCGCCGACGCGGACGCGCTGATCGTGCGCAACAAGACGCGGGTCGATGGCGAGCTCGTTGCCGCCGCAGGCAAGCTGCGCATCGTCGGCCGGCTGGGCGTCGGCCTGGACAACATCGATCTTCCTGCCTGCGAAGCGCGCGGCATCGAGGTCATCCCGGCGACCGGCGCCAATGCGCTCGCCGTCGCCGAGTACGTCATCGGCACAGCGATGATTCTGCTGCGCGGTGCCTATGCGAGCACACCCGCGGTGGCTGCGGGAGAATGGCCGCGGGGGTCTTTCGCCAACGGCCGTGAGCTCGCCGGCAACACGCTGGGCGTCGTCGGCTTCGGCAGCATTGGCCGGGAGACGGCGCGTCTCGGTCGCGCCCTCGGGATGGCCGTCATCGCCTTCGACGCCAAGATTCCCGCGACATCGACCGTTTGGGCCGAGCAGCAGACCACTCCGCGGCGGTTCGACGATCTGCTCCGCGAGGCGGACGTCGTCTCGCTGCACGTTCCGTTGACGCCCGCGACGCACAAGCTCATGGATGCCGGAAAGCTCGCCTTGATGAAGCACGGAGCGATCCTCGTCAACACCGCGCGCGGCGGCGTCGTCGATGAGGGCGCGCTGGCGACTGCGCTCAACGCCGGGCACCTCGGCGGCGCCGCGCTCGACGTCTTCGAGACCGAGCCCTTGCCCGCCGGTTCGCCGCTGGCCGGGTGCCGCCATCTGATCCTGACCCCGCACATCGCCGGGGTTACGCGGGAGTCGAACGCCCGGGTGTCGATGCTGATCGCCGAGAAGGTCGCGGCGGCGCTGGACGGGACCGGGGCCCAGCCGTAAGAGCAGCGCGGTGCCGCAAGTCAGCCTCGAGCAGTTGCACGATCTCGCGCACCGCGCGCTGACGCGCGCCGGCGCCCATCCCGACATGGCGGCGGCCACGGCAAAGGCGCTCGTGTACGCGGACGCACGCGGGCTCTCGTCGCACGGCGTCGCGCGCATTCCCCAGTACGCCGCGCACCTCAAGAACGGTCGCGCCGACGGGTCCGCGCGGCCGAAAATCACGGCGGCGAAAGGCGGCGCAGTGCTGGTCGACGCCGCGTCCGGACTGGCCTTTGGAGCGTGCGCGCTTGCGGTGCACGAGGCGATCCGGCGCGCGCGCGATCTGGGGGTGGCGTACGCCGGAGTGACCAACAGCCACCATTTCGGCGTGGCGGGCT
>WNGE01003187.1_pt1 | contig 22521 bp, 23 predicted proteins | sample 5400651 | NCBI WGS metagenome assembly WNGE01 (sample SAMN13153370, study PRJNA577476) | soil metagenome | isolation source: 60 cm soil or saprolite under grassland replicate 2 | place: USA:California | collected 2016-06-15
AGAGGATCTCCTGCCCGTTGATATGGTGGCCCGCTTCTACGCCGACCACGAATCCTTCGCGCCGGAAGAGAAGCATTGGCGCCTCGGCGACTGGCGCATCGTCCCTCGGGGCGCAGACAAGCACACGCTGGCCACTTGGGTATCCGAAGTGGCCAGCTTCGAAGACATGGAGCGCTTCATTTACGTCCTTGGGCAGGTTCGCCAAAGGCTGAAACTGCCCTGCCCAGAAGGTGTCCTGGCCAAGTCGGCGCTCGCGAGACTCGCGCACAGCTCGCCTAGCGAGTGGCTCAACGTCAACTTGCCCTAACCACGAGCGCGGAGACATTCATTCTCTTGTGGGGTTCCAGAACTCGGCCGCCGGTCCTGACCTGCGCTTCTATGCGGCTCGCTCGTACTCATTGATGAGGCCGGCGAGGACAGGCCGGCGCTGGATCCGCTCCTGGGAGAGGTCCGCGACGGGGTGGTCGGGCCGGGGCGGGCGGAGATGGCGGCTGCGATGGGGTCGCCGCCCGTTGTAATGGCCCTCATACTCGGCCAGGATCGTCCGCAGATGCCGCTCGCCGAAGATGAGCATCCGGTCGGTGACCTCGGTACGGGCGGTGAGCACGAACCTTTCTGCGTAAGCGTTCGCGCGTGGGCTGCGGGGCGGGATCTTCACGGCCTGGATTCCGGCATCGGCCAGGACGGCGTCAAACGACGCGCTGAACTGACCGGCCCTATCACGGACCAGGAACCGGAAGCCGACGGTGCGATCACCTAGATCCATAAGCAGGTTGCGGATCTGCTGCACGGTCCACGGACCGTCCGGGTTCGCAGTGATCCCGAGGATGTGCACGTAACGGCTGCCTACCTCCATGACGAACAGGCAGTACAGCCGCTGCAGGGTCACCGCGCAGTCGACGTGGAAGAAGTCCGTGGCGAGCATCGTCGATGCCTGGGTGTGCAGGAACTTCCGCCACGTCATGTCGGAGCGCCGCTCTGGTGCCGGGGAGTCTTCAGCGCCTTGAGGACCCTGCGGATCGTGGACGCACCAACCCGGTGGCCGAGCTTGAGCAGCTCGCCTTGGATCCTCTTGTATCCCCAGCCGTTGTTCTCGGTGGCGAGTTGCTCGATGAGGGCGGCTATCTCGGCGCTGACCGGCGACCGTCCTGTCCGGTTGGGGCAGATCCACTTGCGGGTGACCAGGCGGCGGTGCCAGCGCGGGACGGTGCCGGGGGTGACCAGCCGGTGCGCTCGCAGCCTTGCCGGCAGGAGCCGGACCAGCGCGGCGAGGACTGCGCGGTCGGCCCAGTCGAGCCGGGGCCGGGAACTGGCACGGCGCAGCACGGCGATCTCGTGCCGCAGCACTAGCAGCTCGGCGTCCTTGGAGGCTGATGACCGGCCGAGTAGGACCAGCCAGCTGCACAGCCGCGCGAAGATGAGGTAGAGCAGGCGGAGAGACATGGATGATCATCATGCCGCACAATCGACCTGGTCATAACAGCAGCTCACAGGCCAGGCAGACTTCTGGCACCCCACATGCATGCCTGGCTAGCTGAGCTTAGTTAGCTTCTCGCTGAGTATTACGCGTCGGCCATATATTTCCTGTTGACGCCAGAAGCGCCTGCGCGGATGTCCCGTCTCGCCCACGCGGTGCGGGAGCTTTGTCTTTACCTGCCAGATGCCGTGGGGGTGGTCAAGCTGGACTGCAGGCAGAGCGAGGTGAGGTCCGGGGAATTCATCAAAGCGTGGGAAGCCGCCTGCCGGATGATGCCGGCGGCTTCCCGGTGTGCGGTGAGGTTGTCACCTGAGCGTGAGTGCACCGACTGCGCCAGGCATGGCGATGTACTGCACTACGCTGATCGTGATGACGAGCAACAGCCGCGTGAGCGCCCGCACTCCAGCCTCTCCCGAACGACGCGATTTCATCCGCGAGATCGTCGCCGCCGACGTGCGCGAGGGCAGAGTCTCGGAGGTCGTGACGCGCTTCCCGCCCGAGCCGAACGGATACCTCCACCTCGGCCACCCCAAGGCGATCGCGCTCAGCTTCGGGATCGCCCAGGAGTTCGGCGGCTGCTGCCACTTGCGCTTCGACGACACCAACCCGATCGAGGAAGAGCAGGAGTACATCGACTCGATTCAGGAAGACATCCGCTGGCTCGGCTTCGACTGGGGCGAGCATCTCTACTTCGCATCCGGCTACTTCCACCAGCTCTACGACTGGGCCGTACACCTGATCAAGGCCGGCAAGGCCTACGTCGACGACCTCTCCGCCGACAAGATCCGGGAGCACCGCGGCACCCTCACAGAGCCGGGCAAGAACAGCCCCTGGCGCGACCGTTCGATCGATGAGAACCTCAACCTGTTCGAGCGCATGCGCGCGGGGGAGTTTCCGGACGGCGCCAAAGTGCTCAGGGCAAAGATCGACATGGCCTCGCCCAACATCAACATGCGCGACCCGGTGCTCTATCGGATCCTGCACGCAACCCACCCGCGGACCGGCGACGAGTGGTGCATCTATCCGCTGTACGACTTCGCCCACGGCCAGTCGGACGCAATCGAGGGCATCACCCACTCCCTCTGCACGCTCGAGTTCGAGGATCACCGGCCGCTCTACGACTGGCTGATCGAGAACCTGCCGGTGCCTTCGCGCCCGCACCAGTACGAGTTCGCCCGCCTCAACTTGACGTACACCGTGCTCTCGAAGCGCTTCCTTGGGCGGCTTGTGAGCGAGGGCCATGTGCGAGGCTGGGACGATCCGCGCATGCCCACCCTCTCGGCCCTGCGCCGGCGCGGCTTCCCACCCGAGGGTCTGCGCAACTTCCTCGACCTGGTCTCGCTGGGAGGCAAGGGCACGAGCGCCGCCGAAATCGAGATGCTCGAGCACGAGGTCAGGGACGTGCTGAACCGGAGGGCGCTGCGACGCTTCGCCGTCCTGCGCCCGCTCAGGCTCGTGATCGAGAACTACCCAGAGGGGCAGGTCGAGGAGGTGGAGGCCGTCAACAACCCGGAGGATCCCTCGGCCGGGACACGCAAGGTGCCCTTCGCGCGCGAGCTCTGGATCGAACGCGACGACTTCATGGAGGACCCGCCACGCAAGTTCTTCCGCCTCGCCCCCGGCCGCGAAGTGCGTTTGCGCTACGCCTACTTCGTGACCTGCACCGACGTGGTCAAGGACGCGAGCGGCGAGATCGTCGAGCTCCGCTGCGCCTACGATCCGGAGACGCGCGGCGGCGACGCCCCCGACGGGCGCCGGCCGAAGGCGACGCTGCACTGGCTCTCGTCCGAGCACGCCGTGCCCGCCCAAGTGCGTATCCATGACCGTCTCTTCACCCGCCCCGATCCCGGCGCTGACGGCGACCTCTACGCCGACCTCAACCCCAGCTCGGAGACGGTGCTCCAGGAGTGCCTGGTCGAGCCTGCGCTCACGGAACTGCCGGTCGGTGAGACCGTGCAGTTCGAGCGCCTCGGCTACTTCTGCCCGGATCCCGACTCGACGCCTGGACGGCTCGTCTTCAACCGCACCCTCGGCCTCAGGGACACCTGGGCCAAGCTCCAGGCGCAGGCCGCCGGGCCATAACGACCTGTAGCAGCGTCGCGGCTCTTCAGGCCCCGGCGGTTCAGGGGAAACATCAGTGACGATCTCGGAAAGGGCGGCCGGACGGGGCTTCGTGCTGGGGAACGAAGGACTCGGGTTCCTCGCCATCCTGACCGCTGACGTCGGATTCGAGGTGCTGTGGCGGCTGCGCCACGGGACGAACGCGCTGGTCCGCCGCCACTGAGACCAGCGATGCTGGCGAGTACGCCTACGACATTCCCGGCATCGAGAGGAACTCACGCACTTCGACGGACGCATTCGGCGAGTGAAAATGCGGGTGGCCGTCGAGCAGCTTGCTGATCTCCTCCAGCGACTCGCCCTGCAGAATCGAGTACCCGCCGACCTTGTGGGTGCCGGAAACGGCGTCACCCTATGCGACCTGGGTGTATTCGCGGATGAAGCCGCCGAGACGGTCTCGCCGTAGAACACGCATGTTGCTCATTTCTACCGGTGGATGGAGACGCCCGGCGGGCGGATCCTGCTGCAGCGACCGGTGCGGCCGATGTCCGTTGTAATGATCGGTGTACTCACCAAGGACCAGCCACAGGTGCCGTTCGTCGGCGATCAGCATCTGGTCCAGGCACTCTCGGCGGGCGCTGCCCACCCAGCGCTCCGCGATCGCGTTCGCCTGAGGCGCCCGGACGGGCGTCTTGATGATCCGCACGCCGGTCGCGGTGAACACCCCGTCGAACACGGTGGTGAACTTGGCGTCCCGGTTCCGGATCAAGAATTTGAGGCCGTCAGCGTGATCCTCGAGGTCCATCAGGAGATTACGGGCCTGCTGGGCCACCCACGCGCCCGTGGGATGGGCGGTGATTCCGGCCAGGTGCACGCGCCGGGTGCCATGCTCAATGAGGAACAGCACGTACAGGCGGCGCAAGAACATCGTGTCGACGTGGAAGAAGTCCGCGGCGAGGATCGTCTTCGCCTGGGCTTGCAGGAACGCCCGCCAGGTCTGCCCGGCCCGTCTGGGTGCCTGGTCGATGTCCGCCTCCTTGAGGATCTGCCACGCCTGTGCCGTGCCAAAACTCGCACCCTACTCTGAGCTGGCGTTTCCGGTGCCGGTAAGGCCGCTCTGTAAGGCCAGATCCACGACATGGAGGTGCTGCACCGCGGGCGGCGGGCCCTGAAGCCGGGCAAAGGCCAGATCCAGGACTGACCCGGGCGGCAATCACGCCGGGTGGAGACGGCGATGTTCACGTTGCCGTACAACCCGGTTGCCGTCGTGCCCTGGATCGTCGGCGGCTTGCTGTCCGGGCTGATCTTCAAATCCTCAGCCCGCTCGCCGATCTCCGGTAAGGGCGCCGGATTAGCCAGTCATGGCACTATGGTCATGCTGCCCCTAGCTTCGTCAGGAGCCGGCAATAGTGCGTTTTGAAGGGAGGCAGGGGTCTGGAGTCAGTGACAAAGTAAGTGACAACGGCTCCAGGCAACGGCCGACACAGCGCGACGTACCCAGACACTGAGATCCTTCTGAACTGCGGTAATCAGACTTGATGCGATGGCATCAGACGAAACCTGTATGCATGGTAAGGAGAAGGTCTACGGTTCGATTCCGTAACGGGGCTCCGCTAAAATACCAGGTCAGAAGCTCACTGGACAGCTCCCATCCTACGCTATGGATGGGAGCTGTCGCCGTATTGGGAGGAATCTGGGAGATCGTGTTCGTGGGAGATCGTGTTCTGCGGCCAGCAGAGCTCGCCCGGTCGCCCGCGAGGGTGAGCCGGGAGATGCCGGGCTCCACGGCGGGAACCAGGAGGCCTACGGCACCGTCGCACTGGGACGCGCTTTCGACCGGAGTCTCGCCCGGCGGCCATGCGGACACGAGATGATCGCCCGGCTAGAGCACATCGGTGAGCCGTGGCAGCGGAAACCCGGGCGATGTATTCCATCACGGCTGACCGGGCGGATCATCATGGCCTCGCTGTACGGGTCTGGGGAAGGCTCGCGGCTGGCCTCGATCGCGCCGATCTGATCGAACCCCGCGCGAGGCCAAGAGGGCGTGCGGAAACCGGTCCTGCGTGGCTCGCTGTCAGTACCCAGCACCCGGCCAACATGTTCGCGATGCATCGCCAGCACAGCGGCCGTGTGAGTCCCGGTCGAGCGCTGAGCCCGGAGGGAGGCCGGCCGTGCGCAAAGTCTGAGGACAGTGATCCTCAGGAGTAAACAGGTGTGACTCAATGGAGCCGACCACGCCGCGTGCTATCAGAGATAATGCGCGGGAGTCAGGTCCGCTGCGTGACGCCGTTCGCGCGGATAGCCCAGGTCACGGCCATACCCGTAATGTGACCTTCAGCGGTCTATCGGTCTATGGCACGGAATCTTCAGCGCTAAATGGCGTCCTCTGGCCGGGGCAGGTCCTGATCTACCGGACAGGCCGGGACCTAGGTGGTGTCAGTCGTCGTGCTGCCAGGCTTCGCAGCCTTCGTTGATGGCCGGGGCGGCGATGATCAGGGTGCGGGCTGGTAGGTGAGCAGGGCGGGGTGGCCGCCGGGGCCGGCGGGGATGGGGTAGTAGCTGTCGTGGGTGGCGGGGTTGACCGCGACGACGTGGGCGTTTGCGGCTAGGTATGCGCGGCCGGTGACGGTGAGGTGCCCGCTGTGGTTGTCCAGGATGGTCAGGTCGCCGGATTCGGCGGCGACGTACAGGCGGCCGGCGGCTGGGTCGTAGGCGGCACGTCCGGCTGGTCGCCTACCTGGCTGGTGCTGGTGACCTGCCAGGTGACCAGGTCGAGGGTGAGCAGGCGGGCGTTGCCGTCGCAGGCGATGAACGCGAGCCGGGCGGGCGGGTCGAGGCTCAGGCCGTGGTCGTGGTCGCAGCCGGGCAGTGTCAGCCGGCGGGTGATGGTGAGGGTGGCCGGGTTGATGACGGCGAGCTGGTTGAGGGTCTGGACGTCGGCGAGCATCTGCCCGGTTCGGTGGCCGCCGGCCGGGTCGTAGGCGACGTTGCCGGCTTCGCCGCCCAAGGTGACGGTGCCGCGCACGGTGCCGGTGGCGGCGTCGACGACGGTTTCGGTGCCGCCAGCCTCGTTGGTGGTCCAGATGGCGTGGCGGGCGGGGTCGTAGGCCAGGCCGTCGGGGTAGTCCCCGGTGGGGGTGCGGTGCAGGATCTGTCCGGTGTCCTCGTTGATGGCGGCCATCTGGTTGGCTGCGGTGGCGGTGGCGTAGACCCGGTGCAGCGCGGGGACGACCAGGACGCCGTGCACGCCGGCCAGGCCGCTGATGACGCGCACCACCCGGCTGGTGCGGATGTCGGTTTCGATGACCTGGCTGTCGCCGAGGTGGGCGATGAACAGCAGGCCGCGGCCGGGGTCGAGGCTTTCGTAGTCGAACCGGGAGCTGTGGCCGGGCAGGGCCAGCTCGCCGGTGCGGCGCAGCGGCAGCGCCGGGCCCGGGTGGCGGGTCCGGAGCAGCCCGGGCAGGGTCACCGCGGCGGTGGCGGCCAGCAGCGCGGCGGCGAGCGCGGCGATCAGCAGGCGGGCGCGGGGCCTGGTGGTCACCGGTGGTCCTTTCCGGCTGGGGCGGGCAGCGGGCGCAGGCGGTGGGCGTCGTCGAACAGGACGCGCCCGGCGAGGCGGGCAGCGGTGAGGGCAGCCAGGGCGGCGGCGGCGAGCAGCATATACATGACCACGATCTGGTAGCGGATGGCGGTCAGCGGGCTGACGCCGGCCAGGATCAGGCCGGTCATGGCGCCGGGCAGGCTGATCAGGCCGACGGTCTTGGTGGCGTCGATGGCGGGGATCAGCGCGGTGCGCAGGGCGGCGTGCAGGTGCGGGGCGAAGGCCTGGCTGGCGGGCTGGCCGAGGCACAGGCGGGCCTCGATGGCGGGGCGGGCGGCGGCGGCCTCCTCGCGCAGCCGGGTCAGGGTCACGGCGGTGGCGGCCATCGCGCCGGAGATGATCATGCCGCCGACCGGGATGACGACCCTGGCCTGGGTGCTGATCACGCCGAGGGCGAGCAGGGTGCCCATGGTGGCGGCGGTGGCGGCGGCGACCGCGGCGGTGGCGACCGGCAGCGCTGCGGGCAGGCCGCGGGCGCGGCGGGCGGCGACCTGCCCGGCGATCAGCACCATGATGGCCAGCCATCCGGCGGCCCCGGCCAGGCCGGCATGCCGGAACACCAGGAGCAGGATCGCGCCGACGGCAGCCAGCTGGATCCCGGCGCGGGCGGCGGCAATGGCGATCTCGCGGGCCAGGTGCAGGCGCTGCCGCACGGCGATGACCACGGCCAGTGCGACCAGTGCCAGGGAGGCGGCGACGCCCGCCCAGGTGGGTACGGCCGGGTTCATGGCGGCTCCTTAAGGCTGGTGAGGTGCCCGTTCTGCAGCGCCAGGACCTGGCTGGCGATCCGGCGGGTCTGGCCGGTGTCGTGGCTGACGAGGATCACGCTGCCGCCGGCCGCGATGAAGGACTTGGCCGCCTGCTCGACGGCGTGCGCGCTGGCGGGATCCAGCGCCGAGGTGGGCTCATCGAGCAGCAGCACTTGCGGGCGGGTTGCCAGCGTGCGGGCCAGGCACATCCGCTGGGCTTCCCCGCCGGACAGCCCGGCGGTGGACCGGGTGAGCATAGCGGCGGGCAGGCTGACCTGGTCCAGCAGGCCGGCCGCCTGGTCCTGGTCCAGGTCCGGCCGCCCGGCCCGCTGCTCGTCCAGGATCCGGCTGGCGAGCAGGACCGGCGCCTGGGCGACCAGGGCGACCCGGCGGCGCAGCGCGAGCACGTCCAGGTCCGGCAGTGCCCGGCCGTCCAGGTACACCCGGCCGGCGTCGGGTTCTTCGAGCCGGTTCAGCAGCCGCAGCAGCGTGGTCTTGCCCGCCCCGGACGGCCCGGTGACCGCGGTGCACGCGCCCGCGGGGATCTGGCAGGTCACCTGGTCCAGGAGCAGCGTCCCGCCGCGCCGGACCGTCACCTGTTCCAGCGCGAACAGCACCGGCTCGCCTGATGTCATCCCGGTTCTGTCACCTCCGCGCCTGGCATGAGTAGTGTAACCGTGGTTACAATAATAGCGGCGGGAGGCCTGCCCAGGGGTTTCCCGTGCCAGGCCTGCGCGCAGGCGGCCGGGAAGGGCGGATGTGGCCGGCATAGAACAGCGGCGTGGTGAGGGGCCGGGCTTGTGGGTGCTGCTGTGCTACCGGGTGCCGCGGGAGCCGTCGGCGCCGCGGATCGCGATCTGGCGCAAGCTGAAGCGACTGGGGGTCGCCCAGCTGGGTGATGGCCTGGTCGCGTTGCCGGCCGACGCGCGGACCCGGGAGCAGCTGGAGTGGGTGGCCGAGGAGGTGACCGAGGCCGGGGGCAGCGCCGGGGTGTGGCTGGCCCGCCCGGCCAGCGTGGCGCAGGAACGCGGGCTGGCCGCGGCGATGGCCGCCGCCCGCGCCGCCGAGTACGCCGCGGTGGCCGCCCAGGCCGCGGCCGCGCGCGACGCTGGCGACGCGGCACGGGCCGCGGCGCTGCGTCGGCTGCGCGCCGAGCTGCGCCGCATCGTCCGCCGTGACTACTTCCCGCCCGCGGTACGCGAGCAGGCCCGCGCCGGGGTCGAGGCCCTTGCCGCCGCGTCCCGGCCGGGCATCCGGGACGGCGCGGTTGCCGCCGGTGCCGGGGAGCAGTTGTGAGGTAGGCGCCCCGGGCGGGGGTGCACATCGACCGGGCCGCGTGCGCGTGGCTGATCCGCCGGTTTCTTGACCCGTGATGTGCTGCACTGCGCGATCCGAGGCATGCTGGCGGGCATGAGCGCTGCGCTGCCCGGAACCGGCCGCCATGACCACAACCATGACGGCACAGGTCACGGGCACGACCACGGCGCACACGAGCACCAGCATGGGGAGCACGACCACCGGCACCGTTCTGGCCTGCTGGCGGGACTGGCGCACTGGGTGCGCCCGCACTCACATGACGCAGCGGACAAGGTCGATGCGGCGATGGAGGCCAGCGCGGAGGGCCTGCGGGCACTGTGGATCTCCCTGACGGTGCTCGCGGCGACCGCGGTGCTCCAGGCGATCGTGGTGGCGTTCTCCGGGTCGGTGGCGCTGCTGGGTGACACGCTGCACAACGCCGCCGACGCGCTGACCGCGGTGCCGCTGGCGGTGGCGTTCGTCATCGGCAGGAGGCCGCCGACCCGCCGCTACACCTACGGTTATGGCCGGGCCGAGGACCTGGCGGGCGTGGTCATCGTGTTGATCATTGCGGCGTCGTCCGCGCTGGCCGCCTACGAGGCCGTGTCCCGGCTCGCGCATCCGCACCCGGTGAGTAATCTGCCCGCGGTGGCGGCCGCCGCCGTGATCGGCTTCGCGGGCAATGAGCTGGTCGCCCGCTACCGGATCCGGGTCGGCCGGAAGATCGGCTCCGCGGCGCTGGTCGCTGACGGGCTCCATGCCCGCACCGATGGCTTCACCTCGCTGGCAGTCCTGCTGGGCGTCGGCGGGGTCGCGCTGGGCTGGGACTGGGCCGACCCGGTCGTCGGCCTGCTGATCACCGTCGCCATCTTGGCCGTGCTCCGCCAGGCTGCCCGCGAGATCTACCGCAGGCTCATGGACGCGGTCGACCCGGCTCTGGTCGACCAGGCCGAGCAGGCGCTGCGCGCCGTGCCCGGGGTGCTGGATGTCGGGCAGGTCCGTCTCCGCTGGATCGGCCACCAGCTCCGGGCCGAATGCGAGATCGTCATCGACCCCGCCGCCACCGCCGTGCAGAGCCACCAGACCACGGTCGCCGCGGAGCACGCCTTGCTCCACGCGCTGCCCCGGCTGTCGGCCGCCCTGGTCCACGCCGACCCGCAGCCCTCCCAGGGCACCGACTATCACGCGACCCTCGCCCCGCACCGGTGAGGCTGGCCCGCCGCCGTTATCCTGAGCCTGAGGCGCCTGTCCCGCGCGGTGCCTGTCCTGCCAGAGCGCGTAACAGGCCGGTCGCGCCCGGGCCGATACCGGAGAATATGGTGCGTCTTCTCATCACAGCTGCCGCCATCGCGGCAGTGCTCCTGGCGGCCGGCTGCACTGCGGGCCAGGGCCACGATGCGGCCGCACCGGGCCGGTCCGCGGTACCCCTGCCCGCTGACCCGCGGACGGCAGCGGCGCTGCTGAAGATCGCCACGGCCTTCAACAACGAGTACGGCAGGGGCGACTACGGACCGGTCTATGCCCGGTGGGATGCCCGCAGCCAGGCCATCATCAGCGAGGCCGGCTACATCCGGCGGCACAAGGACTGCCCGGGCTCACCGCAGCCACCTGCCCGCACGGAGAGCGCCACTCCTGGCTCGCGCGGGGCCTGGGTGGTCAGGTACGAGATCGGCGGCCAGCAGCTGACTGACTACTGGTTTTATGTGCACCGCCGGTGGGTGTTCGACCTGGTGCTCAGCAACCCGGACGCGGTGAGCCTGTACCGGATGTCTCCGCGGCAGTATGTCGCGGCCGTGGGCTGCTCGCACTGAGCCATCCGGGGCCCGGAGAAGCCAGCGGGCCCAGGATGGGGCTGGTTAGGCGGGCGGGCGGCCGGTCATGAGCTGGCGGCGGGTGTGCTCGTACAGGCCGTCGAAGAGCCGGCCGGTGATGGTGAGGGTGTCGTGGTCGGAGCCGCTGGTCAAGGTGAGGCCGCGGATCAGGATGTCCAGGCCCGCCGCGGCGGGGGCGTCGTAGCGTTCGTCGGCCAGGTCGGCTTCGTGGACGATGTGGCCGATCTCGTCCAGGGCCGGGTCGGCGTCCAGGCCGAATGCTGCCAGCGCGGTTTCGAAGGAGCACCGGCCGTGGTGATGGCCGAGCGCGGCCCCGCGCATGTCGAACGGCGTCGCGTCGGCGGGGACGGCGGCGGGGTCGGCGGGGAAGATGAACTCGGCGGCGGGGTCGATGAAGCGGCGGATCAGCCAGGCGCACGCGGCCCGGTCGACGTGGACGCCTGGCCGGGTGGCCCACTTCACGTGCGTGTCCCGGCGGTGTCGGCCGCGGCCAGGTGCTCGATCGCGCGCCGGGCAGCCTCCCGCTGCGTGCAGGTGAAGAAGTCGCGGTCCCGAATGCGGTGCAGTTCACGGCGCAGCCGCGCGACAGCCCGCCGCCGGGCCGCGGCATCCGCGGTGCGCACCGCGGCTGCCTCTGCTGCCACCGCCTCGTACTCGGCGGCGACCGCGGCCGTCATCCGGTCCGCGACCATGGAGGCGGCGGCGGTGTCGAGCGGGCGGCCCAGCCAGAGCGTCGCTTCGCCGCCGTGCTCGGTGACCTCTTCGGCGACCCATTCGAGCTGCTCGCGGGTGCGCGGGTCGGCGGGCAGGGCCACCAGCCCGTCGCCGAGCCAGGCCACGCCGAGCCGCTTGAGCTTGCGCCAGACGGCCGAGCGTGGCGTGGACGGCACGCGCGGCAGCCGGTAGGCCAGCAGCACCCAGTCGCCGGCATGGCTCATGCTCATCACCCCGCCGGCGAGTCTAGTCCAGCTGCGACCGGGGTTGCATTGATGCGACCGTGGTTGCAGAATAATCCGGGTGTGCAGGCTAGGCATCCGCCCGCAGGGCGGCCCGAGGTGACCAGGTGAGGTCGCGGCGGCCGGGTCTGACCGGGGATGCCAGGCTGCTGGTGGCCGGGCAGGGGGTGCGGGCCGCCGGGTACGGGTTCACCGCGGTCTTGCTGGGGGCGCTGCTGGCCGCCCGCGGATATGGCAGCGTGCAGGTCGGTGTGGTGCTGACGGCGCTGATCGCGGGGACGGCGCTGGCCAGCCTGGCTGTCGGCAGATTCGCCGACCGGTTTGGCCGCAGGCGCTGCTATGCGGTGTTCTTCGGCGGCATCGCGGCCGCGGGGGTGGTGGTCGCGGCGGGCGCGCCGCTGTGGGTTCTGCTGGTGGTCGCGCTGACCGGCACCTTGTCGACCGACGTGGTCGATAACGGCCCGGCGACCACGCTGGAGCAGGCGATGCTGGCCGCTGAGGATGCGGGCACGGCTGCGGTGTACGGGCGGTACAACATGGTCGGCGCGGCCGCGGGCGCCCTCGGCTCGCTCGCGGTGATCCTGACGGGCCTCGGCCCGAATGGGGCATCGGGGGGCGTGCACGCGTGGCTGTTCCTGGTCCTGGTCCCGGTCGGGATCACCGGCGCGATCCTGGCCGCGCGCCTCTCGCCTGAGGTTGAGGCCCGCGCCGCCGGAGCCTCAGCGCTGCGGCCGGGAACCCGGCTGCGCACGCGGCTGGGCCCGTCCCGGGCGGTGGTGCGGCGGCTGGCCGGGCTGTTCGCGGTGGACGCCGCAGGCGGCGGCCTGGTCACGACCGGGTTCTTGTCCTACTACCTCGCCGAGCGGTACCACGCATCGGTCGTCGCGCTCGGCTGGCTGTTCTTCGCCGTCTCGGTGGTGCAGGCCATCTCGGTCGCGCTGGCGCCGCTGCTGGCCCGCCGGTTCGGCCTGGTCGCCACCATGGTCGGCACGCACCTGCCCAGCAACGTGCTGCTGGCCGCGGTCGCGTTCGCGCCCGGATTCGGCATCGCGGCGGTGCTGCTGCTCGCCCGCACCACGCTGTCGCAGATGGACGTCCCCACCCGGCAGGCGCTGGTCATGACCGTGGTCACCCCGCAGGAGCGGACCGCCGCCGCGGCGGTCACCAACGCCTGCCGGTACACGGTCCGGCCGGCCGGGCCGCTGGTCGCCGGCCTGGTCCAGCAGCTCGCCCTCGGCGCGCCGCTGGTCCTCGCCGGCGCGGTCAAAGCCGGATACGACCTGGCGCTGTGGGGCTGGGCCCGCCGCCTCGGCCTGGCCTCCCGCGCCGGCCCGCACCGGCCCGGCGCTGCCGCCGGTCCTGCTGTTACCGCCTCACCCGGGGAGCCGCCATGATCGTCTGCCTGCGCACCGTCGTCGTCCCGCCCGGATGGCGGGACCGCTACCTGGCCTGGATCGACGCCGGACGCGCCATCCGCCAGCAGCACGGCATCCTCGCCGAGCTCGTCTGCGAACCCGCCGACCCCGGCGGTGACACCGTGGTGATCACCGTGTGGCCAAGCCACGAGGTCTTCGACGCGTGGATCGCCACCCCCTATCGCGATGCCCTGACCGGCAGCGAGGTCCACCAGGCCGTCAGCTACCGGCCGATCACCCGCTACGAGGTGACCGGGGGCTACCTCAACCTGCCAGGACTCACCGCGCATGACCCATCCCGCAACCCGCCGGACACGCCCGAGGAGCCGTCATGAAATGGATCACCCGCGCCCGCCCCAAGACCGACCGGATCGCCTGCCCCTGGCTGATCACCAAGTTCATCGACCCCGCCGCCGAAATCCTCTACGTCCCGGCCGCCGACGTCCTGGACACCGCCCGGGACCAGGACGCGGTGAGCTTCGACGCGCCCGGCGCCCGCTATGACCACCGCGACGGCAAATGCACCTTCGAGGTCCTCATCGACGAATACAACCTGCGCGGCGACCCGGCGCTGATCCGCCTGGCCCGCATCGTGCACGCCGCCGACATCGCCGCCGACCTAGGCACCGACCCGGCCGGGCCGGGACTGCTGGCGATCGGCCTGGGCGGGCTGGACGTCGAAGCCGACGACCACCAGCTGCTGGACAAAGGCCGGTTCGTCTACGACGCCCTCTACGCCTGGTGCCAGCGCCAGGTACCCGCCCCGGCATGAGCGGCACCATCGGGTACGAGGAACTCCGGGCAGGCACCATCCGCCAGGTCGCCCAGCTGATGGCCGCCGCCGCGATCACCGCCCCCAAATCCGGCGGACAGCTGTTCCTCGCCGGGAAACCTGGCTTCATGGAGACCGTGATCGCCGAGGATCCCGGCACCCGCCGCGACCTCGCCGCCTGGATGCGGGCCCGCGGCAGGGAACGCCGCGAGCGGATCTGGTTCCGCGACGCCGACGCCGCCGAAGCGGTCGACGCCATCTTGTTCGTCGGGCTGCTGCCCGGCTGGTACCCGCCCAACTACGACTGCGGCGCCTGCGGGTACGCCACCTGCGCCGAATTCCTCCACCACACCAAGACCCTGCGCAGCCAGTCCGCCGAACTCGAATTCACCGGCCCGGTCTGCAACCTGCGCGACATCGACCTCGGCATCGCGGTCGGCTCGGCAGCCAAGACCGCCGCCATCCACTCCATCGACTGCCGGTGCCAGACCCGCGTCGCGGTCGCCGCCCGCAAACTCGGCCTCATCCAAGCCGACCACGCCGTCGCCCTGTCGCTGTCGATGACCCACAAAGCGGTCGGGTTCGACCGGCCCATGCCCGAAGCCGACTTCGACAACCTCGACCTGCCATCCACCGGCACCCAGCCGGTCGGCGTCCCCGGCGCGGCCCGCCAGCAAGGCGCGAGGAACCGCCAGGCACCCCGGCAGCCCATCCGCCGCACCCAGCCCTGACATGAGGCTGGTGGCCGGGCGTGCTTGCTCACCGGCAATGACCCATTACGCCAGCTATGCAGTCGCAGGACCCGACGGGTTCGCTATTTGTCGGAGACTGCGCTCGCTAAACGGCATGCAGTCCCCGCCTCGCCGCCGGCCTGCTTCTGATCCTCCTGGACGCCCGCCCGGGCTGGCGCCCCGGCGGCGCCGCAAGCAGGCCGCCGGCAGCCCCTCCGCCGGCCCCGGGAGCGGCCGGATGCTCGCGCTGCAGCCGGCGTCACCCCCCGTGCTCGGCGCCCTGGCCTCCGGCGGCGCGCTGATCTCGCTGGGGCTGTTCTTCCTCAAGACCGGCGCCCTGGTGTTCACCCCCGGGCCGGTCGTCATCACCGCCGCGTTCATCGGGTACCTCGCCGGCGGCCCCGCCGGGGCACTGGTCGCCACCATCGCGATCTTCACCCCGATCTACCTCGGCGTGGCCGTCCCCGGCCGCTGGTTTATCCGCCGCCGCGACAACCCTCAGATCAAGGCGTTCGTCACCGGCGCCACCGCGGCCGCGGGCGGTGCCCTGTGCGGGGCCGTCGTCGTCCTGACCCGCCAGGCCGTCACCGACCTGGCCACCGCCGCCATCGCCGTGGTCACCCTCACCCTGCTGCTGCGGTTCCAGAAAATCCCCGAACCCTGGATCGTGGCCGCCGCCGGCGCCTGGGAATCCTGCTGCACTGACCCCCACCGGCAAGCACGAATCCCAGCTGACCTGCCGCTTCATCAACCCAGACGCCGAAATGCCTCACCTGCCCGCCGACCCGGCCCGCTACATCGCCGCCGGCAAGGACGCCCGGCTCCCGCACCCTCGCCGCTGAGGAAAGCCGCCCGCATCGACCATCAAGGAGCATGCAATGAACACGGCCCTGGCCTCCGGCCCGACGTTCAGCCACGCCCACATCCTGCTGACCGCCGTGGTCACCACGGTGTTCGCGTTCGCCGCAGCGTTCTGGCGGCTACCGCGCGGCGCATGGATTGACCTGTCCGCGGTCGCCCTGCTGTCCGGGGTGTCGGTCTTCCTCTGGAGGGTCTCGGCGAACATGCCCCAGCTCAACGCGGATGGCCTGCCGGGGTTCTCCGCGAACGACTGGCTGGCGCCGGTGCTCACCTACGTGTTCCTCGGCGCCTACGCGCAGCTGCGGCCGCCGGCGGACCCCCGGCGCTACGGGCAGGCCCGGGCCCTGGCCACGATTGCCTCGCTCGTCGTCAACGTGGTGACAATCTGACCGGCGCCCAGGCTGCGGTCCCCGTGGCCGCCCCGTGCCGACCAGGAGGCCGGCTCAGCAGCCCCCACCGCGCCGTGCGCCCTCACCGTTCAAAGCCTGGCAACCGCCGCGGCGGCCAGGTCGGACGCCGTGCCATCATGCCACCAGCACCAGATGATGCACAGCCACGCGCGGGGATACCGGCGGGACCGGATGAACCCGCCGCACTGCTGCGCGGTCCGGTGCCTACAGCAAACCGAGCTTCTCCGCCAAGAACACCATGACGACAAGCACCACCAGGCACAGCAGTGGCTTCAATACCGCCACACCGGACCCGCGCCTGCCGTGACGCGAAGCTTCCGCCGGGCGGCCGGGGATATCCGGGCCAGTCATGCTGCCCACCGCCTCCATCGGTTAACGGTAACCACGGATCCGATGCTAACGGCCCGGCCTGCCGCCCGGACGCGCGGCACCCGCGCAGCCCGGGAAATCGAACGTGACCCGGGCGCGCGGGCCAGGCTTGCGGAAGATGCCGACGGCTCTTGCCGACCCGGGCGACCTCGATGACGGCGTGCTCGTCGCAGGCGGCCCGGCGGCGTGGGAGCCGGCCGGCTCCGAAGCGGGCACCGTTCCTTCTTTCCCGCGTAACCGAAATGAACGGCGTTCTCCTCCCTGTCGGGCTCGCCATACCTCACAGGGCCGCTGGAGACCCTGGCGGACGTGGAAGAGATCACCTCCAAATGGGTCTGCTGGTACAACAGCGGCAGGCTCATGCACCGTCTCGGCCGACGGCCGCCAGCAGAGGCCGAGGCCGAGTACTACCATGGCCTGGCCGGCCACCCGGCCCAGGCACACACGTAACGAGGCGTGCATGAAACCCAGGTCGCTTCATATGCGCCGAATGTCTGAGCCGCCCGCCTGGCGGGTGCTCACCTCCGTAACAACACGGTCTGGGTAGGCGAGGGCTTCCCTCTCTTGGCGAAGTTCCGTCTTGACTTCTGCAGTCGGCACTTACGGGTTCTGGGGGCGGCGCCGCAGGGCGGCTGCCTCCGGCAGCATGCGTGCGGTGGTCCGGAAAGTGCCGCCTCCGGTGATTCCCGGAACTTTTGTCAGTGCCCCTGACTATCGTCAGCCGCGGATGATGAAGGCGTGGTGGTGCGGGTGGACCTTGGCGAGCTGGCCGGGCACTGGACTCTGCTGGATGACGAGCGGGAGCTGGTCGCGGGGAAGCGGGGCCGACCCGGCTGGGGTTCGCGCTGCTGCTGAAGTTCTACGCCCGGGCGGGCCGTTTCCCGCGGGGCCGGGCCGAGCTGGATGACGAGGCGGTGGCGTTCGTCGCCCGCCAGGTCGGCGTGCCCGCATCCGACCTCGGGTTCTACGAATGGGCTGGCAGCACGATCGAGTGCCACCGGTCGCAGGTCCGCCGTCACCTCGGGTTCCGGGAGTGCAGCGCGGAGGACGCGAGCAAGCTCACCGGATGGCTGGCCGCTGGCGGCGCAGCGGAAGCCGGCCCGGCGGCGATGACGAGGCCGGCCGTGCAGGACGAGGTCCCGGTTTGCCGCGGCCCGTGTGGCCTGCGCGGGAAGTTGTCCTCGCACCGGTAGGCACCGGGCCGTCGGCTCATTGCCCACGTAAGCCCGCCGAACCCTGTCCGGGCGGTGAGCCGCGTGCGATCCCGCCGGGTTCCGGCGCTGCGCCGTTAGAGGTCCGTGATCTGAATGTTCTTGAATTCGGCCAGTGAGGGGCCGGTGGCCCCGCTGTGGTTCTGCAGGCCGATGTGCCCCTTGCGGGGCCGGACATTGTCGACCGCGAAGTCGGTGATCACGTGCGTTCCGTTCAGCCAGACGTTGAGCTTGTCCGCCTGGGCGCGGATGCGGTACGCGTTCCACTGGCCGACCGGGTTGGACGCCAGCGTGGACGGGGCCTGGATGGCGTAGATCGACCCGGTCTCGTGCGCCGGGTCGCCCGAGGTGTTGGTGTCCGGGTTGTAGCCCGAGTCGTCGATCTGGATCTCGTACCCGCGGCTGACGGCCAGCTGCCAGTCGGTCGCCGGGTTGCTGCTGTTGAGGGCCGGGAAGCGGATGAACACGCCCGAGTTCCCGTCCTGTTTGAAGACGCGCCAATCGCAGGTGAGCTCGAAGTCGCCGAATTCCTCGCGGGTGTACCACAGCAGCCCGAGGCCGCCGAAGGACTGCAGGACGGTGCCGCCGACGACGGTGAAGCCGCCCGCTCCGGCCATCTGCCAGCCGTCGAGGGTGCCGGTGAACAGCGGGCGGGGATTGGGGCTGGGTGCAGGCGTCACCGCGGTCACCATCGCCTGAGCCGTCCGGTGCGCCACGGCCAGGGCGGTGAGCGTCGGGTTGGCCGAGCCCATCGTCGGGAACACCGCGGGACCCGCGACGTAGGCGTTGGCCAGGTGGTGGAAGCGGCCGTCCGCGTCGGTGACGGAGCTGCCGGGGTCGCCCATCCACAAGGTACCCGCCTCGTGGTGGGTGGTGCCGATCGCATTCCGGTTCACCGCTACCTGCGGGTTGGCCGTCTGGCCCGGGCGGAACGTGCTGCCGTCCCAGTACTGGATGTCGGCCGGGTTCTGCTTAGCAAGCGCGAAGGCCAGGTCGAGGGCCGCCTTCTCCATAGCGCTCGATACCTTGCCGTCATCGGTGCTCTGCCCCAGGTGGACCCACGCCCGCGGCAGGTTGTTCTCGTCCCGTTGCTGCGGGACGGTGTCGGTCAGGTTGATCCAGTTCCTGGTCAGGTCCTTCGGTCCGAACGGGTCGGTGAAGCTGCGGTCGGGTGCCATCTCGCCGAGGGCGCGGAACACGAACACCACCCAGTCGGGGTTCTGGCTGGCCCGGATCTGCTCCAGGTGCTCCAGGTCCGGGATAGCGGTGAACAGGTTGGCTTCGGTGTCGGCGGTGGGCGACGGGGCGGCGGTGACCTGCAGGTGGAACTGCCGCGCGGCAGCGCCGGGCAGCGGCACCTGTCCCCGCACGAAAAGCGCCGCCGTCTCCAGGTCGGCGCCGGTCAGCGGGGCGAAACCGAGCGCGGCCCGCCTGATCCGCACCGTGATGTCGCTGCGCAGGTGGGCCATGAGGTTGGCGCCCATCCCGGTGGCCGGGAACGAGGTCAGGGCCAGCCGCGTGGACTCGATCGTGCCGGACGCCAGCACGAACAGGCAGTTCGGCGCAAGTTCCTGCCCGACGGTGAGCGTCTGGGGCTGCCCGTCGACGGTCAGCGCGACACGCCGGGCGGACCCGGTGCCGTCGGTGAACAACTGCGTGACGTGGGCGCGCGGGACCAGCATCAGGCGGCGGCGGGAGTTGTCATTGAGGGTCCAGTTGCGCGCGATGTCCTCGCGGATCGCGCTGATGAGCAGGTTGGCGGTGCTGTACTTATCGAAGGCGAACAGCTCGCCGCCTCGGCGCCTCGCCCTGGACGGCCAGCGGCGCCCGGTCGGCGACGGTCAGCCCGGCCGGGGCGGCGGCCAGCAGCGCCGCGTGCAGGGCCTGGCCGAACGCGGTCTCCAGATGGTTCTGCGGCTTGGTGACGCCGATCTCGTCTTCGATGTCCCGGTAGCCGGTGGGATTGCCGGTGGTCAGGTAGTCCCGGACGGCCTGGGGCCACGGCCCGAGGTCGGCATTGAGCATCTCGGGCGCCCAGCCGCCCCAGAACAGCGACCGGCCGCCGATACAGTAAGCCAGGCCCGGGAAGCCCGTGTCGCTGTGCCACGGGATGCCCCAGACGACGTTCTGCGGGCCGGGGTCTTGGCTGTTGACCGTCACAGCCGAGGCTCCGGGCGCGTTCAGGCCGATGCCGGGCAGGTTCTGCAGGTGAGTCGTGGCCAGGAACGGCCCGGCTTCCAGAACCAGGACCCGCAGGCCGATCCCCTCGCCGAACCGGTACAGCTTCTCGGCGCAGTAGCCGCCGTGCATGCCGCCGCCGATGACCACGGCGTCGAACGGGCGGCCGCCGTTCGGGATGGCCTCGGACCAGCTGTCGCATACCCAGCGACCCAGCAGGTCATGGGCGAAGGTGGTCTGCTGGACATCCACGGGCGGGCGCAGCGGATCGGGTGAGAGCGCGGGCAGGAGCATGGCCCCTCCTTGTTGTCGTCCGGGGGTCTGGCGTGGTTCCCAAGGACCTGGCTGGATGCTTCTGTGACTGGCCCGGTGCGCTTCTCCCGGCGATGTCATGTCGTACGCCTTGCGCGGGGTTCGCACGCGGGGAGTGCCGGACCTCTGTGACGGCGGCACCCGGGTCGGGCCAGTATCGTCGATCGCCTTTCCAGACCTCGTTCACGATGCTGATCGACGCGCAGCCATCAGGGGTTCCGTCCTTGGCTTCCTACCTCCTAGGAGGGGCGGCGATGCGGGCCTGATACCGCCGGACCGCCTGATTTCGGCACAGGAGGCCGCGGATCGCGCCGCGGGAATCGAATCCGCTGGAGACACGGACATCCGGCGCATCAGCCCGAACCCCGGGTGTCCGGCAACCGGGTGCCGGGCGGCCGATTACCCCGCCGTGCGGCCACGCCTTGATCGCGGGTTCTCCGCGCAGCTGTGTCGCGTCACACGGTGCCTCGCCTGTCTGCCCCGGCATCCTGGTCCGCCCGCCACGACGGCACTAGCCCAGAACGCTCGGCAGAAGGTGGCGGCCCTTGTGCAACGCATAGCCGCGGGCCTTCTCAAGAACCTGCTCCCGCATCCTGGGCGGCGGCCCCGGAGCTGAAGGAGGACGACTGGACCGGCATCGCCTCCGCTGGCGGCTCCTGGCGGCCGGGGCCGGGCGGGAGGCACTCGTCCGGCGGCCGGCCTGTCAGAACTACGCAGACCACCAGCATGAACCGCGCGGACGGCGAGCGGCAGTCCCTGGCGCCGAACAACGCCGCCCCCGCCACGATCACCACGGCGACGGCCAGCCCTGCGGCGGCTGCCGCACGGTCCCGCAGGACGTAGGCGGCCCCGGCGCCGAGAGCGCACCAAATCAGCTACTCGACGTCGCTGCCTGCCCTCCCACGGTTTCTCCCGGTCTCCGTGACCCATGGCGCTAGCGATGATCTTGACCGGGTTGCCGGGCGGCCTCGCAGAGCGGCGGCGCATGGCGCCATGCAGGTCACAGTGTCGGGAAACAATGCCGGGAAAACTACGTCGCTCTCTCGCGTGCCTCATCTGACGGGGCTAGTTGTACCACGCTGGCGGCCGGGTACCACAATCACCGATGGAAGGACTGACGCCCGCCTCCGCGGCTGACCTTCCGCCGCTTGGCGAGCTGCTCGTTGATGACCCGTTCTGGCAGTACCCGGCGCGGGGCCTGGCACGGGAAGGGGCCGGGCACTTGCGTGTCTGGGCCACTGCGGCTGCTTCTCCGGGTTACCTGGCTGTCGTCACCCAGACTGGCGGCATCATCTCCGTCACTGAATCTGCCGGGCGGATCTGGGCCGGCCTGGCTCGCAGATACGGGCCCTCCCTGGTGCTGCTCGAGCACCATCCCGCGCCGGAGTCCGGCGAGGGCATCCAGACCCTGGACCTGGTCCGCATCGGCGCTGACGGGAGCCCGCACTGGTCCCGCGTATGGCCGACCCCGCAGGAGAACCCGCGGCACGCCGGGCTGGAACGGTGGATGGCCGGTTACGGGCACCAGATCGTCGGCAGGCCCGCGAGCTGGTTCGATTGACTGGCGGGACGGCACTAACCGCTGACTGCTCATGGCGCCCGCGCGACGTGGTTCACCCCCGGGGCTCCGGAGGCGGCGAGCGTGCCCCGCCCCGGGATGGCGGAAGCGCGCTCTCGCGGTCCGCGAGCGTGGCCGCTGGCGGACCGTCCGCGGCCCGGCGCCCGCCGGACCGGCACCGCCGCCGGCGCGCTCGCCGCCTGCGCCGCCGTGTGCGTCGCCGTCATCGCCACGGTGATGGCCAGCCGGGACGTGACGGCCTGGCACGGCCTTCCCCGGCCGGTTACATCTGGCCGTGGCGAACCGGGCCGGCAGGTTCGTAGGTGCCGATAATGATGCCGAGATCGGTCACGGTGAGGCCGACCGGGCGCATCGTTGCCGGGAGGATGCCGTCGTTGAACAGGCGGCGACCGGAGCCGAGCACCAGCGTCATCAGCCGGAAGCGGTCGACGAGCTCGTGCTGCAACAGCGTCCGGAGCAGCTTGCCGCTTCCCCAGACCTGCAGCTCGTCGCCGGGTTCGTCCTTCAGCGCCTGCACCGCCGCGGCGACGTCGCCGGTCACCAGGCGAGCGGTATCGGGGTGCTCGCCGCGCCAGGTGGCATCGGCCTGGCGGAGCGAGCCGGACACGACGTACTTGGGCAGCGAGTTGATCGCCGTGGCGATGGGGTTGGCGGGGCCGGTCTGATCAGGCCAGTAGCCGCGGAAGATGCCGAACGTCCTGCGGCCGAGCAGGA
>WNGE01002483.1_pt1 | contig 22520 bp, 21 predicted proteins | sample 5400651 | NCBI WGS metagenome assembly WNGE01 (sample SAMN13153370, study PRJNA577476) | soil metagenome | isolation source: 60 cm soil or saprolite under grassland replicate 2 | place: USA:California | collected 2016-06-15
TTATCAATTCAATTGTTAATGTTTTTAAAAACAATCCTGTTAAGATTTTTAGAAAAAATACCTCATCATATTTTTACGTTTCACCCACAAATATTAATGCATCATGATGAAAAGAACCAGTGCCCTATTGTGCATTCTTGCCGTATTGTTTTTAATTTCCTGTAAAAAAAATGTTGACGACACCTCATCCGTTACACCCCCCGCAGATTCTACCGTCAATGCAGAAGATAAAATAAAAGATTCTGTTCTGCTTATTTCAAGAGACGTGTATTTATGGAATACGCAAATTCCCGCTTCATTTAAAACCACGTCTTATGCAGATCCTGCTGCGGTTATGGAAGCAATAAGAGCCTTTAGTATTGAACCGGGATTTACCGACCCAGTCGATCGTTTCAGCTTCGCAATAAAGAAAGATGAATGGGATAATATCAGCACAGGCGTTGAAAAAGATTTTGGCATGAGTGTTTTTTTCAATAGCCCCAATGACCTTCGTGTAAAGTATGCCGAACAAGCATCTCCCTCAGGGCAGGCCGGTATTCAGCGCGGTTGGCAAATATTGAAGATAAATGGTAACACTGATATTGATACTTCTGCCGCCACTATTGACAGAATAGTTAATGCAGTGTTTTACAGTTCAAATACCAGCTTTACTTTTAAAAAACCTGATGGTACTACCACCGATATTTCCCTGATGGCAGCAACCTATCAAACACATCCTGTTTTCGCTGATTCTGTTTACGGTGTAAACAGTAATAAGATAGGTTACTTAGCCATCAATTCTTTTTTGGGTGACACTACTGAAATTTATAATGAATTCAGCAGTATATTCAAGGGGTTTCAACAACAAAACATAAATCAAATTATTATTGATCTGCGATACAATGGCGGTGGCTATGTAAGCATGGCCGAGAAGCTGGCTAATTACCTTGTGCCTGATAATGGTAACAGCCAAACGATGTATACACAAACTTTTAATAGTAACTATTCAAGATATAATGAAACGGCTACCTTTCACAACTTGAGTTCATTGAACATTAATAAAATATTCTTCATTGTATCTGATAACACCGCTTCGGCAAGTGAATTATTGATCAACTCTTTAAAACCATTTGTATCTGAAATACTCGTAGGGCCATCCACACACACTTATGGCAAACCAGTTGGTTTCTTTCCTATTCCTGTGGGAGACTGGTATGCATTTCCCGTTTCATTTAAAACTGTTAATAAAGATGGTAATGGAAATTACTTTAATGGGTTTACTGTTGATCACCCTGTTAAAGATGGGGTTGATAAAAATTGGGGAGATAGGGATGAAAGCTGTTTAAAATCTATACTTGGTTATGTTCAAACAGGAATGTTTGGTTTTGCACAAATTAATTCAACAAACATATCCGGAAGCACTATGAAGAAATTAGAGACTAAAACATTTAAAGGTGCTGTCGGCAAAAGAAAATTTACTCGTTAAACCATTACTTGAGTAATTTAAGAAAAGCTTCTGTATCAGGAGCTTTTTTTATTATGCCTTATGCAATGGTTTCTTTTGTTTTTTATCGCAACTGTTGTGTCTTTATTAGCCACAGTTAAACTATCCTTTATTTTCTTTTTAGAATTAATAATGTACACATCTGCCTTAGCTGCCTGAGCCTTCTGTGTATCACTCATTTTATGTTCATTATTCTGTGCCATAGCAATACCTGATGAAAATACAAACATCATTAAAAGATTTACCATTTTATTTTTCATGCTTTTCGTTTTAGTATAAGTAATATATTTTAGTACCGGGCTTGCATATCTTTTGTAGCAATGAATTTAAATGTTTTAAATGTTTTTTTGGTACCAGCTTTTTGTTTTTATAGTTCCGCATGGTGCGGAGACTGCAACCTCTTCATTTGCGTTGCAGCTAGCATCATTTGGAATCACGTTTCTTAAGTTTATTTGCATAGATTCGGGAAGTATGTGGCCCTAAACATCTTCGTGTTCTATAACAAATCTATTTGTGAATTAATTACGGAGAATTAGTCTTTTAGACTATCTGAAAAAGAAAAATATAATTACGGCAAGAGTTTTAACAGATTTTTTGGAAGCTACTCATAGTAGTAAACTTAGTTTATATTGAATTGCAGCCAAGTTATTAATAGTCATTCTGAATATACCTGCTGTATTGATTCCATTAATATATCCGCGACCCTTGCCATTGTTGGTGATAAAGATTCCGATGCGGTCAGAAAGGGGACCTTCCCATCTTGCCTCTAACACTTATCCTTACTATAACCTTCACATTGTCCTCAATCTTCACATTGTCCTCAACTTTTTCTGCTGCTTTTTCTGAGGATATTTATTATATTATATTTATCAAGATATTAAACTGAAAATCTAAATAGTTTATTTTCTTCACTACTTTTTATATAATTAAGTGGAATAAAGACGATTTTTATTTAAATGAAGGGCCAAATGCAGAAATTTACTCACATTGAAAAATTTTTAATTGTTTTGTTTTTTTAAATTTTATTATTTTGCGCGTGAAAACGCAGCGATTCCAAGGTATTGCATGTTTTGGGAATAATATAAATCCCAATAAAGCAATCCCTTTTCACTTTCTGTTGAAGTAGGATTTATTGCAATCATGAGGGCAACAGAACAGTTCCAAAATCAATGAAAATCCATTCTTCCCTAACACAGTAAAATACATAAGTGTAAGGATTCTCTGAGAGTAAGCAAATAAGATCCGATGTGATCCTTATTGAAAATCTGGATGCTAAACAATCATTTATTCAACATAAAAAAACAATGAAATATGGCTATTGCTAAATTGGAGTACATCTGGCTTGATGGGTATAAACCTGTTCAAAGCCTGCGCAGCAAAACAAAAATTGAAAAAAATTTTTCCGGTAAGCTGGAAGATTGCCCTATGTGGAGCTTCGATGGCTCATCAACAGAACAGGCTCCGGGCGGTTCTTCGGATTGCTTATTGCAACCTGTTTTTGTAGTTAAAGACCCGCAACGTAAAAACGGATACCTTGTAATGTGTGAAGTATTAAGTCCCGATGGCACACCGCATTCAAGTAATGGAAGGGCTTTGATTGATGATGATGATAACGATTTCTGGTTTGGCTTCGAGCAAGAATATTTCCTCTGGAACCCTGAAACAGATAAACCTTTTGGCTTCCCGGAAGGTGGTTTTCCCAGGCCTCAGGGCCCTTATTACTGCTCTGTTGGTGCAAGCAGTGCATATGGCCGTGCAATGGTGGAAGAGCACCTCGATGCCTGTCTTGAGGCAGGTCTGAATGTTGAAGGTATTAATGCCGAAGTAGCTACGGGTCAATGGGAATTCCAAATCTTTGCCAAGGGTGCAAAGGAGGCCGGGGACCAGGTTTGGATAGCCCGTTATTTATTAGAAAGGATCGGTGAAAAATATGGCATTGCAATTAACTGGCATTGCAAACCATTAGGTAATCTTGACTGGAACGGCAGTGGCATGCATGCCAATTTCTCTAACTCACTTTTAAGAACATGCGGAAGCCGTGAAGTGTATGAAAAAGTATGTGAAGCCTTCCGGCCAGTGATAACAGAACATATTGAAGTTTATGGGCCCGACAATCACCTTCGCCTGACAGGTAAACATGAAACAGCAGCAATCAATGAATTCAAGTATGGAGTGTCAGACAGAGGAGCCTCCATCCGGATACCTATTGGCACTGTGGAGAGAGGATGGAAAGGATGGCTGGAAGATCGTCGTCCTAACAGCGCGGCTGATCCATATAAAGTTGCAGCACGCATTGTCAAAACTGTAAAATCTGCCGAGGTTGAGTTGTTTGTGCAAGAAATGAAAGTAGCTTAATTTGCATGAGGGTGAGTGAAAATAGCACTTACCCTTTTTTTCTTCAATAAACATTGACTTTATTATTGCTTTCACAAAATAGGTTAGTGTATCTTTTGCTTTTGTTGAAGTTTTGTTTATTAAAACAAATAATCCTGCAATTTTTTATTGAGTAAATTAACGGGAGAATTAATAAGAGTAATGATAGATTTTTCTGTTCTACTTTTTAATTTGCTTTTCTCTTCTTAAACCACTGAGACTCGACCGATATTCCTTCTGACATCGTCAGTTATTAAAAGGGTGTAATAAGTATTGCCTTTGTTGTGTCAATTAGCGGTATTGTTTGATAATATGGTTTAGCTTCTGAAGTCAGGAGTCGATATTTGATTTGGATAAGATGGAGGATTGCAAAACAAACCATCAATGGTGAAAAGCAGGCGCAGAGCAGGTGGTATAGGTTTTTGCATTGGCAACAAACTCCCCATAACTTAATTTAATTGAAATGCTTCGCTTGATGACAGAACCATTTTTAGCATGGCAATGTTCTGCGGAAAGATCCCATTTTGCTGTAACATAAAAAATATCACCGCCATTACATTATCATCAACAAACTTCTTTATGGCTGCAATATTTTTCTCATAGGTTTACCATCACTTCTGATATCACGCTTTCTTTTAACCCCAAACAATATATTTAACCGTTTTAATAACATTCTTTAAGTCTTATAAAACATTGTGATCAATATCAGGCAACTATCTCGTCATTCCCAAACGATGCGGGCACAACAAATAGTGGTACATTAGTCGGGTTTAAAAAAATAAACATGAGAATATTCAAGGGCATACTCTTCATTACATCCATCATCTTCGCAAATAGCTTACAAGCCCAGAACTACAAAAAAATTCATAACAAAGCTATTGTGATTGATACACACAATGACATTCTTTCTACTGCAATTGAAAAAGGATACAGCTTTGATCAGGATCTCAAAGGAAAAACACATAGCGATCTGCAACGCATGAAGGAAGGTGGTGTTGATGTACAGATTTTTTCAGTGTGGTGTGACGGAACAAAACAAAATCCTTTTGCATGGGCAAACACTGAAATTGATACATTGTATGCATGGGCAAACCGCAACCTGGATAAAATGATGATTGTACAAACAGCAAATGAATTAATGCAAACTGTAAAGGCACATAAGCTTGCAGCAATGATTGGCGTTGAAGGCGGCCACATGATGGAAAATAATTTATCAAAACTGGATAGTTTATTTAAACGCGGTGTTCGTTATATGACGCTCACATGGAACAACTCTACACAATGGGCAACATCGGCAATGGAAGAAACGCATGATTCATTATTGCATCAGCCAAAAGGTTTAAATGATTTTGGTAAACAGGTTGTAAAACATATGAATGAATTAGGTATGCTGGTTGATCTTGCTCATGTCGGTGAACAAACATTTTGGGATGCAATAAGTACAACTGCAAAACCTGTGATTGTTTCGCATAGTTGCGTATATAATTTGTGTCCTGTGTTTCGAAATTTAAAAGATGACCAGATAAAAGCAATTGGGAAAAATGGTGGCGTGATACATTTAAATTTTTATTCCGGTTTCCTGGACAGCAATTTTGAAAAACGTAATAATGCTTTTCTTGAAAAACACAAAGCAGAACGCGATTCATTAATAAAGTCAGGCAAGGAACAGTTTTTTGCGGACGATTATCTCTTCAGCAAATACAAGGATGAAGTAAATGCTATCCGTGCGCCCTTCTCATTATTATTTGATCATCTTGATTATATTGTAAAACTTATTGGTGTGGATCATGTCGGAATTGGCTCAGACTTTGATGGCATCACTTCACCTCCTCTGCAACTCGATGATGTAAGTGATTTTCCTCTTATTACTCAAGAGTTAGTGAAACGTGGTTACAGTAAAAAAGATATCACGAAAATTCTTGGCGGCAATTTTATTCGTGTGTTTAAAGCAAACGAAGTAAAATGATTTTATTGCATTGCACAAGTTCCATAATAAACAGCGCCAAGCAATGCTGTTTTATCATTTTTAATAAGCTTAATTGGAACAAGACCAACAAGATCCTGTTGACGATCACAGTCAAGATAATTATCAATAAACATCTTGTTTTGTATCAATGGTTGAATTTTGGGTGGAATGCCGCCACCTAAAAACAAACCTCCCGTAGCTTTCATTTTTAAAACAAGATTCGAACATTCACGTGCAAGGTATTTTGTAAATAACTGCATTGTTTCAACACATATTGCTGCTTTATTTGCAAGAGCCGCTTCACTGATTGCGGCAGATGGATTTTCTTCATCAAACTCTTCTTTAAGCCATTCAGGTTCATCAAAATTTTTTTCATCACGCAAAAAATTATAGATTGTACGAATGCCCGGTCCCGATATAACCCTGTCCCAGCTTGGAATTCCTTCTCTCTTTAAAAAATATTTTGTTATCTCCATATCAATATCTGTTCGAGGCGCAAAATCCGCATGACCTCCTTCTGTAGCAAAAGGATGATAAAATTTCCCATTCCAATATAATCCTGCTTCGCCCAAACCTGTGCCTGGTGCAATTATCGCCATATTGCCCTCATGCTTTTCTCCTTTATGTATCGTTAGCATATCTTCATCACCCAGGAAGGCAAGACCATAAGCATTTGCTTCAAGGTCATTGATCAATGCAACATTATCAATGCCTGTTGCAGTCTTCACTTCCTCACCATCCACTATCCACCCAAGATTTACAATGTCAGCCTTATTATCTATCACCGGCCCGGCTACACCCACGCAAATACTGTGAGGTTTTTCTTTATGCTCTTTTACAAAATCCTGTACAATTTCTTTCAGCGATTCATAGTCGCGGCAATAATATTGTTTTGATCTTATAGCTTCAATATCGCTTCCGTTTATCTTATACAATGCAAGATTCATTTTTGTAGCGCCAAGATCACCGGCAAGCACTATTTTATTTTTTGTTGACTGCAACCGATCAGAGTAGATAATAGGGATCACTTGTTAATTTTATTTTTTGAGATGAAGAATATTTCAAATGTATGGGATTTAATTTTTTTTGTGCCGAGGCATCTTTTGATTTACAATTTTATCCTGCCTGACTGATTCGGTCAGGCGGGGATTTCGGATTTACGATTTATTAGAGTTGGCAGTCGCCTGCTGCAGTTAGCACTCTGAATGATCACTGCTTACTGCCCACTGTTTTACTGGAATTTTTTTATGAGCCAGAAGAACTATTATGATGCTTTCGTTCCCGTACGTACGGGACTCTTATACGTTTAGTACTTTACTCAGCATACATTTGTATGATGTTTGAATTTAAAAATATTAAAACGATTTGCGTGTGCGGTGCAGGAACAATGGGCAGCGGTATTGCACAAATTGCAGCGCAGGCTGGTTACAACACAGTACTGTTTGATGTGAATGAAGCAATACTTGAAAAGAGTAAAGCAAGTATTGCTTCTGCATGGCAAAAACTTGTTGAAAAAAATAAATTATCAGCCGAAGAAAAAAACAATATACTTAACCGCTTATATTTTACTTACGATATTCGAGATTGTAAAGCTGATATTATTATTGAAGCAATCATAGAAAATAAGGATGCTAAAATTGAATTATTCAATAAGCTTGCATCAATAAATAATGCGGATACTATTTTTGCAACCAATACATCTTCTATTTCTATAAATGAAATTGCAGATGGTACTTCTGTTTCATCAAGAGTGGCAGGAATGCATTTTTTTAATCCTGCATCGTTAATGAAACTAGTAGAAATAGTAACCGCTGAACATACTGATGGACAGGTTATTCAAACACTTGTTACACTTGCAAAACAAATGAATAAAATTCCTGCTGTATGCAAGGATGCTCCCGGTTTTATTGTTAATCGTGTAGCGCGTCATTACTATCTTGAAGCAATGATGCTGGTAGAAAAGGGATTGACAGATATAGAAACAATAGATACAATAATGGAAGCAACAGGTTTTAAAATGGGTCCTTTTAAACTGATGGATTTGATTGGTATGGATGTAAACTATTCTGTAAGTAATATTGTGTGGGAATCTCTTGGCAAACCGGAAAGACTAAAACCATCACTGGCTCAAAAAGAGAAAGTTGATAAAGGTGACCTCGGTAAAAAAACAGGGAAGGGATTTTATAAATATGGTTCGGAATAAATATCGAATAAGGAACATTGAATTAATACTAAATGCTCAATATTCAATATTTTAATGCTCAATTTCTATTGTAAACAATTTTTTTGAGGATTTAAATGTCAGACACAATTCAAAATATCAGCTCTTTTGCAGGAAATGAAATCATTAACTCTTCTTCAGGGGATGGGGTTGTCTTTGTAACAGGGGCAAGCGGCCTTGTGGGTGCTCATCTTGTGCAGGCACTGGTTCAAAAAGGAGAACATGTAAAAGCTTTATACCGAAAAACAATACCACAATATAAAGACGTTGATAAAGTTAATTGGATCCAGGGTGATATTCTGGATATAAGTTTTCTTGAAGAAGAAATAGTTAATGTAAAACGAGTATATCATTGTGCCGCAATCGTATCCTATAATCCCAAACAAAAAAAATCACTGCTTAAAACAAATATCGAGGGCACTGCAAATATTGTGAACGCATGTTTAAATGCAGGTGTTGAAAAATTAGTTTATGTGAGCTCTGTTTCTGCATTGGGAAGAATACAAAAAAATGAACCTGTAACAGAAAAAGTACAATGGTCAGAAGAAACAAATAAAAGTGAATATGGCAGGTCAAAATTTTTTGGCGAAATGGAAGTGTGGCGTGGAGTTGGTGAGGGCTTAAATGCAGTGATTGTTAATCCTACAATAATTCTTGGTGCGGCAGACTGGAACAAAAGTTCCGCGGCGATTTTTAAAAATATGTACAATGAATTTCCCTGGTATACAAATGGTGTCACCGGCTTTGTTGATGTACAGGATGTAGTAAAGGCCATGATACTTTTGATGGAAAGCAATATCAGCAATGAACGGTTTATTATAAGCGCGGTAAATATGAGCTATGGTGAATTGTTTACAAGTATTGCAAAATCGTTCAATAAAAAAACACCGCATAAAAAAGTAACTCCCTTTCTCGCAGAACTTGTCTGGCGTGCAGAAGCATTGAAAAGTTCATTCAATGGCTATCAGCCTTTGGTAACAAAGGAAACAGCAACAACTGCACAAGCCAAAGTTTATTTCGACAACAGTAAGCTATTGCAATTTCTTCCGCAATTTCAATACACACCTTTACAGGAAAGCATTACAAGGATTTGTAACGAGTATAAGGAAATATATAACCTGTTATAAGATAATATTAAAGAGACTGGTTGAATGCGTTATGTCTTTTTTAAAAATAGAATCACGAGATTGCAAAAAAATTCTAACCAAATTGAATCAGAGTTTCAATGTTGCTCTTAAAAAAACGTTGAAATTTAATAGCCTTATTGAATAAATAAATATTACAGATTCGCAAATTAATAAGCCTGAATTGTAAAACTGTTGAATAACGAAACTGTTGAACAGTGAACTAAGCGTACAAGAGTACGGCGCAAATGAAAGTCACATGCATCCATTGCAGTCCGGAACAAAAAAATTTTTCTATTTATTTTCCATCACTTTATTCCACAATTCAGGAATGCGCTTAATCCATACCAGCTCTCTTTTTTTTATTTGAGCATCTTCAACAGGCGACCCCCAATACAATTTTTCACCTTCAATAGAAGATGGAATACCACTCTGCGCAAATACTATAGCATTGGCGCCAATAGTTAAAGTTTTACTCACACCAACCTGCCCCCAAAGTGTAACACCATCCTCAATCGTGACTGCACCGGCGATACCAACCTGAGCGGCAAACAAACAATTTCTGCCAACATTTGTATCATGGCCAATATGCACCATGTTATCTAATTTAGTTCCCGCACCAATACGTGTGCTGGCGGTAACGCCACGATCAATCGTGCAACATGCGCCAATCTCAACATCATTTTCTATTATCACATTTCCACAGCTTTGCATGCGCCTGTACCAAACATCACGATTTTTTTTTGTGTTGTAATAAAATGCATCGCTGCCAATTACACTGCCTGCCTGTATCACAACGTTATTGCCGATTTCTGTATAGTCCATAATGGTTACATTGGGATGGATGATGCAATTGTTGCCAATTGTTACATCTCTGCCAATAAAAACATTCGGCATGATGATCGTATTTTTTCCAATTGCTGCCGTGTCGCTGATTGCTTTCGTTACAGGGGTAAATGGTCTGAAGTGATTAACAATACTGAGATATCCTTCAAAAGGATCTTTTACTACAAGAAGGTTTTTCCCTTGCGGAACCAATACATCTTTTGTGTTGATGATGATATGAGTAGCTGCGCTGTTAATGCACTTAGCATAATATTTAGGATGATCAACAAAGCATAGATCGCCTGTCTCTACCTGGTGAATTTCATTGATGCCACATGCCTTTGATGAAGCATCTCCCACAACTTCTGCGTTTATAAGTTCGGCAATCCATTTAACTGTTACCGGTTCAGGAAATTTCATGATACTTTTTTGCAAATGTAAATTCTATGAGTCACTAACCTACTTTTGTTATTTTCAGTAAATTTTGAAAATATAGGAAAAATAAATTCTTTTGAGATAAGATATACTTTATGAAAACAACTGAAAATAATAAAGCATTAGTCTATGATGATAATTGTCCGTTATGCAAAGCATATACTGCGGCGTTTGTAAAAGGTGGATTATTAAAAGCTAAAAACCGTATTGCTTTTTCTCACGTGAATATTCAGCAGTTTCATTTAGAGTGGAAAAAGGCAAGAAATGAAATACCCCTGATAGATCTTAAAACCGGCGAAGTAAAATATGGTGTTGATGCACTGACGGATATTCTGCAACAAAAATTCCCTCTTATAAAAAGCATAATGAAAATAAAATGGCTCAATTGGTTCTTTAGAAAATTATACAAGCTTGTTTCTTACAACCGAAAAATAATTGTTGCAAGTGTTACTGTTACGCGTGCCCTTGACTGCGCACCTGATTATAGTTTTTTCTGGAGATGGGTGTTAATAATTTTTTGTTGCACTATATCTAATTATTTTATCATCAAATCTACCTCTTTGCTTTGTGACTATAAAATTTTTACTTTACCGGGCCTTGTCATTTTCTGGATGATCATTCCTGTTGCATCAGGCATGGTCGCATCAAAAAAAACAGCAACAGAGATTCATGCACATGCTTCCATCACTGCAACAATCACCGGCTTCTTCCTGTTTATTGGAGCTTGCTGTGTTAAATTTTTTAATTTGCCTTCTGGCTTGCGAGCTGTTTATTTTTATTCATCGTAATGATAACAGTAAAGCAGATCAAAAGAAGATGTCTTTTTATCCGGGATTATAATAATACTAAAACACAGACTACATCAGTGTTATAGTGATTTATATTTTTTGCACAAGGCTCAACCTTAAATTTTTTTGAAGCTTAATGCAAACATTAGAACAAAAATTAAAGGCATGCAATTCACATCAATAAAAAAAATGTGCATAAAAATGTTTCAAAAATTTTTTGTGTTAGAAAAAACTATTTATAATATTGTATTGGGAATTTGAATTCCCTGTACTTACTAACCCATCCATATACAGAATCCCGCTACGGCGGGATTTTTGTTTTGAATATGAAACACTATTTTATTGTTTATAAGCCTTACTTAGTATTATCGCAATTTACTGCGCAACCTGGCAAGCAGGCGCTTGTAAATTATTTTTCCGTTCCCAAAAATATTTATCCCGTCGGCAGGTTAGATGAAGAAAGCGAAGGCTTATTAATTCTTACTGATGATAAAAAATTAAATCATCGTTTGCTTGATCCTTCATTTGCTCATGAACGCGAATATTGGGTGCAGGTAGATGGTGCGATTACTCAAGAGGCTATTATGCAACTGCGGCAGGGAGTCGTGATAAACGTAGATGGTAAACCTTATGCAACAAAACAATGTACCGTTTCAATTCTTGATGAACCGCCTTTACTGCCGCCGCGTAACCCACCCATTCGCTTTAGAAAAAATATTCCCACAACATGGATAAAAATGATTTTGAAAGAAGGCAAGAACAGGCAGGTGAGGAAGATGACGGCTAAGGTCGGGTTTCCTACCTTGCGCCTCGTGCGTTACCGTATTGAAGATATTGAACTGGATAATCTTCAGCCGGGAGAAATGATAGAATTACCAGAAAGAACTATCTATAAAAAATTATTTCATGAGTAATTATTATTCAGCTATAAAAGAAAATCATCTTATCAGCACAGATCCTTCAAAACTGAATATTGATATTATTCATCATTACTTATCAGAAGAATCTTATTGGGCAAAAGGTATTCCAAGATCGGTTGTGGAGAAATCAATTGCTAATTCATTATGCTTCGGGCTGTATTATAATGATGAAAAGATTTTGTCTTCATACGTGCAAATTGGTTTTGCCAGACTAATAACAGACAGAGCAACGTTTGCCTGGCTTGCTGATGTTTTTATATTACCTGAACACAGACGAAAAGGATTAAGCAAATGGCTGATGCAAACTATTCTTGCACATCCTGAATTGCAAAACCTGAGAAGATGGTTATTGGCAACAAAAGATGCACATGGGTTATACAAACAATTTGGATGGACAAGTTTTGATGAAGAAGTTACTAAACGGTTTATGCTAAAGCATAATCCAAATGTTTATAAAAAATAGTTTGGATTGCCTGAGCGTTTTAATTGTTTGAAAGTTTGAAAGATTTATATTGTTGAGAAGATTAAACTTTTTACCCTTTTAAATGATCAATAGAGAACAGAACGTACAAGAGAGTGACACAAGAGAAGTTTAATAGAATTGATACAGCTGGCTACAAAAATTATATTATTTGTGATTAGCATTTAAGTACTGCTGCAGCGCTTTTACATATTCTTCAAAAGCAGCGATGCCCTTCGGTGTTATTTTACAAGTGGTGTTAGGGTAATTATCTTTGAATTCTTTTGCAACTTTAATATAACCGGCTTCTTTCAATTTTTGTATTTGCACACTAAGGTTGCCTGCAGTGGCATTTGTTTTTTCTTTTATAAAAGTGAACTCTGCCTCCTTTACACTTATAAGTAAACTCATAACTGCAAGCCTTAACTGTGAATGTAATATGGGGTCTAACTCTTTAAACACTATACCTGGTATTATTTTAACTACGATTTATTTTTTTGAATTCCATATTTGCTATATGCCCCGGTATGATATATCCGCAAAGAACTGCAGCAGCATGAATAATCATAACCCATTCAAATGTTTTTACAAACAAACCTGCGAAACCCAAAGCCCATGTTACGAATGCACCTATAACCGACGGTTTGAAATTAAGTGCGGTGCCATAAATCAACACCCAAAAACCATACAGATTTATAAGTAACGGAAAACCTATCTTGGGATCAATACCAACATTAATGGCAACGATGATAAACATCAGTGATGTAAAAAATCCAATATTTAATCTTTGAAAAATATCACGTGTGTAAGTTTTTACACGTTCCCGCGGTTTGAAGAACAGATATTTGAGAACTGAATAAAGCAAGAACAGTAATGATATTCCGCCAAAGATGTTCCAGAAGAAATAAGTGGAAACCCAATGTGTTTTTAAATTAATAACCGTTAATACTGAAGCAAAAAATAATTGCCATCCCCAAATTATCCATCCTTTGCCATTATCTTTTTGTTCATGCTTTGCAGTTTCTATCATTTGCTGAATAATGAGAAAACTTTCCTGTTGGGTTAATTGTTTTTCTTCTTGCATATTAATAAGCTTGAGATTTATATTTTGCACGCAATAAGTAACCGGGAATGATCCATGCGATCAGCATCGCAACAGGTATCATAAGGAACTGGTAATCAAAATTTGTAATGAAGGTTGTTGTTACAGAAAGAACCCAGCAACCAATGCCGCCTATTATCAAAGGTTTAAAACGAAGAATGACACCGGATAAAAATATCGGCATACCATACAACGCAAGAACAATTGGATTGATGTACGTGTAATATTCACCGGACGTAAGGTTCCCGATCAAAAAGGCAAGAAGAAAGATCATTATGGCAAATGTTACCCACACGTAACCGATAATGTTGTGTGTGTAGGTTTGAACCTTCTCTTCCCTGCGTTTATTTGCTATATAAAAAAATTGATAAATAAAAACCGGTATAGTGATCAACCACACCATGTAATGACGTTCGTATCTGAACACATGCAACAAAATAAATTGCAAAAGACTGCAGAAAAAAACCACCCATCCCCATAACAAATACATACGACCGTCTTCACTAAAACGGTTCTTTGCCTTGTTGATCATGCTTTCGATCAAAAGCAGGCTGTCTTTAGGATCAAAATTTTCTTCGCTCATCGTACAAATTTGAATTATAAATTTTACGAACAATGTTTTTGCACAACGTTGTTTTGCACAGGCTGTACACGTTTATACAACAGCAAAAAGCGGGTGAATAAAAGATTCACCTGCTGTTGCTTTAATCTACTGGCATTGGGCCAGCATATCTTCTGCCTGTTTTTGTCCCCAATGTGGATACAATGGTTTCGGCTGTTCCGCTTTAAATAATGCGACAGCTTTTTCAAACACTGGTTTTGCTTTATCCTTACCACCACCAAATTGCGCGGGTCTATTGAATAAACTCATTCCCTGCAAATAATATAATCGCGGATTATCAGGATTTAATTCCATTCCTTTTTGTAATGCAGCACCTGCCTCTGCGCCATAAGTTTGCCAGCGTGTTTGCGGATCAACTACCATTTGCTGTGTTGCAGCCATGTTGCGAAGCGAATATATTTCTGCTTTATCTGTATTATCTGTTGCAAGTGCTTCGGCTTTGGTGCACAACGCTTTTACTTTTTCTGAATTTGCATCTTTGTCAAGATTGTTATCGCGCCATCCTGCACTTGATAAAGCAAGTCCCGCATAATAATAAGGCAGCCATTGTGTTTTTTCGGCATCACCAATTCTTTCAAATGATGCTGAAAGATTTTGATAATCCAATGTTGTTTTTACAGAATCAAACAGTACAAGATTTTGTTTCATAGCATCTGCATACTTATCGCTTTGTGCGTTTACTGAAACTGTTGCCAATAGAGCAATTGCGGCAATGATTGTTTTCATATTTATTTGTTTTGTGTTGTGCCCCCATCCCCTAAAGGGGAGTGAGGAGTTGTTATTATTATTTAATTGTTCGTTTCTTTTTAGACCGGCCTTATCATTTTACTCATCTTCGTTGTTCCAATCTTGCTGCTTCGTCACACAAGATTACTCACTTGTACGCTTTGTTCCTTATTGAGCTTTTTTGTGAGCGGTGAGTTGTCAATTGTCAATAATTAACAATCAGGATTTATGACTGACGATTCACAATTCAAAGTACAAGAGTGCGACGCAACGAAAGTTTAATTCTTATTCTGAAGTTTGGCTCATAATATTTCGTATCTATCACTTGCTAATTCACCACTCACTACCCACCACTCACTTTATAAATTATTATTGATTGCATCCTGTGTTCTGTCAACTCCCCAGCTAAAAAATGCACCAATGAAATAAAATCTTTTTGCAGGTGGTGTAATTGATTCTTTATTTAAACCATTGTAAGAATAATGATAACCATACACTGCATCATAACCAAGCACATTCGTAACACTTGCAATAAGCACCCAGAATAGTTTCGCATTTTGTTTTCCAAGACTTGGCACGTAATTCACACTGAAGCCAAGATTGCTATAATCTTTTGTTTTGCCCTCATCTGCAATCTCATACTTGTTGCCTGCACCGTTGTACATGAAGTTGTAATAAGGCCTTCCTGTTGCCCAGCTATATGTAAGATTAAATCCTGTTTTGATCTTCACAAAGAAACGTTTCATTACAATTGATGCTGTATGGTCTGCTGCAAAATCTGGTTGCAATTCACGGGGATAGTTAAGATAGTTACGCTTTGTATTGAGATAAGAATAACTTATCCAGTAATCAAAATTCTTAATCGTCTTTTTATCTCTCCAGAAAAATTCTATTCCTTTCGCGTAGCCTGTACCATTATTGTTATAAGAATAATAATTGTAACTAACGGGGTCCGATTTTATAAGGTCATCATATTTTTTATAAAATGCTTCTACGCGAAATATCCTGTCTGTCACAGTCTTCTGATAGTTGATGATATAATGTGTTGCTATTGTATAGCCAAGATTAGTAGTGTAAATGAGTTGCTGATTTTCGGGCTTCTGATAAAAAATTCCATAAGCAGCAGATACCTGTGCACCTTTACCCACTTTATAAGCAAGTGAGATGCGCGGGGCAAAATTTGCTTTATCTATAATAGATGAATGTTCAAAACGTCCGCCGATTAATGCAGCCAAATCATTGGTTATATGAATTTCAGTTTCAACAAATACTGCCCGGTAGTTATCTGTAAGTTTGCGCATAGTATCATTATAATTACTGTTGTTCACCGCATACCAGTATTCACTGCCAAAACGAAGCGTACTGATTCCTGGTAATTTTTTTTCAAACACTGCTTTTATTTGTGAGAGATCCTGCCGGCTGTTTATTGTAAAGTTTTTGTATTGTGCCCATGGTTTATCGGGTAAGAATTGCTGCTCATTATTTTGATTTTGTAATTGCTGAGTAATATCATCTTTGTTGGTGCTGTAACTTAAGCCAAGACTCATTCTCCATCCTTTACCAAGATTTTCTCTCCAGCTAAGATTATTATACCAATTTAAATTGTTTATACCAAAAGCATCTTTCAAATCAGTGCTGTCAATATCGGCTCTCCTTAAACCAAGATTGCTCTTACTAAAAGTGGTGTAATATTTAATTATCCCACCACTCTTTGTTTTGATGCGAAAGTTCGCGTCTGCATTATGAAACTCCGGCATTCTAAAATAATCAGGTGTTTGTTTTACGATATTGAAATAGGCAACAAGATTTACGTAGCTATAATCTACACCCCACGATGATTTTTTATTTTTTGCAAGGTCCTGGAATCCGGCACCTGCTACAATGGGTGACACAAATAAATTGGCAGCAGAACGTTCAGGCAAATCAATAGACTCCAATATTAAGGCGGATGATAAAGCCTGACCATATAAAGCAGAATAACCACCGGTACTAAACACTGTTCCCTTAAATAAAAATGGAGAAAAGCGTCCACGTGTTGCTATGTCCGGAATGCTTGTGTAGTAAGGATTATTTACAAGTGTGCCATCAATAAATTGTTTGGTTTCAGCGCCTGTGCCACCACGAACAAACAAACCTTCCTGCTCACCTATTTGCTGAGCACCGGGCAATGTTTTCACCGCTGATGAAACATCGCCGTTTGAACCGGCAACAGTTACAATATCTAATGGCGTTAATACAGTTGCGGCTCTTTTGGAATCTCCCGCTGCAAATGAACCTGCGGTTACGGTTACCGCTTTTAATTCGTCTAATCTTTCTTTTAAAGAAATATTCAATGTGATTGGCTCACTGGCTATTGTTATTTTTTGTTCATAATTGTTATATCCCACTACGCCAACAGCCAGGATAAAATCACCTTTTTCGGTAGTAGTGAATTTAAAATTACCCAGCGAATCAACCACAGTTCCGTCGTATGTATTCTTTAATGTAACACTTGCTCCGGGCAGTGGCCTGCCCTTATTGTCTTTCACTTTTCCGCTTATGATGACCTGTGCATAAAGTTGGAATACAACCATTGTCATTGCAGTAAGTAATATCAGCCTTTTCACTAGTTGTTTATTATAGCAGCTATTAAGCGTTATTAAATTAAATGCAATTAGCTTTCTCATTATACCGGTTTTAATTGTTATTTGAAATATGGATCACACACCTATTTCAAATGAGATTGCAGAAATTGGACATCATCAAAAAATATTTTTAATGATTCTAATTCTGAATTTTTAGCAGTCGTTCAATTATCTTCGTTTTACAAACATAAAGTAGTTTATTTTATAAACCAATTTATTTTTTCAAATTTTTTTTAGTTAACCAGGAACAATCAAACTCATTTCTTCTTAAAACTAAGGAAGTCATTTAATGTCATTATGCAGACATTTAAAACGCAGAATAATATTTTCATTTGCAAGGCAGAGAGGTTTTATAGAAGTAATAAACTAATCATTTTATGGAAATAACCGGAGTGCAAAACCATAAAGAAACCATGCGTATTGAAGCATTTAGTGATGGCATATTTTGTGTAGCCATTACGTTATTGGCAATAGATATCGGAGTAGAAGTAAAAGATAATATCACCAATGCCCAACTGGAAAAATCATTATTGAAACTCTGGCCATATTACCTTGCTTATTTTTTGAGTTTTGTCAATGTATTGTTAGCGTGGATAGGACATCACGGTTTATTTAAAAACTTAAAAAGCACAGACAATTTTTTAATGATTAGCAACGGGATGCTTTTAATGCTCGTGGCTTTGCTGCCATTTCCCACAAAAACATTGGGTTTATATCTTAATACAGATGCTATTAAAACTGCCGTTGGATTTTACACGGGTTATTTTGTGATTATTAGTTTAGCATTCAGGCTTCTTTGGTATGCAGCATCGCATAAACGAAACCTGTTGATAAATGATTTAACCGAACAACAGATAAAACAGATAACAAGAAATGAAAACATTGGATTGGTCACTAACATTATCATCACTGCAGTGGCTTTTATAAATCCATGGATAGCACTGACAATGAGTTTCGCTATGTGGATTTACTGGATCGGGTTAAGTTGATTTTGTTGCCACCTGTAAATTTTTTTCTTTTTTATTTGTTGGTTTAAATGAGGACAAGCTGTTGTGCTACTATCAACTTTCATCATGCCAGCCCCGAAATTTCGTGGTCACTCACTTAAACGTTTAGAACTTAAATGAACATAGTACGCGCTGAAAATTTGTTGATCATTTTAGTTTCTTATAAGCAATAAAAAGTTTGCCTTGCAAATCGGCAAGCGGGCTTTTTGTCTTGATGAACAAATAATTCTGCAAAATAAAAACAGGAGCAGAAAAACTTACAACAACAATAAATGCTATGGAACATAACTGTGCAGGGCTTAGCGAAGTGCGGATAGTAGGATTCCGTCTGTCCGGGATTGTTGATGATTTCTTATTTAAGGTTCAAGATAAAAATTTTTGATGAGAAGAATTTCGTCGCCCCGACAATTGAAGCCGAATAGCAAAACAAAATTTGATGCCTGTAATGTCTAGCCCACATTTTGCCAAACTCATTGTTGCTGGCTTTCGTTGTTGCACTAAAGTTCTTTTAATTGTGTGTCGCGTCTCTCTGGAAGCATCCGCAAGCCGCAAAGTTTTACAAGTGCTTGCTTTTAGTGTCTTGTTTTGTGCGCACTTCTAAATGTTTGTCGGCTTAGTGTGAGCGGCTTTCCTAAACTCTACTTTTATAAACTTTAAAGAGTTGCGTTCTGCCAATTGTGAGATTCATAAAAATTATAGCTCTTTGAAATTACTGTTCTATTTCGCTTGTAGGCGAGGGAATTAATAGTTTGTAGACATCTGATACTTCCATATCGCTATACATTAATTTCATAAAATAAGGAGAGGTGTAATCCATGAGCCATATATTCCTATCAATTATTTCTTCTATAATTTGATTATTTAATTCGAAGCCGTTAACAATTATACTTGTTCTAAATTTTATTTGGCGTGATTCTATATCTATTTCGAAATTCCCGTAAGTTAGATATGTATTTAATCTATTTAAAAAATCAAGTATCAAAGGCATTTTGCTTTCAGGGCAACTATTGCCATTGAATGTTACAAATAAAAAAGTTTTGAAATCTTCTCGAACATCAACAATACATTGATATGCACCATTGATTCCCTTTAAGTTAAAAGTTATAATGTCCGAATTTTTACTAACTGCAAAAATCCAATTACGCGTATTCAGGAACTCTTTTATTTTCGTAAGCATTTTCTCGCTCTCTTAAATTTATGCTGAATGGATTTCGAGTAACAATCCTTGCATCATTGCTTTTCTGGATTGTTTCAAACGTGTATTTTTTTTGATGGGTTTTTTTTAGTTCATTGGCTGGTTCTTTAACGATGTTAGGCTGATTTTTTAAAACATTTTGTTTAATCAAAGAAAAGGGATAATCTTTTGAAAAATTAGAAAGCGTTAATATTATCTGGTCAATGTTTCTTGCATCATTTTTATCAAATCTATTCTCATTCATTGGAATATATGCATCAGGGAGACTTTCTATTTTGTTTAGAGTATAATTACAGTCAGAATAATTGCTGTCAATATCTATAAAATAATAAGTTAAATTAAGACTTGATAAAAACAATTCTTTATATGAAATAATATTGTTTATAAATTTTTTTATGCTATCGGGACTTACTTTATAAACAAGCCATCTATTGAAATTTTTATCAGAATCAGCCCAGTCAAATAAATACAGGTCTTTGTTACGCAGGTCTTGAAATAAGGATAAAATAGGGCCCTCAATATTGATTAGGTCACCAATTCTATTTAGAAATTCTTTTTGAAGAATCAGAGTTTCATATGTTTTCAATTGAATCATCAATGTCAAAAATATCAAATATTCCCTTAATTTTATCCAAAAAATTGACACCCGAATATTCCCAGAAAGTAAAATGACCATTGCTTACTGGCTCAGATGCAACACCATCAGATATAGTTAAGCTGATTAAAGCGATGCTTTCTCCCTTGTCAGATTTAAACTGTTCTTTTAAATGCTGTCGGGCTCTCTTATTGTATTCATCAATATATTTTTTTTGTGCCAAATCTTTTGTTATGAAAAACGATAATCCATAGCTAATGTACAAAATATCACTTTTGTCTAAAATTCTTTGTGGCGGTGAATCGATTATGCTTAGGGGAACAAAATCTTTTTCAGACACTTCTTTGTGTATCCACCTATAGGCTTCTAAATCTTTTGCATTACAGTTTTTATTGGGGCAGTTAGGGATTTTTGTCAATTCTTGAGCGTATTTAAAAACGGGCATATTTATAAATAAAGTATTCAGGAGCTAATTTATATTCTACAAATAAAATAAAGATTTTTATTTGAGTATTCTTAAGAAGTGCCGGCAAAAAATTTTAGCTCTTTTGCAAGTTAGTTTGCGTGTCATTGGTTTTATGAGCGCCCGTCAAATGTGCTAAAATTGTGTCTTAGCTAAGAAGCCAAGCAATTAAAACAAATTTGAAAGTATGTTGCTTAAATAACTTCCGTCTGCCCGATAGCAGACTGTCAGTAAGCTGGCATACAACAATCAAATTTTACTTAATTGCTTTTTTGAAAGCTTCGCCAATTGTTGTTAATGTAGTTCCGTGATTCAGCGATTGAGTATTTCTTAATCCATCACTGTCCGTACCGGAAAACACTATTGCATAGTCAAAATTTGCTGATTGAAATGCATCTGCCAAACTCTTTGTAAGAGAAAATTTATTATTAAATTGAAGGCTTATACTATCAAGCACTTTTTCAACTGGTTTCCTGTATTTAACCATATCAGAAGGAAATGATTTTTGTTCTCTCTTCCCTTTGGCATTTTGGGTATGACCGTAGTTCGGATTGTATCTTTCTTACATCTGTTTATTGATTGCTATATAAGCAGTAATTGATGCACTTTATAAAAGGATACGTTTAGTTAACAATTTTGTCCGGATATTTAAGGGTATGCAATTCAAAGGACAGTACTGGCGCAGTTTTTTCGGCGGCGAAAATAACGTGCTTGTGCAAAGAAAGTTGTTACTGAAAAGAAAAGCATTAATAAAAAAAGTGAAGTGTTTTTTGCAGTTAATTGTGTACACATAGGTAAAAAGGCGTGTCATAAATCAGTGTTTTAGAATGTTGATTAATGACCCAAAATTTGTTCAATACAACGGTGTATTCAATGGCATCATGTATGAAATGTGCTAAATGGTGAATGGTACGTAGAAAATAATGAATTACTCAATTGATATTGCAGCAGAAAAAAGAGAGAAGGAAATTTATGCACTCGACTTATGAAATGCTATTAAGCTTTGTTGCGTCGCACTCTTATACGCTCTGTTCGGAATTCACCTGTTTAATCGTTTATTGTTTTTTGCTTATAGTTTGATTTATATTATTATTCCTATTAACTCCTTGGCTCGTTGACTCAAGGACTAATTTTTTACTGCTCTTAGCATTTCTCTTTTACCCGCTGGGCCAGGTAATTTTTCCACTATAAAACCTGCTGCCATCATTGCTCTGCGTACATCACCTTTGCTGCAATAAGTTACCAGTACACCTTTATCAGCAAGCAAATGAAACATTTTTTCAAAAACTTCCTGCGTCCATAATTCAGGTTGAGCATTTGGTGCAAAAGCATCGAAGTATATTAAGTTGAAAGGTTGATTTGTTGATTTGTTGAGAGGTTGATTTGTTGATAGGTTGAGAAGTGACTGATTTGTTTTATGTAAAGTGAATAGCGGATGAATGATAATATCTTTTTCCCACGCACATTCATGCATCTGCATAAAATAAGATTGCAATGCGTCCTTTTGTAATTGCGTTGTATAATTTAATGATTCATATTCTTGTGTCTTTAGTGGAAACAACTCAATAGCATAGTAATATATTTTTTGTTC
>WNGE01011172.1_pt1 | contig 22518 bp, 28 predicted proteins | sample 5400651 | NCBI WGS metagenome assembly WNGE01 (sample SAMN13153370, study PRJNA577476) | soil metagenome | isolation source: 60 cm soil or saprolite under grassland replicate 2 | place: USA:California | collected 2016-06-15
GACATCAAGGTCTTGATCACCGCGCGCTTGCGGCTGATATCCAAGTCGGCCCACACGGCGGCGGCGTTCTCGGCAGCGACCAGCGGGGCCAGCACGTTCTCCCGCGCCGCGCTGTCCAGCTCAGCGCCGATCGCCTCCAGCCGGGCGTTGCCCGCCGCGGTGGCCTTGAGCATCTGGGCGCGGCTGATCCGGCCCAGGGCGCAGTCGCCGGCCATCTCCTCCAGGTTCGTGCGGATCGCCGCCGCTTCCTCCCGCAATCCCGCCACGTCGACGCCGGTCTCCTCGACGCTCACCAGATCGGCGGCATCAGGCCGGGACAGCCTGGCCACAACGAGTTTCTCGACGAATCTCTCCACCGGTTCGGCCTGCCGGGCCACATGCCCGCCCTGGTGAGCCCGGTTGCGGGTGGAGGGGGTGCACCGGTAGATGTGGTGCCCGGTGTGGGAGGGCATGCCGGTGACCACGTTCCCGCACGGGCACAACGCCAGCCCGCCCAGCAGCGTCCGCACCCCGCGCGGCGGCTTACGGGCCGGGTCGTCCAGGATGCCCCGCACCGCCCGCCACGTCTCCTCCGGCACCAGCGGCTCCCACTGCCCTTGCCCGACGATCTCCCCATGGTAGGCCGAGAGCCCCGCGATCCGAGGGTTCAGCAGGATCATCCGGATGCTGGTCCGGTTCCAGGTCGTGGTGCCGCGCTGGGCCTGCTGCGGCGGCTTGAGGCCCAGCCGGGTCCACTCCCGCCGGATGCCGCTGATCGTCCCGCCGCCCAGCAGCGCGACGCACGCCTCCGCCACCGCCGGGCCCTCGACCGGGTGCGCGGTCACGTGGTCGTCCAGGTACCCGAACGGGCGCGGGCAGCCGGTGAACCGCTTGCCGTTGATCGCCGCCTGCTCGAAGGCCAGCTTCTGCCGCTCGGCCTTGCGTTCCTGCTTGGCCTTGGCTACCGCGATCATGATCCGGGCATGCAGCCGGCCCGAATCGGTGCCCAGGTCGATGCTCCCGTCCACCTCGGCGAACCGGACCCCGGCCTTGTCGAACCGGGGGATCAGGTACTCCAGGTCCAGCGGCTCGCGGATGAACCGGTCCCATTTGAAGCACAGCACCGCATCGACCATGCGCGCGTCGACCAGCCGCATCGCTTCTTCATAGCCGGGCCGGTACTTCCCCGGCCTGGTCGGGTCCTTCCGCGTCACCCCGATGTCGTTATCCGAGAGCCGGTAGACCACCGTCCAACCGCGCTCGGCGGCTTTGTGCTCCAGCTTGGCCATCTGGTTGGCCACGCCGTGCTCGTCGTGTTTGTCGTCCAGGCTGATCCGGACGTAGATCAGGCAGCGGACCAGGGTGCGTGTCACGCCGTCGGGCGGCCTGCCTTCTTCCGTCAGCCGTATTGCGTCACCTATCGTCATATGTGTTATTATAACGGGCAAGAGCCGCTATGCCGGCACCACCATCGCTGCAAGCAAGCCGAGGGCTGGCGGCTGGAGCAACCCGAACCGGGCGTCCTGGTCTGGCACACTCCCGCCGGACGCACCTACACCACCACCCCCACCCAGTACGCCGCCTAGCGGCGCAGCACGGCACTGAGGGTGCGGCGGCCGGTTTGCAGGAGTACGGGATTGTAGTGGGCCAGGAACACGATCGCTAGGTTCAGCGCCCAGCCTCTGGCCCGCGCCCGCAAGGCGTCGCCGACCCGCCCGCCGGCCGCCTGGTAGGCCGACCAGAAGCTGGCATGAAAGCCGGGCGGGAGCAGCATCCAGGCCACCGACAGGTCGCTGGCCGGATCGCCCGCGGTGATGTCGCCGAAGTCGATCACGCCGCTGACCTGGCCGTCGTTCACCAGGATGTTCGCCGGGTGCAGGTCGCCATGCAGCCAGACGGGCGGGCCGTCGTAGCCGGGGGCCGTGAGCGCCGCGACCCACGCGCGCAGCACCGCGTCCCGGTCGACCTGCCCGCCGATCAGGGCGAGGTTGGCCGCGAAGATACCGGTGCGCTCGGCCAGCGGGACGCCGCGGAACGGGTTGGCTGGCGCGTCCGCCGGGGCGGGGACGTGCAGCGCGCCGAGGAACCCGCCGACGGCGGCCGCGGCTGCCGCCGGGTCGAAGGAGCTGGCCTGTGCCGCGGGCACGCCCGGCAGGTAAGGCACCACGCTCCAGGAGTAGGGGTAGCCGCAGGCGGGTACCCCAGTCCGTTCCGGACGCGGGATGGGCAGGGGCAGCCTGGCGGCGAGCCCGGGCAGCCAGCGCTGCTCGTTCGTGATGATCTGCGCGCCAAGGGCGCGGCGCGGCAGCCGCGCCACCAGTCCGTCCCCGACCCGGTACAGCTCGTTGTCCCAGCCGTTCGCGAGGAACTCTACGGGCAGGCGCGCGAGGTCAGGATGCTGATCGGCGAGCAGCCGCCGCACTAGATCCGCCGACACCTCAACGTCGGCGGCTGGCATCCGGTTCACAGCCACAATGTTTAATCCTGCAGGGTGTCAGCGCCAGGCGAATACGGGCTGCTCGAAGTGGGCCACCCGGGTGACCAGGCCGTGCAGCGCCAGCTGGCAGAACTGATGGATGATGGCGGCGGTCGGAGCGTACACATAGCCGCCCAGCAGCGCTAGGCGAAGGACCGGCGCGGGCGACTCCGGGATGCGCAGGAGCTGCGGCGGGCGGTCGAAGTCGGCCAGCGGGATCACGTGGATCCGGGCCACCTCCGACGACTGCCTGACGAGCGTGCCCACCGGGCCGCCCCACACCACCACGGGAGTGATGAGGAAGCCGGACCGCGTGGCGTAGTCATCGAGCGTTCCCAGGACATCGCCCGCCTCGGCTGCCACGCCCGTTTCCTCGCGCAGTTCCCTCAGCGCCGCTTCCCCGGCGGATTCGCCCGGCTCCCGGCTTCCGCCGGGCAGCGCCCATTGTCCGGAGTGATTCCGCAGGCCGGCTGCTCGCCTGGTGATCAGAAGGCAGGGCACGTCCTGCTGCAGGAGGACGCACACCGCCACCGACGCGGCCCGCAGGCCGGGTCGCGCTATTCCGATGCGCCGGAAGGACGCCAGGTTGGCGGCGACGGCGCCTCTATCCACTGCTGAACTCGTATCCGGCTTCCTCGACGGCCTCGCGCAGCGGGGCGTCACCGGGTAGCGGGTCACCGCATACGTGGACGGTGCCCGCGGTGACGTCGACGTCGACCGCAGTGACGCCGGGGAGCTTGCTGATCTCAGCCCGTACGGCACTGGCGCAGTGGTCGCAGGTCATCCCGGTGACAGCAATACAGCGAGTGGACACGATCGTCATCGTAGCGCTGCGCTGGTCGGTCTTCGTCGTCTGGAACAGTCTGCGCCTACGCGGCTTCGCCCCTCGCCCCGTCGGCTCGATGCCAATCTGATGCGGTATTCAATGCCATTAACGCTTAACTGATCCGGTTCGGTATTCGCCGATTCGTTCGGGTATTGATCCTGCTCGGCACGCTGATACCCGCCCCCGGTTTACGGCTCCGCAGCCGATACCATCACCGGATATAGGGCATACCCGGTGATGGTTTATTCTCGCCGAGAATAGCTTGCCCGCGCACTATCGTGGCGTTAATAATGGTCGCGGTTATTAAGGATGCGCGGTGATCGGGAGTGGTTGCGCGCCCTGCCGGACGATGTCATCCGGGGGCGATCTCGATGGGCCCAGGTGTGGCTCGATGAGGCCGAACGGGCGTTGGAAGCCGTTCCACCGGACGCAATGACGAGCATCCCTGGTTCGCTGGCGGAGGCGGCCCGCGCCCGGAACGAGGAGCTGCGAACCCTCCCGGCCACGATCGCGGCCTATCGCGCCGCAATCGCCCAGGCCCATCCTCGGAGCAGGTGAAGCGCAAGTTGCCGGGCTCCGCGCGAACCTGATCGCAGTAGCGGGTAGTGCCGGCCAGGAAGTCGTCCCGCTTTTCCGGGCGGGTATCGATGCTGATGACGATGAAGATCACGGCTCTGCTCTCGTGATCGTCATTGGGGGAGTGGTCAGAGCTCGCCGCATCAGGACCGCCTCAGCCGAGTCACCCTCCTGGCGCTTGTCGCTGTCGTCTAGCATCTCCAGGGCAACGACGATCGGCGCGCCTACCAGGACGGCGAGATTCAGGGCGTCGCTGGACCGGGCATCCACTAACTCGACGCCGTGCGGTCCTTCGGCCTCCACGGTAGCGGCGTAGGCACCCGAGACCAGGGCGTCGAGCCGGATTTCGCGGATGCGCCCGCCGAGGCTCCGGACCAGCTCCGCCATGAACTGATAGGTCATCGGGCGGCCCCACGCTACCTCACCCAGGCTGGCCGCCAGGGCGAACGCCTCGGCACTCCCGATCTGGATCACCAGGTGGCGGTCGCCGTCCAGTTCGTTCAGCACCACGAACTCGCAGATGCCGTCCCCGTCGTTGAGCGCGACAACCTTGCTGACCCGCATCCTCGCGAAGCCGATATCTGTCGCCGCGACCATGGCCGCCTCCCTTCAAATCGGGCGCATGCCGAAATGGTACGCCCGGCATAGTGAAGGGACCGGTCAGGTGAACGGCGTTCAGGCTGAGTCGCTCGCGGTGGCCTGGAGGATGCACGACTGGCAGCCCAGCACCGGGGTCCGCGCCGTATCTTCTGGTTGCTTGACGAGGGTGTTCAGCTGATCTACGAGCCCTTCGGCTGGATTGATGAGTGGCATGTCGACGTGGTGCGGATCCAGGCACCGTGCTCAGACTGTCATGGCCGTGGAGGCACTGAGGCGTTCCCAGGCATCCAGGTCCCGCCACTGACTGCTGAGCTTTCTCGGATGGCCTGCACCGCCTCCGTGCCCAGGGCCAGGCGGAGCGGAGGTTCCGCGGAGGTGACCGCCTCGATGATGGCGGCGGCGACCCGGGACGGGTCGTTGGGCTGGCGTCCTGACAGTCCTTCAAACCATTCCAGGGCCTTGCCGACGCTGTCGGCGTAGTCGCCGCTGTGGGGTGGCCGGGCGACCGCGCCCGCGGCGAAGTCGGTGCGAAGCGGGCCCGGTTCCACGATCGTGACTTTGATCCCGAGGTGCGCGATGCCCTCCAGCGAGGAGATCTGCACGATGTGACCGCTGCGCCGTCGGCGCAGCTGGGGCAGCGCGGCGCGGGTCACGTTCAGCGCACCGAACACGTTGGTCTCGAACTCGCGGCGAAGCTCCTCTCTTCCAGGGCGCCGAGCAGCCCGTACCCGGCGTTGTTGACCACGATGTCGAGCCGGCCGAACGCGGCCAGCCCATCGCCTACGGCCGCGCGGGCCCCATCTGCATCCCTCACATCCAGGCGGGCCGCGATGCCCTGGCCGGGGTAGCGCTCGGCGAGCTCGTCAAGCCGCTGGGGATCGCGGGCGGTAGCGATCACCCGGTCGCCGCGGCCGAGGGCCGCTTCAGCCAGCGCCAGCCCGAGCCCCGAGGACGCACCGGTGATCAGCCACACCCGGTAATTACCGCCTGAGAGTGTCATCTGTTGCCTCCTTTGTGCTCGATCTCCTGCCCCGCCTACCCGCCGCGCCCGGTGGCACACCGCAGATGACGCTGATCGGGCGGGCGCCGGCCTGGTAGATACGATGTTGCGTGTGACGAGCAGAGCCGCCGAGGTGCAGCACCTGCGCGACCTCGCGCGGCTGCGCCGCGTCCGCGACCGGATCGACCGGGAGTACGCGCAGCCGCTGGACGTCGAGGCGCTCGCCCGCGGCGCGCACATGTCGGCCGGGCACCTCAGCCGCGAGTTCAAGGCTGCCTACGGCGAGTCGCCGTACTCCTACCTGATGACGCGGCGCATCGAGCGCGCGATGGCGCTGCTGCGTCGTGGCGACCTCAGCGTCACCGAGGTCTGCTTCGCGGTCGGCTGCGCGTCGCTGGGCACCTTCAGCACTCGCTTCACCGAACTGGTCGGCATGCCGCCCAGCACCTACCGGAGCCAGGCAGCCGGCGCGGCGGCGGGGATGCCGCCGTGCGTGGCCAAACAGGTGACCAAGCCGGTCAGGAATCAAGAAGCGCCGGTCATCGACCCGCAGCTAGCCTGAAGGGCATGGACATCACCATCCACGCGAGCGTTCTCCCGCACGACGACCCGGACGCCTCGCTGGCCTTCTATCGCGACATCCTCGGCTTCGAGGTCCGCACCGATGTCGGAAAGGGCACGATGCGCTGGATCACGGTCGGCCCGGCCGGCCAGCCCAGCACGTCCATCCTCCTGGCCCCGCCGGCCGTCGGCCCCGGCTTCACCGACGACGAGCGCCGCACCATCGCCGAAATGATGGCCAAGGGCACCTACGGCTGGATCCTCCTGGCCACCAAGGACCTCGACGATACCTTCGAGCGGGTGCAGGCCAGCAACGCCGAGGTCGTCCAGGAGCCGGTCGAGCAGCCGTACGGATTTCGCGACTGCGCCTTCCGCGATCCCGCGGGCAACCTGGTCCGCATCCAGGAAGTGCGCTGAGCCGCCCGGCGATTGCACTCATAGCCCATGTGCACAGACGCGTACCGTGAGGCGCTGGCGCGAGCTCTTTCATCCACGACGCCATCGCCCGAAGTCGGTCCCGAAGCCGTTGCGGGTGGAAACCGGGCTATCACTGGGTCAGAACGCACTGGATCCGGGGTTTCATGGCGTTCCAGCGGCCCGGCGCGTGCGGGTCGTGGTTCTAGAGATCCGGGAGTGGCTGCTGGGTATTTGGTGCCTGCAGCCCGCCGTGCACTTCCAGCACGGTCCCGGTGAGGTAGGCACTGGCGGGCGAGGCCAGGTACAACACGGCGGCGGCCACGTCATCCACGGTGCCCAGCCGACGCAGCGGCGTGGCCGCCTCAACCCGCGACCTGAGTCCCGCGTCCGCGGTAATCACCTCGGTGGCTGCCGTGGCGATGGTGCCGGCGGCGATGGCATTGACCCGGATACGCGGGGCCAGGTCCTGCGCGGCGAGCTCGGTATAGCGGGCGAGCGCCCCCTTGGCCGTCCCGTAGGACAAGAAGCCCCGGCCGGAGATCAGCGCCATTACGCTGGAGATGTTGATCACCGAGCCGCCGCCGTTGTCGAGCATCAACGGGATCGCCGCCGTGATCAGTGCGTGGGCGGTCGAGACATTGAAACGGAAAGCCTCTTCGAGTGCCTCGGTCGTGGTGTCGAGGAACGGCCGCGGGATGGCTCCCCCGACGTTGTTGACGACCACGTCCAGGCGGCCGAACATCTCGCGAGCCGCACCGCTCGGCCGGGCCGCCTGAGCGGTGTCGCTGAGATCAGCTACCACGACGTGCGCGGCCCGCCCAGCCGCCTCGATCGCGGTCGCGGTCGCTCCCAGCTGATCAGGAGTGCGGGCGGCAATGACGACATCGGCCCCGGCCTCAGCCAGCGCGACGGCCGTGGCTGCCCCGATGCCTCGCCCGGCGCCGGTGACCACAGCGACCCGGCCGTCAAGACGGAACCGATCGAGCACACTCACGCCTCCAAAATAACAACCGCCAACGGCCCGTTCAGTCCTGCAGATAGGCGGCCAGTACGGCAGTGACTGGGAAAAGGACATCACCTTCACCTGGCACCTGCACGCCGACGGCACGTTCGCCGAGACCCAGTCCCCGGACTACAGGGACCAGGGCCCGGCGCGCCGGTCAGTACGGGGACGGCTGGTTGCGGATCACGGCGAGGCTGACGATCTTCCCGTCGCGGACGCTGAAGTAGTCCGACATCACCAGCTCGCCGGGGAGGTTGGTCTTGTCGTAGGTACCGTCGTAGCGAGATCGCACGATGGTGTCGCCGTAGTGGTCGACGACCTCGAGCGGTTCCATCGTGACGTGGTCCCCGACCATCTCCTTTTCGACCCAGCGCCGGATGGCGTCCACACCGCGGATCTCGCGGCGCGCGTCGTTGACATAGGCGTCGGGGGCGAAGGCCGCCACGATGGCGTCGACATCGAAGGCGTTGACGGCAGCGAGATAGCCGGCGACGACGGGGGGAAGGGACGCGGACATGGTCTTGCTCCTTTCAAGCCGGCGGCCCCGGTTGACCGCCGCTGTAAGAAGCCTCTGACATGCCCTCGCGGGAGGTGCAAGACCCGGATCGGCGCTTGTATCTCCCCCCGGGGGGAGATCTGATACTGGGGTTATGCAGTCATCACTGGCCATCGGGGACTTCTCCCGCGCAACGCACTTGAACATCAAGACGCTGCGCCACTACCACCGCATCGGCCTGCTGGAACCTGCCTATGTGGACCCCGACACCGGACACCGCCGGTATGGCACCGACCAGATCCCGACCGCCCAGGTCATCCGCCGGTTCCGCTCGCTCGATATGCCGCTGGAAGAGATTCAGGCCGTCATCACCACCCCAGACCTGGCCGCTCGTAACGAGCTCATCGCCGGTCACCTGCGCCGCCTCGAGACGACCCTGGCGCGTACTCAGCAAGCCGCCGCGTCACTCCGCAACCTCCTCGAACCGCCGGCCGGCGCGACACCGGTCGCTATCGAGCACCGCCGGATACCGGCCACGCCCGCGGCTGCCGTGAGCGAGGTCATCGACGCCAAGGAGGCCAGCGCCTGGTACCAGGGCGCGCTCGGCGAACTGCATGCCCTCCTGGCCGCTCACAAGATCACGCCCGCCGGCCCCGCAGGCGGCATCTACGCCAACGACCTGTTCTCCTACGAACGCGGCCAGGCCACCGCCTTCGTGCCCTGCGGCGAACCGGTGCGGGCGACCGGGCGAGTAAGCGCACTGGTGGTACCCGAAGTCGAGCTCGCCGTCACCGTGCATGCCGGCGGCCACACCGACGTGGACCTGGCGTACGGATCGCTCGCCACCTACGTGACCGATCATGCCCTCGCTGTCGAAGGACCCATCCGCGAGTACTACGTGATCGGTCCCCACGAGACCCGGGACGAGGCTCAGTGGCGCACCGAGATCGGATGGCCAATCTTCCACACTGGCCAGGCCGGCGACCGGGCCTAGGCCGATCGTCAGTCCTGCCATGCGGGGGTCTGCTTGTGATCCGCGAAGGTCCGGGCGAGCTGTACCCGGCTGGTGACGTCGAGCTTGCGGAAGACCTTGTGCAGGTGGTACTCGACGGTGCGGGCGCTGATGAACAGCTGGCCGGCGATCTCCCGGTTGGACAGGCGCTCGGCGGCCAGCCGGGCGATCTGCGCCTCCTGCGCCGTGAGCACCTCCGGGGTCCCGAGGCTGCGCGGGCGGGCCCGCTCGCCGGTAGCGCGCAGCTCGGCCCGGGCCCGGCCCGCGAAAGCCGTCATGCCCATCTCGTCAAACATCTCGAAGGCGCGGCGGAGCTGGTCGCGAGCATCGCGGCGGCGCCGCTGGCGGCGCAGCCACTCCCCGCACACCTGGTGCGCCCGGGCCAGCTCCGGGACGAGCCTGCAGCGTTGCAGGTGGTCGATGGCCAGCCGGTACTCCGCCTCGGCATGGTCGTCGTCGGCAAGCAGCGCCCGGCTGCGAGCCAGCAGGCCCAGGGCCAGGTCGGTCCCGCTCGCCAGCGCCCAGGGCGTGAAGGCCTCGAGGGCAGCAGCCGCGGTATCGCGCTCCCCGCACCTGGTTCCGGCCTCGACCACATCCGCGAATGCGGCAAAGCCCAGTATGTTCTCCCGCGGGAGAGCCTCCAGCGCGTGGTGCACCGCGGCGGCGTAGTCACCCAGGCCTAGCTCGAGCGTGGCCAGCGCTCCGTGCACTCTCAAGACCTCGTACCTTTTGCCCGGCCCGGCGTACTCGCGCAGCATCCGGGCGGCGAGCTGGCGGGTATCTGCTTCCCGCCCCTGCCGGGCCAGAGCCCACAGCTCTTGCCAGGCATAGGCGCCCAGGATGGCCCGGTAACCTGTCGCCTCAGACAGCGCCCGTCCCTCCGCCAGCGTGGCCTCGGCGTCCGCAAAGCGGCCCTCTTGTACCTGGACGCTCAGCTGGATGCCGAGTGCGGTAAGCAGCGCCGCCATCGCGCCCCGGCCACGCAGCTCCGCTACCCACCGCTTCTCCATCTGGTACCGGGCCGAGTCGTCGTACAGCAGGCCGGCGGCCTGGCCTACGGCCATGAGATGCGGCAAGGCGTCGTCGGGGGTCGGCTGGCCGGCGGCCAGCGGCACGATGGCCTGGCGAAGCAGCGCGGCGCCATCGGCGTAGCGGCGCTCGCCCACGGCCGCGAAGCCGTCCAGCAGCAGGTCGGCAAGTGTCGCTCGGGAGTCCGCCACCATCGGCGCCGAGCGGACCGCCCGCAGGAACTCGGCCATCCAGGCCCCGCCTGAGAACTGTGCCGCCACGAACGCGTCCAGCAGCGTGTCGCGGGCCAGGCGGGTCTCGGACGGCTGGAACATCCGTGCCGCGTCGAGCAGCACCGACGTAGCCTCGGGCATCTGCCCGGCCGCGTACAAGCTCTGGCCCTCCAGCCGCCTGGCCCTCGCCCGGGCCGGCGCATCGGCCAGGCGCGGTGCCGCCAGGCTCAGCAGTGCCCGCGCCGCGGGCGCCTCCCCGGCCGCCAGCCGGTTCTCGGCGGCCGCCAGCATCCGCCGGGCCTGGTGACCCTCATCCGGGGTCAGCGCGGCCGCCCGCTCGAGGAAGGCGGCACCGCTGCCCCAGCCACCGCGGCCGCGCGCCCGGTCCGCCGACCGTTCCAGCTCCGCGGCCACCTGCTCATCCGGGCCAGCCGCCGCCTCGGCCAGGTGCCAGGCCCGCCGGTCCGGATCAACCTCCGGATCGGTGACCTCGGCCAGGGCCTGGTGCGCGCCGCGCCGCGCCGCGGCCGGAGCGGCGTAGTACACCGCCGACCGGATCAGCGGATGGCGGAACCGTACCCGTGGCTCCCAGGACACCAGCCGCTCCACTCCCGCAGCCTGGCCCGTCTCGGGATCGATCCCCAGGTTCCTGGCCGCGTTCCAGATCAGCGCGGGCTCCCCGGTCGGGTCGGCGGCCGCCAGTAGCAACAGCGTCTGCGTGCCGCCGGGGAGCGCCCGCACCCGGGACCGGTAAAGCTCGTCCAGACGGCCCTCGAACCGCAGCGGCCAGTCCAGCGGCTCCGCCCCCGACAGTTCGGCGGCGGTCAGCTCCGCGGCCAGCTCGACCAGCGCCAGCGGGTTACCCGCCGTGTCGGCCACGATGCGCCCACTCACCTGCCGATCGACCCGCGCGCCCGCCGACGTCGCCAGCAGCTCCTGCGCTGCCTCTTCTCCCAGCCCGCCGACTGTCAGCTCCGGCAGTCCCGCCAGCACCACCGCCCGTCCCTCCCCCTCACGGGCGGCGAACACCATGCCCACCCGGTCTGCGTACAGCCGCCGGGCGACGAATCCGAGCACTTCGATCGACACCTGATTCAGCCACTGCGCGTCATCGATCAGGCACAGCACCGGGCGCGCGGCGGCCGCGTCGGTCAGCACCGTCAGAGCCGCCATGCCGACCAGGAACCGGTCCGGCGGCGGGCCGGCCACCAGCCCGAACGCCGACCCGAGGGCCTGCCGCTGTGGCGCGGGAAGTCCCTCGAAACCGCCCAGGAACGGGATAAGCAACTGATGCAGGCCGGCGAAACCCATGTCCATCTCGGCCTCTGCACCGGCTACCCGGGCTACCTGCATCTCATCGGCCTGTCCGGCCGCCCAGTCCAGCAGTGACGTCTTGCCGACGCCAGCCTCACCCCGCAGCACCAGAACCCCGCTCAGCCCGTCCCGGACCGCCGCCAGCACGCCCTCCAGCGCGCCCGTCTCCACCGCCCGGCCCAGCAACGCGCTAATCCCTCTGCCCTCCTCCGCCCTGGCCGGCACGAGCTAGGAGCCGCCGATAAGGGGCGGCATCACCTCAATTCTCGCAGTTGGTGCGGCGGGCGATGAAGGCAGCTTCTCCGATGGCGTGCTAGCGGGCAGGCCCGGGCGGACCCGTCATAGGTTACGGGCTTCCTCCCCGGCGGCTGATCAACCCATCTTTGGTAATGCCGTACTGGGCAAGAAAGCGTTCCACGTAGTTGTACTCGACGGGGTCAGGTAGCACCCGGTGCACCTCCTCGGCGAGTTCCGGCAGCGCCGCTATCCGCAGCATGTGGACCACGTGCTCTCGAGTGACCTGCATCGCTCACTACCCTTCCGTCTCGGTGCGCCGCATGGCCTCGACGGCGCCGAGAAGGTTCTGGAGGCCGGCTTCGTAGCGCTGGTCATCCTCCGGATCGGACAGCCATTCCTCGATTGGCAGGCTGACGGCCTCCTCCTCCGGCGGGCCACTCTCGGCCAGGGCCAGCTCCGTACAGACGTCGAGCTCGAGTTCCTGCAGGAAGGCGCTGCCGCCGGCTGGGGTGCTGATGGGGTTCATGAGGAGGCTCCTTCGGGCTGGTATGAACGGGGGGTCGCCGGCGCGGAATGGCTGAGCCAGTCCGCGAAGCGGGTCGCGCCGATGAGGGAGTTGTCGCCGGGGATGAGGACGCGCTCATCCGTGACTTCCAGGCCGTAGTAGGGCGCGTGGACATCGGTCACGACGTGCCGCGGATCGTTGGTCGCGGCGAGGAAGCGCCGGACGAGCTCGTCCAGCCGGAACCGTTCCGGGCCGGCCAGCTCGACGGTGCCGTTGACCGGCGCGCCCTCGGCGATGTCGGCCAGGGCGGCGGCGACGTCGTCGGCCGCTTCGGGCTGGAAACGGAGGGGTGGCAGCGCAACCGTCCCGTCGTGGGTGCTGGAATCGGCGATGCGACCGATGAACTCGAAGAACTGCGTGGCGCGCAGGATCGTGCTGGGGATGGCCGCGGCCTTGATTGCTTCCTCCTGGGCGAGCTTGGCGCGGAAATAACCGCTGCCCTGCAGCCGTTCGGTGCCGACGACCGAGAGCGCCACGTGGTGGCCGGTCCCGGCGGCGGTCTCGGCGGCGAGGATGTTGCGCGCTGAGGTCTGGAAGAAGTCCATCACCTCCGCGTCACCCCAGTTGGGCGCGTTCGACACGTCGACCACGACGTGGGCGCCCGCGAGCGCTTCGGCCAGTCCCTTGCCGGTGATGATGTCCACGCCCGTATCTGGCGATGCCGCCAGCGGGTCGTGGCCGTCCGCACGCAGCTTGGTGACGAGTTTCGACCCGATCAGGCCGGTTCCGCCGATTACGACGATCTTCATCTGATTTCCTTCCGGCTTCGTTTCGGATGGGGTTCCCACGCAGCGTCCCTCCGGTGGCACGGCGCTCGCATCCGTGGAAGTCCCCAGGGCCGATCCCCTGGCTGCGCTGGTGTCCCCGGGGGACGCGCTAGGGATTCCTACGGAGGCGATCCCGGCGGCCGGGCGCGACAGTGGTGCTAGTGACCACACCGAGGAAAGGAAACACTCATGTCACTCAGTCAGCCCGCGATCGTACTTGTCCACGGCGCCTGGGCGGATGCCTCGAGCTGGAACAGCGTCATCCCCGAGCTGCAGCATCGCGGCTTCACCGTGTACGCGCCGCCCAACCCGCTGCGCGGCCTGCCGCAGGACTCCGCCTACCTGCACCAGTTCCTGACCCAGAACGCGGCGCTCCAGGGGCAGCCGGTCGTCCTGGTCGGGCACTCCTACGGCGGGGTCATTCCCGACCAGGGCGATACCATCGGCGGCCTGGCCAGCGCGGAGCCCGGATCCTGCCTGGGCAACGAGGCCTTCAACCCGGTGCCCTATCCCGGCACACCATCTGGTGACGTCGACCTCTACATCAAGCCGGAGCTGGTCCCCGGGTGCTTTGCCACCGGCCTGCCCGCCAGCCAGGCCGCGGTCATCGCGGCCACCCAGCGGCCGCTCGCGGCCAGCGCGTTCACCGAGCCGTCCGGGCCCCCGGCCTGGAAGACCATCCCGTCCTGGGCCGTGATCGGGACGGGAGACCGGGTCATCCCGCCCGCGCAGCTGACGTTCATGGCCAAGCGCGCGGGCGCCCGCATCACCGACGTCGACGCCGGGCACCTGTCCCTCATCTCCGAGGCGCCGGTCGTGACCAGCGTCATCCTCCAGGCCGTCCAGGCCACGGGATGATCCACTCAGCCGTCTTCGCTCAGACATCATCGCCGCTCCCCGCCCGAACCGGCACTAACGGAACGCAGCCGCCAGACCGAAAGCCGCGAAGACCTCGGAGCCCTGGAACACCGAATTCCGGCTGATGCCCCGGCGGCGTCGCCGGCGTCCCAGGCCTTGTTGTGGCTTTCCAGGACGCCCTTAATGGCGGCCACGTCGTGCGGTCGGGTCTCGGTCATGGCTCTCTCCTCATCGCTTGCATTCCCCATAGCCTGTGACAGGCTCACCGGTACATACCGGCGAGGGCCCCGGAATTCATCGCACCAGGGCGGATGACCCGGCCCGTTCGGCACCAATATCTTCCGAACGGACCGGGCGCCTGCCTCAGCCGCCGAGGTCCTGCCAGGCCACGGTCAGGCGCGAGGTACGGTCAAGCCACTGCGGACTGACGTCGCGGCCGCTGCTCGATGACCTTCGCGTGCAGGAGCTTTCCCACGAGCTCGATGCGAAGACGGAGACCGGCAGCGGCGCTCATGGAGTGGAGCTTGAGCTTGGAGTAGGTGAGGTTGAGCCCGTCGGTGTCGATCACGATGCCCGGCGAGCTGACGATGAACAGCTTGCCGTGCACCATGTCCGTCTCGATCCGCAGGACGTTCGAGGTGATCACCGCGTGGGTGAAGTCGAGGGTGACCCGGCACTCTTGGGTGCGGAGCTCGATGCGCGCGGGTACCGGCCAGCGCCCCTCCCGCACGTACCTGCCGCCGTGTTGCTCGACCACGAGTACGTCTTTGCCTGTGGCTGCGGGCGCGATCGGCAGGTCGGCGGTGAGCCGGGCCAGCTCGCCGAGCGTCCGGGCTGACAGCGCGCTCTCCAGCCGGGTGTCGAGTTCCTCGGCGCTGAGCCGCCCGTCGCCGCCGGCGATCCGCAGCATATCCACGACGCGGTCGCGATCCGCGTGCGATGCCCGCAGGTCGGGCACATCATCCGACATGGCAGCCACGTTAGCAAGGCAAACTGTCCCCCACTAATGGCTCCCCACTCGGGGTAAGGGGTGGAAGTAGCCGGTGTTCAGGTCTTGCACGACGGCATCGATGGGCTGGCCGCTTACGGTGATCGGGCCTCGCCACGGCGTGCCCAGGGCAAACAGCAGGGCCAGGCTGAGTCCGATCACGGCCGCGAGGCCGCCGACGAGCAGGGCCGCCCGCTGGCCGCTGCGCAGTGTCAGGGCGGCGGCGTCCACGATCAACGCCACCCCGGTGAGAAGCAGGACGGCCACGAAAAGGGCGGGGAGCTGACGTGAGGCCGCGGCCAGGCGGGCGCGGCGGTCGCTGGTGAGGGCATCCAGGGAAGCCAGCAGTTCGGTGCTCGCGGGCGTCCCGAGGGCGGGGCGGGCGGCCTGGGTCCGGACGGCGTTTTCCAGGCTGGCGATGGCGTGCGTGGTGGCGGGATCGTCGCCGGTGGCCGCGGTGCTGCCGTTCCATTCATGGGCCCGCACCGCCTGCAGGTAGCCGAGCAGAGCGGACTGGATCGGCTCCGAGTCGACGCCGGGGCTGGTCGCCGCCCAGGCCAGGCGGGATGCGCCAGCGGCTTCGCTGCTCACGATTCCCTGCGCCGATGCCAGGAAACCGACCTCGCTGGCCAGCGTCAGGCCCATCAGCAGCGCGAAGATCGCTCCGAGCGCGGGCATGAGCGGCGCCGCGATGGTGTAGGCGGCGTCTCGCTCTGCGGCCGGTACCAGGGCGCGTACTGCCAGCCGGGCGCCGGCCACGACCAGCAGCGCGAGCACCAGCCCGCTGATGACCAGCACCGCCGCCGGCAACGACGTCAACCAGGTCATGAACCGATCCTAGAGGCGGCAGATATTCCCCGGGCCAGTGCCGGGCTGACAGACTCTCGGTCCATGAGAGCACTGCCCGTGCACCCGGAGCCGCTGTGGCGCATTGACTTCCGCCAGCGGATCGCGGTGTCGCTGTGGTTCCTCCCGGCGATCTTCGCCGCGGCCGCGATCGCAGCGGCCAATCTCACCATCTGGCTGGACGCCCGGGTCGATGCCCCGGTCGGCGTCCGGCCGGGCCTGGTCAGCGATCCCGGCAGCGCCGCCACCTTCGCCGCCGCTATCGCGGCCGCCACCCTGGCGTTCGTGGCCGTGGTGTTCGCCACCACGCTGGTGGCCATCCAGCTCGCGGCCAGCCAGTACTCGCCCAGGACGGTGCGGATCTTCATCCGCTCCCGGATCACCCGGGTGACGCTCGGGTTGTTCCTGGCCACCTTTGTCTTCTCCGTGATCATCCTGGTCAGCAACCAGGCGTCGGTCCCGTCGGCCAGGCACTTCGCGCCGGTGGTGTCGGCGACGACGTTGCTGGCGCTGACCGTGGCGACGGTCTTCGGCTTCGTCGCCTACCTGCATGGCGTGGTGCGGCTCATGCGCGTCCAGTACCTGCTGGAAAGGATCGCTACCGAGACCCGGCGGGCCATCGAGGAGAACTTCCCGCCGGCGCCCGCCTACCTGGACGCCGAACCTCCCCCGATCGACCCGTCACCGCAGCGCCTCTGCTACACCGGGACGGCCGGGGTCGTTACGGCCACCGACCTGCACGGTCTGGCCGAATTGTGCCGGCAGAGGCAGTGCTGGCTCGAGCTGACCGTCGGAGTAGGGGAGTACCTGGCTCACGGCACCCCGGTTGCGCTGGTGCACGGAGGTGACCTCCGCGACACCGATGTGACCAGGTTCTTCCTCATCCGCGGCGAGCGCACCTTCGTGCAAGATCCGGCGTTCGGCTTCCGGCAGCTCGTCGACGTCGCGATCCGCGCGCTGTCCCCCGCCGTCAACGATCCCACGACCGGGGTCCAGGCCATCGACCGTATCGGCGACCTCCTGGCCGTCACGGGCAGCCGGCTCGACCCGACCGGCCTGAGAGTCGATTCCAGCGGCACGGTCCGGCTCAAGCGGAAGCTGCGCAACTTCGACGGCATGCTCGTGCTCGCGCTGACCGAGATCATCCGGTACGGCGCCGACGCGCCCCAGGTCGTCCGGCGCCTTCACGGGGTGCTCGACGAGCTCGAATCCACGCTCCCTGCGGAGCGGCAGGCCGCCATCGCCGGCCAGCGAAGCCTGCTGGAAGCCGCGGTCAGCGCCGCGCTGCCTGCCCCGTTCGCGTCCGTGGCCTCGGTGGCGGACCGGGAGGGCCTGGGCTGAAACACCACACCAGCCGGCGATCCACTTCTGCAGCTAGGTGACGATCAGGTAGATGCTGTTCGCGATGAGCCACAAGCCGAGGAGCAGGCTCCCATAGATGATCACCTGGTCGGTGTGCGTGTCGATCCAGGTCCGGAACCTGGCTAGCAGTACCTGGCTCTGCTTGGGCCTGAAACCGGCGTAGATTTCCATGGCCAGGTAAGACCCGGAGGCCAGGACGCAGAACCCGAACAGCGCCAGGAAGCTCTGCCAGCTGGACAGCTTGGCCTCCACGACGGTGGCGGCGCCCGCGCCGATCAGGCCCCAGGGCTGCAGGGTCGGGGCCAGGACCATGGCGAACCACGGGGACATGCTGTCCACGTGCGTCTGCCACTTCGGCGGCTTCTTCGGCTTCTTCGGCCGCCCCCTGCTTCGGACATGCCGGATCGCGATCACGACCAGGACGACCCCGATGGCGATCTTCACCGCCAGCTCCGCCAGCGACGGGACCGTGTTCGACTTGGGCGGGTTATTGCCGGTGGCGACTACCGTGACCGCGACCACGATCGCCAGCGACACCAGCCACCCGAACACGAATGCCGCGCCCTTTCTCACCCCGCGCTGGGAGGGCAGCACGACGATGAATGCGGTCAGCGGCAGCGGGTCCAGTGCGATCGCCAGGCCGATCAGGAGAAGATCAAGCACCATGGCCTTCCCTCCCGTCTCGTCTCGGCGAAAGGTGTCCCGATGCTGGCCACCCCATGGTCGCGAGCACAACGCACGGGTGACGTGCTGTCCTCAGCGCCGTGCCTGCTGGTCACTGCTGCCTGCCGCGCCATGCTGTCCCCTGCCTTCCTCGTCATTACCGGTACCGGCTTTCATCGTCGCTGGTGCGGTCTGGGTCAGCAGGACGACCGCGGCACACATCACGGCGAACGCGGCCGCCGCCACAGCCAGCACGGCGGCGTCAGCTGTGAAGCGCTCGCCGAACAGCCACACGCTCAAGGCGATACTGACGATCGGATCGATGATCACCAGGAAAGGCTGGGAGACTCGCAGCGGCCCGACATGCAGCGCCGCCTGCTCCAGGAACAAGGCCGCCACGCCGCCCACGGCCAGGGCGTATACCGGCCAGTGGGTGAACATCCCGCCCAGGCCGAACTGCGTCAGCGTGTCCGTGGTGGCCTTGATGAACGTCGCCACCAGCGCCCACATGACCGCGGCCGCCGAGGCATAAACAGCAGCGCGCTGGCTCGGGGACCCCCATCGCGCCAAGACCGCCAGGACCGCGGCGACGGCGCAGCAGGCCAGGCCGGCGGTGAGCCAGCGATGACTAATCGGGGTGGGCTGGCCGCCGCCGGGCTGCCCCGCGACGACGAACACGGTGAGGCTCACGCAGGTAACGGCGGCGGCGCCCCACGTGATCGGGCGGATTGACTGGTGGATCCAGAACCGGCGCAGCACGAGCATGAAGACCAGTTCGGTGGCCAGCAGCGGCTGCACGACCGAGACCAGGCCATTGTGCAGGGCGAGCGCCTGGAACAAGAACGCTGCCGCCAGAGCCACCCAGCCGAACAGCCACAAAGGATTGCGGAACAAGTACAGGACCAGTCGCCAGCCCGAGGACCGGCGCGGCGCAGCGGTGCTGGCGATGTGCTGAGTCGCTTCATTGATCGCGTTGGACAGAGCCGCTAGCAGGGCGAAGACGATAACCACGGTCGCAACCAACGAGCTGCCATGCCGGTTACCTGTCGTCCTGGGCCGCTGAGGCCCAAGCCGGGTGGCGCACCGGCACCAGGTCCTTCTCACGGGTGAGGTTGTGCTCCTCGAGCAAGGCGACCGGGTCGGGGCGGTCCGCGGCCGGGACCCATCCCGCATGACCCGACGGAGGCGTCCGGTCCCGTGCTTGTCCGCCCGTGGCCATTCGATCGTCGACGCTCGGATGGGCGACGTTCCGCACTGCCATCCGGTATCACTTCCCTCCTGACGTGGCGCCGCCCGGGCCGGGCCGCGAGCCTGCTCCCCGTGCACGGCTGACGCCGGAACGACCGGGGCTGGGAGACAGCCCATCCAAACTCTTGCGCTTCCCGATGGCCGTATCCTGCTGCGGCGTGGCGGAGGGGGCATCACCCCGCATGGATGAACCCGGCACGATCGCTAAATATGGATCCCACCGAGTGCTGCAATGGACCCGTGTTTGCTAAGGCTGGCTGAGGCTCGCATGCCCGGCGAGGACGGAACCGTCAACTCACCGGCAACCGTGGCCCGGCGGGCCCTCGGGTGGGCGGCATGCCATGAACGCGTAGCCGTACACGTCGAACGCGCGGGCGTTGTCCTGGCCTTTGGCGCCGCCGAAGGTGTCGACCGGCTCGCCGGTCACCACGTCAGTGAAACCACTGTCCTGGAGCATCTTCTGCCAGCCCGCACGGGGCAGCCCGCCAGCTATTCAACCGGTCCACAGGTCGATGTCACGCAGCGCCTCGGCCGGCACGGGGCGGCCGTTGGCGATGTCAGCGAACTGGAGCCGCCCGCCTGGGCGCAGCACCCGGAAGATCTCGGCGAACACTGCCTGCTTGTCGGCGCAGAGGTTGATGACCCCGTTGGAGATCACCACATCCGCCCAGGCGTCCTCGACGGGGAGGGCCTCGGCGAGCCCTTCCCGGAACTGGACGTGGCCGAGGCCGAGGCCCTCGGCGGTCTGGCGTGACTTGGACAGCATCTCGGCGGTCATGTCGATGCCGACCACCTGGCCGCCTGAGCCGACCTGGCCGACGGCGATAAAGCAGTCGAACCCGCCGCCGGAGCCGATGTCAACCACTTTTTCGCCGGGCGCCAGTAGCCGCAGCGAGAACGGGTTTGCCACCCCGGCGAAGGATTCCACAGCCCGGTCAGGGAGCATGTTCACCGCGTCGCCCTGGTATCCCAGGCGGCTCGCGAGACCGCGGCCGGTGTGGAAGTGGAAGCTGGCGCTAGGGTCGAGGGCCACCTCGCGGTATTTGCCGCGTACCTGCTCGCGCAGCGCGTCCGGGTCAACCGGCAAGTCCTGGGCCATGGTTCGCCAGCTCGCTTCCATTCCGGGCAGCCGTCGGGCCGGGCCCGGCTCTTGTTATCCGGCGGACTGCCGCCGCTCCTATACATCTCTACGGTCTACGAATACGGCAGGTTCAGGCCGAACTGGGTCAGCTTCTTCTTGACCGGCGCTATCAGGCGGTGAACCAGGCTCGCCACCTGCGGACCAGGCCTCGGTCCGAGGTGAGTGAGCGTGGGCCGCGACCGCCGGCGGCTCCGCGGCGACTGGTTCTTCCCGCGCGCAGGATGGCGCGAGTGATGACAGGCGCGGCGATGACGGAGGGCAGGATCCAGAACGCCGGGGTGGGCAGGCGGTCCCACAGGGGCAGGTGCGGCCCGTTGTCGACGTAGAACGCGGTGAGCATCGCGGTGTAGCCGATGCCCATCCCAGCGATGTGACCCGTGTCTCCGGGGCGTCGGCGCCGCCGGTGCAGGTACCCGATGGTGGCGGCGGTGAACGCTACCGCGCCGATGATGAGCAGGTAGTAGTCCTGGGCCCAGCGCATCGCGGCCAGGGCGGCGGCGGTCATGAACACGACCGTGATGGCCCGGTAGTACCAGCGGCCGGCCCGGATATGACGAGGGCCTCCCTTGCGGGCCAGCGCGGCGGCCGCGCCGGCGATGACCGCAGTCAGCCCCGCGATCACGTGGACGGCCAGGATGGCCAGGAACCCGGGCGCGGTGGATCCCACCTGATCGCCGAGGATGCGGCTTGCAGCGATCATCTCCGTGCTCCCTTCCCTTCCCCGGCACGCCGGGCCTTATAAGTAGTAACACTACATATAAGGTCACGATAACAGCAGGATTGCCTGCCCAGAAGGGTTGAAGTAGCGCTGCTACGTATGCGGCCGAGGAACGGAACGGGCGCCCACCTGCGCGGCCATCACCACCTGATGCTGGCCGTTGCCGCGGCGCTGGCCCGCGCATTCCCGGCCGTACCCCTGCTCGCCCGCGCTGCCGCCGAACCCGCCGTGCTCGCCGAGATGACCGCCGACGACTTGGCCTGGCCTACGCCGGGTGCTGTGGCTGCTGGGCCTCGACGTGCCGCTTCAGGGCTTCGACGTTGGCTGGCATCTCCTTGTGTGCCTGGCGACGGACGATGAGCGGGACGAGCAGTTTGCCGATGCCGTGCCCGGCGAAGTCGACCGCGATAGTCAGCCGGGAACTGGCTTCGGTCAGGGGTTCCACGGTGAGGTCGACGGTGGCGCGGATGGGTCCGTCGATGCCCTGCACGCCCCATGTCGTGGGTGCGTCGATGTGGGTTAGCTCGGAGGTGACGGCCCGGCTGGCCCCGCCGATACGCCGGGTGGTCAGGCACTTCGTGCCCACCTGCGCGGGGCCGGGCGGGTCCAGGTGACCGTCGATGACACCCTGCTGCCATTCGCGGAAGCGCGTGGGGTCGGTGGCGTAGGCGAACACCTGTGCCGCGGGCCGGTCCACCACAGTGCTGGCAATGGTCGGTGCCATGTCAGCGGCCCTCGATCAGGGCGGCGTACCGGGCCAGGTAGAGCGGCCATCCCTGGTCGCCGTCGACGCCGTCGCTGACCGACTGCCAACCGGGACCGTGCCGGTCGAGGTGGCGATGCTCCAGTTCGACCCGGGTGCGGTCCGGTCCCTCGGCCACGAACCGGACCTCGACCTCGCTGGTCAGCTCCGGGTCGGTCTCGACCTGCCATTGCGGGCCGATGTCCCAGCTGAATATCACGCGGGCTGGCGGCTCGTAGGCCAGGATCCGCGCCCACCGGCACTCGCTGCCGTCGACGGCGCGGTCGTAGATGTGCCCGCCGACGCGGGGCTCGAAGACTGTCTCGGCGATCGCGGCCGCGAGCAGGTTGTGCTCCGGCGGCTTGAAGTCGCCGAACCTCTCGGTGAACGCCGTGAAGGCCTGCTCGACCGGCGTGTTGACCACCACCTGCTTGCGGACAACGGGGACCTCGGTTCGGGTCATGGATTCTCCTCCGTCGGTTGTTCGGCAACATCCACGTAGCTGGCCAGAGCCCTCTGCCAGAAGGTGTCGAGCTGATCACGCAACGCGGCCACTGCCGCCGCATTGAGCCGGTAGACACGTCTGGTGCCGACCGCGCGTTCACTGACAAGGCCGGCGTCCTTGAGGACCTTGAGGTGCTGGGAGACCGCCGACCGGCTGACCGGCAGCTCTGCGGCCAGTTGTCCCACCGCCTGCGGCCCGTCTGCCAGGCGGCTGACGATGGCGCGCCGGGTGCCGTCCGCCAGCACGCTCCAGCCGTCATCTACTCGGTTAGTATCCACTAACGGTTAGTATTGCCTAACGGAGTGGCGGACGTCAAGGCGGAGCCCGGCTACGAACGCTGTATGACCCGCGGCAGGCCAGCCACCAGTACGCGGACC
>WNGE01002484.1_pt1 | contig 22510 bp, 23 predicted proteins | sample 5400651 | NCBI WGS metagenome assembly WNGE01 (sample SAMN13153370, study PRJNA577476) | soil metagenome | isolation source: 60 cm soil or saprolite under grassland replicate 2 | place: USA:California | collected 2016-06-15
GCCATCACCCGCTCGATTGCCGACCAAGCCCGCACGATTCGCATCCCGGTCCACATGATCGAGACGATCAATAAGCTCATGCGTGTGCAGAAACAGCTGGTGCAGGAATACGGGCGCGAACCATCGCCAGAGGAAGTGGCCGAAGAAGTGCTCCTGCCAGTAGATCGCGTGCGGTCAGTTCTTAAGATGGCGCAACAACCAATCTCTCTCCAGTCTCCGGTGGGCGAGAGCGAAGAAACAAATTTTGGGGATTTTATCGAGGACAGGGGCGCCGAAAACCCAAGCGACATGACTGCGATTGTGTTGTTGAAAGAAAAAATTAAGGACGTGCTGGAAACCCTGACCGATCGTGAAAGGCAAGTCCTCGAGCAGCGATTCGGGCTGGTCGATGGCTACAGCCGAACCCTGGAAGAAGTAGGCCGGCAGTTTCAAGTTACCCGCGAACGTATACGGCAGATCGAAGCAAAGGCATTGCGCAAAATGCGGCATCCAACTCGTATTCGGCAGCTCGAAGGTTTCCTTGAAGCTCCCGGCTTGTGAATATGGTTGCCATTCGAGCGCAACTTCCATCTCTGCAGATAGTTCAATTGATTGGAGACTATGGATCGTGAAGATGACAAGGAATTGTGGGATACGCTCGGTCGCATTCCCGAGCCTAAGCTGTCGCCGTTTTTTGCCCGGAACGTGGTGAGGAGCGTTCGTCAGGAGGCAACTCCTTTCGAGCGGGCGCGAAGCTGGTTCAGTTTGCGGAGACTTGTTGCGGCGTCCGCTGCGGCAGTCGTCGTGATCGGCTTGGCCATCGCCACGCATCATCCAGTCTCGCAGACGCCCGCTGTAAATGATTCAGACGTGGTGGCAAAAATCGATCCACAAGATTATGACGTCGTGGCCGATCTGGATGAATTGATCGCCTGGGATGAAAATAGCGTGTGGGAGGACAAGCCAACTTTGTAAGTTAGTCGTTGCTCTGTCGGTCTTCGCTTTGTCTTGCGGCGCCGCACAAGCGCAACCACAATCACATCGGCCGATTGGGCGCCCTCCCGTCGGAGCTCCCCATGGCCGTCCCCCATCCCAGAGCATACGTGAGCGGTGGCAGGCAATGCCTCCGGGAGCTCGCCAAAACTTTCAGCGCAACGCCGAGCGTTGGCTGCACATGAGTCCGGAAGAGCGCAACGTGATGCGCCAGCGAGAGAATCTGCGCCGGGAAACCATCAGGCGTGAGACCGAGGCCGCCGTTCGTGACTCTGGCCTGCATTTGAGCCCGCAAGAACGTGCTCAGTTTGAATCGCGCTACATCCAGGAGCGGCGAAAAGTAGAACAAACGTTGCGGCAGCAAATTGAAGCCGAACGACAACAGCAGCTGCCGGCGCTGATTCAACAGCTGAAGAAAGAGTTCCAGATTGACCAGCCAACCAAAGGGCCGGCGGCAAAGCCGGTAGAGTCGCCTAAATCAAAGAAGTAACGATTCACGCCTTTTTTCTTGTGTTTTGGTACAAGAGGCGTTCTTGGAAAAAGAAACTGGCCCGAGATCGCTCTCGAGCCAGCCCGATCCGGATTTCTAGGCGTACGTCAACTTAGTACCGATAGTAATGATGATGCCGGTGGTGACGATAGTAACGATGCCCACCGTACCAGTAGTAAGGCCTATAGTAGTACGGCCGGTAATAGCGGTGCGGGTAATAGTAACCGTATGGGTAATACCCGTAGTAGCCCGGCCCGAACCCAACCGAGAAGTATACTTGCGCATCGGAACGCGGGGCTGAAGCAAACACCAATCCGCCTGCCACCAGTGTAATTAAAAGAAGTTTCTTCATTGTTTTACCTCCCACTAATTAAACAGGAGCTGAAAGGAAAAGTTTTCTGGTTTATTCGGATGGACGAACCTCCGGATATCCCATGATGCACACGCTTTGGCCAACCTGTTCATAAGAAACGCGCTGAAGACGCAATGCACTCGCAGCCTTTTTGGCGCCGTGACCCGGGAACGCGATTATCGGACCTGCGGTCAGGATGGGACCCAAATAGAGCTGCACTTTATCAATGACGCGTGCATCAAGGGCCTGACCAAGAACTTCGCCGCCGCCCTCGATCAGCACGCTCGTGACCCCGCGTTCGCCCAGATTTTTCAGCACAGCAGCAAGAGACTTGCGTCTATAAATCAGCGTTCGCGAAGCATGCCGGTCGGAAAATAGATGAGCATGCTGCGGCAGGTTTCCTGAGCGACTCAATACGACACGCTGCGGTTGCCGCGCGCTGGGAACGCCGCGCACCGTCAATCGTGAGTTGTCCGCTCTGACTGTTTGCGCTCCAACCAATATCGCGTCCACCGTGGCGCGAAGCTGATGCGCGTGACGGCGGGCGGAATGTCCTGTGATCCAACGAGGCTCACCAGCTGGTCGCGTTAATCGACCATCGAGCGACATTCCGCACTTTGCGATAACAAAAGGACGACCTGTGACAATCCATTTGTTAAAAGCCTCATTAATTTGTGTGCACTCATCGGCCAAAACGCCGTCTCGTACTCTGAGGCCCGCGTTTCGCAATTGCACAATCCCTTTGCCCGAGTGGCGCGGATTTACGTCAATCGCGCCGACAACCACGTTTCTGATCCCCGTTTGGAGTATCGCGTCTGTGCACGCAGCAGTGCGTCCTTCTGTGGAGCATGGCTCAAGAGTCACGTACAGCGTCGCGCGAGCAGGCACACGTGCACCGAAATGGCGAAGGCATTCAACCTCAGCGTGATCGCGGCCGACCCCTCGATGGTGTCCTCTCGCCACAATCCGGTTACCGACGACGAGAATCGCGCCAACCGCGGGATTAGGGCTAGTCTGACCAAGCGCCTTCTTTGCCTCCTTGAGTGCAGCGCGCATGAACTTTTCGTCTCGTCCTCTATCCATTGCTTCGAGACATCAATAGTTGTTCCGGCCTGTCGACGCAACGCAGGGGTTCAACCAAGCACTTACTGATCACGCTATGCTCAGAACTTCAGGGAAGCCTTTTCGCGTGCTGAAACAATCGGCTAATTCGTGCCTGGAGGGATTCGAACCCCCAACCTTCTGATCCGAAGTCAGAAGCTCTATCCAGTTGAGCTACAGGCACTGAGTCTGAAAATCCCAAAACCCAAGTTCCAAATCTCAAAATTCGAAGCTCGCTACTTTGATCTTTGGCATTCGTAATTTGGAATTTGGGATTTGCGAAGCCGGGTGGCCGACGGGACTCGAACCCGCAACAACCAGAACCACAATCTGGGGCTCTACCATTGAGCTACGGCCACCAACAGTAACGCAGAACGAGATTTTAAGATTCGAATCTCCATTTGCAAACCCGGTGTCTGTTTGGTTGTCAGTTTGGACAGTGGCCCTTTTTTCTCCTTTCGCGGTGGGCAGGGAGAAAGGACAAAGGAGGACAGCCTTTTAACCTTGCCAAACAAAGGACTCGACTTTCCCAAGTCATTCTCCTAATTCTCGACGCCGGTGGAACGAAAATCTGCCTGCAGCTTGATTGTCGCCTCGGTTGATCCTGGCGTGAGGGGGGTTGGCTCGGCTTTTCTTGCGGCCTTGGTTTTCCTTCTTTTGATAATTCCGCTTTCGGCGCAGCAGGACGATCCAAGCGAGATTTTTCTTAAAGCTTATCTCTCGGCGCAGCAGGGCGAAAAGCTCGAGCACGAAAACCGATTTAAGACTGCCCTCGCCAAATTTCGGTTTGCTGGAAGCCTGATCGAAGAATTGCGGAGATCGCACTCCGATTGGCAGCCGGCGATCGTGGAGTATCGCGGCCGTAAGATCGGCGAAGGAATCTTGCGCGTCCAGGAACGTATATCGAGGCATGATGAACTGAGCGCGGCTGCCAGTCCTTTGCCGGAGGTTGTTCCTTCACTTCCCGAGAATGAGGGCTGGTCGGAGCCCGGTCCCGAGGTCGTAGCTCCACAAGGACTCGGCACGATTTCCCAAGGACCGAGCGATGGGGCGATTCAAGAGGCAACCAGGAAATTGCGTCGCAAGATGGATCAACTGCAAGCGGCGCTTGAAAAGTCACGCGGCGATCTCGAAACCGCCCAAAAAGAAAAGACAGCCGTAAACACGCATCTGGAGGAAACAAGCTCCAAGCTTGAGAATGCACAAAAGGAAATCGAGACGTCAAAGGAGTCAGAACGCTCCGCGCGCGATGAACTCGCGCAGACGCAGGCATCCATCAAAGCGCTTCAGTCATCGCAGGAAAATGGCCTGGAGCAGTTGCGCACGGAGATCGCCGATTTGAAGGATGCCGTGGCTATTGCGGAAGAGGCGCGTGCAACGGCAGAAAAGCAAAGAGACGAAACCAACGCGAAACTCGCCGAGGCAAACAGGCAAATCAATGCGGTAGAACAGCAGCGCAACGAGGCGCTAGCCCAGCTAAAAGCCGGCAGCGAAACGGAACAGCACCCGCAGGCGCTTTTCGCCGAGAATGGCGATCTTAGGCTCAAGCTAGCAAATTTAGAGAAAAACGCGCCCGCTAACGCCAATTCAACAAATGTTGAGGAATTGGTGGGAGTGAAGCAGGAGGTTACGCAGCTCCAGCAGCAACTGGCCGAAAGCCAGAAACAGAATCAGTATCTCGTAGCGAGAATTGCGGAGCTTTGGGTGCAGTTGGATGAGACTGGCGCGCAGCTGCAGACCGCGAAGCTGACCGGCAAAAACAGCGAGGAGACGGACCGACTGATGAGAGAGAACGAACTCCTGCGAAACATCGTGGTACGCGAACGGGAGGAAGAAGCGCGTCGGGAGGAAGCAAGAAAATTGATGCTGGCGGAGCTGGACAGATTAAGAATCAAATCTGATTCGTTGAATAAGGAGATCGAACTCCTCGCCCAGCCAGTCACAAAACTAAGTAGCGAAGAACTCGGTCTGCTTCGTCAGCCTGTGGTTTCAGTTTCGGATCAGAACCCCGGCGCATTGACTGCGAGTTTTATTTTTGCGAAAAAATCCGCGGGAGGTTCAATCGAGGCCGAGGCGACAACGAACGATTCCGGCGGGTTGAAGGAAGAGGCACGCGACGGCCCGCATGGTGTTGTACACGCCGCCAGGAAAAGCTTCAGCGGCGCGAGTACCGAACCACAGAAACCTATGTCGGGAAGTTCTGACCAAGGATCCGAATGACCTTTGCGCGCTTTAAAGTTTTGCCGTGGCTTGACCGCAAAATCTAACGGCGAATTGACTGGAACGGGATCACAAAGATGCCGAACATGCCATGGTTCCCGGACACGTTCCGCTGTTGACGCATAGCAAAACCAGATCGCTCCTGGCCTCTATCGGCAACGAACCAGTCGCGTCGCAATTTATTGAATTGAGAATTCCACCTGCGCCAAGAAAGGATGACGAAACCTGGTCTGACTGGATTTTCGCCACGCAACGGGCCGATCTTAGTCCGGTTTCCGACCTGAGCGAATGGGGCTCCGCTATCGAGTGCGTCCCGTTGACGATTGATTCTGTAGCCGGCGCTCTGAGACCGCCGTATCCATCGCATGAAACCATTTCTTACCGCTAACTGGCGTTATCTGGCGATGCTGAATTACGTCGTCGATCCTGCGCTGATTGAACCGCTCGTTCCGGTGGGAACAGAGATCGATTATGAAAACGGCGAGACGTTCGTCAGCATAGTCGGATTTCTGTTTCTCGATACACGTCTTCTGGGTCTTCCGATCCCGCTGCATCGCGATTTCCAAGAACTGAATCTGCGTTTCTACGTGAGAAGAAAATCGGGTGACACTTGGCGACGCGGTGTAGTTTTCGTCCGCGAGCTTGTGCCTCGCCGTGCGATTGCGATCGTTGCCCGTGCATTTTATGGAGAGCGCTACTTCGCTCTCCCGATGAAGCACAGAATAGAGCACGTCGATGCTAAACTAAGCGTCGAATACTGCTGGCGACGCGGAAAGAAGTGGGAGTTTCTTAAGATGAGTGCAGCCGGCGAACCGCAATCTATTTCCGCCGGTTCGCATGCCGAATTTATTACCGAACATTACTGGGGCTACACCTGTGTCCGGGGCGGTTGCAGCGAGTACCGCGTCGAACACCCTCGCTGGAAGATCTGGAATGCGGCCAGGTTCGAATTGAACGCTGACGTGGCAACTCTTTACGGCGAACAATTCGCCGAAACGTTAAGTCGGTCTCCTCGCTCAGCATTCATTGCGGACGGTTCCCCAATTACCGTCCAAAAGCGCGAGCTATTCTTATCTCAATAGGAGTTGCCTCAGCACAAACGGCAAAATCCCGCCATGCCGATAGTAATCGACCTCGATTGGCGTATCGATGCGAACTTTCGCAGGCACAGAGCGCTTCTGCCGATCCTTGCCTTCGATCTCGAGCATTACGGTTTGGCTGGGCTTAATTGTTTCAGATAAACCAGTGATCGAAAAGATCTCTGAGCCGTCGAGCCCGAGGGATTGCGCTGTTGTTCCGTCGGGAAATTGCAACGGCAACACGCCCATGCCGACGAGGTTCGAGCGGTGAATCCGTTCGAAGCTTGCAGCAGCCACCGCCTTCACCCCTAACAAACGCGTCCCCTTCGCAGCCCAGTCTCGCGACGAACCTGTACCGTATTCGAGCCCAGCGAGAATCATCAGCGGAGTATTTGTCTCCGCATATTTCATCGCTGCGTCGAAGATCGACATCTCTTCGCCTTCACCGTTCGCAAAATATTTCGTCACTCCGCCTTCGGTCCCCGGCACCATTAAGTTCTTGATCCGCACATTGGCGAATGTTCCGCGCGTCATCACCAGATCGTTGCCGCGCCGGCTGCCGTAACTATTGAAATCTCGCGGTTCAATCCCGCGCGACTTCAGATATTTTCCAGCTGGCGAAGTTTCTTTGATCGCTCCTGCAGGCGAAATGTGATCGGTCGTTACCGAGTCGCCGAAAATGCCAAGTGCGCGAGCGCCTTGAATTTCCTCAATGTGCCCCGGCTCCATCGAGAAATTTTGAAAGAACGGAGGCTCATGAATATAATCGCTCTTCTCGTCCCATTGGTAGATGTCGCCGCTGCTCGATGGAATGTCGTTCCACTTCGGATTTTGATCGGCAAAATCGCGGTAGAGTTTGCGGAACGTTTCGGGTGCAAGCGCCTTTTCCATGGCGTCTCGGATTTCACTGAGACTCGGCCACAAATCTCGGAGGAAGATTTCTTTTCCGTTTCTACCTTTTCCTAACGGCTCGCGCGAAAGGTTAATGTGCACGCGGCCGGCGAGCGCGAACGCGACCACTAGCGGCGGCGACATCAGGAAATTTGCCTTGATATGTTGATGGACGCGCGCTTCAAAGTTGCGGTTTCCCGAAAGGACTGAGGCGGCAACCAGGTCGTATTTATTAATCGTCTTCTCAATGTTCGGGTGGAGTGGTCCCGAGTTGCCGATGCAGGTGGTGCAACCGTAACCGACGAGGTTAAATCCGAGTTGATCGAGGTATTTCTGTAGCCCAGTCTTGTGGAGATAATCGGAAACAACACGCGAGCCCGGCGCGAGTGATGTTTTCACTCCAGGATCGACACGCAGGCCATGCTCGACTGCCTTCTTTGCGAGCAATCCGGCCGCGATCATCACGCTCGGATTGCTCGTGTTCGTACAACTGGTGATTGCTGCGATCAGGACGCTGCCGTGCCCGACGTGAGTGCGCCCGTGCGTGAAAACGTCGCTGGACTCAGCTTCAATTTCCTTGCCAGCATCCGGTGTTGGCCGGTTTGCAATCATCTCAATCTTGTTGAGTTCATCCCCGGGACTAATTCCCTGGTCTTCCTTTTTGTCGGTCGAAAACATTTCCTCGTCGCGAGGCGCGCTGCCGTTCAATTCGACCAGATGCTTTTCGCGAAGATCGACATTCTGTTTGCCGTACCCGCCATCACGAACCGGCTTTTCGAGCAACTCGCGAAACGTCTTTTCAAGGTCCGGCAAATTGATCAGGTCCTGCGGCCGTTTGGGTCCGGCGACGCTCGGCTGCACCTGTGCCAAATCCAGATCGATATCGACGCTATAATCGATTTCGCCCCTGAGCGGCATGCCGAACATTTTTTGTGCCCTAAAATAATTTTCGAACGCGAGGCATTGTTCTTCGCTGCGTCCGGTCGCCCTCAAGTAATCGACCGACTCTTGATCAATCGGGAAATATCCCATCGTTGCGCCGTACTCCGGCGACATGTTTCCGATGGTCGCACGATCAGGCACCGGCAGCGATGCAGCCCCTTCACCGTAAAATTCGACGAACTTCCCAACGACTTTTTGCGCGCGCAGCAATTGTGTGATGTGTAGCACGAGATCAGTCGCGGTGACGCCTTCGCGCAGTTGTCCACTCAAGTGCACGCCGACCACTTCCGGCGTCAAAAAGTAAACCGGTTGGCCGAGCATGCCGGCTTCCGCTTCGATTCCGCCTACGCCCCAGCCAACGACGCCAAGACCGTTGATCATGGTCGTGTGCGAATCGGTGCCGACGAGAGTGTCGGGGAAGTAGATAGTTGATGCTTGGTTGTTGCTGGTTGATCGAGCGGAAAGAACGCCTTTGGCGAGATATTCCAGATTTACCTGGTGCACGATGCCGATTCCTGGCGGGATGAGCTGGAACGTTTTGAACGCCTGCTGTCCCCACTTTAAAAACTGGTAGCGCTCGCGGTTGCGCTTGAATTCCATGTCCAGGTTCAGCTCCAGCGCTCGCGCGGAACCGAAGAAATCGACCTGCACCGAGTGATCAACTACCAGATCGACAGGCACGAGCGGTTCAATGATTTTCGGATCACCTCCGAGTCGTTTCACCGCGCTACGCATCGCGGCGAGATCGACCACCAGTGGCACGCCGGTGAAATCCTGCAAGACGATGCGGGCAACAACGAATGGAATTTCCTCGTTCGCCGGAGATTTCGCGTTCCAGTTCGCCAGCGCTTCAACATCTTTGCGCTGTACTTTTTGGCCATCGCAATTGCGCAGCACCGATTCGAGAACAATCCGGATGCTGACCGGTAGTCGAGAAATTTTTCCGACACTCTGTTCTTCCAATGCCGGGAGCGAAAACAGAAATCCTTCGCGTCCTTTTCCCGCGTCGAATTTCCTCAGCGTCTTAAATTCGTCGTTCATTTTCAATCCCGTCATCCTGAGCGGAGCGAAGGACCTCCCACAGACTCATAAGGTCACGCAAGTTACCTGAGTAATCCAAGCTTCGATTGGGAGGTCCCTCACTTCGTTCGGGATGACATTGAGCGTGCGCGTCATTTCATTTCTTCCAATTTCGCTTTGATCTTGTCGAAATTGGGCAGCTGTCTCGCGTCCTCGTTGCTCTCCGCGTACTGGATCACACCGTTCTTATCGATGATGAACGCGGATCGTTTCGGCACGCCTCCCATGCCGAGATTCATCTGGGGAAGGAACGATTCGTACATCACGCCGTAATCCCCCGCGATTTTGTGTTCGTAGTCGCTGAGCAACGGCACGGTAATTTTCTCCTTTTGTGCCCACGCTTCCTGCGCGAACGGATTATCGCCGCTGATTCCGTAAACGGTGGCGTTCAAATCCGTGTAAGCGTTCAAGCCTGCGCTGACTTCGCACATTTCCGTTGTGCAGGTACCCGTGAAGGCCATGGGAAAGAAAAGCAGAAGTGTGTTTTTCTTTCCGAAATTGTCGCTCAGTTTGATTTGCTTTGGCCCGTCGGCGGCCTTGGTCGATAACATGAAATCTGGCGCTTTAGTTCCAACAGCAAGTGGCATAAATGGATTCTCCAGTTTGAATTCAACGTGGGGGGACTTTCAGTATAGGTTCGACAGCGGAGTGGTCAAAACGAAGATCGCGATTCGTTAATTCGTTGAATCGTAATTCCCGACCGAGTTACGAATTTCGGATTACGATTCACTGCATCCCATGGAACTCCTCTGGTGGCTTGTCGCGGTGATCCTGTTCGCAGTCGGCTTGATTGGCACCGTGCTGCCTGTGTTTCCGGGGACAATTATCATTCTTGCCGGCGCGCTCCTTCACCGCATGATGCTCGGGCCGGAGAAAAGCGTTGGCTGGGGAACGATCACTATCCTTGTGCTGCTCACTGTGGCGGCGTATGCGCTCGATTTTCTCAGTGGTTACTTCGGAGCCCGATATTTCGGTGCCACAAAGTGGGGAATGTTTGGCGCGCTACTCGGAGCCGTCGTCGGTATCTTCTTCGGTGTCGCCGGATTATTTATTGGACCGGTGATTGGCGCGGTCGCCGGTGAATTCATCGCCGGCAAACGAATGATAGATGCGGGCCGGGCCGGCTGGGGAAGTTTGCTGGGAAATCTCGGTGCGATGATTGGCAAACTTTTTATCGCGCTCGTGATGATCGCGATTTTCCTCATGACGGTGCCGCATCCGTTTTGATCGGTGTCATGTCGAGCGGGGTCGAGGGATCCCTAATTTCCCACACCATACCTGCTAGACTGGGGCTCATTACCGCAAATGAAGGATGGTTTAGCTTGTAGGGGTTTCATCCGCCCCAATCTTCGGTCCTCTTTTCTTCCTGGCTGTCTGTGATAAATTATTTGCCGATGGCAGATGATCGCTGGTAAGTCTCGCGTTAGCGGGACTTGCTGGAGGAAAGTCCGAACACCATACGGCGGCATGCCGCGTAAAACACGCGGGCGTCACAGTTGGAAAACTGCGGCGACGGAGAGTGTCACAGAAAAGATACCGCCGGTTCTTTGGCAACAAAGTGCAGGCAAGGGTGAAAAGGCGAGGTAAGAGCTCACCGCTCGCGGAGCAATTCGCGAGGCACGAAAAACCCCATGCGGTGCAAGACAAAACAGAGGAAGGGCAGCCGGCCCGATTGATCCTCGGGTATCGTCGCATCGCGGTCCCGCGAACGCGGGATTGGACTCTTGGAGAAATCCGGGAGAGATAAATGATCATCCCCAGTATTTTGCTAGCAAACTGCTGGGACAGAATTCGGCTTATCGCCATCAAAAATATGAAGGGCGCTTTCGGAAACGAAGGCGCCCTTCGCTTTTACAATTCGAGCGGGGAGAGCGCGCTCTGACGCCGATGGCCAATTTTAGGCAACAGAAGGCTTAAGCTTAGACTTTTTGTGCAGCAGCGGCAGAGCTTTTTCCACCAATGCGTCAGCGGTGATGCCGTGTTTCTTCCGCAGGATTGGAACCGCGCCATGCTCGATGAATTGATCGGGCCAGCCTATGCGCACCACCGGCGTGTTGATCATTTGCGAGTGCAAATGTTCCATGACCGCGCAGCCGAAACCGTTGTGCAAAACATGATCTTCGATCGTGCACACGACTTCGACACTGCGCGCGAAAAATTCGAGCGTGCCGGTATCCATCGGTTTGATCCATCGCGGATTGATGAGCGCGACGGAAATTCCTTTCTCCTCCAGTTTGCGGGCGGCTTCCTCGGCCACTTCAAACATATTGCCAAGCCCGAAAATTGCCACGTCGCGCCCATGCTGCACGACTTCCGCCTTGCCGATCTCGAGCAGCTTGGGTTCCGGTTTGATTTTTGCGCCTGGCCCCGACCCTCGCGGATAACGAACGGCAATTGGGCCGGAGTTGTAGTGCGCCATGGTCCAAAGCATATCTACGAACTCGTCCTCATCCTTCGGCTGCATGTGCACCCAATTGGGGATGTGGCGAAGGTACCCAATGTCGAACAAACCGTGATGCGTTGGGCCGTCGTCGCCGCTTAATCCGGCGCGGTCCATGCACAATTTCACATTCAAGTTCTGGATGGCGATGTCGTGAATCGCCATGTCGTAGGCGCGCTGGAAAAATGTGGAGTAAATTGCGAGGAATGGTTGCAGTCCCTGCGTTGCCAACCCGCAGGCGAAAAGCGTGGCGTGCTCCTCCGCGATACCGACATCGAAATAGCGGCCGGGATGCGCCTTGGCGAAATGCGAAAGGCCGGTCCCGCTCGGCATTGCGGCGGTGATGGCAACGACCTTTTGATTCGTCTCTGCAAATTTGGCGAGCGTTTTGCCGATAATTTCCGAATACGTCGGCGTAGGAGTTGGCGCAGTCTCGCCGCTCTCGATCTTGTATTTGCCGAGACCGTGGAATTTATCCGGTTGCTTGAGCGCCGGGGCGTATCCCTTGCCTTTCTTGGTGAGAATGTGCAGCAACACCGGCTCTTCCTGCGTCTTCAGAAATTCGAATGTCCGGATCAGCAATGGAATATCGTGCCCGTCAATTGGGCCGTAATAACGCAAGCCCAGCTCCTCGAAGATGACACTCGGCACGAGCAAGCCTTTGACGCTTTCCTCGACTTTGTGCGCGAGGTGCACGCCGGTTTTCCCTAGAATCGCCTGGACGAAATCGCGAGCCTTATCGTGCAGATGCGCATAAGTCGGATTCGTAACGATGCCGTTCAGGTAATTAGCTATGGCGCCGACGTTTTTCGCGATCGACCACTCATTGTCGTTGAGCACGACTATGAAACGCTTCGTGTGTGCTTTTACATTGTTGAGTGCTTCGTAGCTGATCCCGCACGTGAATGCGGCGTCTCCCGCTACCACGATGATGTTCTCGTCCCCACCGCGGAGGTCGCGTCCAACCGCCATGCCGAGCGCAGCGGAAAGCGCCGTCCCCGCATGACCCGCGCCGTAGCAGTCGTGTTCACTCTCGGTGCGCAAAAGAAAACCGTTAAGTCCGCCGAATTGGCGCATCGTATTAAAACGATCGAGCCGGCCGGTAAACATCTTGTGGACGTACCCTTGATGACTGACGTCCATAACGAATCGATCGTGCGGCGTGTTAAAAACCCGGTGCAGGGCAATCGTCAGTTCAACAACACCGAGATTTGGGCCCAGATGCCCTCCGGTTTGGGATAGGACTCCGATCAGCTCTTCCCGCACGTCCTGTGCGAGTTGGGGCAGATCCTGTTCGCGCATCGCCTTGATATCAGCGGGCGATTGAATCCTATCGAGCAGACGCGGGGCGGTGGCTGTTGCCTCAGAGGTCTGAGACGAATCAGAAGAGTTTGATTTCATCATTTGTGCTTTCGGATTCATCGACGCCTTCGGTCGGAGCAGCCGGTTCGGGTGTGGGCTCGAAATCCTTAACTATCGTCTTTCCTGCGCTGTTGCGAGCTATGATTTCGATCTTTTGCTCGGCCTTCGCAAGTCGTTCCTGACAAACTTTTACCAGATTCATTCCCTCTTCGTAGCGGACGATTAGATCCTCGAGCGGGAGTTTGCCGGATTCCATTTGCTCGACAATCTTTTCGAGCCGATCCATCGCGCCCTCAAAGTTAAGCTCTGCTTCGCGCGACTTCGGTTTGCTGCTCATGGGGAAAACGGAGGAATTAAGCACACCTTAGCCAGGAGAAAAGGGGCGACTTACGCGGTGCACCCGCCAAGAGCGGAGCGAATTGCACGCTTTAAGGCCTTTAAACGACACACCAAATAAGCATTCGCGTCAATTCAAAGCGCGGCCGAATATTTCCGCTCTGCATCCATGAAAAGAATGCCGGCAATTTCGCGTTCGTGGTGGCGTCGACCTAAGGATACGAATCGGGCCGAGTTATCGCCCGGGCCATCCTATCACGGGACGTGGGACGCGGTCGCACGTTTCGCGGCTGAAATTCGTGCCAGCGATTTCATGGCTGAGATGATCCGCCGCCGCGATGCGTACGGCAGCGAAGGTGTGATGGGAGCGCTCGATTGCGCGACGCTTTATGGATTGACGCGTTGGCTCCGGCCGGCGGCGATCGTGGAGTCCGGCGGATATATTGGAATGTCGTCGGCCTTTATCTTGAAAGCGCTTGCTGACGAAAAGCTCACAGCGGCCAAACTGTACAGCATTGAATTGAGCCAGGAATGCGACCAAGGCGCTTTGATTCCGGATGAATTGCGGTCCGTCTCAGGCGGTTTCGTGCCGATGCGCGGCAAAGTCGAAGATTTCCTCAAGCGCAACGCGCTTCCTTCATCCATCGACATGTTTCTGCACGACAGCTCGCATAGCTATCGGCATATGCTCTGGGAGTTTCGCCAATTTTGGCCGCGACTACGCGATGGCGGATTGCTCGTGTCGCACGACGTACAGATGAACGCGGCGTTTCCCGAATTCGTAGCCAAGACTTACGCGCACGATAAAAACACCGGCCGCCGCGATGCGCAGCGGACATCACATTACGAATGGGGCCGCTGGGGTTACATCGGCTTCGCAATTAAGAAAAGCTAACTTGTCCGTTACTAAAGCAGGCGCTTTCTGTTTGCCGATCCTGCGATTAGCTTTTCCAATCGCTTCAGGCGCGTCGCCTCCTGTTTTGCACTCACGATCCACCACCCGATTGCTTTTCGATATGAGGGCGGCTGAGCGTAAAAGAAATCCCATGCGGCTTTGTTTTGCCTCAGCCTTTTCTCGTAAGGCGCATCGAGATTGGCGCTCCTTTGTTCGTATGAATAAATGCCCGACTTATTTTCTTTTCGCGCATTAAACGCGGCCATGCCGGGGGGCTTCATCAAGCCTTTCTCGCTCAATTCTCCTGCGCGCTTGATGTTGACCGCGCTCCAAATGCTTCCGCGTCTTCGTGGCGTAAATCGACTGGTGTAACGCAGATCATCAACGCTCTTGCGGATACCATCGATCCAGCCAAAGCAGAGCGCTTCATCCACCGACTCTGGCCACGTGATGCTCGGCTGCCGTGAGCTCTTCTTATAATACCCGACCCATAATTCTTGGGTGATAGCATGATTCTTCTCCAGCCATCTGCGAAAATCTCGTGCTGATTTGAAGTATTTAATCTTCATCGCAGCCGATCTCATCATGTTGAGGGAAAGATCAAGAACTCGCGCGCTACGCGAGCCAGCACTGCGAGCGCTCATCCACGAGGATGTTAACCGATCTGCTTCTTGTAAGCTTCCGCGTCTTTCAACTGTTTGAGATCTTCGGCGTTATCGAGTTTGAGAACGAAAATCCAGCCCTGACCGTAGGGTTCGCGGTTGATCAGAGCCGGGTCTGCTTCGAGTGCTTTATTGACTTCCACGACCGTTCCTTTCACCGGCGCGTAGATGTCGCTCGCTGCCTTCACTGATTCGACAACCGCGATCGCTTCTTTGGCGTTCGCCTGCCGATCCATCTTCGGTAATTCGACGTAAACCACGTCGGTCAATTCAGATTGGGCGTGATCGGTAACGCCGACACGGACACTGTCGCCTTCACGTTTAATCCATTCGTGTGATTCGGTGTAGAGCAGTTCGTCAGGAACATTCATGTTTTTTTGTAGAGCGGTTTCTTTTCTATGATAGCTGGAAACTTTTGTCCGCGGATTTCGATATCGATTTGGGCGCCGATTTTCGCGCGTGCCGTCGAGACATACGCCATGCCCACGCCCCAGTTCAAGCTCGGAGAAAGAGTGCCGCTTGTTACCTCGCCAATGCGCTCGCCGTTCTCGAAGACTGCGTAATGCGGTCGTGGCGGAGGTCCTTTTTCTTTCATTCGAAATGGCACGAGCTTTTCGCGCGGTCCTTTTTCTTTTGTTTCGAGCAAAACGTCGCGTCCGATGAAGTTTGATTTTGTCAGATCGACAAAGAATCCCAGCCCTGCCTCGATCGGATTTCGTTCGGGCGACAGGTCGGATCCGTTCAGCGGGTAGCACATTTCGAGGCGCAACGTATCGCGCGCACCGAGACCGCTGGGCTTAATTCCGAATGGCCTGCCTTTTTCGAGCGCGGCGTTCCAAAACTTCGCCGCATCCGGCGCGCGAAAGAAAACTTCAATCCCATCCTCACCCGTGTACCCAGTGCGAGCGACGGAGACAGTCGTCCCATCGAATCGAAAATCGGCAATCGAATTTCGCGGCGGGAGATTAATACCCGCACCGAACAGCGCGTGAAACAACTCGGCGATCCGTGGACCTTGAATGGCGACTCCGCCAAAATCCGCGCTGCGATTTGTGATCTCACAAGGAGCGGCGGTCTTCAGTCCGCCGCTGGGGCGGTCAGGAGATCGCCCCTCCTTGAGATGCTTTTGTAGCCAAGCGAAATCTTCATCTGTCCGTGCCGCATTGACGACCAGTAGAAATTTCTGCTCGCCAATCCGATAAACGATCAGGTCGTCAATGATCCCGCCGCCCTCATTCAACAGAAAGGTGTATTGACCCATGCCACCATCGAGCTTGCCGACGTTATTTGTGAGCATGGTATTGAGCCACTCGTTCGCGTCTCTTCCCTCCACAATCAATTGTCCCATGTGCGAAATATCAAAGATGCCGATGTTGTTTCGCACCGCTTGATGTTCCTCGACAATGCTCGTGTATTGCACCGGCATGAGCCATCCCCCGAAAGGAACCATTCTCGCACCAAGCCGGACATGTTCTTCGTAAAGCGGGGTCTTTTTTGGCGCAATAGTTTCGCTCACGCGCCAAAGTAAGCAGTGCAGCGATTGCATGCAAAGGTGGATCGGCTTCTCCGAAGACGATGGCAGAGGATTCGCCAAAGGCGCAAATCTCAGGCGGCAAAGCCGCATTTATTGCCATCGCGTTGAGGACAACGCGATCCACCTTGCGCGCAAACTGCGCGCCTTTACCGTGCGTCGCAATGACTTGGCTCGACAAATTCGAACGGCGCCTCGGTTTTCTCGCTATCCCGGGGTTGATGCGGATCGTTGTCGCTTTTAACGCGCTCGTTTTTCTGTTGGTTCGTTTGAACCCTGGTTTTCGTTTCGTGGTCGATCTCGATCCCGGGCGGATTCGCCACGGCGAAGTCTGGCGACTGATCACCTATATTTTTCTTCCGCAGACCGACAGTTTTTTATGGGTCTTCCTTCTCCTCTGGTTTCTCTGGTTTATTGGTGAAGGCCTTGAACAAGCGTGGGGTGCGTTTCGCCTCACGCTTTACTTCATCGTCGGAATGATCGGCACGACAATCGCCGCATTTTTCTTCGGAGCGCGTTTTTCCAACTCAATGTTGTACTCGTCCTTGTTTTTCGCTTTTGCCCGGTTCTATCCCGATCAAGTGATCTATCTTTTTTTCGTTTTGCCGGCGAAAATCAAATGGATCGCCTGGGTCTCGGCAGCGTTCTTATTGTTTGGCTTTGTTGTTGGCACGAATTCCTATCGCATGGCGCTGGTGGCTGCGATGGCCAATTATTTGATCTTTTTCGGTCCAGAAATTATTCACGATGCTCGGCATCGAGGCGAAGTCTCGGCGCGACGAAGCCGCTACGCGCGGAGTTCTCGAAGTGAAGCCGAGCCACTCCACAAATGCTCCGTGTGCGGCGCGACCGAATTGAGCGATCCAAACCTCGATTTTCGTGTGGCCCGCGACGGCGAGGAGTACTGCATGGCGCATTTACCGAAGGCAGCAACGCCCGCGCGGGAGACGTTGTAGCCGCCTCGCTATGTCGAGGGGTTAATCGCCTTGGCCCAGCACTGCGACACAGCGCCGTGGCTACAACGCGGCTTGACCAGAAATCGCTGGGCATGAAACTAAGCGCGATGACTGATAAGAACACAGCGCTGGTTCCCGAGGAGGGCTGGCATTGTTTGCATTTGTATTACCGGATCGAGTACGGCCAATGGCAATTACTCAGCCGTGACGAACAAAATGCGGCAAAGACAAATCTGTCGTCGCTCGTGCAGGAAGTTCGCGCGATGGAGTCAACCCAATTGCTTACGCTTAGCGTGGTCACGCCGAAAGCCGACATCGGTTTCATGTTGATTACGCCCGACCTGCATAATGCTAACAAAATTGAAAAGCGTCTCTCGCTCTCGTTAGGCGCGGACGTGCTAAGTCCAGTTTACAGCTATCTGTCGCTTACCGAGGAAAGCGAATACATCACAAGCGAAGACGAATACGTACGGACGCTTGAGCCCAGTGTGCGGAACGATTCCACAAAACTCGATGAATCCCTCACAGCATTTCGCGACCGAATGAAACACTACCGGCAGGATCGAGTTTATCCGACACTGCCCGATTGGCCGGTTGTTTGTTTTTATAACATGAACAAACGCCGCGGAGAGCAGCGCAATTGGTATGCCCTGCCGTATGACGAGCGCCGCAAACTGATGAAAGGACACGCCGCGGTTGGACGCGAGTTCGCCGGCAAGGTGAAACAGCTCATCACGGGCTCAACCGGCCTCGACGACGCGGAATGGGGCGTGACTTTGTTTGCGCGCGATACATTTCAGATCAAAGCGATCGTTTATAAAATGCGTTTCGATCCCGTCAGCGCAGAGTACGCGGATTTCGGCGAATTTTACATCGGCATTCAATTGCCACTCGACGAATTGTTCCGCCGCTTGCGATTGTAATCTTTCTCTCCCTCTTCCTCCTAATGGCTAGGTGCGTTAAGATTAAGATGCAGAGGAAGAGGAAGATTCTTTCGGATGGGTGACAGAGTGGTTGATTGTGCACGCCTGGAAAGCGTGTGTGCCGAAAGGCACCGGGGGTTCGAATCCCCCCCCATCCGCGGTTGATCGCTTGGCCTTGCTCCTGCTCTCGTTCGTTAAGAGCTAACCGGCCGTTGTTCGACGACTTGCAATTCCTGCCGCAACTTGACCACGCTCCCGTGTGGGAGAACACCTCGAAAGTTTACGCTGGGATAAATCATGCAATCGCGGCCGATGACCGAGCCGGGATTGATCACTGCGTTGCAGCCAATTTCCGAACGATCGCCAACAATCGCGCCGAATTTTCTGAGGCCTGTCGCAATGTGGCCGTCGGCTGCTACGACCGCGATTTCGCCGTGATCCAGCTTTACGTTTGAGAGAATCACGCCCGCGCCCAGATGGGCGTGATGACCAATGATCGAATCACCCACGTAATTGAAGTGCGGCACCTGCACTTCATCGAACAGGATGGAATTCTTGAATTCGCAGGAGTTCCCCATGACGACACCGTTGCCGACGATCACGTTTTCGCGGACGTAACAGCCGCTGCGAATCTGGCAGTTTTCGCCGATCCACGCCGGGCCTTTCAACGCCGCACCCTGCTCAACGACCGTTCCTCTGCCAATAAAAACATGGTTGCTGATAAACGGTTTGCCCATGAGCTCGCCCAAGATTGCGGGCTTAAGACGAAATTGCAGGTAACTGGCGATTTGTTTGAGCGCGTCCCAGACGTAATTCTGGTTTTCGAACAACTTCGGATGAGCCGTGTGTTCGAGATCGAGAAAATCGGCGGGCGCAAACATTTCAGCAGTGAAGATGGCGAATCACCCTCAGAGTTGCTAGCGGAAATTCCAGGGAACACAGGCTTCTGGCCTGTAGTTGCCGGCAGCCCTGCCGGCAACATTCCTTTGGGCGCTCAGTTCGTCGTGAGATCAATATCCCGGTCTCGGCAAGCTGCCGAGACTTACAGGCTGGCAGCCTGTGCTCCCCAGATCATGTGGCGCCACGCGGCGTGAGTTTTTGGCCGTCTTTCGTATCGCGCACTTCCCAGCCCAGCGCGGAAATTCGCTCGCGCAGTTCGTCACTTCGTTTCCAATTCTTTTCGCGTCTTGCGTTCTCGCGCTCCTTTGTCAGCTGCTCGATTTCAGCCGGAGGACCATGGGTCATCTGAACATTTCCTCCTGTTAAAGTGTATAGACCTGTGGATGCGCGCAGATAAAGGTCTCGCTTAAGCCCGAGAACGCTGTTCACGCGCTCCCACCACTTTAACCATTCATTTGCCGAGGCGGCGTCCATTTCATTCTGATCCATGACGCGATTCGTTTCCCGGATCGATTCGAACAGGAAGCCAAGCGCAGCGGAAATATTCAGGTCATCATCAAGCGCCTCTTCAAATTGCTGGCCTGGTTGGGTCCTAGTTTTTCCGTTATTGATCTTTTTCGCGACAATCTCATTAAGCCGCATCAGCCATTCGTCGATCCGGGCCAGCGCCTGCCGCGATTCTTCCATTCCCTCCCAGGTAAAATTGAGCGGCACTCGATAATGCACACGCAACAGCCCGTAACGAAGCTCGCGCCCGGTGTAACCTTTCGCGAGAACATCCGGCACGGTATAAAAGTTGCCTAACGACTTTGCCATTTTCTGGCCATCGACCAGCAAATGCGCGCAATGCAGCCAGTAACGGACAAATTTCTTTCCGGTCACGCCTTCGCTCTGTGCGATTTCCGCCTCGTGATGCGGGAAAATATTATCGACGCCGCCGCAATGGATATCGATCTGATCGCCCAGCAGCGCCGTCGCCATCGCGCTGCACTCGATGTGCCAGCCGGGCCGGCCTGGTCCCCATGGCGAAGCCCATTTTACGTCGCCGTCTTCTTCATCCCGCGCTTTCCACAGCGCGAAATCCCCGATGTGTTCCTTGTCGTATTCGTCGTGCTTCACGCGTCCTGTCGATTGCAATTGCGTGAGATCGAAGTGCGCAAGCTTGCCGTAATCAGGAAATTTGTTGATACGAAAATAAACTGATTTGTCGTCCGCTTGATAAGCGAGACCGCGCGCGATGAGCTCGCCGATCATCTCGATCATCCTGTCGATGTAACGCTGGTCAGTGGCAGCGGGAAATTCGTCGGCGCGTTTGATCCGCAATGTTTCGGCGTCTTGAAAGAACGCCTTTTTGAATTGCTCGGTGAACTTCGTCAGCGGCACTTTGGCTTCGCGCGCACCGCGGATCGTCTTGTCGTCTACGTCGGTAATGTTCATCACGCGATGCACCTTGTAACCGCGGAGCTCCAGATGGCGTTGAAGCAAATCTTCAAAGATGTAAGCGCGGAAATTTCCGATGTGCGCGCGGCTGTAGACGGTTGGACCACAAGTATAGATAGTGACTGCGCGCCCGGCAGGATCGCGCGATTCGAACTCTTCGATCTTGCGCGAGTAGGTGTTAAAGAAGCGCATTGTCATGTCGAGCGAAGTCGAAACATCTCTCGATCAACAATAAGAGATTCCTCGACTGCGCTGCGCTCGGCTCGGAATGAAACCGATTCATTCTTGCTCAACGGTTGCCACCGCCATTGCGGCAATACCGTCGCCGCGTCCGATGAATCCGAGCTTTTCATTTGTCGTCGCTTTGATGCTCAGATTCGATTCGCTACTATCGACGGCGGAGGCAATTTTCTTCCGCATCGCGGAAACGTGCGGCGCGATCTTCGGTGCTTCGGCGATAATAGTTGCATCGATGTTGAGCAGGCGGGCTTTCTTTTCGGCAAGCAATTTGTTCACGTGCTTCAAAATCTCGATGCTGCTAATTCCGCGAATGGACTCGTCCGTGTTCGGGAAATGCTGACCAATATCGCCGGCGCCGATGGCGCCCAACAATGCATCCGCAATCGCGTGAGACAAGACGTCTGCGTCCGAATGTCCTTCCAATCCGCGCGAGTGCGCGATCTCGACACCGCCAAGGATCAGTTTTCTGCCTTCAGCGAGGCGATGCACGTCGTAGCCAATTCCGCATCGAATCATGACAGCAATGACGAATAACGAATGACGAATGACGAATGAAGCTCGAATGACAAACGATGAAATCCAATTGGTAAACCTCGAAGCCTGTGAAGCGGACGTTTTTTTGATGGTTCGTGCTTCGTCACTCCTTCGCCCTTCGTCATTCGGATTTCGTCATTACAATTTGAGGTCAACAATGCCATTTGACGCCACAATGCTGTATTTGTCTTTCATGTCCTCGCGCGGGCGAACATCGACAGTTCCACCGGCGTTTTCAACCAGGAGCCAGCCGGCTGCTATATCCCACAGACTAATTCCCTGCTCAATGTAAGCGTCGAGTCGTCCGCACGCGACATAAGCCATGTCGAGCGCAGCGCTGCCGAGCACTCGGCATTTGCGCACACGATGAACCATTTGCTGGAGCAAGGGAAAATTTGCGTTGATCGTCTCGCCTGTCTTGGCGAGTCCGACAGAGACCACGGCTTCAGCGAGATCGGCGCGATCGCTCACGTGAACGGGATCACCATTCAGTTTTGAGGTTTCCCCTTTTTGTCCTTTCCACATTTCGCGGCGAATGGGGTCGTAGATAACACCCACCATGACCTCGTTGCGGAGACGCAGTGCAATCGAGACGCAGAAATGCGGAATGCCATAGAAATAATTCACCGTGCCATCAAGCGGATCGACGATCCATTGGTGCTCGCTGGATTGATCACCCACGATTCCTTCTTCGCCATAAAGCGCGTGTTTAGGAAATTCTTTGAGAAGCAGCTTCGTAATTAACTCCTGTGTCTGAATATCGATCTGCAGCTTGATGTCGTGCGCTGCAACGGCATTGACCCGCTGCGGCCGCCCGAAATTTTTGCGAAGCAACTTTCCAGCGGCGCGCGCTGCCTTTTCAGCAGCATCGAGATAATGCTTCATCGCGAAAGTGTCATCCTGAGCCCAGCGAAGGATCTCTGATAGATTACGCGTAATGACATTGCCCAATCGCTGGCTTCGATTGTGAGATCCCTCGTCGTTTGTTGCGACTCGGGACGACAATAAAAAACCGGGAGGAAAATAATTCTCCTCCCGGGGTTGAAGTTAGGGTTGTGACTCCGAAAGCCTTCGGAGCCGTTAATCAAGCGTGGGGCGTTAATGCCTCTTTTTCTTCGCTGATTTTTTCTTTGCTGCTTTTTTCTTCTTCGCCATCGACTAATT
>WNGE01002486.1_pt1 | contig 22506 bp, 20 predicted proteins | sample 5400651 | NCBI WGS metagenome assembly WNGE01 (sample SAMN13153370, study PRJNA577476) | soil metagenome | isolation source: 60 cm soil or saprolite under grassland replicate 2 | place: USA:California | collected 2016-06-15
CCGGGGGGACGCACAGCGCGGTTCAACCGCTGCAATCGGCCTCTGCCATTAATCATCGAACCGCGCTTTTCGGAGAAACCGCACGCTGGAAGAACGACGGTCGCTATCTCGGTCGCCTCGTTAGGCAAAACATTCATCGCGATAAACACTGGGAGTTGAGTGAGTCGTTGGACGGGTATCCCCAAATGCATCGTGTTTTCTTTAAAGACCGCCAGCGCCTTGATTTGTCCGGATTTCACCGCGTCAGCAATCGCCAGCATGTTCGCGCCTGGTTCGGATTCGGGTCCAAGGATCAGCCGCGCGCCATTGGTATTTGGGTTGCGGTCTTTGCTTAACAAAATGTGGTCACCCCGGCCACGCCGCGGAACGATATCGATCATTTGCGTGCCTAACGACTTCGCCAACTGCGACGTCAGCCAAAGCTCCTCGTTCGTCATTCTGCCGGAAGCAATGATGGCAATTTCAGCACCGGAGAATTGTTTCAGCTGGAGCGCCGCTTGCGCGATCGCTGTCGGCCAATCTACGGCGACGAGTTTTCCTTCGAAACGAACCTGCGGCTCGAGCAGACGCTTTTCGGCTTCAAGATATTTGAAGTTGAGTCTGCCGTAATCGCACATCCATGCGGAATTGACGTGATCGTTCTCGCGCGGTGTTTGCCGATAGATGACATCCTCGCGGGTCCCGATGATCGTGTTACACCCGGTGGCACAGCTCGTGCAGATACTTTTTGTTTCTTTCAAAAACCAGACGCGCATTTTGAATCGAAAATCCGACGAGGTCAGCGCGCCAACTGGACAAATATCGACAGTGTTGAGGGAGTAATTGTTTTCGAGCCGCTTGCCAGGATGCGCCGTGAGCACGGTGTGACTGCCGCGATCGACAAATCCGAGGACGTCGTCGTGCGCAATCTCTTGGCAAAAACGGATGCAACGTGAGCAGAGGATGCAGCGTTCGTCATCAAGTGTAACTCGCGGACCAATCTGCACATTTTTCGGTTTCTTGACTTTGTTCTCGAGAAACCGCGACTTGGAATCACCGAAATCGACACTGAACTCCTGCAAACGGCATTCCCCCGCCTGATCGCAGATTGGGCAATCGAGCGGATGATTGATTAGCAGAAATTCCATGACGCCGCGCTGACATTCCTTGACCAGCGGCGAGTTGGTGCGAACGGCCATGCCTTCGGAAATATCCTGTGCGCAGGAAATTTGCGGACGCGGGATCCAATTGATGATCGGTTTCCCATCGGCGCCCAGCTCAGGCTTGCGATCCGGGCCCAGCCGCGGGAATCCCATTTCGATTAAACACATCCGGCAATTTCCGGGTGAGCTGAGCTTTTTGTGATAGCAATAACGCGGCACATAAATGCCAACCTGCTCGCACGCCTCGATCACGCGCGTGCCCTTCGGAACCTGATGCCATACGCCATCAATCTGGACGTTGAACAGTGGAACTGATGAGTCGTTAGGCACGGTTGAATCTGGAATCCAGGAAGCCAGGAATTTTAGAGAATAACATCTTCGCTTTTGTTCATTGGATGGTATTCGCGACCGACGCGCTTCACAGTCAGCCGGGTGCTTGCGAAGTTTAGCAACAGCGCATCATCCAAGTTTGCTGCTTTAAGATACGAGCGAACAATCGCAAAGTAGATGTCTTCGAGCGCGCTAATCGCTTTAAGTTCTAAGATGACCTTCTGCTCGACGAGAAAATCGAGTCGGTGTTCGCCAATCACGTGTTCACGATAGAACACCGGCAGCAGCTTTTGTCTTTCAAAACTAATACCAGCCGCAGCCAATTCGATAGCCAAAGCCTCTTCGTACATCGACTCGAGAAATCCAGGGCCGAGTTCTTTATGAACTCGAATGGCAGCAGCGATTATTCGATCCGTCAGTGCTTTGTTGTGTATTTCCATTCCTGGCTTCCTGGTTTCCAGATTCGAAATTTAGATTGTCCCTTTCGCTCCGGCTTTTTCCCAGCCGGGATCGTGCGCCAGTGGGGCCACCGGAATTTGTTCTTCCTCGATCAACTCTTCGGGCGTGTATTCCGGCGGCAAGGGTGGGGGGAGTGGTTTCCGGGCACGCGCCGCAAATTCCTCTCGAAATTTCTCGACAAAACTTTGCGTCGGCCACGCGCATGCTTCGCCAAAAGCGCAAATCGTGCGTCCGGCGATGTTGTCGCCAATGGTCTTGAGTGTTTTTGGGTCCTCAACAACTCCTCCGCCGCGCAGCATCCGGTCGGTAATTTTCTTCATCCAAAGCGAACCTTCCCGGCAAGGAGTGCATTGGCCGCAGCTCTCGTGCGCATAGAACTCGTTGATGTTGTTCAGTACCCAGAGCATGTCGCGGGAATCGTCCAGCACGATCACGCCGCCGGAACCAGCCATGGAACCCGCCGCCGCCAGTGAATCGAAATCCATCGGGATCTCATCGATCGACATCTCCCGCTCGATCGTCGAACCGTCAGTCTGTCTTTGCCTGAGCTTGAATCGTTCGTCAGCGCGCAGAACCTTCGCAGAGCTTCCGCCCGGGATGACTGCTTTTAACTTCCGGCCCGGTCTTAATCCGCCAGCCATCTCGTAGATCAACTGCCCCATCGTCACTGCGCCGATCTCAATTTCGAAGTAACCCGGCCGCTGGACGTCACCGCTCACGCAGACAACGCGTGTTCCGGTGTTGTTAGGCCGGCCGAGGCGCGCGTATTCCGCGCCGCCCATCGCAATGATCTGTTTCACGGCACAGAGCGTTTCGACGTTATTGACGATCGTCGGGCACATATAAAGACCAAGCACTGCTGGGAAGTAAGGTGGTTTGATGCGCGGATACCCGCGCTTGCCTTCGAGAGATTCGATAAGCCCGGTTTCTTCTCCGCAGATGTAAGCGCCCGCGCCGCGATGAACATAAAACTCCACGTCGAATCCCGAACCGAGAACATTTTTGCCCAGAAAATTGTGCGTGCGCGCTTCTTCGATGGCGCGTTCGAGGATTTTCGCACCTTCGTGAAATTCTCCGCGTACGTAGATGTATGCTGTCCGCGCGTTGAGCGCGTAGCACGCGATCAACATTCCTTCGAGCAGTTGGTGCGGATCTTCATGAATGATGTAGCGGTCCTTAAACGTGCCCGGCTCGGATTCATCTGCGTTACAAATCAAATAAACCGGCCGCTTTTCGTCCGGCTTGATAAAGCTCCATTTCAACCCGCAGGAAAATCCGGCCCCGCCGCGACCGCGCAGCCCGGAGTTTTTCACTTTGTTGACAATGTCCTCGCGCGACAGAGTTAGCGCTTGCTTCAACTGTTCGTAACCACCATCGCGCAAATAACAATCGATATCAGTGGTCCAATCCGGGCGTCCGATGTTTTTGTAAATCAGACGGTGTTCGAGAGGGTGGGGGAATGATTTCCAAGGAGCGGCGGTCTCCAGTCCCCCGTTGCCGCGTGGGCGGTCTGGAGATCGTCCCTCCTTGAGAAGGTCAGCAATCGAGTTTGCATCGACATTTTCACGCAGCTCCTCTCGAACCATGCACACCGGGGCGGTGTGGCAACTTGCCAGGCACTCGACAAACTCGACGCTGTAATTTCCGTCGGGACTCACCGAAATAGGATTGTGCGTCCCGGCCTCTTCGAGCGGGCGTTGAATACCAAAAGTCGTGCATAGATTTTCCATCAGTTCAAAGCTGCCGGCCATCGCGCAACTGAGGGTGCGGCAAAGGCGAATATGAGTTTTGCCGGCAGGCTGCTCGCGAAACATCGGGTAAAAAGTGACCAGCTCGAGAATATTGATGGGTTGTAAGCCGAGCTTTTCTGCGATCCAGAGCACGGCGTTGTCGCTGATGAACCCGAAATGTTCCTGCCACAAGTGCAACAGAGGCATGGCCGCGCTTCTCCGGTGCTCGTGCGGATAGCGCGCGATTGCCTCGTCCATTTTTCGCTCCAACTCGTTGGGGACGGAGGCGTTCGTCGAGTTTGCCATTTGCGAACGTAACCCCGCGCGGTGCTGCGCGGCAAATCGCGTTTGCTGCTGCAGTGTCCGCTGTCCTCAGCGGAGAATCACGGTGGGTTGTTGCGCGCGAACGCGGTGCGCTGAAGACAGCGCACGCTACAACAGTTAATCAGACAGAGTGCTGTCTTTCGACTGCACTTTATCGTCTTTGAAAACGATTGTGACGGTGTCTTTTCCCTGACGGTAAACGTATGTCGTTTTTTTTGTGATCACGAAATCCTCGGTCTTAAGCGACGTTGGCGAGCCCAGAATTGATTCCACCTGCTTTTTGGACATTCCCTCTGTTACCTGATCGACGTTTGCTTTGGCGATGCGTTTGCTGGAACAGGAAAGGGAGAGGGCGATCAGAAGCACCAGGGTGAACCGAGCGGCTGTAAAAATGACGGGACGAAGCCCGAATAGCGAAATGCCGCGGAAAAGCCCTCTGGACTTTTCGTCATTCGTCAGTTGGATTTCCTTCGTCATTCGTCATTACCCGCTCATCTATCGCATTCGCCCATTACGAAGTCTAGACTGCCCAGCACGGCTGGCACGTCGCTTACGAGGCAGCCTGGCAGGAGCTCGTGCAGGATACTGAGGTTCACAAAGGATGGCGCGCGAATTTTTAGCCGATACGGCACGCCGCCTCCTTTGCTGTTGATGTAAAAGCCAAGTTCGCCTTTGGGATTTTCGGCTGCGAAATATACTTCTCCGCTAGGTGCATCGAGTCCTTCGGTCACCACGATAAAATGATGGATCAGCTCTTCCATCTTTGTCATCACGCGCGATTTCGGAGGATACATGTTTTTCCAGTCCGCGACATTGATCGGTCCGCCGGGAAGTTTGTCGATCACCTGCCGCAGGATTCGGACGCTTTGCCGCATCTCCTCGATCCGCACCAGGTAACGATCGTAACAATCGCCTGCGCTGCCGATCACTACGTCGAAATCGTAGTTGTCGTAATCCAGGTAGGGATGTTTACGCCGCAAGTCGTGCTCGATGCCGCTCCCACGCAGGTTAGGCCCCGAAAGGGCGTACGCAATCGCGCGATCCTTTGATATGACGCCGATGTCTTTAGTTCGATCGACAAAAATCTTGTTCCGGGTCAGTAATCGGTCGCACTCATTTAAGCTCGGCCCGAAATCGTCGAGGAATTTTTCGAGTTGTGGAATAAAGCGCTCAGGCAGATCGCGAATCTGGCCGCCGACGCGGGTGTATGATGTGGTAAAACGCGCGCCTGTAAGCAGCTCGAAAAGATCATACAGTTTTTCGCGCTCGGTGAACGTGTAGAGAAACACCGTCATCGCACCAAGGTCGAGCGCCATTGCACCAACACCCATCAGGTGTGAGGAGATCCGAGACGTTTCACAGCAAATGGTGCGGATCGCTTTGCCACGCGGTGGAACTTCCCAGCCCATCAATTTTTCTACTGCAAGCGCGTAGGCGACGTTATTAGAAAGCGGCGCGAGGTAATCGAGCCGGTCAGTGTAAGGGACAAACTGATTGTACTGCATGTTCTCGGCGATTTTCTCGTCGCCGCGATGTAAGAACCCAATGTCTGGCGTTGCTTTGGTAATGATTTCGCCATCGAGCTCCAGCACCAGCCGCAAAACGCCGTGTGTGGCCGGATGCGACGGCCCCATGTTGAGCACCATTTTTTCGCCGATGTCATCCTCAACCGACTGTCGCAATGCTGCATCCGCTGCAGCTACTCGCGTGACCGGGTCGGGCGATTCAATTTCGCGCACCGTAAATGGCATAAGCTTGCAGTTGAACTACGCTGGCGAGTGCCAGTCTTCGCGCAAGCGAATTCGGTTGGGTAGCACGCGCGTCTCGCGTGTTGGTTTCGGCGTCGCGCCGAAACAAGCTTTTGTTTCGAAGGTGACTCGCAGATGTATTCGAGCGCAAAGAAAAAGTTCGCGGACGCGAGGACGCGCTCGCCGGCACGCGAGACGCGCGCGCTCCCCAGAATCCGCTCGCGAACCAACAGAAGCTCGTTAACTGTGATTGCGTATGCCGAAAAAAATCGCACTGCTTTTCGCGGGGCAAGGCGCGCAATGTGTCGGGATGGGACGCGATCTGGCCGAACACTTTCCTGTCGCGGCCGATTTGTTTGGTCAGGCCGACGAAATTCTCGGTCGCAACTTGAGCAATATCGCGTGGAACGGTCCAATCGAGGAGCTAACGAAGACGAGCAATTGTCAGCCCGCGCTTTATATTCACTCGCTCGCGTCTCTGGCCGTGTTGCGCGAGATCGCAGGCGATTTTCCCGTCGCCGGTGCGGCTGGTCTGTCGCTTGGGGAAATAACCGCGCACGCAGCCGGCGGCACATTCGATTTTGGAACAGGCTTAAAGCTTGTGGAGCGGCGCGCCGAATTCATGGATCAAGCGTGTGCGGCCACGCTGGGCGGCATGGCGGCGATGATCGGTGGGCTGGAAAATGATGTGCGCCGGCTTGCTGCGGATGAAGATGTCGATATTGCTAATGTTAACGCGCCCGACCAAATCGTAATCTCGGGTGAGCTGGCAAAAGTCGAGGCGGCCGTCGGCGTAGCAAAAGAGTATGGCATTCGCCGCGCGATGATGCTTAATGTCGCGGGCGCATACCACTCGCGTTTGATGGAGAGCGCGTATGAGAAACTTGGTGCGGTGCTTCAGGATGTTCCAATAGAATCGCCGCGTTTTCCTGTAATAAGCAACGTGACAGGCATGGAGGTGACAACGCCTGCTGAAATCCGTCGCACATTGCAGGATCAAGTCATAGGGACTGTGCGGTGGTTCGATTGCGTGAAGCGGCTGCTCGATCTTGGTTGCAATTATTTTATCGAACTTGGCCCGGGAGAGGTGCTGGCTGGTTTATTGCGGCGCACGCGCAAAGAAGTGGATGTGATTTCTGTAGGCGCCGTCGAATCCATTCGTGAGTGCGCGGCTCGAATGTAGCTGACAACCTGTAGCCGCTTCGCTGCGCGAAGCGGGCATCGCCCCCGGGGCGACGGCTACAGATCGACAATTACGTTTGGCTACGTAGTTTGGCGCATGAGCATTATCGAACGCGTCGATTCGGATCTTAAGGAAGCGATGCGCGCCAAAGACACCACGAAGCTGGGGGTTTTGCGCATGTTAAAATCGGCGTTGAAATACGCCGCGATCGCAAAATCAGACGCGGACGCTGAGCTGAGTGACGCCGAAGCTGCACAGGTAATTCGCAAACAGGCAAAACAACGCCAGGATTCCATCGAAAGCTTCGAAAAAGGCGGTCGTGTTGAGCTTGCTGACAAGGAGAAACAGGAACTATCGATCCTTAATGCCTATTTGCCTCAGGCGATGAGCGCTGATGAAATTTCGAAAGTCGTCCGGGAGACAATCGCCGAGGTTGGCGCTACGTCGAAAGCGCAGATGGGCGTGGTGATGAAAGCGTTGCAGGGGAAAGTCGGTGGTCGCGCCGATGGCAAAACACTGAGCGCGGAGGTGCAAAAGCAACTTTCGTGATTCGTTGAAGCGTTGAAGTGTTAGAGCGCTAAACAACCGCGGTCGCTTCAACGCTTCAACGGTTTAACAATTTTACCATGCTCAGTGCCATCCTCGTCGCGGCCGGTGACAGCCGCCGCATGGGCTTCGACAAATTGTTTGCAGTAATAGCAGGGAAAGCGGTCATCGCGCACACGATACGCGCATTTGAGGATGCCAAGTGCGTCGATGGAATCATCGTCGTTGCCCACGCAGATCGACATGACGAAATCAAAACGATCGTTCGCGAAGAAAATTTTGAGAAGATTCGGTCGATCATTCAGGGTGGCAAACATCGGCAGGATTCCGTGCGCGCCGGCTTGGATCATCTCGACTCATTCACAAAATATGTCGCGGTGCACGATGCCGCGCGGCCGCTGGTTACTCCGGAACAGATCGAGCGCGTGTTTCAGCAATGCGCGAAGAATGGCGCTGCCACTTTGGCTGAACCAATTAACGACACATTGAAACGGGCAGACACCGACTTCCTGGTCAGCGGCTCAGTTGATCGACATCAGCTTTACGCAATGCAAACCCCGCAGATTTTCGAGCGACAACTGATCGAGGAGGCGTATCGCGCGGTTTACGGCAAAAATCTTTTCGTGACGGACGAAGTTTCAGCGGTCGAGCGACTCGGTCGCAAGGTGGTTCTCGTTCTGAACGACGATTTCAATCTCAAAATCACTTACCCGCGGGATTTGCCACTTGCGGAGTTTGTGCTGAAACGGCGAAAGGGGCCTGCCGCCAATTGACGGCTTCGTGCATTAACGGCGAAGCGTCAGCGGCCAAGTGCAAGCCGCTCGGCGAGGAGCTGCGGCAGACCGGCTTTGGAAATCTTCTTTTGCGCGGTGGCCACGTCGTATTTTACGCGCACGAGTTCCACCAGTTTATTTTCGACATCGTAAATGCAATATGCCGCGTGCCAATTTCCGTCGCGCGGTTGTCCTACGCTACCTGCATTGATGAAGTACTTCTTGCCCGGCTCGATGCGGACGTGTTCAATTCTCTCCTGCCGGACACCCTGGTCGCGAACGAACACCATCGGCACGTGGGTATGGCCGAAAAAACAGACGGCAGTGCGCTGGTAGGTGAAACTTGCGACAGCGTCGAGATTGCTGAAGACATAGCCCCATTGGCCGGGAGTATCGAGTGTCGCGTGCACGATCGTGAAATCATGTACTCGCTTTTGTAAAGGCAACTTGCGCAGCCATTCCTTATCCGGATCCGTTAGGGTGTCCCGGGTCCATTGAATGGCGCGCTCGGCCAACTCGTTGAAATGTTCCGAGGAAGTGGAAAGTGTTACCTCCTCATCGTGATTGCCTTTTACGACGGGGCAATCCAGTTTCCGGACAAGGTCAAGGCATTCTCGCGGGTTGGCGTTATAACCGACCACGTCTCCTAAACAAATAAAGTGGGTACATCTGTGGCCGCGTGCATCCGCGAGCACTGCTTCGAGCGCTTCGAGATTAGCGTGGATATCACTCAAAATTGCGAATCGCATTGTCAAAAAAATTAAACCGGCGAGCGGCCAAAACGTTACAGCGTTACAGCGTGACGACAATCGCTTGCTCGCCAAAATGTTAACGTCAACTCCGAACCAATCTGCGATCAGGCGAGTTAACTATTTAGCCGTTTTGTTCAGCTTGTCTGGAATTCGTTGTTCCTGCGGGATTCCAAGTTTGTCTTCGAGGAATTTCAGCCGTGCGATCAACGTAGGCAGCCGCTCCTGCGGACCCTCGTCATACAAGTGGCGGAGGCGCTCATATGCCTGGCGTTCGCGCCCTTCGCAGTAAGAAAGCTCATAGGCCGAGAAGCGCTTGTCGAATGGCCGCGCCCCAGGCAAGGCCGCGGCCTTTGCGTAACATTCGGAAGCGCGCTCGTGATCTTTATATTTCTCCTTATAAAGCCGGGCAAGCGCTTCGTAGAGATCGGGGCGATCCGGATTATTGTTTATTCCGCGTTCGAGGAAATCTTTGCCCAAGGCAAAATATTCACGCTGCGCTTTGACTCGCAACGCAAGGCGCGGTTGGTTTTTATCGTTCATCGCGGCAACGCTGGCGTTCCATGCCATGTGCCAGGCCGCCGTATCCCAAAAAAGCATCACCCGTGGTTGCAGCGTCGTGATGTGCCGGAACAATAACAGCATGCGGCCCCATTCTGTGTTTTCCCACGCTGTATATGCCTGAATAAAAAGGCCGTCCGCCACAATCGCTCGAAACCCGCTCAACGCCGCGACGAAACCGAGTTGCCCGAGTTTTTCACGAAGGTCGAAGTTAAATTCGACGCCCCGAAAATGTTCCTGTCGATGCAGCTCCGCCAGGTTACGTTCGATTGGTAACTTCAAGAAGCCGAGCCCGATCAACACTGCCAGCACGATGATTGTCCGCGTCACAGTTCTTTCCCGTAAAATACAAACGCGGCCAGCAGCGTGTAGATGGTAGTGTAGAAAACGCCGAGCAAAGCAGTCTTGGCAAAGACGCTGAGAGAAATTGCGGTGCCCGCGACAATGTCATCGACTAAATTGAAGGCCTGCAGATCCGGGAACAACAATGCCACTATCGCGAGAAAAATGCGGCTAACCAGTCCACTGCTGTGTTCGTGTAGCCAATATTCGCGGGCGGTCGCTTGCAGGTGTCCGATGAAATAAATGAAAGCCATCACAACGATGGTGAAGATATTCGACGTGGCGAATGTGGAAACGAACAAGGTGAGCGCTGCGAGCAGGCACGCTTTCAGGTAAATGATCACAATTCCTGGAAAAATGTCGATGTTGAACGCGGACGATTGGATGATGCGGATGGCATCAGCGACTTGATCACGGGGCGCATTGGACATTTGTTGCAACGTCGCGTGCACAACCGCCTGTTCGCGGATGTACAATACGAGCAGAAACGCTGCCCCCATCACCAGCGTGCTAATCGCCAACAACAAAAGCACTCCAGCAATTTTTCCCAGCACGTATTCGAAGCGCGGTACTGGTTTCGCAAGAATCGTGTAAAGTATCCGGTCCTCGAGGTCTTGTGGCAGGAGTCGCGCAGTGGCAACGATCGCCAGAAGGGATGTAAAAATCGAGATCGCCCCGAGCGAAATGTCTTTCAAGATTTGAAATTCCTGCTGAAAAGAGAACTGCGCCATGAAGATCGAGCTGCCGATCAAAAGAAGTCCAAAGATCAGGAGCACATAAAAAACCTTCAGGCGTGTTAGTTCGGTAACAGTGTTGATTGTGATCGCGTAAATGCGAGAGAAAGAGAAGGGCCGATACCGCTTCGCGGATGTTGAAGTGTTAAACTGTTGAAGCCTTGAAGCGGTTTCGCCGTTACTCATTTTTCCTTCCGCGCCTCTTTGTTGCTCTGCATTTCGGCTTCGTCGGCTTTGGTGGCCTCGAGGAATAATCTTTCCAGTGTGGTTGTAGATTTGCGCCGCTCGATCAGTTTCCCGTTTGAGCGGGCAACGGTCGATTCGATCTCACGGATCAGCTCATCGGAAGCGTCCGTGATGACTAGCTCGGTTTGATTTTCGATCGCGATCAGTTCCTGCAAATGCCCTTCGCGCACCAGCACGCCATTGGCCAGAATGCCGATACGATCGCAGATTTCCTGTGCTTGCGCGAGCAAGTGCGAAGAGAGGAGCACAGTGATTCCGCGGCCTTTCAGCTCGAGGATTAAATCGCGAATGTCGCGCGACCCCGCCGGATCGACACCAGCAGTGGGTTCATCCAACACCACCAGCCTGGGGTCATGAATCAGCGCTTGAGCAAGACCGATGCGCTGCAACATTCCCTTGGAATAAGTGCCAAGCCGGCGGTTGCGCGCTTTGCTTAAGCCGACAAGATCCAGCAATTCGTTGACTCGATTCTTTAATGCGGCGCCTCGCAGCCCGCAGAGACGCCCAAAGAAACGCAACGTTTCCTTTCCGGTAAGAAACTTGTAGAAGTACGGGTTCTCCGGAAGGAAACCGACTGCTTCCCGGCTTTCGACAAGACGACTATCGCATCCAAAAATTTCCGTGCCACCGCGCGTTGGAGACACCAATCCGAGAATAATTTTCAAGGTCGTGCTTTTCCCGGAACCATTCGGTCCGAGCAGACCGTACACCTCGCCGGGTTCGATGCGCAGGTTGAGGTCCTTCACCGCGACAACCGATTGTCGATGAAACGGCACTGGAAAAATTTTGGTCAGTCCGTGAACTGCGACCGCCGAGTTAGTCATGGCGAATGTCAAAACCGCGGGCAGTGACAGGTTTGTCCAGCTTAGTTTCGGTTTGCTTGTGAATCAGGGAATGCAGTTCGCCTTGCCTGATGCGATCGAGGAATGCGCGCACTTCATCGTCGTCACCTGTAACGTGAAGTTCGACGCGACCATCGGCCAGGTTGCGCACCCAGCCAGTTACATCAAATCCTTTAGCTACATCGCGCACAGACCAGCGGAAGCCGACGCCTTGCACGTGTCCCTCGTAGAAAACCTGGAGCGAAATCATGGTCGCTGGCGTTGACAACTTGCTACCTTTTAGACTGCGGACGTTGGACTACGAATCGACAAGCTGGTTTCGCTTCATCGTTTCACTTGTCACTTATAGGAATAGACGAGACAGAAGCTGCCTTCGCCGCCTTCGACTACATCAACCGAAACAAAGTACTGACCGCTGTTAGCCGGGGAAAATCCGGCCGCGGCTTTGTCCCCGTTGTCGTAGTTTTCCGTCGTCACCTGTTTCCCGGTTTCATCATAAACGCTGACGGCAATTTGTTTCACCGGTTCCGTGGCGCCAACGGAGAACCAGTACTGATTTCCCGCGTAAAGATTCACAGCGACGAGCGCGTGTTCGTGTGGCTTGACAACCCCGCACCAATGTCCGTCGCGGATCTTGAACCCATCGTTTGAAAATGCTCCGGCAACGTCCAGCGCGTCTTTGCGCGCGTTCACCTCGGCATCCGTTTCAGCGCGCACGGCAATGTTGGTACCCAGCACCAAAAACCAAACAATAAACGGCAGACAGCGTTTCATTTCGGCAAGTCTTTGCTCTCTATTTCTGTTATTGCCTTGCCAACCGATTTGTTGACTTTCCGTACATCCTCTACCGTGGGCGCTTTCCCCGATGGCAAGGAAACTAGCTTCTCGATTTCCCCGAGCTGTTCGCTCACGTTCTTGACCAGGGGTTCCCCGCGTAATTCGGGCGAGATTTCATTAATTTTTGACTGCATGAAGCGGACCAGCGCTGGTTGCCGCAGCACCTTTGCGCTGTCTTCATTGTAGTCCTGCATGATCGCTGCAGTGACGACCTGGGTGCCACGAATCCAGCCACCAAGAGTCACCAGGATTACGAGGTCCTGGTCGGCATGCGTTTGCATTGAAGATTTCACCTCGTTTTCCGTCGCTTCTAGTTCTTCCTGTACCGTGTCCCATTCGCTGTGCTCGGCGAACTCATTGATGCTATTGCCGCGGGCAAGTAGCTTTTCACTCACTCCCAGCGCCTTTGCCAGTTTGATGATGTCCGATCCGATGTTTTTAACCTGCTGACCGTCCTTCGCTTCGACAGCAATAAAACCGTCGGCGATTAAACCGCCCAGGTTCAGCGCGATCTGCGCGCGGTTGCGGTACGTCGCCGGGATCGGCCCGCGGTACTGCCCTGCCCAGTTCGTCTTTCCCGACTTTCCAAGCGCGGCAAAAAGTTCGCCCGGTGTTGGGATGCTGATCGAATCGCTTCTTGCCGCTTTTGACAGTTGATCGGACGACAGACGTCCGGTCTCCGCGGCGCCCGCCGTTGCTAAGACGCTCGCCACTAACGCAAGTCTCCCCAGTTTGGCCAAGTGAATCATCGCGCTCAGATTATCCGCGCCTCCGACAAATTGCCAATGGGAATCTCACGGCCCCAGCCGAGCTCAACGGCGAGCTCCTTTCGGCGCTTTCAATCCCTGTGCCGGAGCCACCGGCTCGCGAAATACAATCAGCTGTTGCGAATCCAAGAAGAACTTGGTGACAAAGCGGTGTATGGCGATACACTGGGGCCAAGTGGATCACCCGTACGGCGATTTCCGCGCGCGTCGCGAAGCTTCCGTTTGGCAGCGACTGAACCGGATTCTTCTCGTCTTGCTGATCATTGCGATCTGGCTCGTGATCGTGAGCTTGTTTGTGCCGCCGTACAAAAAACTTATGCAGAGCCGCGCGGAGATCGACAACCTCCAACAACTGGTCAATGAACAGCAAACCTTGCTCGCACGTCAGACGCGCGAGGTGAATTTGCTTAAGACGAACGTGACGTATCTGGAAACGATTGCGCGCGATCGCCTCGACCTGATGAAGCAGGGCGAAACAGTTTTCCGCCTCGAGACCGCGCGCGCCAAATCGAAGCCGAACGATTCCGGGCGTAGATAGCCGCAAGCGCTCAAGGAGCGGCGGTCTCTAGTCCGCCGTGTCGAATGCCACTACACTTTTTGCGATTCGTCTTGAATTCAATTATGCTTTGCCTGTGCCAACGGAAATCTCCATTCCAGATGCTGAGGATTTGAAATCGCGCGTACGCGAGCTGCGGAGGTTTCTTTGACGTTGAACAGCTCCAGAAAAATCTAACCGCAATCGAAGGGCGCATGGCCGCGCCGGATTTCTGGTCGAATCGGGAACGCGCTCAGGCCGATGTGGAAGAAGTTTCTCGATTGCGCTCGCTCATTAATCCATTTCACGAATTGGAACGCGAGATCGAGGACTTCGGCGCGTTACACGAGTTGGCGGCGGAAGAAAGCGATCCCACGGCTCGCGCGCACGCCGAGAAAGAAGTCGCGGCGGAACATGATCGGCTGCTTCACAAACTGGAAGAATTCGAACTGCGACAGTTTTTTTCCGGTGAGAACGACGGTGCGAATGCATTTGTCACGATTCATTCGGGAGCGGGCGGCACCGAGTCATGCGACTGGGCCGACATACTGTTGCGGATGTACCAGCGCTGGATTGAGCGAAGCGGGTTCAAATCGCAGACGGTGGACATTCAACAAGGGGAAGAAGTGGGCATCAAATCGGTCACTTTGCTCGTGACCGGCGAATATGCCTACGGACATCTGCAAACAGAGCGTGGCGTACACCGGCTCGTGCGCATTTCGCCGTTCGATGCGAACAAACGGCGGCATACTTCGTTCGCGAGCGTCGATGTTGTTCCTGAAATTGGCGATGCCGCGCCGATTGAAATTAATCCAGCCGATCTGGAGATCGACACGTTTCGCAGCGGCGGCAAAGGCGGGCAAAACGTCAACAAAGTCGAGACTGCGGTGCGCATCCTGCACAAGCCCACTGGAATTGTGGTCGCGTGCCAGGCTGAGCGCAGCCAGGGACGTAACCGTGAGCTGGCAATGAAAATGTTAAAAGCAAAACTTTACCAGCTTGAGGAAGACAAGAAGCGTGCCGAGATGGAGCGGCAATACGGCGAAAAGGGCGAGATCGCGTGGGGAAATCAGATTCGCTCGTACGTTTTTCAGCCGTATCAAATGGTGAGAGATCACCGCACAGGTGCAGAAACGAGCAATGTGCAAGCTGTGATGGATGGCGAGATCGACATGTTCATCCAGGCGAAATTGCGCGGAGAGAAAAACGTTAAGACGGAAGACAAAGCATTGTAGAGGCGCTCGCCACGGCGAGCGCCTCTAATTCAGCGTTTGACACAAACGCCGCTACAATCTCACCAGCTTTAGTCGAAACCGCGCGTCGAATTCTCCGCCGTTATGCGCGCGGCAACAGGCAAGACATGCGACAGCGCGCATAATCCGACGGACCCGGGGAAAATCGCGCTGGCATTGCGGACATTTGTACACGTACCGCCGAGCGCTTTCGCTGACTTTGAAAGGAAGACTGTGGCAGCGCTTCTCGTCGGCGATTCCCAAATCGCAGCAAGCCTGACGCCATTCGGCTCGGTGTGGCAAGACGCGGCGACGGCCAGCGCGAAACTGAGCGAGAATATGAGCGAGTTCGTGTCGCAGAGTGCGATCGATTTCAGTGGGATGTTCAAATAGCTGCGGGTTTAGCGAAATGAGTTTCTGGCGATAATCGGCGCGACCAGCGGCTGTTTTCAGACGGGAATTCCATTCGACACGGAGTTCGCGCGCGATTCGATCCGCGCCGTGAGCGCGTGAAAGTTCGCGCGCTGTTTGTAGTAGCACGGCCGTCTCGGCTGTGGGGCCGGCGGGCATCTTGCCTGCAGATTCTACCAACTCGCCAGGCGAGACGCCCGGCTGCCCCACAAACAAGATGTCTGTGCTACGAAATGCGAATTCCAGCTGCCTAAGCAAGGGCATATGCGCTTTTACGCGTGTGCAAACGTTCGACAATTTTCTGTACAGCGTCTCCAGCCTCTTTGATTTCATCAGCAGTCGTCCATTTGCCGAGCGAAAAACGTACAGCGGAGCGCGCGCGCTCGACCGGTAAGCCCATCGCGAGCAAGACATGCGACGCCACGACAGAACCGACCATGCATGCAGAGCCGCTGGACGCGCAGACGCCTTCCAGATCGAGCGCAATTAAGAGCATCTCGGAAGCGAGTCCGAGCAAGCTGACGTTCAAAGTGTTGGCCAGTCGTGGCGCGCCTTCGCCGTTCTGTTTCGCGTCGGGAATGTTCTGCGAGATTCGCATCCACAGTTCGTCGCGGAGGCGGGCTTCACGTTCCTGTTCGCGTGCGAGATCGCGCTGTGTCCATTCGGCTGCTGCCGCCGCCATTCCGGCGATTGCGGCAACGTTTTCCGTGCCGGGGCGTCGTTCGTTTTCGTGCGCGCCACCAAACATGATCGGTTGGATGGACAACCCGCTTCGTAGGAATAGAAATCCCGCGCCCTTCGGCCCATAAAACTTGTGTGCGGCGAAACTGGCGGCATCGACCAGCGAAAGATCGACATCGATTTTGCCGAACGCCTGGACCATATCGCTGTGCAGAAGGACGCCGCGCTCGCGGCAAATCTGCGAGATTTCGCGCAGCGGCTGAATCACGCCGGTCTCATTGTTTGCAGTCATAATCGACACGAGCCGCGTCTCAGGGCGGATTGACTTTGCGAGTTGATCAACATCGACGATTCCGTCACGCAAAACATCGAGCCATGTCACTTCGACCGCTTCATGCTTCTCCAAGTGCTCGACAGCATTGAGCACTGCGTGATGTTCGGTTTTGGCCGAGATGATATGACCCGCCTTCGCCGAGGCTGCGGCGGGCAGGCCGCCCGCTGGTCGAGAGCGCGCCAGGCCAAGCACAGCCAGATTGCACGACTCCGTTCCGCCGCCGGTGAAAATAATTTCATGCGATTTGATGCGTAGTAACGCCGCCAACTTATCGCGTGCATCATCGATCGCTGCGCGCGCTTCGCGACCGGCCGCATGTACGCTCGACGGGTTGCCGAAACACCGGTCAAGGTACGGCATCATCGCCCCGCGCGCTGCGTCACATAATGGCGTCGTCGCGTTGTAATCAAGGTAGATCATCCAGTCTTCCTCTTAATCTTAATCTTACTTTTACTCTTGCTCATGCTCGGCGGCTAACTGTAGCCGCGTCTCTGTGAGGAGCGTGGCGCGCGTTTTCCAGACACGTCAGGGCTGCGCTTCGCACCCGCTTTCGCGCTACGGCGTGGCAGGCAACGAAGCGGCTACAGGATTCGCGTGCTTTCATTCGCGAAATTCATCATCCGTGGTTGAGGGCCGCTTCTCTCGCTTTCGCACAATTGCAACTTCTTTCTCCTCGTAATAGACGAGAGAGTTCGGTGGAACGCTCTTTGTCAGAAAAACATTCGCGCCGATGGTGGAATTGGCGCCGATCACAGTATCGCCACCCATGATCGTGGTTCCGGCATAAATGCAAACACCGTCTTCAATCGTTGGGTGGCGTTTTTTTCCCCGCAACGCCTTACCTGCTGAGAGCGAGCGGGCAATAAATGACACGCCCTGGTAAAGTTTCACGTGCGATCCGATTTTGGTGGTCTCGCCAACGACCACGCCGGTTCCGTGATCAATGAAGAAGTGCGAGCCGATCTCCGCCCCGGGATGAATATCAATTCCCGTCCGGCTGTGCGCCCATTCGGTCATGATACGCGGGATCAGCGGCACTTTGTCGTAAAGCAAATGGGCCATTCGATAAATCGCGATTGCCTCCAGTGCCGGGTAAGCGAGAATGATTTCCTCGTAACTTTTCGCAGCCGGATCACCTTCGTAAGCGGCGTCGATGTCCGTCCAAAGCAGGCGACGCACGGCGGGCAATTCCTTCAGGAAGACACTCAAAACTTCTTCCGCCTTAGCTTCGGTTCCCTCGTCAGGCGGAATTTTTCCAAGGCTTCTGCAAATTTCCGTTTTCAATCGTGCGTGCAAATTCCTGATGCGAGTGCGCGTTGTATCGACCAGGTCTTCGGAGCTCACCAGCGCTTGACTGCGGAAACCGGGAAACATCAAGCTCATCAGCTCCGTGCACGCCGCTTCGATGGCGAGACGTGAAGGCAGCGTGGCGGCGGCGGCGAGATAGTTTATGCCGCCGGTTTCGCCATAGGTCTGAAGCAGTTCCTCCACCGCGTCGCGGTTCATTGCATCCATTGCGGGAAATATGCGCCCGGTCGCGGGTGAACAAAAGTGAAACTCTGGAGGCAGCCGAGTAACCACCATTCGATGCCTCTTGCGACACGAGAGATCAACGCACCATCTGTTTAGCGCCAAAGGCGCTGTCTCATTCCTAGCCTGGGGCATCGCCCCAGGGCTCAGATTATCCAGTTATGTAGCGCTGAAAGCGCGATTCAGCTGACCATCACGTTGCTTAGCGATTGGGGCATACGCCAATGGTGGACGAAGTAGGGCTGAAAGTGAATCGCGCTTTCAGCGCTCGCACCCTTTGGATTTCACATTTCCTGGGGCGATGCCCCAGGGGTTTGAAGCAGCGCCATTGGCGCTCAGCAGAAACCGGCTTAAAAGCCGGTGTTAATGAGATGATGAAAGCCGTTAGAAACGGCTTTGTCACGGCAGAATGCGCGATCCACCGGCTGAAGGCTGGTGTGAGTGAGACGGGGTCCGACCCATCACGTGTCGCGCGCGTTGAGCCATTGCAGGGCAAAGCGTGCGACTTCGCGCGAATTTTTCAGATCCAGTTTGTCTTTGATGTGGGCCCGGTGGGTTTCCACCGTCTTGGGGCTCAGATGCAGCAGCTTTGCAATCTGACGGACTTCGTGGCCTTTGCCGATCAGTTCCAGGATTTCCAGTTCGCGATCGCTCAGTCTCTCCACGGCATCGGTCTCGCCTTCGGCCTGACGATGGGCGAATTTTGTTATCACCTGCGCCGCCATGGCCGGGCTGAGATAAGGGTGTCCGTTAAAAACTTCGCGGATTGCGTTGATCACATTGGCCATCGCTTCATGTTTCATGACGTAGCCGTCCGCTCCGGCACGCAGCGCGCGCACTGCGTAGAGCGATTCATCATGCATCGAGAGCACGAGAATTGGCAGCCTCGCAAATTCCGCGCGGATGTTTTTGATAAGCTCAATCCCATTAGCGCCCGGCAAACTGAGATCGACAATCGCCATATCGGGAGCCAGTTTGCGAATGATCTGCATGGCTTCCGCGGCGTTCCCTGCTTCGCCGCAGACGGCGAAGGTCCCATCGGAATGAATCATTTCCTGGAGTCCCTTTCGAAATAGCGGGTGATCATCCACGATCACGATGCGTTTTGCCTCCGGTGGATCGCATCGGGGATTCTTCTTTGACGCGCGCGCAACGTTGGTTTGAGCTGTGGGCGGTTCGGCTGGCGTTGTCGCACTGCGAGTCATGAGTTTTCCTCCAGTTCTCTTTAGCGATTCGCCGCTCGGCGGCTCGCCCGATGTAGGAAATTTAGATCAAGGCCGCCAAAGCGTTTGCGATTTCCCCTGGGAGCCCTGACCTGGCGTTTTCTTTCTTGCGCGATTGTAATGCCTTATTCGGTAAATAACAGGACACGCGCGTGCCGCCTCGTTTTGGAGACTCGATGTCCAAACGGCCGCCCATCAATTGAGCGCGGTAATTCATGATGTGAAAACCCAGGCCAGGCGCCAATTTCGGCCCATTTGAACATCCGACACCGTCATCTGTTACGCGCAAAACCATTCCCCTTGGCAATCGCTCCAGTCTAATGACAATTTCCCGCGCCTGCGCATGCTTGTTAGCGTTGATGACCGCTTCGCGCGCAATGCGATAGAGCTGCGCCGCAGCCGTGTCATCCTCGATATGAAATGATGGTTTGACTTCCAGCCGGCAGGGTATCCGCAAGATTTCTCTGTCAACCAAATCTCGCAATGCATCGACGAGACCGGCCGCGTCGATATCGATACGATGCAAAGCGCGGGAAAGATCACGCGTATCGCTCGCCGCATCGTTCACCAGCTGCGCGATTTTTTCGATATCACTTACTTCGATGACACGATGGTTCTTCAATCGCAACGCGACCGAGCGCGCCATGAATGCGACCGCGGTGAGGTGTTGGCAAATTCCGTCATGTAGTTCCTGACCCAGCCGTTGTTGCTCCCGGTCGCTGATAGAGAGAATTTCTTCTTCGAGCCCTTTGCGTCGGCTGATCTCTTTTTCCAATCCTATATTTGCCGCGCGTAACTCTTGGGTCCGCTCGCGCACGCGCTCCTCCAGAAGCGCTTTCGCTTCTCGCAAAGCTGATTCCGCATGTTTGCGCTCACTAATGTCACTACTGTAAACGCGCAGGCGTCTGGTTTTTGGAATGCGGACGGCGGTCGCTGCGTAGCACGATTTGCCGACGTTGATTTCAGCATGAACCGCTTTTGTTTTGCCTTCGAGTAGCGGCTTGGCGGCTTGCAGCACCCGGACAAGAAAGGGATGTCGAAGTTGCAGGCGTTGCAGGTCGGGAAACGATTCAAAGGTGGAGGGATTCGCGTAGTAAATCGCATTCGTTTCCAAATCGAATTCTAGAATCGGGTTTGGATTATCGCGTGGATAGGCAGCAAGCCACGTTAGTTTTTCTTCAGCAGCTTTGTGCTCAGTGACGTCGCGCGCGGCGCCGATGGTGTATAGCGGAGTTCCGTCGGCATCGCGCACGAGCGAACGCAGTATTTGAGTCCAGATAATCGCTCCGTCTTTTCGCACGAAACGTTTTTCAATTTCATAAAACGGAATCTCGCCTGCCACGAGTTGACGATGCAGTTTGATCTCGCGCGAATAATCTTCTTTGTGCGTTACATCTTTGATGCCGCGTTGCAGCAGCTCCTCTTTTCTGTATCCCAGAATGCGGCAGAACTCTTCGTTCGCGCCAACGTATTTCCCCTCCGGTGAAGATTCGACGATGCCAATCGGCGCGCGTTCGTAAGTTGCTTGCAGTCGCTGCCTGCTCTCGCGCAACGCTTGCTCGGCCCGTTTACGTTCGCTCAAATCCATGATGGCGGTTTGATAGAGCAGGGCTCCATTTCTCGTCGTCGAAGTGATCGGCCTGCTGCAAAGGAGTGCCGGAATCCGCTCGCCTTTTCTCGGCTTCAATTCTAATTCCGTTTCCACCTGTTGCTGCGACGTGCGGCAATAAAGCAAATGCCGCAGGAACGAATCCAAATCGCCCACGTAGAACGCGAACGGCCGGCCGATTAACCGATCCCGCGGTTCGCCCAGCAGCTCGGTCGCCACCAGATTGGCTTCCTCGATCCGTCCGGCACGGTCGAAGCTGACGTACGCGATCGGCGCAAAATCGTAAAGATCGATAAAGCGCTGAATGGCGGCTTCCAGTTCGGTCTTGGGATTCCGGAACGCTGGCACGCGCCTGGAACGAATTGGCGCGCCATTCTTCCTGACCGTCCCGGGCGTTCCTTTCGTCATTTTCGTGGCTGCTCGAATGGATTTGCGATTACGTCGGACGGCACCATCCCGGTTTTGGCCATCACGCTTTGCCCGGTGCTTCTTATTTACGCGATGAGACATCTTTCGTCTTGTTACCTGCTTTGGCTTCACCGCTTTTCTTCGTTCCATCGATATCGACCAGCGTGAGAACGGCCCCGTCGATTTTGTTGTCGGTCGTGCGATACGGCCGCACCCGAAGCGAATACTTGCGGCCGCCTTTATCGGTCACTTTGTGCTCGCGCGTGCCCAAGGTCTCGATCACTTCGCGCAAAATGTTTTCCAAATCGGGCACGTCAATGTTTGGCCGCAGCTCGCTCAGCGGCCGGCCGATGTCGGTGGGCAAAATATTAAAGGCGCCCCGTGCCGCAGGCGTTGCGCGTCGCACCGTCAACGCATTGTCCACCATCACGATTGGCATTTGAGTGCTTGCCAGCAAATTGTTCAGTTCGTTGGTCAGCTGCATCATCTCGAGGTTTCGATTGCTCAGCTCTTCGTTCAGCGTGGTCAGCTCTTCGTTGGTCGATTGCAATTCTTCCTTCGCCGTCTCGAGTTCTTCGTTGGTCGATTGCAGTTCTTCATTGCTCGATTCGATTTCTTCGTTCGACGACTTCAGCTCTTCATTGGTCGCCTCCTGCTCTTCGATGATGGTTCGCAACGACTCTTTGGAAGCGGCCAATTCGCGGTGCAGCTCAGCCACGTCGCGTTGCGCAGCCGTTTTCCCCAGCGCCCGCGGCACTTTCGCCAGCTTGGTTCCTTTGGTGGTCTCGTCAAAAATGACCAGCAGCCACGATTTGTCGGAGCCTGGGATTTTGAATGGCACAGCCTGAATATTTATTTCGTAGCTTCTGCCCTTGAGCTTAACTCTCGCTCGCTCTTTCCGCGCGGGTTTGTCCGTCTTGATGGCGTGCTTAATCGTGGCGCGCAGGTCTGCTACCAGAGTCGGTCGCGCAAGCTGGAGGAGATTGAATGTCGCCGGACCGGGCGCGTGTTCGAGAAACAACTCCGTCCGGCCGCGGAATTGTTGCACGTGCATATCTTGATCGATCACGACCGCCGCCGGCGCGTAGGCACCGAGCATGATGCGGTCGGCCACTTTCAAAAGATCGCCCCCGAAATTTGCGCCAGCACCGGCTGTCGATCTTGTCCCGAAGCGCGCGAGTTCAAGGCCAAGCTGCGGGATGAGGTCCATCGTGTGCGGCGTGGTCACGG
>WNGE01002490.1_pt1 | contig 22480 bp, 20 predicted proteins | sample 5400651 | NCBI WGS metagenome assembly WNGE01 (sample SAMN13153370, study PRJNA577476) | soil metagenome | isolation source: 60 cm soil or saprolite under grassland replicate 2 | place: USA:California | collected 2016-06-15
GGACGCTTCTTCGAGGAGCTGCTGCGGATCGATCCCGCGCACGAGTACTTCGGCCTGCGGCTGAACGCGTACGTCTCGATCGTCGTCTTCGTGCTGTCGACGGCGTTCTTCATCTGGTGGCAGTTCATCCGGACACCGGGCGCTAACGAGCGCCCGCGCGCGAGCAGGACGATCGTGCCGACGGGCCCGGCGATGGCCGTCCCCAAGGGGCGCGTCCGCTCCGGACGCTAGGTTGGCTCACGATGATCGTGCGTGAGCTCGACCTGGATCTGGACGCCTTCGAGGGCCCCTTCGACCTGCTGCTGACGCTCGTCCTCAAGGAAGAGGTCGACCTTGCGGACGTGGACGTCGCCGGGATCGTCGTGCGCTTCCTCGAGCGGCTGGCCGAGCGGGATGCCCTGGATCTGGACGCCTGCGGTGAGTTCCTCGTTCTCGTTGCTGCGCTGCTGGAGCTGAAGGCGCGCGGGCTCTTCGAGGACGAGGCCGCGGAGCTGTCCGAGCTCGAGCCCGAGGAGGCAGCGGAGGAGCTGGCGCGCAGGCTCGCCGAGTACCGGCGCATGAAGGAGGCGGCGGGCTGGCTGGCGGAGCGGCTCTCGTCGGAGCGCGACCGGTTCTTCCGGGTCGGGCCGGCGCCGTTCGCGCCTCAGCCCGAGCGGCGGCTCGCGCAGCAGGATCCGGAGTCGCTTGCGAACGTGGTGCGACTGCTCGCCGCGGAGCCGCCCGCAGTGTCGCTGGCGCACATGGAGCTGCGGTTCCCGCCAGTGGCGCAGTTCCTGGAACGCTTTCGCGCGCTGCTTGCGCGGCGTTCCGTCTTCGACTTCGATTCCGAGCTCGAGGGGCTGTCTCGAGCCGAGCAGGCGATCGCCTTCCTGGCGTTGCTGGACCTGCGCCGTTCGGACGAGATCAGGATCAGCCAGGCGGCGCCATTCGCTCCGATCCGTGTCAGTAAGGTGGGGCAGGAAAGCGCCGCCGTGAACGAAAGGACCAACGCGTGGAACGTCCGCTCCGCCTAGTCACCGCCAATCCGCTCGACCAGCTCGCGCGGACGCTCGAGGCACTGCTCGTCGTGGCGAGCGCGCCGCTGCCCCTGGAGGAGCTTGTCGCTGCGACGGAGGACGACCCCGAGCGAGTCGAGCTGGCTTTGGGCCTGCTGGGCGACCGCTATCACGAGGGACGCAGCGGCATCGTGCTCGAGTCGGTGGCCGGTGGCTGGGCCTTCCGCGCGTCGCGTGACGCCGCGGGTGCGTGCGGGCGATTGTTCGAGCGGCCGGTTCAGCGTGGCTTGTCGCAGGCGGCGTTGGAGACGGCTGCGATCGTCGCGTACCTCGGGCCGTGCACGCGGCCGGAGATCGCGCGGATCCGCGGCGTCGCGGCGGACTCCGCTGTTGCGGGGCTGGTCGAGCGCGGGCTGATCGCGGAGGCGGGCCGCGAGGACGGCGCGCACGGTGGCGCGGTGAAGTACAAAACGACGCCGATGTTCGAGCGCGTGTTCGGCCTGGAAAGCCTGTCGCAGCTACCGCGACTGGACGATCTTCCGGGCGACGTCGACGATCTGCGCGAGCGTTTGCACGCGGTCGCCGAGCAGCGCAGCGCCTAACGCCTCAGCGCCTGATGCGAACGTACGTCCCGGCGTACGTCCAACCGTCCGCGAGATCGATCCGAAGCAGGAAGCAGGAGCCCTTCCACGTGCGATCGGTTGCGACGAGATCGGTGTACCGGTTCGTCGAGGCGTTGTAGGAGAGCTTTCCCTGCCCCACCGTGCTGGGGCCTGTACCGCTGAAGTCTGCACAGGAGACCGAGTACCACATGGTCTTGCTGATGACGTCCAGGCCTTGATCTCCGCCGAGTGAGAACTTGAGCGGGATGACGTCGCCGGCCTTGGCGTCTAGTGCCTGGTTCGCGACGACGGGCGACTCGAACCCTTTGAAGTCATAGATGACGGTGTACGTGTAGGTGCGCATCGCGGTCCGGCCGTTCTCGTCGGTCGCTGTTACGGCGAACGTGTGCGAACCGATCGAGGAGGTGTCGAAGGGACTCCCGGTTGGAACCGGGCCGGTGCACGACGTGACATGCGCACCAGACACGCTGCTGCAGTCGTAGCTGGCGAGAACACTGCTACCGAGAAAGTAGAGCCCGTTCTCGTTGGGATACGCGATGTGAACCGAGGGCGGCCGGTGGTCGACGATGGTGTAGGTCGCGGTGGCGTATGTCACATTGCCGCCCTTGTCGAGTGCGACGACCTCGAACCTCTTGGTACCCGGGTAGTCGGTGTTGAGGGGCGCCCCGTTTGGTAGGTCGCCGCGACATAGGTCGATGCCATTGCCAGGATCCGTGCAGGAGTAGTCGACGGTCACGTCCGAACCGAGCTCGTAGGTGGCTCCGTCGCCCGGCGTGCGCAGAGCGATCTGCGGCGGCACGAGATCGAGGACCTGATAGGTCACGGTCTTAGTCGCGGTGCGGCCCTCCCAATCGACGGCCCGGACCGTGAACGTGTGCGTGCCTGGAGTCGAGACGTCGAACGAACTGCCGAAAGGAACATCTCCCTCGCAGCTGACGATGTACGAAACCCAGGAGTAGCAGCCGTAGGCGGCGTTTGAGTCCCGCACCCCTTCCCAGTAGGGGATTCCCTCTGCTGGCGAATAGATGTCGATGACCGGAGCGTCCGGAACCGTCGGCACCGGCTCGACTTGTGAGGTGCCCCAGTCGGCGGCCGAGTCTCTTTCGCCGAAGGTGAGTTGCTGCGCGTTGTTCCCGTCAGGGTCCATCGTCCAGAGACGGGAGATACCTGTTGCGTCGAAGCGCTGAAACACGATCTTCGTGCCGTCGGGAGACCACGCCGGCCTAGTGTTGCGAAAGCCGCCGCTCGTCAGCTGGACTTCACTCGAGCCGTCTGCGTTCACCATGTAGAGCTCGCCGTCGTAGCCGGCATCGTTGTTTCGCGCGAAGGCGATGCGAGTGCCGTCCCGAGACCACGCAGGAGCCGAGGGGGGATTTCCAGGACCGCTGATCGTGTGGGCATTGCTCCCATCGACATTCACGATGCCAATCCCACTCTGGCCGGCATAGGCAAGCCGAGTTCCGTCGGGCGACCAGGACGGGTTGTGTGAAAAGACGGTTGTGACCTGGCGGAGTCCGCTGCCGTCGGCGTTCATGACCCAGAGGTTCCACGTACCTCCGCGCGTGCTGCCGAATGCGATCAGGTTTCCATCGGGAGACCAGGTTGGGTCGGTGTCGTCAGCCATCGAGTTGTTGTCCGGCGAGATCTGCGCCTGCGCGCCGCCGTCGTGGTCCATCACCCAGATGCGGAAACGGTCGCCGTTGCTCGCTCGTTCGTAGGCGATCTTGGTTCCGTCGGGTGACCACGCGGGCGACTGCTCAGTCGCCGTCGTGAAGGTGAGCCTTCGCGGAGCCGTCCCGTCTGCTGCGACGGAAAAGAGCTCGGAGCCGCCGTCCTGCGTCGACGAGTAAGCGATGCGGCCGTTCGTTCCAGGCGTCGTCGCGCCCGCGCTCGAGACGAGGCCGAGGGCAAGCACGATCGTGAAAAGCTGGACGGCGCGGCGCATGGACCCTGACCGATCATGCTCGTGGTTGCCATCTGTCGAGTCCCTCTACAGGGGGAGATCGGAGCTTATTTCTTGCGGCCCATTGCTTCGACCCAGCGATAGCCGGGAATCGGCACGCCGAGTGCGCGCCGCGCGCCTCGTAGTCGGCGTGGCAGATGTAGATAGATCTCCGGCAACTGTTCCCGCTTGATCAGGTGCGCCGCGGCAGCGATGCGGAACAGCGGATCCGTCAGCGGAAACTTCAGCTGCGACGAGCGCACGACTTCGAGCTCCAGATCGGGATGCTCGAGTACAGAGCGAAAGTGCTGCTCTGATTCGTACTCGCGCATGTGCGTCGGATCGAGTTGCCAGCGCTCGGGTGCCGGCGGCTTTCCCTTGTAGAGCCAAAACGCATGCGGCCCGCGGATCACGCTCGCGACGTAGAACCAGCCGCCGGGACGCAGCAGGCGTGCGATCTCGGGGGCGAGCACGCGGTCGTCCGGAAGATGCTCGATCACCTGCGACGAGATCACGGCGTCGACGGAAGCGTCCGGCAACTCGTCGACCTGAGCGACGTCGGAAACGATTCCGGTCACCTTCGGCGACAGGCGCTCGCACAGAGCCACGTGCTCCGCAGAGATGTCGACGGCGTAGATCTTCTCGCCGACGAGGCCTGCGTTGTCGAGTGGCCACAGCGTCCCGCCGTCACCGGCGCCGAGATCGGCGAGCACGCGCGGCGGTGACCGCTCCGCCGTCTCGCGCAGGAGCGGCGGCATCCACTCCGTCAGGAAGTAACGCGAGTGTTCGAGATCTTCGACCGACGGGCCGCTAGCTTCCAAAAGCCTGCCGCCGAGGCAGATCGCGCTCCACATCGACGAGGTGTCCGTCACGCTCGACGTAGCCGTCCTTGCCGCCGACGATGAGCAGGACGAGATCCTCGGAATCGCTTGCGTTCGACACGAGCCGCGGCGTCGTCGACTCGACGTGGAGCAGGCCGCCCTCGCCGAGTTCCCGTACCTCGTCGCCGACCTCGACGCGGGCCCGGCCCCGGTGGACGAAATAGAGCTCGTCCTGCTTGTCGTGCCAGTGCCGGAAGCCCACGTAACCAGGCGGATACACGACCGCGTTGACGCCGAACGCGGTCACTCCGAGCGCACGCCGCACCTTGCGAAAGCCGAAGCCCTCGCCGACCTCGTCCAGGGAACTGATTGCGTAGCCGCTCATAGCTTGCGCACGATCTCCTCTGCCTCCTCGCGGGTGAACGCGCGGAGCGTTTCCGTGTGCTCCGCGCCGTAGCGGTTCAATTTCATCAGGATTTCGATTGCGATGTTGTCATCGGGGGCCTCGAAGATCTCGACCACGTCGTAGCGACCGAGCGTGACGTAGACGCCCACCATGCTGCCGCCCGCCTCGGCAATGATCCGCTCGCCCTCCTCGATGCGCTCACGCCACTTCGGCAGCCCCGCGACGCCTTGCGTTGTCCAGCGCATCAGGGTCACGTAATGGGCCACGCGGCGAATATATGACGTCATGCGCCTGAACGCCTACCTCGCGAGGGCAGGAATCGCCTCCCGGCGCGGTGCGGACGACCTGATCAAGGCCGGCCGCGTCCGCGTCAACGACGCCCCCGGCGAGCTGAACACCTACGTCCACCCGGGCGACCGGGTCGAGGTCGACGGAGAACAGGTCTCGCCGCAGTCGCTGAAGTACGTCCTGCTCGACAAGCCCGCCGGAACGGTGACGACCGCCCGCGATCCACAAGGGCGCCCGACGGTCGTCGAGCTCGTCGAGGAGATCCCGGAACGAGTCGTCCCGGTCGGCCGGCTCGACGCCGACACGACCGGCGCGCTGCTCCTCACCAACGACGGCCCGCTCGCCCATCGGCTCGCGCACCCGCGTTATGGGGTCGAGAAGGTGTACGAGGTCGACGTCGAAGGCGAGCCCGACGACGCGGCGCTGCAGCAGCTTGCGGACGGCGTCGACCTCGACGACGGCCGGACCGCGCCGGCGAAGGTCCGCCGATTCGGCCCCGCGAAGTTCGAGCTGACCCTGCATGAGGGGCGCAAGCACCAGGTCAAGCGCATGTGCGAGGCCGTCGGCCACCCCGTCGTGCGACTGCACCGAAGCCGTTACGCGGGCCTGACGGTCGAAGGGCTCGAGCCCGGCGCCTGGCGCGAGCTCGAGCCCTCCGAGGTCGATCAGCTTCGTGCGTCCTAGTGGCCGGCAAGACCTCCGGCGCGACCAAGGAGCCCCTGGGCGCGGTCGAGGATCTGCGCGGCGCGGTCGTGGTCGATCGGTTGTCCTGCTTCGGCACCCGCGAGGAGCGCCTTGATCTCGTCGACCAGCTGGTCGCGCTGGTCGGTGACCTGAGCGATCGACTTCTCCAGCGTCGTGTAGCGGTTGTCGTGGTTCGTATCGCTCGCGAGTGCCACGGTCGATCCCTTGAGCGTGTCCATCGCGAACTGGCCGAACGGCGCATCGATCCGCTTCAGCATGTCGCCAAGCGCCACCGCGTCGGACGTCTGGAGCGTCGCGGGCACAGCGCCTGAGTCGAGCACCTGAGTCACCGTCCGGCCGTCGCGAATGTAATCGTCGCGGAGACCGAGCAGGCTCAGCATCGTCGGACGGACGTCGGTGTGGTCGGTCCAGCCGGTGTAGTCGCTGCCGTTCTTGACTCCGGGGCCGACAACGCCGATCCACGTCGACGCGATCTCGTCCTGGATGTCGCCGTGGTTCCAGGCGAAGCTCTGGTTGCTCCTCGCTGGAATGAACGCGCACGCGCCCTGCGTCGCGCAGGTGGCGGGTGAGTTCGAGGCGAAGAAGAACCAGTCGGGGTCGGCGAACGGCGTGAACGTCGGTGTCCGAGCCGGATCCGCCGTGATCATGTGAAGCGTCTTCATCTCGGTCTTGTCAGCGAGGGCGACCATGATGTTCTGCTCTGTCTGGTTGGTGTACGGATTGAGCCAGCTCAGCTGAGCCGTCTCGCGCTCGAGCTTGCGAGTGACAGGGTCGGTCTGGCTGGGATTGCCCGTGATGTAGACGTTTGGAGCATCGTCCGAGTGGACGGTGAACGGCGTGGTATCGGTGAACTGGGTCCTGATCATCGCGCTCAGGTTCCCATTGATCTCACCGACGTGGTTGTAGGTGCACGCCACGGTGACGCCGTTACAGCCCGCGGGCGTCGGCTGGTCGCCGACGAAGTGGTCGCCCTCGTCGACGGTGAACACGAAGAGCGTGTTGCTCTTGTCGATGCCGTCGCCGGCGAGGCGGTTGAAGAACTTCTCGAAGGCGCTGTCGTAGTCCTTCAGTTGCTGTACGTAACCAGCTTCGCCGGGCCCATACGCGAAGTGGATGTTGCCGGAGGTGCCGTGCCCGTCGTGCGCGTCCGAGATGTATCCGTACGTGATCGGGACGCCTGCCTCCTGCATCTGGGCGATCCAGGAAAGCGACACGGTCGCGGTCATCCCGTCGAAACCGGGGAAGCCGACGTGGTGGTTCTGGTCCTGGATCGTGTTGCCGTCGAGATCCGTCATCGGCCCGCTCGGCTTGATGATCGGATCGACGTACTTGGCACCGAAGAGCCCGTTGTACCCCGTGTAGCCGTTCGGCTCGTCCGGGAGCAGGTCCGGTCGTCCATGGTTCGCTGTGGCGCAGACCGACGAATCCTGCGCGCAGTGGACACCGATGCCGATGTAATCGGCGAACGTCTGGGTCGCCGACGTGCCGGGGCTGTCCGCCGCCGCCTGGATCGCCTCGGGCGAGCCGGCGCCGAACACGGTCGGAACGTCGATGCCCGTGTTCTCGAGGACCGTGTTGGCTGTGGCGACCTGGCCGACGTCACAGCCGGCGCGGGTGTACGGCACCCACGGCGCGGGAGCGATCTTTCCGTTCTCGTTGATCATCTCCGGTGTGAGGTCCGTCTGGGCTGCCGGCGGGAACGGAGGGCCGGGCGCGGGGTCGAACAGCGGTGCCGTCCAGTAGGCGAACGAGACACCTGTTCTGGTGGTGCCCGACGGCGTGAAATAGCGGAAGCTGTTCGAGACAGGCTGCCCCATCCGATCCGGGTAGACGCCCGTCAAGGACGTCAGGATGCCGGTCGCGGTGTGCGAGATCAGCGCGGTGTGGTCGTTGGTCATCAACGTCCCGTTCCCGCGGATGAAGTTGAGCAGGTGCGGCATCTGCTCCAGGTCCGACGGCACGTTGGGGTTGTCGCGCAGGAAGTGCGTGTTGTCGAACTGGATGTAGATGACGTGCTTGATGTTGTCGCCGACCGAGGCAAGCTGACATCCGGAGGCGGCGAGTGCCCGCGACGATCCCCCTCCGTTCGACTGCACTTTCGCAGCCGCAAAGCCGGTTGCGACCAAGCACGCGATCAGCAAGAAGCCGAGCGTTCTCAGCCCTCTTCCCTTCATGAGTGCTCCTCTCCCCTTCGTTGACCCCGCGAACTTACAAGGTTCGCATCGAGGGTGAAGGTCGGTGCCGCGGCGATGCGGTTACGGCCTGGTGAAGCCCATGCGTTCGTACATCCGCTCGAGGGTCGGAGCCGACGCCTCCCGTGCCTTGTCGGCGCCGAGCGCCAGGAGCCGATCGAGCTCCGCGGCGTCGGCGCGCAGGTTGCGGTAGCGCGCCTGGATCGGCTCGAGCAGCTCGACGATCCCTTCGGCGATGTCCTCTTTGAAGCGTCCGTAGCCTGTGTCGTGGTACGTCGTCTCGACGTCCTGAATCGACCTCCCGGTGACGACCGTCATCAGCTCGATCAGGTTCGAGATGCCCGGCTTCTCGTCCGGGTCGTAGCGCACATCCGAGCCGGAATCGGTGACGGCCGTCTTGACTTTCTTGCGGATAGTGTCCGGCGAATCGAGCATGAGCACGGTTCCGCTTTCCGACCCGCGTGACTTGGACATCTTCACCGTCGGCTCCTGCAGGTTCATGACACGACCGCCGGTCTCGGGAAAGACGCCATCGGGGACGACGAACGTCTCGCCGTAGCGGGTGTTGAACCGCTGTGCTACGTCGCGGGTGAGCTCGAGATGCTGCCGCTGGTCTTCGCCGATCGGGACGATGTCGGTTCGGTAGAGCAGGATGTCGCCTGCCATCAGTGCGGGGTACGTGAAGAGAGCGGCCGAGACGAACTCTTCCTCCGCGACCCTTTCCTTGAACTGCGTCATTCGCCCGAGCTGGCCGTAGCTCGTCACCGACGAGAGCAGCCAAGCTGCCTCGGCGTGGGCGGTGACGTGGCTCTGGACGAAAACCGTCGAGCGCTCCGGGTCGAGGCCGGTGGCGAAGAGCATCGCCGTGATGTCCAGCGTCCCGTCGCGCAGCGCGGCCGGATCATGGGTGATCGTGATCGCGTGAAGGTCGACGATGCAGAAGAAGCCCTCGCCGCGCTCCTGTGTCTGGGCGTACTGGCGGAAGCCCCCGCTGAAGTTGCCGATGTGGGGGTCGCCGCTGGGTTGGATGCCGCTGAAGATCCGCATTGGACGCACAAAAGTATCCTGAGTTCCATGGCTGTGGTCGAGCGACTTGCGATTGTCGGCACCGGGCTCATCGGTGCCTCGGTGGGACTAGCGGCGCGTGCTGCCGGAGTGGGGGACGTGCGCGGATGGGATGTCGATCCGGCTGCGCTCGCCACGGCGGTCGAGCGCGAAGCGGTAAAAGCTGCGGGCTCTCTCGGGGCTGCGGTGTCGGGCGCCGAGCTCGTGATCGTCGCGGCGCCCGTGGCGGCGCTGCCGTCGCAGGTGGCTGCGGTGCTCGACGAGACGAGCGACGGGACGACGGTGTCGGACGTCGGTTCGACGAAGACGCCGGTCACGCGGGCGGTGAGCGACGCCCGGTTCATCGGCGGCCATCCTGTCTGCGGCTCGGAGGCGCACGGTCCGGAGCATGCGAGCGGCGGGCTGTTTCGCGGGGCGACGTGGTTCCTCACGCCGGATACGACGACGGATCCGGAGCGCTACCGGATGCTGCACGGTTTCGTCGCGTCGCTCGGTGCGGTTCCGGTCGCGGTGGATCCGCAGGCGCACGACCGGCTCGTCGCGCTCACCAGCCACCTGCCGCATGCGCTCGCGAACGTTCTCTTGAATCAGGCCGGTGCGTCCCGGGTCGACGGGCACGAGCCGCTCGCTGCGGCCGGTGGCTCGCTCCGTGACATGACGCGGGTCGCGGGAGCGAATCCACGAATCTGGGTCGACATCTTTCTCGACAATGCCGAGGCTCTAGCGGCCGCGCTCGCCGAGCATCGCCGGCGGATCGAGCAGGTGGAGCGTGCCCTCGCGGAGGGCGACGCCGGCTTCCTCGCGCGCTGGATCGGCGAGGCGTCCGACAACAGACGCCGCATGCTCGCCGATGCCTACGAGGAACCGGGGATGCTGCAAAGGCTCCGCGTGCACGTGCCCGACCGTCCCGGCGTCCTTGCAGGGATCACGCAGGCACTCGGCGCGGAGCGGATCAACATCGAGGACTTCGAGCTGCAACATCTTTCACGCGAGCGCGGCGGCACGCTGACCCTGCTCGTCGGCGGGGAGGACGAAGCCGAGCGCGCAGCGGCGATCCTCGAAGCGCAGGGCTACCACGTCGTCATCTCACCTGTCCTCGAATGACGCGTCCCGGTGCCAGGCACGGGCACGCGGCTGTGACGTAGGCGTGGCGGGTTCCGCAACTCCCCTGCAAACGCGCGACTCCTTCCGTGGGCGTACCGGTGCCAGGCACGGGTACGCAACTGTGACGTCGGCGTGACCCGAGTCGAACCAGCCGCTTTCCTCGCCGGACACATCGCCGTTCCCGGGGACAAGTCGATCTCGCACCGCTCCGTGCTCATCGGCGCGCTGGCCGACGGCGAGACGCACGTCCGCGGTTTCGGACGCTCCGCCGACACGCAGTCGACGATCGACGCCGTCCGCGCGCTCGGCGTCCAGGTCGACGACGTCGCCGACGACGAGCTCGTCGTCCACGGTGTCGGGCTCCGCGGCCTGCGGCAGCCCGACAGTCCGATCGACGCCGGGAACGCCGGCACGCTGATGCGGCTCCTCCCTGGAATCCTCGCCGGGCAGGAGGGGCGCTTCGAGCTCACCGGCGACGAGTCGCTCCGCGCACGACCGATGGACCGCGTCGCCGAGCCGCTGAAGCGAATGGGCGCGCACATCGAGACGACCAACGGCCGGCCGCCTGTCGTCGTCGAAGGAACCGATGCTCTCAAAGGGATCGAGTACGCCCTCCCGATGGCGAGCGCGCAGGTCAAGTCCGCGATCCTCCTGGCGGGGCTCAACGCGAACGGAACGACGACCGTGGTCGAGCCCGCGCCGACGCGCGACCACACCGAGCTGATGCTCGAGACCGCAGGAGTGCGCGTCCGCCGGCGACCCAAGTCCGTCTCGATCGACCCGGCCGGACGCCTCCAGCTGCCCGATGTCACCGTCCCGGGCGATTTCTCCGCGGCGGCTCCCTTCATCGTCGCCGCAACGGTGCTCGCCGGCTCGGAGCTGACGATCCACGACGTCGGCCTCAACCCGCGCCGGACCGGGCTGCTCGACGTCCTGGAACGCATGGGTGCACGCGTCAGCGTCTTCAATCGCCGCAAGGCGGGCGCCGAGGTGATCGGGGACCTCGAGGTGCACGCTGCCGAGCTGACCGCGACGGACGTGACCGAAGAGGAGGTGCCCCGCCTCGTCGACGAGCTCCCGCTCTTCGCCCTGGCCGCCGGAGTGGCGCGCGGCGTCAGCCACGTGACCGGGGCCGCCGAGCTTCGCCTCAAGGAATCGGACCGCATCGAAACCGTGACGGAAGGCCTACGGACACTGGGCGTCCGCATCCAGTCCCGCGACGATGGCTTCGAGGTGAGAGGCGTACCCGCACGCCCGAACGGCGGCCGGATCCCGTCGGATGGAGACCACCGCATCGCGATGCTCGGCGCGGTCGCCGGGGTCGCGTCGCGCGACGGCGTCGACGTCGAGGGCTCCGAGGCGGTCGCTATAAGCTTCCCCGGGTTTTTCGACCTTCTCCACTCCGTGTCGAGACGATGATTGTCGCAATAGACGGCCCCGCAGGGGCAGGGAAAAGCACGGTCGCCAGGCAACTCGCCGAGCGGCTCGGCTTCCGCTATCTGGATACCGGGGCCATGTACCGCGCCCTGACCTGGCTCGCGATGCAACGCAGCCTGCCGCTCGGCGACGGCGAGCCGCTCGGAGAGCTCGCCCGCGCGAACCCCGTGACCTTCGGCGAGACGGGACGCGTCATGATCGCGGGCACCGACGTCACCGCGTCCATCCGGGAGTCGCGCATCGACCGCCAGGTCCCGGTGGTGGCACGACACCCCGCCGTCCGAGCGGTGATGCGCGAGCGCCAGCGCGAGCTCGGTCACCAGGGGAACGTCGTGATCGAGGGACGGGACATCGGCACCGTCGTCGCTCCCGACGCGGAGGTCAAGATCTACCTCAACGCCGATTCGAGCACGCGCGCACGCCGCCGCCAGGCGGAACGTCCCGACATCGGCGGCGACGCTCTCGCGACGGATCTGCGCTTGCGCGACGAGAGCGATGCGGTTCGCATGCAGCCGGCTCCCGACGCCGAGCGGATCGACACGACCGACCTCGAGGTCGACGACGTCGTGACCCGGATCGAGCAGCTCGTGCAAGAGCGGCTCGCAGCGTCGCGGCGATGAACAGGACACAGATCACGCAGGTCTTGACGCGACCGCTCTTCGCGGGAGCCGTGCGGCTCGTGACGCCGCTGCGTGTGTATGGCAAAGAGCGCATCCCTGCGAACGGCCCGGTTGTCCTCTGCTTCAACCACTTTTCGTGGCTCGACCCGTGGGCGATCGGCGCCCACGTGCCGCGCACGCTCTACTACGTCGCCAAGCAGGAGGCGCACGACAATCCGTTCATCGGGCCGCTCATCCGTACGTTCGGCACCATTGCTGTGCGCCGCGGCGAGTCCGACCGGGAAGCGGTGCGCATCATGCGCGAGATCGTGCGTCGCGGTGATGCGCTCGGGATGTTCCCCGAAGGCACGCGGCAGAAGCGCGAGCCCGGCACCGTCCTGCCCGGCGCCGCCATGATCGCCGTCCAGGAAGGCGCGCCCGTCGTCTGCGGCGCGATTCACGGCTCGCAGGACTGGCGCCTCGGCAACTTCCACCCCGTCTCGCTCGCCTTCGGCGAGCCGCTCGACGTGAGCCACCATCCGCGCAACTCGAAGGGGTACCGCGCGGCCGCGGTCGACATCCAGCACGAGCTCCGAAAGCTGTGGGAGTTTCTCGTCACGACGCACGAGCAGGGCCGGCCGCGCATCGCGACGCCACCAGCGTGACCGTCGCTCGCCTACGGCTCGCTCCCGTGAGGGAAACCATGTTTCCCTCACGGGCTCCCTTCTTTCGGTTACGCATCGACCCGCGCGCCGCTGCGATCGCCGCGCAAGTCGATGAGCCAAGAAGGGGAAACCTCCCGGTTTCCCCCTGCCCCTTCCCCACAGTCATGGGCGGCGATGCCACCCATGACTGAACCCGGCCAGGAGCCGCTGCACGGGACGGTCGCGATCGTCGGTTTCCCCAACGTCGGCAAGTCGACGCTGATCAACAGGCTGACCGGGTCGCGCGCGGCCGTCGTGCACGAGACATCCGGCGTGACGCGCGATCGCAAGGAGCTCGTCGGCGAGTGGAACGGGAAACGATTCCTGCTCATCGATACGGGCGGTGTCGACATCGCCGACCGGTCGCCGATGACGAAGTCGATCGCAGAGCAGGCGAAGCAGGCGGTCGGCGAAGCCGATCTCGTCCTCTTCGTCGTCGACGCGAGCGCGGGCGTGACGCCCGGCGACGAGGAGGTCGCGGACATCCTGCGCCGTGCGCGCAAGCCCGTCTTGCTGATCGCGAACAAGATCGACGACCCCGCGCAGGAGCACCTGGCGCTCGACCTCCACCGCCTCGGGCTCGGTGACCCGCGTCCGTTTTCCGCTCTGCACGGCCACGGCAGCGGCGACCTCCTCGACGTGATCGTCGACCAGCTGCCCGGAACCGGGCGAGTGGAAACGACAGACGATGCGATCCGAGTCGCGATCCTCGGCCGGCCGAACGTCGGCAAGTCGTCGCTGCTGAACACGATCCTCGGCCAGGAGCGCGTGATCGTGTCGGAGACGCCCGGCACGACCCGTGACTCGATCGACACCGTCTTCCAACGCGGCGATCGCACTTTCGTCTTCGTCGACACCGCAGGCATCCGCCGCAAGCGCCGGCACCGGCAGGGGATCGAGTACTACTCGGAGCTGCGCGCGCGCGAAGCGGCCGAGCGTGCGGACGTCGCACTCATCCTCGTGGACACATCCGAAGGTCTGGTCGACCACGATCTCACCATCGCCGACATTGCGCGGAAGGCGCAGGACTCGACGATCGTCGTACTTTCGAAGTGGGACGCGACGACGCTCGGCATCGAAGACATCAGGCCCGAGCTGGAGCGTCGCCTGCGCCAACGTCCCCCGCACGTCGCCGTGTCCGCGAAGACCGGCCGCGGGGTCGAGCGGCTGCTCGACGCGATCGAAAAGCTCTACGACAAGCACACGGCGCGCGTCCCCACAGCCGAGCTCAACCGCTTCCTAGCGGAGCTGCGCGAGCGGCGCCAGCCACCGTCGCGCGAGGGCCGGAGCCTGAACCTCCTCTATGGGGCGCAGGTGTCCGCCCGGCCGCCGCGCTTCCGTTTCTCGGTCAACGATCCGGCCCTGGTCACCCGCGACTACGGCTACTGGGTGGAGAACCAGCTGCGCGAGCGCTTCGAGCTCGAAGGCGTCCCGGTCACGATCGACTTCGTTCCGCGCTGAACGAGATGTGCAGCACCTCTCCCTGCTCGACGAATCCCGCGCGCGCATAGATCCGCGCCTCGTCGGCGCCGTGAGCCATCAGGAAGACGAGGCTCATGCCCTTGTCGAGCGCCGCGGCTGCGAGCCAGCCGGCCATCGCCGCCGCGATGCCCCGCCGCCTGAAGCGCTCGCGGACGCCGATCGCAGCGAGCTCCGTCACGCCGTCGGAGGGCGCGACGCAGAGACCTGCACCGGCGGGCTCTCCCGTCTCGGCATCCCGGGCGAGCACGACGACGCCGCCCGTGTGGGCGGTGCGGCGGAGCCCTTCGAGCGCGCTGTCCGTGATGGGGTCGCGTTCCTCGTACGCCTCCCACTGCACCTCCGCCACGCCGCCGAACTCCTCGGCGGTCGACGGCGCGACGAGCTCGATGCCCGGGGGCGAATCGAAGACGGGCGTCTCGCACGTCATGAGCGGGAGTCTCCCTTCGATCTCGAACCCGGCTGCGAGGAGCACGGCTTCGACTGCGGGAGCGACGGACGGGATGTACTCGAGCCGCGGCTTTCGCCCGCGCGCCTGGTAGGCGGCGACAAGCGACTCGACGTCGGCGGGCGAGGCGATGCCGCCGTCGTCCGGGATGGGGTAGTTGAGAAACGGGTTGCTCGTGTCGAGCGTGAAGGTCGCGAGGAACGGGCCGATTCGTTCGGTCTCGCGTCCACGCGGCGCGTGGTGACGAAGCGCTTCCTGGATCCGTCCTAGGATGGCGCGAATCCTAGGGAAGGAGCGCGTGAGGGTCGTCGTCGTGGGAGGGGGATCGTGGGGAACCGCCTTTGCGGCCCTCCTGCGCGACCGCGGCCACACGGTCACGCTCGCCTGCCGCGACCCCGAGCACGTGCGCGCGATCGAGGAGACGGGCCACAATCCTCGCTACCTCACGACAACGGATCTTCGTGAAGTCAAGGCCGCGACGGTCGAGGACGCGCCGATCGCCGAGGCAGACCTGGTCGTGCTGGCGGTTCCAAGTCGCGCGTTCGCCGAGGTCGCCGAGGCGCTGCCCGGCAGCGCGCCCGTGCTGATCTTGACGAAGGGTCTCGACCCAGCGACGGGAACCCGGCTGTCGACGCGCGTCCAGGGACGGCCGGTCGCGGTGCTCTCCGGGCCGAACATGGCGGAGGAGATCGCGCAAGGCCTGCCGTCCGCGACCGTGATCGCGAGCGAGGATCGCGAGCTCGCCGAGCGCCTGCAGGAAGCGATCAACTCCATGGTCTTCCGGGTGTACGTGAACGACGACCTGGTCGGCGTCGAGCTGTGCGCGGCCGCGAAGAACGTGATCGCGCTCGCAGCCGGCGGCGTGGACGGCCTGGCTCTCGGCGACAACGCCAAGGCGAGTCTGATCACGCGCGGCCTGGTCGAAATGGCCCGGCTCGGCGAGGCATCGGGGGGACAGCCGGAGACCTTTTCCGGGCTCGCCGGCATGGGCGACCTGAACGTCACCTGTTACTCGGGGTACGGGCGCAACCGCCGTGCAGGCGAGCTGATCGCCCAGGGTGCGAGCGCAGATGAGGCCGCAGCGCAGATCGGCCAGGTCGTCGAGGGCCTCACGACCGCGCCGGTTCTCAGAGATCTCTCACATCGGCTCGGCGTCGAGCTACCGATCACCGAAGGCGTCTGCCGGGTCCTGAGCGGCGAGCCCCTGCACGAGCTCCTGGCCAGCCTCATGGGACGCCAGCCCACCGCAGAGTGAGAGCTACCATTCCGCTCGATGCGTGCCGCCCTCGCAGCGCTCGCACTCGGCCTTGTGCTCGTCGCAGCCGGCTGCGGTAGCAGCACCGCCGCACCAGGAACGTCCTCCGGCACTGACGCGGCGAGCCTTGTCCCGGCCTCCGCGCTCGCGTACGTCAGCGCCGACGCGAATCTCGACTCGCAGTCCTGGCAGGTGGTCACCGATCTGTTCGGCCCGGTCGAGAGCAAACTCGACTACAAGCGCGACATCCACCCGGCGCTCGGCGATCGCGCGAATCTCGCGGTGCTGGGGGTCGACAACGGGAAGCCCGAGGCCGTCGCGATCGTGAAGCCAACCGACGTCGCGAAGTTGCAGGCGCTCGCCAAGAAGTTCGACCAGGGGACTGAGCACTACACCGTCGAGGAGATCGGCGGCTGGTCGGTCGTTGCAGATTCCGCGGAAGCCTTCAGTGCCGTGCGCGACGCCGCTGCGGGAAACTCGCTCGCAGACAACGCCGATTTCAAGAGCGCGATCTCGCAGGTCGGCGACTCCGGGTTTGCCACGGCCTATGCGTCGGGGTCCGGAGCGGCGCAACTGCCGGCCAAGCTGCGCGCGCTCGTGCGGGTCGCAGGTTCGCCGCGCTGGGTCGCCGCAGGCATCACCGTCGACAAGAGCGCGCTACACGTCGATGCACGTGCCGCCGGTGCGTCGACACCCGCGCCGTACAAACCGGCGCTGCTGCACGACGTACCTTCGGGCGCGATTCTCGCGGTCTCGTTCAAGGACGTGAATCAGTTGCTCGCACGGATCCAGGCCGAGCCCACCCTTCGAGCGTCGATTCCGCCGTTCCTCAACGGTCTGCGCTCCTTCGGTGGCGAAGGCGTGCTGTATCTCCTGCCGGGGACGCTCCTGCCGGTGATCACGCTGGAAGTTCAGTCCGTTGATCCGGCGGCGGCGGCGACCTCCCTTCGAGCTCTCGCTGCGAAAGCCGCGCAGGCGCTGCCGCTCCGCGTCGAACGCCGCGGCAACAAGGTTCTGCTGACGAATGCGGCGGCCGGGGTCAGTCCCGGCAGCGGATCCCTCATCGACGACCAACCGTTCAAGGATGCACTCGCCGCGGCCGATGCCCCGGACGAGGTCACATGGTTGGCGTACGCAGACATCCAACGGCTCGCCCCGATCCTTCAGGCGCTCGCTTCCCTGACAGGGTCCGGCCGGTCCAAGCCGTCCACGACCCTGAAGCTCGAGAAGTTCGGCACGCTCGTCGCGTTCGGCGCCCGTTCCGGTTCGACGAGCAGACTCGAAGCCAGGCTCACGATTCGTTAGCGCGCAAGCTCGGCGCTCTGCTCGCGCTCTTCGCCTTCGGGCTCGCGGGTTGCGGCGGCACGACGAGTCCCACGTCCGGCGGGGCCGACTTCGTCCCGGCGTCGGTCCCGATGTACCTCGCGATCGACACCGACCTGGGCTCGTCGCAATGGCAGACGGTCAACGAGCTCGCGAACAAGTTCCCGGACAAACAGAAGGCGATCGACTCGATCAAGCAGCAGCTGACGAAGAGCGGGCTCGACTGGGAGGAAGACCTCAAGTCTGCGCTCGGCCCAGAGCTGGACGTCGTGATGCTCGACGTCGCTCACCCGGACAAGATCGTGGCCCTGATGCAGCCCAAGGACCTAGGTGCGTTCGAGGGCGCGGTGAGGAAGGGCAACGCCGCCGATCCCTCGAACAAGCTCGTCTACGAGCAGTTCCACGGCTGGACGGTCATCTCCGAGAAGCAGGCTGCGATCGATGCCTTCACGCAGGCGAGCGACTCTGCAAAGCGCACGCTTGCGGAGAACAAGACCTTCTCGAACGCGATGGCCAAAGCCGGCGACGGGATCATGCGCGCGTACGTCAACGGTGCGCAGGTGATGGCCGCGGCGCGCAAGGCTCCCGACGCGGGCGCGTACCTCAGGAAGCTCGGCACGCTCGACTGGCTGCTGATGTCGCTGCGTGCCAAGTCCGACGGAGTCGCGTGGGACACGACCGTGCACGGCACGCCGGGCAAGGCGTTCAAGAACGTCGACGTGAACGGCTCGGACAGCAGCCTGGAGAAGCTCGTGCCGAAGGATGCGCTGCTCTACCTCGCGTTCCACGGTTGGAAGGGGATGCTCGCTGGGCTGGGCGACAACCCCATCCTGCAGCAGTTCGGCGCCAAGGGGCTTGACGATGCCTTTCGGCAGGTCGGCACGATCCTGGAGGGCGAGAACGCGTTCTACGTTCGTGCCGCCGGCACGAAAGATTTGCCCGAAATCACGTTCATCGCGTCGCCGCGAAGCGGCGTCGACGGGGCGGCAACTCTGGACCGCATCCTGAACCGCTACGCGAAGGAGCTCGAAGCGCGGCCTCACCGGACGACAATCGCCGGTGTGCCTGCGAGGGTGATCTGTGGTTGCGCATGGCCGGTCGCCGTGCGATACGCCAACGTCAACGGCAAGCTCATCGTCACCGATCTTCCGTCCGGGATCGTGTTCGCGAAGAGCGGCGGCAAGTCGCTCACGAACAGTCAGGAGTTCAAAGACGCCACGTCCGGTGTGCCGGCTTCGCCGCAGGTCGTGCTCTACGTCGACATCCACAGCACCATCCCGGCGCTTCGCCGGCTTGGCCAGATCCCGCCCGATGTCGAGCGGAACCTGAAGCCGCTGCGCTCCGCGGTCGAATACGCCGTGAGCCGCTCCCACGAGTTCCAGGTCTCCTTCTTCCTGCGCATCAAGTAGTCGGGCGTTCTGTGTAGCCTGTGGCCCGATGGCCGCCCGCGAGTTCCTGTTCACCTCCGAATCCGTCACCGAGGGGCACCCCGACAAGGTCGCCGACCAGATCTCGGACACCGTCCTCGACGCCGTTCTCGCGGAGGATCCCGAAGGGCGAGTCGCCTGCGAGACGCTGATCACGACCGGTCTCGTCGTCGTTGCGGGCGAGATCTCCACGGACATCTACGTCGACATTCCCAAGCTCGTGCGGGAGCGGATCTCGGAGATCGGCTACACGCACTCGGAGTGGGGCTTCGACGCGACCACGTGCGGTGTCGTCGTCGCGCTCGACGAGCAGTCCCCCGACATCGCGCAAGGCGTCGACTCGTCGTACGAGGTTCAGCACGACCCAGGTGACGACGACCCGCTCGACCGGATCGGCGCCGGCGACCAGGGGATGATGTTCGGCTACGCGTCGAACGAGACGAAGGAGCTGATGCCCCTTCCGATCATGCTCGCGCACAAGATCTGCAAGCGGCTCGCCGAGGTGCGCAAGGCGGGCGAGCTGCCGTACCTGCGGCCGGACGGCAAGGCGCAGGTGACGATTCGCTACGAGATCGACGACGATGGACGGCAGCGACCTGTCGAGATCGAGCGCGTGCTCGTGTCGACGCAGCACTCCGACGGGATCTCCTCGGAAGACCTGATCAAGCCCGACATCGTCGAGCGTGTCCTTCATCCCATCCTGCCGTCCGACCTCTACGACGAGAAGCGGTTGATGGACGACCGTGACTTCGTGTTCGTGAACCCGACCGGGAAGTTCGTGCTCGGCGGCCCGATGGGGGATACCGGCCTCACGGGGCGGAAGATCATCGTCGACACGTACGGCGGCGCTGCGCGGCACGGCGGCGGTGCGTTCTCCGGCAAGGATCCGACGAAGGTCGACCGCTCGGCGGCCTATGCCGCGCGCTACGTCGCGAAGAACATCGTCGCGGCCGGGCTCGCGGAGCGCTGCGAGGTCAACGTCGCGTACGCGATCGGCGTCGCGCATCCGGTCTCGATCGCTGTGCAGACGTTCAACACGGAGCACATTCCGGTCGACCAGCTCGAGGCGCTCGTGCGCGAGCACTTCGACCTGCGTCCGGCCGCGATCCTGCGCGACCTCGACCTGCGGCGGCCGATCTTCGCCAAGACGGCTGCTTACGGGCACTTCGGCCGCGAGGACCGAGACTTCACGTGGGAACGCACGGACAAGGCCGACGAGCTGCGTGATGCAGCCGGCGTCGCCTCAGCCGCTTCGGTCTAGGTTCGCACGAAGCGCAGGGCGATGACCTGCGCACCGAGAATTCGCCCCCCGAGCGCTGCGCCCGGCACCTCTACAGCGAGCTTCAGCGGCGCGCCGCTGGTTGGAATGCTCAGGCGAACGCGGGTGGTCGCACGGAGGGTGACCGTGCGCTTCTCGCCTCCGGCGGTGAGCGTCGCCTTCCTGGGCGGGGTGCCCTTGGGTAGCGACAGGGTCAGCTCGTAGCGACCGGCTCCCTGCGGCCAGACCCGGTACTCGAGTCGTTCCCTGGCCCAGCCATCCGGTGAGAGGCCCTGTGCGAGCGAGCGGACATGCGCATTTGCGGGAACGCGGTAGGCCACGATGTCCTCGCGCGGACTGGCGACCACGCGTCCCTCGAGGTCGATGGCTGAACCGTTGACGTTGACGACAAGCACCTCGGACCGCGTCGGCCGACCATCGATCACGAGTCTCCCATCAGTCGCGACGTGGGCAGCTTCGACGGGATACGGGTCCGTGGCAGGCTTGCCGAGCACGACGATCCCCTGAAGATCTCTGTTCCAGCTCTCCACTTGCGTGCCGAAAAAGTCGTTGCTTCGCGGTAGCGAGAGGTAGCGCGCCGGCCCGAGACCAGAGCGGTCGAGCCAGTCCTGTGGGTCAGCGCCGAACGTGCGGGCGTCCCAGCCGGACGAGAGTCTGTCGGTGGCATAGACCGCCACGCCTGACGCTCCCATGAGGCCTATCGCCACCAGCGCAAAGAAGTGAGGCGCACCATGGCGCGTCAGCGGCACCACTGAGGCGAGCAACGCAAGCGCCAGCGGGAGTGCGGCGTAGAGCAGGGAGGCGTTCGGGAACCCGAGCTGGTAGGCCGCGCGGGCGAAGCCCGTCAGGGTGGGCGCGTCGAAGAAGAACGCAGCTGTTCCGGTCATCCCCGGCAGCGACACGATCGAAAGCAGGAGTGCCCCGATACAACCCAGGCCGCCATACAGGAACCGACGCGGTGCGCCCCGCTCGGCGTACGCGAAGAACACGAGGAAGAAGAGCGGCGTGACGTAGAAGAGGTAGCGCTCCAACGGCCGCTGGGCCTCCCCGGCCCCGATCAGCGACGACTGGCCGACGAAGAAGATGGTGCAGACGACGGTCAGCACTGCCACGGCTCTTTCCACCGGCGCGCGTGGGCGGCCGAGCATCAAGCCGAGGCCGAAGATCGCGCCCGGCACGACCGCCAGTCCGAGGCCGTAGACCAGGAGAATTCCGTTCGTGACTGCCCAGTGTGCGACCGCGCCGGGCGCATGACCGACCTGCGTGCCTGCCTGGCCGTACTGACCCAGCACGCCGGGAAGCCCGACGAGCGCCGTGACGAGCAGCGCCGTCAATCCCGCAGGGACGAGGTGCCGGCGATAGGCGCCTCGACCGCAGACAGCGACGCCGACGAGGTATGCAAGCGGTAGGACGAGGAACTGGACGCGCGTTGCGATGGCGAGCACGCACACCGCCGGGACCTCGAGCGCCAACCGTTTGGATTGCGCGGCGAGTGCACGGGCAAGGACAGCGACGGTGATCAGGAAGACCGGATAGGCGAGCGCCTCGGACATGAGATAGCCGTGGTAGAACATCGCGGGCGTCGCGACTGCGGCAGCCGCGGTGAGCAGTGCGAACGACGGGCGAACCACTTGTCGGGCCAGCCAGTACGCCGGGAAAACCGCCGCCGACATGACTGCCGCGTTCAGGAGCTTGGCGACTGCGTAGGCATCCGGCAGGGAGGAAATCAGCCAGGCGGGCGCTTGCACGAGCGAGGCAAGGGGCGCCGGAAAGAAGAAGTGCTCCCCGCGAATCGACAATCCGTGTCCGGCGGCGATCGACTGTGAGAGCTTCGCATAGAGCAGCTCGTCGTTGAACACGGTCGTCGTCGCGTGTCCACGCGACTGAAGAAAGTGGTATGCGGTGGCCGCGGCGAAGATCAGCGGTAACGCAAGCGACCGCGCGAGGACCCGCGGGAACGCAACAGCCTCGGCCGCAGTCTGAGCCGGCGTCGTCGGAACGGCGCTCACTCGGCCTGTATCGGCTTGGGGCAGTGCTGCCGTTAGAAACGGCTCTGACGCCGCACTGAAGCGAAGGACGTTGCCCGCCGCCGCGGACATGTCTCGCGACGAAAAGCGCGGCCCCCAGCAGGCAGAGTCGCATGGTTGAGCCAGTCCGAAGCGCTTGTCGATAAAAAGTCACCCTTTCGGCACGAACTCCATGTCCCGTCCGACCAGCTCGGGCCATGCCGAGGCTGGCCATGGTGGGGACAGGAGCTCATCTCAGAATGAGCGTGTGAGGATGACGATCATGCCAAGGTGGAGGAAGGCGAGGTAGTTGTCGGCTTTGCGGTCGCGGCGGGTGGCGATGCGGCGCAGTGCTTTCAGCCAGGCGTTGGTACGTTCGACG